>Ga0310124_10002900_pt1 | contig 11693 bp, 11 predicted proteins | sample CB11b_AW_Bot5_MG_FD_203507 | JGI IMG/M metagenome (GOLD analysis project Ga0310124, IMG submission 203507) | Marine microbial communities from Western Arctic Ocean, Canada - CB11b_AW_Bot5 | ecosystem: Environmental > Aquatic > Marine > Oceanic | place: Canada: Western Arctic Ocean | collected...
GAGCGCATAGACCGCGACACGGTCGCGCGGGCGGGCGAGCGATACGAACCTCTTCGCAGCCTCCCTCATCGCAAGACGGTCCGGCTTTGTGCTTCCGCTTAGATCGAGCAGAATCGCCAGATTGAACGGCACGTCGTCCGATCCCGCGAAGCTGACTTCCTGTTCAAGGCCATCCTCAATGACGACAAAGTTGTCGGGGGCTAGCTCAGTCACCGGACGTCCTTCTGAGTTCGTGGCCGTTACGACGAGGTTGACCATCCGTACGTCCGATCGAAATACTGTGTCGGCTGCCGCTCCATCCGCCTTTTCCGCCGCCGTCTCGGGGAGTTGCTGGGTTTGAGGCGTCGGCTTCTTGTCCTTTTTGCGGTCGAGGAGGTCCTTCAATACATCAACGGACTGCCAAGGCAGTTTGATGGGGGAGTCCGGTGGTATGGGTTCGTTGGTGAGCCGGAGTTCGGCCGGCGCTTGAGCCCGGATGCGGACGCGTCCGTAGGTGATCTGTTCGGGCGGGAGCCGATCGCGGAGCCGCCAGATGGTTCGCTCGGGCGTGATCGTAATCTTGTTTATCGTGAAGCAATTCCGTTTGGGTAGATGGAGCGCCGCCGGCGCTTCCTCCGCATCGATTTGGATGCGGGTCGCCCGCCACGGCACGGCCAATCTGATGCTGCCCGTTTCGGTGGAGAGGCGCGCACCGCGGATCATTCCATTGATCTCGATCGCACCGTCGGTCGTCGCGATGTCAACAGAGAACCCGATCGGGATGAAAACGTCGAGATCGATGGGTTCGGAGTCAGCCGGCGCGCATTTCACGATCACGCGTTCGTCGGCGCGGGTGATCTCGGTGTCGTCTTGGGTGACTTTGCGGGTCGTCCCCGTACCCTGGACCTGGAAGCGCGGGCTTGTTCCGACAGTGACGCGAACGTCCCCGAAGGGGTTGTCGACTTCAACCGTGATCGCCGGAAGCTGCGAGAGTACGGCCGGCAGCAGCAACGCCCGCAACACCCTCTTCGTCCACGGGTTTTGCGCGGCCATCATCAGCGGGCGTCCTGCTTTGCGCGAATCGCTTTGTACCTCTAGTGTCTATGATAGCCGTCTAATCAATGAGAACCGGATGAGCGTGGCGCGTCGCCGCTATCATGATGGCGATGTTGAAGCGACCCGCAGCCGTGGTGCTGTTGAGCGGAGGAATGGATAGCTGTGTTACCACGGCGATCGCGGCTCAGCACCACCGGCTGGCTCTGCTGCACTCGTCGTACGGGCAGCGAACCGAAACGCGAGAGAGGCGCGCTTTCGAGGAGATTGCTGACTTTTTTGGCGCGGAGGAACGATTGAGAATCGACCAGAGCTATATGACGGCTATCGGAGGCTCGGCACTTACTGATCCAACGATCCGTGTGCCGGAAGCTGACATCGTCGCGGCTCAAGAAGGTGAGATTCCTGTAACCTACGTGCCCTTCCGGAACGCCCATTTCTTGTCGGCCGCGGTTTCGTGGGCCGAAGTGCTGGGCGCCGAGCAGATCTTTATCGGGGCCGTCGAGCAGGATAGCTCCGGTTATCCCGATTGCCGGCCCGGCTATTATCGCGCCTTCTCAAGCGCCGTGGATGCGGGGACTCGCCCGCAGACACGGATTGCGATTGAAACACCGCTGATCGATCGCTCGAAGGCGGAGATCGTTCAGCAGGGTGTCGAACTCGGTGCGCCGCTTCATCTGACGTGGTCTTGCTACCGGTCGGAGCACAAGGCCTGTGGTACTTGCTACAGTTGCTCGCTTCGGCTGCGGGCTTTCGAGCAAGCGGGCGTGCGGGATCCTTTGCCGTATGACAGTGTTCCCGGATAGCGGGTTCGGTAGCTGGACGCTGAGGAATATTGTATTCTTAACAGGGGGGCTTGCAGGTCCTTCGGAAAAGGAGTAGAGCTATGTTTGCCAGAGCTTATCAGGTTGCCCTATTGATGATAGGGCTGTTGATCTCCGTGGGTTTCGCATCCGCGCAGACGGGCCGTCTCGGCGGCCAAGTCATAGGGACGGACGGACAACCCTTGAAGGATGCGGTCGTCCGCGTGCAGCAGCAGGAAAGGTCGGGTGGCGCGAAGGTCAAGACCAATAAGCGCGGTGAGTACCTCTTCGGTTTCCTTCAGATGGGGCTCTACAGCGTCATCCTGGAAGTTGATGGCGTGGAGAAAGCCCGCGTGAATGGCGTCAAGCCGGCGGTTGCCGGTGATGCAGCCGTCCTGGACTTTGATTTGGCTACGGAATCAGCGGTTCAAAAGGCGGCGAATTCAGGACAGCTGACCGAGCAGCAGTTGAACAACATGTCCGCCGACCAACGCAAGCGCTACGAAGAGCGGTTAGGCAAGCGCCGCGAACAGCTCTCAAAGAATGAAGCACTCAACGACGCTTACAATGCCGGCATGGAAGCGGTGAGAGCCAGGAACTTTGAAGCGGCGATCGTGGCCTTCAAGAAGGCCGGAGAGATTGATCCCTCCCAAACGGCCATCTGGGGCCAACTGGCCATAGCGAGTTCACAGTTTGCGAATTCTCAGCGGGGAGAGGCGGCGACGGCAGCCCGCAACGAGGCGATCGCTGCTTATGGCAAGGCGATCGAGTTGAAGCCTGATGACCCGAATTTTCACAACAATCTTGGTCTCGAATTGATCAAACAGGGCAAGATGGACGAAGGCAAGCAGGAACTAGCGAACGCTGCCCTTCTCGCCCCGAACGCTGCCGGCAAGTTCCACTACAACCTTGGAGCCACGCTGATGAATCAGGGCGACGCCGAAGCTGCGATTAAGGCTTTTCAGGACGCCGCCACATCCACTCCTCCCTTTTCCGAAGCCTACTATCAGATTGGCCTGACTCTGATGGGGCAAGCCTCTGTCGACGACAAAGGCAATACGATTCCAGCCGAGGGAACGATCGAGGCGTTTCAGAACTACTTGAAGGCGACGCCGAACGGGCCGAACGCTCCTACCGCGCAGAACCTGATCACCTCGCTGCAAGACAGCGTTGACATGAGCTTTGAGAACCCCGACGCCAAGAAGCGCAAACGCCGTAAGTAAGCGGCCCCTGCTTCCTGTGATGACGGTTTGCTAAATTCTGATTTTGAGAAGGCGTCGGTCGCGGACCGACGCCTTTTCATCTGAGTTGACATCGTGCGCAACATTCTCATCATTGCCTTGATCGTCATCGCGCTCGCGTTGCTGCGTGGGTTGGTTGCGGATGTCGTCAAGGCTGTCAAGAAAACCGTCGCCTCACCGGAAGACGGTTCCAAGAGCGCCAGGAACACCGCCGGATCGACTGATGCGAACGATGCAAAGACAGGGCGTTTGGTGAAAGACCCGGTCTCGGGAACCTACATCGATGAGCAGGTGGCCGTGCAAGAAGAGATCGACGGCAAAGTGTTCTTTTTCGAATCCAGCCAGAACCGTGACGAGTACGTCAAACGAGCCCGCGCGGAGCGCGCCTAGGCCGCCGCAGCCGGCGAATCAGCCCCCACCCTCCTGCTAAACTAGGCGGTCTTATGATTGAGACTTGCCCCTCCAATCAGTGGCTTCCCGCCCTTGAAAACGCGTTCGATTTCGCTCAGCAACAGGTTAATGGTCTGGTCGAGCGCGACCCTGATTTCTACCCGATGTACACCCAGAACGGGAAGTGGCGTCACGACGGCGAAGCGTGGACGCACTGGTGCGACGGGTTCTTGCCGGGCATGATGTGGGTCTTCCATCGCCACACCGGCGACGTCAAATGGCGGGAGCGGGCCGAACATTATTCGACGCTCCTCGAGCACCGCAAGATGGACCGCAACGTCCACGACCTTGGGTTCATCTTCTTGTCGACCTATCACCGCTGGTACAAGCTCACCGGCGAGAAGGCGCTCAACGATGTCGTGATCCAAGCCGGCCAGACGCTGGCGCTGCGGTTCAAGGAGAAGGGCGAGTACATGTGCTCGTTCATGGGGCCGGACTCGCTGTTCATCGACATCATGGCGAACGTCGGTATCATCTTCTACGCTGGTCTTCAGACCGGAGACAAAGAGCTTCTCGACGTAGCCATGAAGCATTGCCTAACGACGCGCCGGGTGTTGATCCGCGGCGACGGCAGCTCGTCCCACGAGGGCATGTACGATCTCGAGACGGGCGAGTTTCTGCGCCAGACGACTCAGCAGGGCTATCGCGGCGACTCGTGTTGGTCGCGTGGGTTGGCTTGGGCGATCTACGGCTTCACGTCGTCGTACAACGCCGTGCGGGATCCACGATTTCTCGAGACCGCCGAAGCCTGCGCCGATTTCTACATCCGAGAAACTCCCGCGGATGGGGTTCCGCTGTTTGACTACGACCTTCCCGCGGACGGTCCGCGCCATCTCGACACATCGGCCGCGGCCATCGTGGCCGCCGGAATGCTGCGTCTTGCGAAGTTGAGCGCCGATCCGGCGAAGGGCGCTCTCTACGACCAAACGGCGCGGCGCATCCTGCTGACGCTTTCGCAAGAACCGTTCCTGGCGAGCGGGAAACCCGGCTGGGAAGGTATCTTGACCGAGGGCGTGTATCACCTTCACAAAGGACTCGGCGTGAACGAGTCCGTCATGTGGGGCGAGTATTTCTACGTCGAGGCCCTCGACCGCGCCTTGCGGTCCTAGTTGTTAAGCCTCAACGAGGTGAGATCGTATGGCGATTCGCTGGCTGATCATCCTGACGCTGTGTCCGCTGTTGTCGGCACAGCAACTCTCTCAATACGATATTCATCGCGCGACATCGCCGATTGTCATCGACGGCAAGCTGGATGAAGCCGCTTGGCGCGACGTGCCGTCGGCCGGGAACTTTCACCCGTTTCGCGGTGAGACGCGGGTTCGGCAACAAACCCTCGCCAAGCTCGCGTGGGACGACGAGAACCTCTACGTCGGCTACTATTGCCTCGACAAGAAGATCTCGGCCTACGTCACCGAGCGGAATGGACCTGTATCACGCGATGACTGCGTAGAGGTCTTCATCAGTCCCAATCCGGCCAAGGTGCGCAACTACTATACGTTCGAGATCAACGCCATCGGCGCCATGCTCAACCGCGCCCGAACGGATTGGTGGAACGGACCGCCTTTCTGGGATCCGGACGGCGTGCGGTATCGCGCTACCTGGCAAGGCCAAACCAAGAAAGACCCCGCCGCGGACGACGATCACTGGATTCTGGAGATGGCCGTTCCGTTCCGCAACTTCGCGAAAGATGCCGCGCACACACCGCCGCACGACGGCGATGAGTGGCGCTTGAATCTAAACCGGTTGGAGGGAGTTCCTAATAACCAGCCACAAGAGAAAGGCGTCGTGCGTCGCGGGTTGAGCACATGGTCACCTCTGCCGGCGGAACTTCGGTCGTTCCACTCGCCGGATTGGTTCGGCCGCGTTCGGTTTGTCGATCGAACTCTGCCGCGGTAGGTCTTCTCACTCGGCCCACAAAACTCCAGGACGACATTCCCGCGAGGGAACCTCGGCATTTCCCTTAGGTAGCAACGCCCACCTGACGTAACTAGACGGCGACCACGCCGGCTCGCGCGTCGTGCACCCTTACGCGTGCCTCCGCGTTCTGCACCAGAGCCTCAGCCTCAATGTGACGGCCGTCCACTAACAGGTTGGCGGCTTCCTCTACACTATCCCGAAGACCGGCACCAATTTCCAACTTTCGCAACCGGATGATCTCAGTCCACAGCGCATTTTCATTCATTAATGGACCAAATGAACCCACTCTCAGTTTACCCTGAGTCCGGCAAAACCCAACAACTTTATTCGTTTAGAAGTGGGCATGCTCGTAGGTCGCGTCCAGCGGACTGATGGAAAACTCAAATCGGTGTCCATCCCTGGTATCTGCCCGTGCCACTGAATACAGCATGTAGCGGTCTCCAGCAGAGCCGGGGGGCTTTTTCGACTGCCTGCTACCGCTGAAAGACGACCTTGCCGCCGACGATGGTCGTCAGCGCCTCGACATCCCGGATTTCCGTCTCTGTGCATGTCAGGTAGTCCTTCGAGATCACCACCATGTCCGCGAGCTTGCCGGGCTCAATCGAGCCCTTCACTTCTTCATCGAATGAGTGGTAGGCCGCGTTCCAGGTCCACATCTTCAGGGCCTGTTCGCGCGTCAGGCGCTGCTCGGGATTGAAGACCTCGCCCGTGACGGTCTCGCGCGTGATCGTCATCCACATGCCGTAGAACGGGTGATAAGGGTTGATCGATGTGCGTGCGTCGAACTTGATCATGTGATCGGTGCCGCCGGCCACCACGAGCCCCGCATCGAAAAGGGATTTGAGCGGCTGAAAGGTTTTCATACGTTCCGGCCCGAGGACTTCCGCGAGCGCAGGCCCGTCCAGGTGATACCAAGCCGGCTGCACGTCGACGATCACCTCCAACTCTTTGGCTTTACGGATGGAATGCTCGTTGTGAAAGTTGGAATGGATCAAAGTGAATCGGCGGTCGCGGATCGACGCTTCACGATCTACCGCTTCGTAGGCTTCGAGCAGTAGGTCGGTTGAAGCACCGCCGGTCGTATGCGCGGACATCTGCCAGCCAAGCTTCGCCCCGTACTTGACCCACGCGAAAAGCTTCTCGCGCGGCAGACGCAAAACCCCGCGGAAATCGGGATCGTTGTAGCCGTAGACTTGCGTCCGCGTGCCGTAGGGTGTTCGCAAGTAGGCCGTCCCGATGAGGATGCCGCCGTCGAGCACGACCTTGAGTCCGCCGATCCGAAGGTAGTCATCGCCGAAGCCGGTCAGCGGGGCCAACAAGTCTGTCTGAGATTGCAGCGTTTCGATCGGCTCTTCTCCCATCAGACGAACCGTCATGTTGGCTCGCACTTGTAGCTCATCTTTCTCCCAGAGCTGCTGATAGGTGCGTATGCCCTCAGGGCGTAGCGCACGATCGATAACGCTTGTCAGGCCGACGGCGCTATAGGCTTTCTGCATTTTTCGTAATGCCCAGAGCCGATCTTCGGCGGTGAATTCTCGCTGCTCGAGCAAGCCGCCCACGATCTGCCGCGCGCCGAGAATCAGTCCTGTCGGCTCGCCGTCTTCGTTGCGAATGATCTTGCCGTTGGCGGGCTCGGGCGTATCGCGGCTCACGTCCACCGCTTTGAGCGCCGCCGAGTTCAACGAAGCGGCGTAGCCGTTGTCGAGCATCATGTTGTGGCTGCCGCTGAACTCGTCGAGTTCCCAGCGCGTGGGATAGCGCCGTTCCTTCAGACGCGTCGAGTAGACCTTAGGCACGAAAATCAGCTTGTCGGCCGGTGTTGATCGAGCGGCCTTCTCAACGTACGCGCGGATATCCGCGAAGTTCTTCATGATCGGGATCTCGCCGTCGCGCTCGGCCAACCCCGCGTTGATGGCATGGACATGCGCGTCGATCAGGCCCGGCACCACGGTCTTGCCTTTGAGGTCGATCTGCTTCGTATCGGGACCGACCGTGCGACCGACTTGCTGCGTCGTCCCCACCGCCAGGAAACGGCCACCCGCCATCGTGACGGCCTCGGCGATCGGTCGTTCCGGCCACATCGTGATGATCTTGCCGTTGTAGTACATCGTCTCGGCACGGCCTGCCGGAATGACTCTTCGCCTTGGCTCAGCGGTCAGCAATGCCGGTAAGATCAGGGCCGCGAGCAACGTGGAAACAGCAGTTGAAAGTTTCGTCATCATCGTCGTCCGGGCGGTCATGAAAGACTTGCCCTGTCCGGTTGCCAGCATAACAACCCGAAGCCGTTATGATGGGACTCCTTCTTCGGTTGCGCCGTTGCAGCGGTGTCGGCGGGTTCCATTTTGAAAGCACTCTTGTTCGATCTCGGCAACGTGATCATCGGCCTCGACTTCGAACGGGCCTACCGGGCGCTCGCCGGGTTGACTCGCTGCGGCGCCGATGAAATCCCAGAGGTCATTCATCGTGCGAATCTAGCCGGCCCTCACGAGCGGGGTGAACTCTCGAACGACGAATTCCACAAGCGGTTTTGCGCGGTCCTCGATCTCGACCTAGCCTATGACCCTTTCGAGGACTTGTGGGGCGACATGTTCGTGTCTGAACCGTTTCTTCCTGAAAATCTTCTTGAAGGCCTCAGCCGCCGATACCGCCTGCTTCTGCTGTCCAACACGAATGACATCCACTACCGTTTTCTCCGTGAGCGGTATCTGATGCTGCGACATTTCGATGACTTCGTCTTGTCGTATGAAGTCGGCGCGATGAAGCCCGACGCGAAGATTTACGACGAGGCGATTCGGCGGGCCGGAGCCCCGGCGGACGAGTGCTTCTTCGTCGATGACAAGCAGATCAACGTTGACGCCGCGCGGCGCGCCGGCATGGATGCTGTGCGCTTCGAGAGCCGCGACGAGTTAGAGCGCCAGCTCCGGGACAGGAGCGTCCAGTGGGACTAACGCAAGGCCGCGTCACACGCCGGCGCTTTCTCCGAACCGCGAGCGCCGCCCTCCCGAGTACTCTGTTGGTGAACTGCGCGACGGATCAACCGATGTATCGCCTCGCAAGCTTTTCCGCCGACGTGACGCCGCCGCTCGGTCACGGCCTTCTGGCCGGTGTGATTGAGCCCGCGCGCGAGATCGTCGATCCGCTCTTGGCGCATGGCGTCGTACTCACTGGACCCGAGTCACCGATCGTCATCGTCGGCGTTGACTGGTGCGAGATTCGAAACGACGCTCATGAACGTTGGCGTCACGTATTGGCCACAGCCGCCGGTACCTCACCTGATCGCGTCGTCGTGTCCACGTTGCATCAACACGACACGCCGGTCATGGATCTGGAAGCGCAGCGCCTGCTCGACGCACAAGGGCTCGGCGGGCTTCTTTGCGATCCGGAGTTTCACGAGCGGGCGGTCGCGGGTGTCGCCGACGCTCTTCGCGCGAGCCTGCCGGGCACGTGTCGTTTGACCGCTCGGCGGTCGTTCCCGATCCCGAGCTGAGGTCGCTGCCCGAGGGCTTGATCGATCCATGGCTCAAAACACTGAGCTTCTGGGACGGTGACGAGCCGATCGCGGCCATCTCGTGTTTCGCCGTCCACCCGATCACCAACTATGGACAAGGGCTCGTTTCGAGCGACTACGTCGGCCTCGCCCGACAGCGGATGCAACAAGACCACCCTTCGGTGGCTCAGATCTATCTAACGGGTTGTGCCGGCGACGTCACGGCGGGCAAGTTCAACGATGGCAACCTCGACAATCGCGCTGTCTTGGCGGAACGCGTTTACGAGGGTATGCAAGCCGCATGGAAGGCGACCGAAAGAATCGCGCTCGCTCAGGTCAAGTTCCGTAGCCTCCCGCTCGACCTGCCGCTGCGGTCGTCACCGGGATTTTCGAGAGAAGACCAAGAGAAAGAGGTCGCTGATTCCACGTTGCCGAACAAGACGCGCGCCGTCTCGGCGATGGGCGCAAGTTGGTGGAGGCGATACGACGGCGGAGAACGTCTCGACATCCCTGTCGTTGATTTCGGCCCGGCCCGTCTGCTGCTTTGTCCGGGCGAGACGTTCGTCCAATATCAACTGTGGGCCCAGGAAATGCGACCGGACCTTTCTGTTGTCTCCGTCGGTTACGGAGACAGCGCACCGGGCTACATTCCGACTCAGAAAGCGAGTGACAAAGGTTTCGACCGGCGTCGCAGGTCGATCAAGACCTGGATGTGGGCCGATCCCGACCGAGCCGAGTCCGCCATGCTGCCCGCCCTCGCGAAAGCCATGGATGTGGAAGGCAAGCCGGGAAACTGGCGGCGGACTGGGTAGGGCCGCGGGGCCTTATTTGATCACCGCGAGAATCTCGTCCTCGCGCATAACCAGAAGATCCTCGCCGTCCACGGTTACGTCTGACCCCGAGTACTTGCCAAAAAGGACGGTATCACCAGCCTTCACATCCATCGGGGCCACTTTCCCGCTCTCGAGTCGCTTGCCGGGGCCAGCCCCGACGACTTCACCGCGCTGCGGCTTCTCCTTGGCGGAATCGGGAATGATGATGCCACCCTTGATCTGCTCTCCATCTTCGGTGCGGCTGATTACGACACGGTCGCCCAACGGTTTCAAAGTCACGACTTATTCTCCTTGCTGATTACTTAAGCGCGGGCTTGCGCCCTGCTCAGGAATCGAATTTGCAGGCTAACAACGGACCGCGGCGGGTGTCAACAGCAAGGCGAGCCCCTGCTGGGGAGAGCCCACGAAGTGAAGCACCTGGGTGGAATGGGTTTGGGTCCGCTTGTGCGACTAGCCTGGCCGAAAATGGCAGGTTTTGTCAGGCAGTGAGATTTCCGGCGGGTTGTTCCGGTTGCACAAGGACTCTGTGTCGCTGAATTGACTGCCGCTGGATGGGACATGTTCTTTGGGCTCCGGGTCGAGTGTAACCCGGCAGATGCGGGGTCGCCGGTCCGTGAGAGGGGAAGTAATTGAGGCTGAAGGAGTTTTCTTTTTCGTTTGTCCGTGACCGCGGATCTGGGTTCGAACGGCAGCATCACGTTGCGGGTGCTGGAAGGCTATCGCGATGGCGAAGCGGTGTCCGCCGACGCCGGAGCGAGGCGGTTGAGCCTGTGGTTTTGCTGAGGGCAGGACTGTTGGTGGGTTGTCGATGGTTGCTTTGCGTTTGATTCCGAGGGGCCAACGATACAGCGTGGTTGAGTTGCGATGCTGGGGGTTTTGGTGGCCAAACCGCCTCCCCCTGGCGGGCGGGGCTCCGTGGGTGCCGGCACGCAATGGCTGAGGCTCTCAGGCAGGGGCCGCGGTCGGGGTCAAGCAGGAAGACGTCCTGGCGGTTGTTGCCTCGTCTGGTAATGTGGTGCGGTGCGCCGACCGTCGCCACCCGCGCTTGGCGGGGCATGGTTGGGCTTGCGGAACGACAATGGCACGCTCCGGAAAGGGCTCCGGTCGAATTTCTGCGCTCTACCTCCGAACCCAGAGCGCGGTCGGAGGAAAGGCCGCGGATCTCAAAAGCGAGATCCACGCTACGGGGCTTAACGATCACGCGGGCACTCGCTTGAGTTCGGCCGGGTCCACGCTTAAGCTCAAAGTGTTGCTTGGTGACCACCTCATTCTAAACTCTATCGGGAGCCATTACCCCACCAGGGTTCGCCGGGGGCTAGGTGTTGGCGGAGGTAGTCTTCGTTCCAGTTGACGCCTAGGCCGGAGTTTTCGGAGACGCGGAGTTCTCCGTTTTGAATTTGGGGTTTTTCGCCGGCGGCTTGTTGCTCGACGGGGCGGTTGCCTTCGCCTAGGCGGCTTTCGGAGCGGTAGAAGTTTTGGATGGCGCAGCCGAAGTGGGCGGCGGCTAGGGTGTTGGTGAGATGTCCGACGTTGTGGAGGGCGGCGGGGACGTGGAAGAGGGCGGCGAAGTTGGCGATGCGCTTGCACCCGGTGAAGCCGCCGGCGTAGACCAGGTCCGGGTGAAGGATATTGGCGGTTTGCGTTTTGAGGAAAGGCTTGAATCCTTCGACGAGCTTCACTTTTTCGCCGACCAGCAGCGGCACGCGCGATGCGCGCTTGAGGGCGAGCCACGACGGGTCGTAGGTGACGCCGAGCGGGTCTTCAAAGAACGGCGGGTCGAGAGGCTCGATGCGTTTGGCGAGGTCGATGGCCGTGGGCGCGTCGAACTCGTTGTGTGCGTGGACGGCGATCTGAATGTCATCACCGCAGATCTCTTTCGCGATCTCGAAGCCGCGCGCGATCCTTTTGACGTGATCCTGTGTGAAGTTGA
>Ga0310124_10002901_pt1 | contig 11692 bp, 9 predicted proteins | sample CB11b_AW_Bot5_MG_FD_203507 | JGI IMG/M metagenome (GOLD analysis project Ga0310124, IMG submission 203507) | Marine microbial communities from Western Arctic Ocean, Canada - CB11b_AW_Bot5 | ecosystem: Environmental > Aquatic > Marine > Oceanic | place: Canada: Western Arctic Ocean | collected...
GAACATCAACCGGCTCGTGGAGATCATTGACGTGCTAGATGTCCCTGATCCGGATGGCTTGGAGCAGATCGTCACGGTTTACAAGTTGCGTCATAACAGCCCGGCAGAGATTCATAAGACGATCACGGAACTCTTCTCCAACCTGATTCGCAACGGACGCCCCTTACGCTACAAACTACTCATCGAGAACCGGCTCAACTCGCTCATCCTCATCGCCAACCGTGCCAATGGCAAGGAGATTCTCAGTTACATCAAGCAGTTGGATGTTCCGGTTCATGGGGCCACACCGACCATCCACGAGTTGCGTTACGGAGAGCCGGGAAAACTTGTCCCGCTGATCTCCCAGATTTTCCCGAAAACAGAATCCATCAAGCTCATCCCGTTCACTCCGCTGAATGCGCTCATCATCCTTGCCAATCCAGTGACGACGCAGGAGATCATCGGACTCGTCAACCAGCTCGATCTCCCCCGGGGCAACTACCTAATCAAACTTCATCGACTGGAATACGCCTCTGCGAAAACACTGGCCCCACTGCTCTCCAGCATTTTTGCCGACCGCATTGTCGCGGGCAAGGGGGAAGGCAAAACTGCCCCCGGAAGTCAGGTCAAGATCATCGCTGAGTCGCGTCTCAACGCGCTCATCATCATTGCGGATCGCCTCGCGACTGAGCGCGTCATCAAGCTAGCCAACCAGCTTGATGTGCCGCAGAGCGGAGGCGGGGAAATCCAAATCCAGTTGGAGCGATTGCGCTACACCTCTGCCAAGGTGATGGCTCCGTTGCTCTCGAAAATTTTCGCCGACCGTATCGTTGCAGGCAAGGGCGAGGGGCAGGCGACACAAAGCAGTCCCATCAAGATCATCGAGGAACCCCGGCTCAACGCGCTCATCATCATTGCCGGACGGTTGGAGATGGGGCGCGTTCTGGAACTCGTCCAGCAATTAGATGTTTTTCAAGACACTGGGCGCATCCAGAGTAATTTCAAACTCTATCGGCTTGAATATGCCGTTGCCGAAGATCTCGCCAGACTACTCAAGGAAATGACCGGGCAGATCACTGAGGTTTCGCGCAACGAGCAGGAAGGGCAGGCCGCCCCGCCGGAGTCAACAAAACCCGCATCCGGGAAGTCCGAGATCACCATCAGCGCGGACGAAGCGACGAATTCCCTGCTCGTCTTCGCACCCGCCGATACCTACCTCACACTTGACCAACTTGTCGAGGAACTGGACGTGCCCCGCATGCAGGTGTATGTCGAGGCGCTCGTGATGGAAGTGTCGCTCACCAAGAGCCTCGACCTTGGCGTCAAGTGGCGTGCAGCGGGCGTAACCTCCAGCGGAAAAATCATCTCCGGAGGGTGGGGATCAGGTGCCGGGCTTGATTCTGCTTCGATTGGAACCAATGCAAACTCGGCAAACTTGGGGTATATGGGAGGCAACACCCTCAGCATTGGGGGGACCAGCTACACGAGTTTTGGTGCGTTCATCAGCGCAACGAAAACTGACACGGACGTGAACGTGCTGGCGAATCCACAGTTGCTGATGCTCAACAACGAGGAGGCGACGATCAACGTTTCCACGAACACACCCGTGGGGGTGAAGACCATCACGAACGCCAACAACACCCAGACCACGCAGTACGAGTTCAAGGATGTGGGGGTGAAACTCACCATTAAACCGCAAATCAGCGGGGAGGACAGCATCCGCTTGGAGATTGCTCAGGAATCGAGCAACATTGCGACCGAGCAAAAATTGAGCGCAGACAAGGCGATCATGACCTTCAAACGTGAACTGAAAACCACGGTCGTGACCGGAAATGACGACATCGTGGTGTTGGGCGGCTTGATCAACGAAGGTGACACTCGCTCCGAATCGAAAATTCCGGGCTTTGGGGATTTGCCGTTGCTCGGTTGGTTGTTCCGGAGTAACACCGGAAAGTTCGAGAAAACCAACCTACTTATTTTCATCCGACCCACGATCATCCGCAATCGCGCAGATTTGGCACGGGTGACGGAGCGGGCACGGGTACGGTATGATGCCAGCCAAGGCCCGCAAAGCGTTTCCGGAACAGTCCGTGCAGACATGGGCCTGAAGGAACCCGAAAAGGAAACGCCCAGTGCCGGAGGGACTGAGGCCGAGGCAGCGGGCGCAACAGAGCAGCCCTGATGAATTTTGACAAGAAAATCAAACAAATCCAGAATGTTTTCCCTGTGCATTCCTATGCACACTTAGCCGCTGAAATACGAAACCTGAAATTGGGCAAGTTGTGCTGAAATTGGTTGAGAGCAATGCCGGGGCGGTTGCGCCCATGATTTCCGGAGACCGACAGCCCCCCGCGCTGTTTCCGAATCCAGCGAACCCATTGGAGGTCAAGCTGCCGATTTTCGAGGGGCCGCTGGATTTGCTGCTGCACCTGATCCGCAGGCATGAGGTCGCCGTGGCCGAGGTGAAGCTTTCCGAACTGACGGCATCCTACCTCGACTACCTCAACTGGATGGAGTCCATTGATCTCGACGTGGCCGGAGAGTATCTGGACATCGCGGCCACGCTCATTCTCATCAAGTCCCGTGAACTGCTGCCCAAGCCCCCTCCGGAGGAGTTTCTGGAAGATGAGAATCCGGAAGAACTGCTGCGTCAGCGCTTGCTGGAATACCAGAGTTTCAAGGAGGTGGCCTTTGCACTGGGAGATTTGGATGTGCTGGGTCGGGATGTGTTTTCACGTCCGGAGCAGGACACGGAATCCGGGAAGGTGGCCCCGCAGGAAGCATGGGAAGAAGTTTCGGTTTACAATCTGATGGAGGCGTTTCAGCGAGTGATGGAGCGTCGTCCCCGCATCACGACCCATGTCATCGAGCCGGAAACCCTGCGGCTGGAGGATCGCATCGGGCAACTCATCGAGCAGTTCCGTCGGCAGCCGCGTTGGCGCTTTGAAGAACTGCTGGACCTTGGCCAGCCCAAAGGCTGGGTGATCCTGACCTTCCTTGGGGTGCTGGAAATGGTGCGGATACGCATGATCCGAGTGGTGCAGGTGGAGGACTTCAGCGAAATCCATTGCCTCACCTGCGAGGAGTTCGAACAGCAAGTGCGGGTCTGGCTAGGCGTGGAGGACGATCTCACTTTTGTTGAGAACCGCAAACTCTCCGCATGAGTTGGACAACGCATGAGCAAGCTCCTGCTTTGGGAACACCGCTGTGCCCGCTTGCCGAGGTTCCGGATGGTGAGGGCCGGGAGTTTACTTTTGGCGTGGAACCGTTTCCATTCCGAATATTCGTGGTGCGGCGCGAGTCGGAGGTTTGGGGCTACGTCAACTCCTGTCCGCATAACCGCACTCCGCTGAATTTTCATCCGGACAAGTTTGTGACTTACGACAAAACCCACATTCTCTGCTCCACGCATTTCGCGCTCTTCGAGTACGATGACGGATTCTGCATCGCTGGTCCTTGTGCCGGACAAGCGCTGGAGTCGGTTCCGGTGGAGTTGCAGGAGGGCATGATCTGGATTGCCGAGGAGTAGCATGATTTGTGCATCATTTCGCAGGAGGCGAAAGACCTCTCACCATGAAAACCATCCGTCCATTCGCATGCTCGTTTTGTTTCGTCCAGTAATCCTCTGCCTGCTCCTGCTGACCCTGCTTGCCGCGTTGCCAGCAGCAGCGCAACGGCGCACGGATTTCGAACTGGGTCAGCTTGTGCTTTCCCGCAACTGTCCGCTTCCGGACGGTCCCGATCTCACGCTCAAGTCGCCCGAGGCGATCCTCAAGTCTGTGGAGAATCTGGACTGCCCTCGCTTCAACTCAGTCCAACTCATTCAGGCGACGGTCACGAATCTTTCACCAGAGGTCCAGTCGGTTGGAATCGAGATTGTGGTCAAGCTGGACGGCGAGCAACAGCGCAAGAAATCGCTGCGCAAGCATGTCATGCTCCCGCCCTTTGATTTGGCACGGATGCTTCACGACATCAAGCTTGACGAAGTTGGGGTGTACAGCATTAGCGTGAAGTTGTGGTCCGATAAATTCCGGCAGGTGCTAATGGAAACCAAACCGGGGGACGAGCGGCGTTTTTATATTGCCAGCGAGCAGGATATTGCGCTCGTCCGCGACGCAATGGGCAGTTCCACAGGCGGCGGTATCATGCGCAAGCTGGAGTTCGAACCGCCGGATTTGCGCTGGGCTTCGGCTCAGGTGATCCCCAAACACATCCTGCGGGGCGAAACGATGCGTATGCGCCTCAACCTCATGAACGTGGGGGGCGATGTCATCCGGAACGTGCGCTCGAAAGTGGAGATCTTCAACACCCGCCAGCCGCGTCGCCGCACTTTGGTGGCCACGCCCGTGACCCCGGTGATGGCGCCGGGCGAGGTGGTGACTTACGAACTGGAGTATGTGCTTCCGGAAGATCAGTTGCTCGGCACCTACCAGATTTCCGCAACCGCCGACCCGGACAATCTGCTGAAGGAGGTCAAGGAGAACAACAACGAGATCAAATCCGACGATCTTAAGCTCAGCGACATCAAGCTGCTCCTGCCGCCAGAGAACTTCATGTTCGAGGAAAACGGACTCTTCCTCTTCCAGTGGGACAGCCTCGCCTACGGGGAGTTCAAGATTCAGGTGGGCGTGGACAAGAAATTCGAGGACGCCGGCGCCTACTTCGACCTGCCGCAGGGCGACCGCTGGATTGCCGACAAGGAACTCGTGCCGCTGTCCGGAGAATTGCCGGGCATGGCGATGGGGCTGATGGAATCGTTTGAGCGCAACAAGTTGCACTGGCGCGTCGTGGGACGACAGGCCAGTGGACGGCAGGCGATTTCGGAAGTCCGTACCTTTACGGTCAAGCCCGCGAAGCCGGAAGGCTGATCAGCCCCGCGCTTCCGCCAGCTGCATCAGGTGGGTTCGGTACTGCTCCGCTCCGCCTTCCTCCCAACTCCGCAACAACGCTGATCCCACAATTGCCACCTCCACATGACCATGCAGCGTTTTAAGATGCTCGGGTTGTGACAGTCCAAAACCGAGTCCGAGCGGCACGGAGGTGAATTTCCGGCAGCGTTGCAGGAATTTCGTCACACCCACATCCAGTGCTGTCGCTTTCCCCGTCACGCCCTTGCGGGCCACGCAATAGACAAAACCGTTAGCGCGTTCGCAGATTTCCTGCAAACGCTCGTCTGTGCTGGTGGGGGTGCAGAGCATGATCGGGCTGAGGTGGTGCGCTGCGCTCGGTTCCCACAACTCGCCAAATTCCTCCACGGGCAAATCCGGGATGATGTAACCGCTACCGCCAGAAGCCCGCAGGCGTTCGCAAAATGCCGCGTAGCCCATCCGGAACGCGGTGTTGCAGTAGCCCATCATCAGCACTGGAAAATCGAAGGCGTCACTCGCCCGCTTCAGCAGCCCGAAGTAATCCTGCCAGCGAATGCCGTTTCGGAGTGCTCCTTCGTTCGCCTTCACAAAAAGGGGGCCGTCGGCAATCGGTTCGCTGAAGGGCATCTGCAACTCGACCAAATCAACTCCGGCCTCCTGCATGATTTCCAGCATCTGCCAGCTTGCCTCAAGGGACGGATAGCCGACCACGGCGTGGGTCATCAGCAGCAGCTTGCGTTGCTGAAGTCGTTCTCGGATGTAGGTTTCTAATGAATCTGTCTGCATAGCATCTTGTTCAAAGCTGTGCGGCTTTTTGTCGGATGAAGTCCCGCCATTTTTCGTCACCAATCGCTTCGGCGATGTTGAAGATGTCTTTGTCGCCGCGTCCGGAAAGGTTGAAAAGGATCGTCTCGCCCTTGCGAAAGTTTGAAGCTTCGGCAAGGATGGCGGCCAAGCCGTGGCTGCTTTCCAACGCCGGAATCAAGCCCTCCTTGCGGATCAGCAACTTGGTGGCATCCACCACCGCCTCGTCCGTGGCAGCGGTGAAGCGTATCCGCCCTTCATCGTAGAGGTAGCTGAGGATGGGGCTGATGCCGATGTAGTCGAGTCCGGCAGCAATCGAATGGGTGTGCTGCATCTGCCCTTCCTCATCTTGCAGGAAGTAGGTCTTGTAACCCTGCGCGATGCCCACTTGCCGAGCGGGAATCCGAGCTGCGTGCATCCCGGAATCCAAACCTTTGCCCCCCGCTTCCACACCAACCAATTCCACCTCCGGGTCGTCGACAAACGGGAGAAATATCCCCGACGCATTGGAGCCGCCACCCACGCAGGCGTAGATGCGATCCGGAAGCGCACCCCCTGTGATTTTTGGCACCTGCTCCCGTGCTTCATGTCCGATGATGGACTGGAAGTAGGACACCATTTCCGGAAAGGGGTGCGGGCCACAAACGGTGCCGAGGACATAGTGCGTGTCCTCCATGCTCTCCGCCCAGTCGCGCATTGCGGCATTGATTGCATCTTTGAGAGTGGCTGTGCCCTCTGTGACCGGAATGACGGTTGTGCCCAGTTGTTCCATCCAGAAGACGTTGGGTCGTTGTCGTTCGACATCGAGTGCCCCCATGTAAACCGTGCAATCTAGTCCGAACTTCGCGGCCATGGTTGCGGTGGCCACCCCATGCTGCCCTGCACCGGTTTCCGCGATCACACGGGACTTGCCCATGCGCTTGACGAGTAGTCCCTGCCCCATCACATTGTTTGCCTTGTGAGCACCCGTCTGGTTGAGGTCTTCGCGCTTGCACAGCAACCGAAAATGCCCCCCCAGCATTTCCGCAATGTTGTCCAGCGGAGTGACGGGAGTGGGGCGGCAGGAGTAGCTTTGCATAATCTTGACGTAGCTCTCCCAGAATTCAGGATCGCGCTGGGCCTCCTTGAACGCTGTGATCAGTTGGTCAAAGGTGGTCTTGAGAATTTCCGGGATGAACATGCCGCCGAAGGGGCCGTAATAGCCTTGGGCGGTAGGAGTCACAGAGGCACTCAACATAGGATTAGGGGTTTAGGCTGTAGAGGTTTGGCTGTTCCAAATCGGACATGCAAAACGGAGTTAGCGGGAGGTTTTGAGCAGTTTGGCAATGTCCTTGTGCCCTTCGTTTTCAGCTTCATCAAAGGCGGTACGCCCGAAGCGGTCTTTGAGCGCGGGATCGGCGCCGCGCTGGAGCAGCAGTTCCACGGTCTCGGTGCGGCCTTCGCGAGACGCTTCGATGAGCGCCGTGCTGCCGCTCTGGCTGGGCTGGTTGATGTTGGCCCCGTTGTCGAGCAGCATCTGCACGATTTCCATGCGCCCTTCATCGGCTGCGAGGATCAGCGCCGTGATCCCCTCGGCGTCTGCAGAATTGACGTCGGCTCCGTGCTGTTGGAGCAGGACAATCACGCGCACGCGGCCCTCAAGGGTGGCAAGCATCAAGGCGGTGATGCCCTGATTGTCTTGTGCGTTGATATCGGCTCCGACTTCGATCAAGCGCTTGACCACGCTGATGCGGCCAAAGGCGCTGGCCTCCATCAACGGGGTGCGTCCGGCATCATCTTGCTGATTGACCTCGGTTCCACTGTCGAGCAGGCGGTTGACGAGGCTCAGTCGCCCCTCGATGGCGGCGCTGACCAGCTCGGAGCCGGGCCAGTCATCTCCGGGCAAAAATGGATCATTCATGCCCACACCCTGCCGCTGGCTCCCAAAGGTGTTGGAGGTGATGGGGTTGAATTCCATGGGAACGCTTTCGGCCTCGGCCCCTTGGCGGATAAGGAAATTGACCACTTCTGTGTAGCCGTTGCTGGCGGCGGCTAGCACGGGAGTGAAGCCTTCCTCACTTTCCTCGTTAAGCTGGCTCCCGGATTCCAAGAGCATCCGGACGATGCCCAAGTGTCCCTCAAAGGCGGCCATGATGAGGGCGGTTTCGCCATTGCGGTTGTGGCCCTTAACGCTGGCACCGTGCTGCAACAGGGTGCGGACTGTGGCGGATTGACCTTCCAGTGAAGCAAGGATCAGGGGAGTTGAACCATCATCAAGTGAAGTTTCAAGACCAACTCCGCTGTCAAGCAGCAGCCGGATCATTTCGATGTCGCCTTGCCGAATCGCTAACGGAAGGGGGGCAATCCCAAGGTTGTCCTGCACTTCCGGGTCCGCCCCGGCGGCCAACAGCACTCGGGCGGTGACGAGATTCCCGTACAGCACTGAGTGCAGCAGGGCCGTGCGACCGTTTTCATCAGAGAGGTTAAGTGCGATTCCGGAAGCCAGTTCCTCCTGCATTTCCTCACCGGAGCCTTGCTGGGCGACTAGGTGCAGGTCGAGCAGTTTCTCGGCACTCAAAGTCCTAGGGAGGCCAAGCAAGCAGGCAATCCCAGCAAGCAGGCCGCACAAAATCTTCGTCATACCAAGGCTCCCGAAGGCTGCGACGCGAGGTGGGATTGCAGGGCGAAGCCGAGTCCGGTGACACGGACGGTCGGCTGTGCGACAGCGTTTTCAAACACGGACAATTCCCCCTGCACGATCACTTGTCGGCGGGCGCGGGTGAGGGCGGTGTAGATCATTTCGCGGGTCAGCAACTGCTGCACTCGGCTCGTTCCGGAGGCTTCGATTTCGGTACGTTCTGGAAGCACTAGCGCAATCCCTTCATACTCGGATCCTTGACTCTTGTGCACGGTGATCGCGTAGGCGGGCTGAAGGTGGCGAAGACCATGATGATAGAGGGTCTGGTATCCGGCTTCAACCGGAAAAACCAGCCGAGGCTCCCGATTCCCGTTTTCTGGGTGGGTGAAGTTCAAGACCACACCCTGATCACCATTGTAAAGCTGATGTTCGTAAAGATTTTTTGTGACGATCACCGGGGTTCCCGCAGGCCAGTGTCCGGGCGGAGTTTCTGCTCCAGAAATGCTAGGCTTGTGCCCCAAGATACGCTGGTTGATCGCCGCTGCCCCCGTGGACAGCACTTGGGTGACACAGAGGATGCGCCGTCGGTTGAGGTGCCGGAACACTTGCCGCAACCGTTCCTGTTCGTCTTCCGGAAAATCTGGGTGGTAGTTGAAGTTCAGATTCTCCTGAAACTCGAATGAGTTCTGCAACTCCTCCCGCCACCAGGCGAGGAAATCGGTGAGCGGACAGGCTTCCGGGGCCAAGCGAGCCACACCGGAATCCGGCAGGGAGTTTGGATTTGCTGAGACGGGGAGCAGGTCGGCAAGCGTCGAACTCGCAGGCAAGGCCAGCACAGCAGCAGCGAGTTTCCGGATTTGTGTCCCGCCGGAATCTCCGGAGGCTTGCCGATAGCTCTGTTGCAGGCGAACCGCAGACCCCGGAGTTGACTGCGTCGCAGTCTCGCTGAAGGCCGCGTGGTGTGCGGGCACAAGTTTGCGCAACGCTGCTTGCTGTCCGCTGCTCAATCCGCCTTGCCCGGAAACCAAATCGGCCAAAACTGCTCCCGCACCAACCGAAGGAAGTTGATGCGCGTCCCCTAGCAGAATGAGCCGTGCGGGTGAAGGCTGGTAAGGCAAACGCGAGTGGGTGGCTCGGAGCAGTTGCGCGAGCAGTGGCAGGTCGATCATCGAGGCTTCATCCACGACCACCACGTCATGGAGCAGGGGATTCAATTCATGGGTACGATACCGCCCCTGACGCGGGACGTATCCCAGCAGTCGATGCAGGGTTTGGGCTTGAGCGCCCACCGTAGCCAGTGCTTGTTCAACTTCAGGCAGGGGTGTACCCAAACTGCGCAATCCGGATTCTAGGGATTCCTGCAAGCGTCGGGCGGCACGACCTGTGGGAGCCGCGAGGGCAATGGACTGTGCCAGCCCCAACCGTTGCAGCACCCGGAGAATAGTGAGGACGATGGCGGTTTTTCCGGTGCCCGGACCTCCGGTGATGGTCAGCAGTGGGGAGATTAAAGCTTGCAGGACAGCTCGCAATTGCGAGGAATCCAGTTGCAGCGGCTGTTCCCCAAAGCACAGTGGGTTGCGCTGCAACACCTGCTCCAGCACGGACTCGACTTTTTGCGGGGCAGGCAGGGTCAGTTGCATCGCCAACCGCTTCCGGATTTGTTGGGCGACCTGCTGCTCCAGTTGCCAGAGGTGTCGAGGTTGGATCAACCCGGAATCTGGATGCACGATCAAGGGGCGGTTTGCGTCTGCGTCGCCAAGCAATGGGGTCGCCTCCGAGGGATCCGGAAGCACCACCCCCGTTTCGCCACGCTGAAGGGCGACGGCCAGTTGGGACAACAGCAATGCTTGCTCGGCAGCGTGGCAACCATCCCCGGATTTTTCTGTAGCTGTGATCCAAGATGCAAGGGATTGCGTCCAGTGCTGGTGTTCCTCGCCAAGTGGGGCACGTTCGGGGGCAAGCTCGGTTTGGAAGGGCAAACTGCCAACTTCCGGAGCAAGCGAATCCAGCAGTTCGGGGTGCGTTGCCAGCCACCGCTCCTTGGCGGTCCCGGAGGCAGACCAGTGGAATGATGAAGGGTTTGTGCTCATTGCGAAAGGGGGCAAGTAAAAGTAAGACTTTTGCTTAATCAGTCCGGTATGTGCTGCATCCAGTAGTTGGTCCAACGTTGATTTTTCCGGGCGACTCTGAGTGCGAGCATGGAGTTGGCATTCTCCAGTTTCCACCAAGCCCCCGGGATTTTGAGCCGTTTTTGAATGAGATGCCGATGTGAGCTTTCAATCAGTCCGGATCCAATGAGCAACTGCTTGGTAGGGGCATATCATTAAATGATATAGTGGTAGTAGCTACGAACATAATACCAATTTGTGATTCAAATGTGCCATTGTCATTGAAATTTCTCCGGCTTCGCTTGAGTGATCCATGAATGTCAATCGAAGGTTTCTAATCGTAAACGGTATAAGCCGTCTGAACAAGGAATTCAGCAAGAAGCACACCAGTGGTGGAATCATACTTGCAGAAGACTCTACCGAGACCTTTTGGCTTTTGTGAACCCTGCATGACTTCCACCTTGCTTCCCTTCAGCAAACTACCCCTTGCACTCCTGACCCTATCCATCCTCCTCTTTGGAACGGTGGGTTGTTCCAGTTCGGATCCGGAACCTCCGGAGGAACCGCAACGTTCCTCAAAGCGCAGCTCCGCAAAACAGGCGAAGGCGGAAGAAGCGGAGGTGCAGGAACTTCAGTATTGGGGCGATCCCCACCTCACGCTGTTGGAGCAGATCATGCCTAAGCTGAAGCAGGAAACGGAGGGCTTGTTCGACAAGGCCAACTCGGTGGCGATTTCCAGCATTTCTTACGGCGACAAGCTGCCGAACCACTTCCGGAAGGTGGCCACGGCCCGACTGCATCAGGTGCTGACACGGTTGCCCAAGCTCAAGGTGAGCGTCTGCGAAGCCTGTAGCCAAATCCGCACACAGATTTCCGGAAGTTACCTCAAGATCACCCGTGGGATCGCGGATGACGAATACCGCCGCGAAACCGCCCAGCAACTCAACGTCGAGGGCTTCATCGACATTGCGCTCTTCATGAGCGACCAACAGCTTTCCGTGTCACTCAATGCGTATGAGGCGCAAAAGGGCGAGATCATCTATTCCCGCATCGTCACCAGCGAACCGATGAAACGCGATGAATACCTGCACGTCTATCTGGGCAAGATGACCCTGCCAATCAACGAACCCTCCCCCCGTTCAGGAAAAACCGTGCTCCATCAATCCATCATCTTGGGCGCAGAGCGGGTGGTGCGGCTCAATCAGGGCTGGACTTCTGGAATCAGCGCTGCGTTTTTCAGCGATGACAACAGCAATCTCACCGCTTCCGAAAAAGTCAGTGGCGGCACCAGCGGGGTGATGGTGGACGGCGTGGTA
>Ga0310124_10002903_pt1 | contig 11691 bp, 10 predicted proteins | sample CB11b_AW_Bot5_MG_FD_203507 | JGI IMG/M metagenome (GOLD analysis project Ga0310124, IMG submission 203507) | Marine microbial communities from Western Arctic Ocean, Canada - CB11b_AW_Bot5 | ecosystem: Environmental > Aquatic > Marine > Oceanic | place: Canada: Western Arctic Ocean | collected...
GCCCAGCCGGAGATTCTGTTGCTTGACGAGCCCACGAACCACCTCGACATCGAGGCCATCGATTGGCTTGAGGCGTTCGTGGTCGACTACCCAGGCGCCGTGGTCCTAGTCACGCACGACCGCCAGTTCCTGCGACGAGTGGCTACGCGCATCGTCGAGATCGACCGGGGCCAGCTTACATCCTGGCCGGGAGACTACGACAACTATGAGCGCCGGCTGGAAGAGCGCCGAGCGGACGAGTCAGTGCGGCACGCCAAGCAGGACAAGCGACAGGCCGTCGAAGAGGTGTGGTTGCGTCAGGGCATCAAGGCCCGCCGCACCCGGAACGAAGGGCGCGTCAAGGCCCTGATGGCGATGCGAGCGGACCGTGCGGAGCGATGCGCCGAAATGGGGCGTGTCCGGCTGAAGCCCGCCACCGCGGACGCCTCTGGTCGACTGGTGTTCGAGCTCGAGGGGGTCGCAAAGTCGTTCGACGGAACCCCGGTGATTCCGGAGTTGAATCTGCGCGTGCTGCGGGGAGACCGGGTCGGTCTTCTCGGTGCCAACGGTGCCGGCAAGACCACATTGCTGCGTTTGCTGCTCGGCGACCTCGAGCCCGACCAGGGTCACGTTCGTCGCGGGAGCAACGTGCGGATCGCCTACTACGACCAGCAGCGCGAACAGCTCGACGTCGAGCGGACCGTGTTCGACATCGTGGGAGACGGCAACGACACCATCACCGTAGATGGGCAGGCTCGTCACGTCCATGGGTATCTTCGTGACTTCCTGTTTTCGCGCGAGCGTGCCCGGTCGCCGGTCAAGTCGTTGTCTGGCGGCGAGCGCAATCGGCTCCTACTGGCTCGCCTGTTCACACGTCCGGCCAACGTGCTCGTGCTCGATGAGCCGACCAACGACCTCGACCTGGACACCCTCGAGTTGCTGGAGTCGCAGCTTGTCGAGTGGTCAGGCACGGTGCTGCTTGTCAGTCACGACCGGGTGTTTCTCGACCACGTGGTGAGTAGTACGGTGGTGTTCGAGTCCGATGGCCAAGTGCGGGAGTACGTCGGCGGTTACCAGGATTGGGTGCGGCAACGCCGTGCCCAGTCCCCCGCAGAGCGTCCGGGTCGTCTGACGACACCTCGCGCCCAGGCGGCTGAGCCGCAGACATCCACCGGCGCCGCGGTGGCGGCCCCAGCGCGACTGTCCTATAACGATCAACGCGAGCTGGTGGCGCTCCCCGCGCGGATCGAGCGGCTGGAGGCCGACGTCGATCGGCTGAACGGGGCGACGGTGGCGCCCGACTTCTATCGCGAGGCGCCGGAGTCGATCAAGGCGACCCTCGCACGCCTGCGGGCCGCGCAGGCCGAGCTGGACTCCTCCTACGTGCGCTGGGAGCACCTGGAAGCCCGTCGCGGCAATTTCCGCGACTAGATCGCAAGGGCCCTCAGGGCGGCTGAGGGCCGGAACGGTTCACCGACATGCGAGATCAGTGGTACGGCGATGACCGGGACGTCCTCAAGTGGAGCACCCTCGTCCATTTGGCCCGACGGGAATCCGTTCCCGGAATCCTGCACGTCGCGATGTATCGAGTGAGCCGGCCGATCGCCCCGCTGGCCACCGCGGTCGGTTCTGTCGAACCGCCGGACGAGGTGCTGCACCACTTTCGCGACCTCGACGACATTCAACGGTTGGCCGCAGCGACCGGGCTCGAGATCGACGTCATCAAGAGCCCCTTCGCCCATAGGGCGACCTACTTTGGCGAGGTCTGCGGTGCGGTACGAGCGCGCACCGGGCGGGTGCTTGTGTTTCTGGACCCGGACATCGGTATCGAAGCCGAACAGGGTGGGCCCGAGCACGTCACGTCGGCCGACATCGCGCGGGTCTTCGACGCTCTGCAGCCGGGCGACCTGCTGGTCTGCTACCAGCACGCGAGGCGGCAGAAAGGCTGGCGTGGCCGGGCGCGCCGCGCCTTTGCGCATGCGCCTGGGATTCCCTCCTTCGACGTGGAGGTGGTCGAGTCCGAGCAAGTGCGTGATGTGCTGATGTTCTCCGTGAAGAAGTCGTGACCCCCGTACGGCGCCCAGCGATTCGGCTGCTAGGGCGCACCGTCTCCAGCCAGCGCCTTGACGAGCCGGTAGAGAAACTCCTGCCCCTCGTAGAAATGCTCGATGAGGATCCGTTCATCCTGCCCGTGGGCTCGACGGTCGTCCATGTCTCCGAACAGGCCACTCACGCCGTAGACCGGGATGCCCTCACGACGGAGATAGAGCCCATCGGTCGCGCCGGTGGACATCACCGGCAACACCGGCACGCCAGGCCACATCTCTTCGGTAATCCGAGTGATCGGCCCCAGTACCTCTGGCGTGAGAGGCGAGGGCGGGCTCGGGGTGGCCGAGCCGCGGGCCGTGACCTCTACGTCGAACGGCGACGCTAGCGCTTCGAGGCGGGCCTGTACGTCGCCTGGGTCGTCGTCGGGCAGGAGGCGGCAGTTCACGTTGGCCCGCGCCGTCTGTGGCAACGCGTTCTGGGCGTGGCCCCCCTCGAGCAACGTCGCCACGCAGGTGGTTCGCAGCCGCGCGTTGTAGCCGGGGTCCTCGGAGAGCGTGGCTGCGGCGGACCCGTCACCGGGGTCGGCCACGATGCGTCGCATCGCCTCACCCATCTCCCCGTCCACCAGACCGGCCGAGCCGGTGAAGAACGCCTCGGTGACCTCGTTCAGTCGGACCGGAAAACCGTAGTCCTGGACGGCCAATAGGGCGCGCGACAGGTCGTAGATCGCATTCTTTTCTACCGGCCGCGATGAGTGACCGCCCGGGTTGGTCGCCGTGAAGTAGAACGACAGGAACTTCTTCTCGCCAGCTTGGACGTTGTGCGAGATTTTCCGGCCATCGCGCTCCATGCCCCCGCCGCCTTCGTTAAGCGCAAACGCCGCGTCGATCAGGTCCCGATGCTCCGCCAGTAGGAACTGCACCCCGTTGCGCGGGCCGCCCTCCTCGTCAGCCGTCAATGCCACGACGATGTCTCGGTCCGACACGAACCCCTCTCGCCGCATCCGGATCAAGTTGGCCATGTAGATGGCCGCCTCGTCCTTGTCGTCCGTCACGCCCCGACCGTAGAAGTAGCCACCCCGCTCAATAAACTCGAAGGGGTTCAGGTCGACGCTCCAGTCTTCAGGCAACGCCTCCACCACATCGATGTGGGCCAGCAGCAGGATCGGCTTCAGGGTGGAGTCCCGTCCTCGATATCGGGCGACGAGGTTGCCTTTGGTCGGCGCATCGTCTGGTATCAGGACCTGGACGTCCTGCTCGGCGAAGCCGGCGTCAAGTAGTCGACGCTTGAGCGCGCGCGCCGCCACCGTGTTGTCGCCTCGCTCGCTGTCCGTGGTGTTCGTCTCGACGAGCTCGGCGAGGATCGAGCGCGCCCGCTGCATGTCCTCGGCCGGCGACATGGTCTGCGCGTTGAGTGTGACGGCCGCCGTGGTCATCAGCACGGCCGTCAGCGCGGCACTTCTGTTTCTTGGGTTCACAGGGTTCTCCTGAACCGGCTCACCTCGTCACGCCGTGCCGTGCTGACCGACGCTTGCTGCGAATCACCGTGACAGGAGACTAGCAGGTTGTGGGTTGAGTCGACAGTCGTGGGGCAAGGCTTCAGCCTTGCCTCGCAGGCGTGAAGGCCTGCGCCACACGGGTGCCCCGTCGGAAAACCTAGGTGGCGGCTGAAGAACGACCAAGAGCGGTTTCCTGCCGAGGCGTTCGGCTGACAAGGCGCGACGAGGGAGCATGCAGGTGGCACATGACCGAGGAAGCAACGCAGTCAGGTGGACGGATCGGCGGGAAACCTAGACGCGTGCCATCGCGCTCGCCAGGTTGCTCAACGCCCGCTCAACCAATTGCCGGCTGGTCGCGATGTTCATCCGCATGCAGCCCGACCCGCTGGTGCCATAGCTGGAGCCTGGATTGATGTGGATATGGGCCTGCTCCAGCAGGTAGCGCTGGAACCGTTGTTCGGGCGTCTCGCCGTTGTCCGACTCATCTCCGTGATCGACCCGATCGATTGCCTCGCTGACGTCCAGCCATGACAAATAGGTGCCCTCGGGCTTGACGACCCGTACGTGAGGCACGCGTGCACCGACGAACGACTCGACCAAGTCGTGCGTCCCGTCGATGTAGTCGAGGAGCTGGTCGAGCCAATGCTCGCACTCGTTGTAGGCGGTTTCGGCGGCGACGAGGCCCAAGGTGTTGATGCCCTGTTGGTGCTGTCCGGCCCCGCGAATTCGGTCGAGGTAGTCCGGGTTGGTCGAGAACAGGTAGGCGCACTTCAGGCTCGAGAGGTTGAACGATTTGCTGACCGACTTGTAGGTGATGCTATTGCGGACGACCGCCTCGTCATCGAGGGTCGCATACGGCGTGTAGGTGTGCCCGCGGTTCACGAAGTCGCAGTGGATCTCGTCGGCGAGGACGACGACTCGCCGGCGGGTACAGATCTCACCCAGGGTCATCAGGTCGTCGCGTGACCAGACGTTGCCGGTCGGGTTTTGCGGGTTGCAGAGAATGAACGCGTAGGTGTCGTGGTCGATGCGACGTTCGAGGTCCTCGAAATCCATGCTGTACCGGCCGTTCGACACTCGCAGCGGGCATTCCTCGGCCACGGCGCCCACGACGCGGATATCGGTATAGAAGCCGTTGTAGCCCGGAGTCTGGAGGAGGATCTTGCTGCCGGGAGGGCAGAAGGCGCGCAACGTGCTGATGATAGCTGGATGCACCCCATCCGAGTGCAGGATGGTGTCAGGTGCGATCTCGAGACCGTACCGACGTCGGTTCCAGTCGACGATCGACTCGAGATACGACTCGGGCTTGGTGAAATAGCCATAGTTTTCGTGGGCGACACGGTCCCGCAGGGCGCGCGTGATCGCGGGCGCGATCCGAAAGTCCTGGTCGGCGGTGCCCATGCCGACCTCGACCTGCCTCTGGCCGTATTTGGCAATTTGGGCGTCCCACTTCGACGAGTCGGTGCCGATGCGACTGTAGATGGTGTCGAAGTCGTAGCGGCCGCCCGGTGGCTGCACGCGCTCGCCGCCTTCCGCGGTTGGCAGCGCTGCGCCGGCCGCTCCGGCGACGGCGGTGAATCCGGCGCCCCTCAAGAACGTCCGTCGATCAAGCTGACTGTGCTTCGGCATCATCGCCTCCGGCCGGCGTCACGGTCGCGGGACGCGTCGGCGCACGTCACGCTGCGGGATGGTTCGATGAGGCAAGCATAGTCGACTTGACGTGGCTGGCGAGCACCATTGCGTCAGTCGTGTCCAGCGAGCCACACGTGGCGACCCTCGCCGTGTGCCCACGGACACCCTCGCACCCCCGCGGGTGCGTCCGCAGGCGGGCTCGTCTTGCGCGCGCCGCCGCATTGTCGCGTGTCGCGCGGCCCGGACGGGTGGCATGGTTCCTGCTCGGCTGGTGCAGTGTTTGTGTCAGAGCGACGGTGGACGCCGGCGCGGCCGGAAGCACTGTCTCATTGGCGGAGACGCTGCACGAATCTCAACCACACGGCGCGGACGGGAGTCCGCCAGACCAGGGGAGCACTGACTATGTGGAAGCGACAGGAGCCAGAACCAACACACGCACCCACCGTGCCGGCTGCCCCCGAGCCCCGCCAGACCGGGACGCCGCCGCCGCCGGATGCGAGTGGTCCCTCATCGGCCGCGAGCATTGGCCGGTCAGTGGTGATGAAGGGCGAACTGACTGGGAGCGAGACTCTTGTCATCGATGGACAGGTCGAGGGACCATCAACCTACGTGAGAATCTGCTCACAATTGGACCGAGCGCGAACATCAGCGCGGAGATTCTGGCCAAGTCCGTGATCGTGTTGGGTCGTCAGCGCGGCAACATCACCTGGACCGAGAAGATCGAGATTCGAGAGAACGGTTCGGTGGAGGGCGATATCAGCGCGCCCCGGGTGGCGATCGCGGAGGGGGGTCACTTCCGCGGCAGTATCGACATGCAACAGGCTGACCAGTTGCCCGGGGGGCCCAGAGCGCGGGCGTCGGCTGGGCCGCGTGCCGACGCCGCCCCCCGCGTCACGAGGGGCGGCAGTGTATCGACCGCCTCAGCGAGGCCGACTTCGTCGTAGGATCGTGGGTGTGAGTTGGGCGGGGACTGGCATGTTCAAGCGGCGGGCAGAGCGGGACGATGACGCAACGGCACCGCAGGCGTCAGAGGTCAGGCCCGAGACCGTGGTGCGTTCGACCGTCAGGCCGAAGTTCATGGCGGCAGTGGCTCGCCGCGCGGTGCCAGTTGTCGTCGATCTTGGCGCCGTGGTCGGTTTGAACGTCGGGTTCCTCAGCGAACGGCTGGATTGCACGATCCATGTCCACGATCTTTTTGCCGACGTGGAGGCGCACGCCCGCGGTCGGGCGCGTGACCCGGACGTAGGCCCGTTGGCGTTGGCGTCCCACTTGCTGCCGCCGCTCGAATCCGTGGACGGTATTCTGTGCTGGGATCTCTTTGACTATCTCGACCCGCCGACCGGTCGCAGTTTGGCCGCGAGCCTGACCGGTCTTCTCAGGCCCGGAGGGGCACTCTACGGGCTGTTCGGGACGACGCCCATCAACTCTCCCACTACACGCGTTTCGTGCTGGAGGCCGACGACCGTCTGCGGCTGCGGACGTATGCGGCGACCCGCACTCGGCGAGCGGTCCTCGCGACCCGAGAGATCCACCGCATGTTCGGCCCACTGACGGTCGACGAATTCGTGCTGCTCAGGAGTCATTCCCGCGAGACGCTCTTCCGTAAGCCCGAGCCCCGTGGCTGAAGGGTGTCCGGATGAACACAGCCGAACCGCTCGGTATGTGTCGTCCAGCACACGTCGGCGCCGCCCATGGCCGATGCCTGATGCGACTAAGTCATTGCGAGACAAAAGCCTGGGTCTGATCATCCACGCGTGGTCATTGTGGTGCGCTCCTTGCGATACATCGTCTCGAGAGAGAGGAGGCTCCCATGCCCACGCATCCCCTGATCGTTGTTGCCGCCGGGCTGGCCCTGGCTGGTTCCACTGGCTGCGCCACACGAGGGTACGTCACCAGGACGGTTGCCGAGAGGACCCGAGAGGTGGAGCAGCGTGTCACGCAGGTCGAGCGGGTGGCCGAAGACGCGACGGTGAGCACCGGTCGCAATGCCGCCTACATCCGCGAGCTTGACCAGACCGCGACGAACGCCCATGACCAGGCGGCGAGTGCTCAGGAGACCGCCCACGCGGCGGCCACCGCGTCCAGGTTGGCTCAGATGACGGCCAATGACGCCCGGAGCGTATCTGATGGGCTCGACGCCGCAGCCAAGCGGTTCCTGTTCGAGGTGACCGTGGCGGAAGACCATGGGCACTTCGGGTTCGGGGACGCGGCACTCCCCGACCCGGTATCGGCCAGGTTGGACGAACTCGTGGACCGGGTGCGGTCGCTGGACGCGCCGGCTCACCTCGAGATCGAAGGCCACGCTGACGCGACCGGCCCGGCGGATTACAACGCGCGGCTCGCGTTGGAACGGGCCGAGTCGGTGCGGCGCTACCTGCACGAGCAGCATCGACTGCCCTTGCACAAGATCAGCGTGATTAGTTACGGCGAGGAGAAACCGATTGCGCCCAACGATACGGTCGACGGGCGGGCCATGAACCGGCGGGTGGTCGTCCGAGTGCTGGGATAAGCGGACGGCGACACCCGGGCGCGTCGGCGCATCTGGCGTCGGCGCGTCCGGGGCATTCCACGACGGGTGGCAGACGTCCGGTGTGCGCGCTGCGCCCGGCTTGTCGTAGGGGCACCGCGACGCCCAGGTGACAGTGTCAGTTCCCTTCGATCGCGCGCTATCATGGCGGTTGAGGGTGAGATTGGGATGCCACGACTGACAGCCGTTCGACTCGCGTGCGTCGCCGGCATCAGTGTATCGGTGTGGGCCTGCGGTGCTCGCTCCGCTCCCACCGCGCCCCCGCCAGAGCCGCGCTCCGCGCCGGTCGCGCCGAAGGTCGAGCCGGAGCCTGCTCCGGTCGTGGTCGCCGTGCCGCCACCCGCCGTCGTCACGCCCGAGCCGACGGCGCCCGAGCCCGCGGTCGATCCTCCACCGGCGGCGGTGCCGGTCGCGGCCGACTGCTCCCTGGTCTCGCCGGCCGGTACGCCCATCCGCACGGTGGCGCTGTCCGAGGACATCGATCCGACGCATGCGCCGTATCCGAGAAACGACAGTGAGCGGTTTCTGTTCAGGCAGCTCTATGACACGCTCGTGCGCGTCGACTGTGATGGCCGTCTGCAACCTGGGCTGGCGTCGAGCTGGCGTTTGGATCCGACCGGGCCCACCTGGGTCCTCACGCTCGACGAGCAGGCTCAGTTTTCCGATGGCAGCCCGCTGACGACCGCACACGTGTTGTCGGGGTGGGGCGAGCCGGGGCGGGGCGCCGCGCTTCGCCCCTGGGTGCGACGGTTTGTCCGTTCGATGGTGGCGGTCAACCCGCGGGTGATCGGCATCACGCTGCACGACCCGGACAGCGGGCAGTCTCTTCGCGCGCTGGCCAACCCAGCGTTGGCCATTGCGACTAGCCGGTCCAGCAACCCGTGGCCGCTCGGTACCACCGGGCTCCGGGTGGTCGACCAACAGTCGAGGGTGTCGGGGGAGATCAGCGTCGTGACGATTGGGCGCCACGTCCGGGATGATCGCGAGACCGGGGCGAGGCGGAGCGGGCTCGTACAGTTTCTGGTGGAGCCGGAGGCTGACCTTCGGGACAGGCTGGATCAGACGGACGGAACGAACCAAGCTGGCCGGACGACCGAGTCGCCCGTCGATCTGTTGGTCACCCGCGACCCCGCGGTCCTGTCCTACGCCGCGAGATTATCGGCATTCCGCAGCGTGCCGCTCCCGTGGCTCCGGACCCACGTATTGCTGGCCCCGGCGCGCGAACCACCGCGCGGCTCGGGGCAGGCTGCGATCGGTCCTGCGACCCGACAGGCGCTGGCGACCGATGCCGTGCGGGGCGAAGCCCGTGGGGCGACGGGGACGTTCTGGTGGGAGTTGCCGGCCGAGTGCGCGGCAGGCGTTCCATATACTCGCAACCGGCCCGTGGGGGCCGGCGCCTACGCCAAGCGGGTGGTGTTCCCGGCCCATGACCCGGTCGCCGGAGGACTGGCGGCTCGTTTGGTCGCGCTCGGCGCGTTTGACGAGGCCGACAATGCCACGCTGATGCGCGCACTGTTTCCGACGGGCGCGACAGGTCTCGTCACGGTCGGTCTCAGCGATACCGACTTCGAGAGCGCGCTGGCCGCCGGTCGGGACAGTGGCTACGTGATGGCGCTGGACCGTCGCCCGTTCGGCCCGTGTCAGCCAGCGCGGAGTTTGACATCCCGGGCGACCTGGCTCGTGCGCTCCGCCGAGGCACTGGATGCGGCCGTGGTACCGCTCGTGGACACCAGAACCTGGGCTGTGATCCGGCGGGGACGATCCGGCGTCGAGGTCGAGTGGGATGGTGCCCTGCGGCTGGATGGCGTGCGTTAGATCATGAGCTTTCGTACCCGACTCTTGATGACAGTGGCTGTCGTCGCGCTCGTGTCGCTGGCCGTGCTGGCGTTCGGGCTGCGTCGCGAAGTGTCTAGGCAGTTGTCGAACGAGTACGGGCAACGGATCGAGGCCACGGTGTCGGCGATCGAAGCCGACCTTCGTCTCGAGAGCGATGGGATCACGGAGCGGCTGGTGGCGCTCCGCGACGCGTTGCAGAACGACAATCGGTTTCGCGCCGCCGCGGTGGCGGGGGCAGAGTCTGAGCGCCAGTACCTGCTGGACTACGCCGGTGCCGTCATCGGGCTGACCGGACTGTCGGTCCTGCAGATTCAGGATCAAGACGGCCGTATCGTCAGCTCTGGACACTTTCGTAATGAGCATGGCCGTTTGGCGCCAGTGCTTGCGAGACGTCTCGTGGCGAACCCCGATGACGTCGCGTTCCTCACCGCTCGGACCCCGGAGGGCGCGTTCATGGCGCTGGTTCGTGGCGAGGAGTTGAAGGTAGGCGGGCGCGCCTTCACCATGGTCGGTGGCGTCTCCCTCGATCGGCGTTTCTTTCAGCGGCTCGCGCGAGACCGAGAGGTGTCGGTATCACTGGTGTATCCAGGGCTGGAGGTGTCATCGAGTCCCGCATTGGTGCCACGGTTGGCCGAACTGTCGGTCGTACCCCCTGACGGCGTGGTTGGCCTCGACGACCTCATCGCGGGGCGCCTGGAGGTTACGGTCATGGGGGCCGATGGCGAACGCCCACCGGTCGCGACGGCCCAGGTGTTGGTGACCCACACGCTCGAGCCACTCCGGTTGCTGGTGGGGCGTGTCGATAGGTGGTTCATCGGCGCGGCGGTGGCCACCTCCGTGGTGGCGCTGGTGCTGGCGGCCTGGTTGTCCGTGCGGGTGAGTCAGCCGCTCGCCGCCTTGGCCGAGAAAACAGCGACGTTAGACCTCGATCGTCTCGACATCGACTTCGACTCTCGAGGCGGCGACGAGGTCGGCACTCTGTCCCGGTTGCTTGGAGACTTGACGGCGCGGCTCAAGACGAGCCGGCGCCAGCTCCGGGAGGCTGAGCACAGGGCGGCGGTCGGGCAGATGGCTCGTCAGGTGACCCATGACATCAAGAACGGGCTCATTCCGTTGCGCAACGTGTTCCGCCACCTGTCCCAGGTCGATCGTCGTGATCCGACCGCCTTGGCGACCGTGTTTGATGAGCGCCGCGGCACCATCGACGCGAGCATCGACTACCTCGAGACGCTGGCAACGAATTACGGGCGTTTGTCGCCCGCCCAACAGCGCCGGATGTGCGACCTGAACGCGATCGCGAGCGAGGCCATGCACGTGTCGCATGGTCCGCACACCGTGCTCCGGGGACGCCTGGCCGAGGACGTGCCGGCGGTCGTTGGAGACCCAGTGGCGGTGAGGCGCATCTTGGACAACTTGATCGCCAATGCGGTTGACAGCCTGAGCGGGGGACGCGGCGCCGTCACGATTGTGACCACGCGTGTGGACGACGCTGGTCAGGCCACGGCCCGGCTGACGGTCGCCGACAACGGGTGCGGAATGAGTGATACCGATGTGTCGAAAGTCTTTACCGATTTCTACACGACCAAGCCAGCAGGTACCGGCCTCGGGCTCTCGATCGTGCGGCGTCTCGTGCTCGACCTGGAAGGCACTGTGCGCGTGGCCAGCGAACTCGGCGAAGGCACGCAGGTGACCGTCGACATTCCGGCCGCACCAGCGAGCCCACGCAGGTCCGCAGCCCAGGTCGACCATGTCGAGTGAACCGCGAGGAACGGAGGCGGAACGGCGCGACATGATCCACGTGCTCGTCGTCGACGACGTGCCGGTGATGGCAGAGCACTATGCCTACGACCTGAGGCGCGTCGGGGGCTACAACACGTCCATCGCCGCCACTGGCGCCGATGCCCTCGAGATACTGAGCCGGGAGCCGGTGGATTGCGTGGTGCTGGACCTGGAGATGCCAGGCACGGATGGGTTCGAAGTGCTCCGGACGATGAAGCAGCGCGGCATCGAGACTCCGGTCATCGTCTACACCGGCACCGGCTCGTACGACCGATGCGTGCAAGCGGTGCGACAAGGGGCCCTGGGTTTTATCGACAAGGCCGAGCACATCGAGCGCGTGGTGCAGGAGATCGCACAGGCGGTGTCGCGAGGGCGCATGTTGGCCGAGCTC
>Ga0310124_10002904_pt1 | contig 11687 bp, 13 predicted proteins | sample CB11b_AW_Bot5_MG_FD_203507 | JGI IMG/M metagenome (GOLD analysis project Ga0310124, IMG submission 203507) | Marine microbial communities from Western Arctic Ocean, Canada - CB11b_AW_Bot5 | ecosystem: Environmental > Aquatic > Marine > Oceanic | place: Canada: Western Arctic Ocean | collected...
TTCTTCGCCAAGGAAGACGTCATTCTGTCCTCGACATCCGTCTGGTTCATTCAGGAGTACGAGTGGATCGTGCAGAATCACCAAGCCGACGCAGTCCGGATCACGCGGGAGCCGTGTGAGGGGGGCACGCGGGTCACCGACGCACACTACGTCTGCCCGCCCCGAAGCCCCTAGTGTCCCTAGGAGTGCGGCAGGACGGCATAATCCAGGCTACCGTTACTTCCAATCCTGGCGTGTGGCAGCGATTCGACCATGACCGGCGCACGGTTAGAGATCACTGACCAGACCGGGCAGACCCGCGTCCTCCCGCTGGATGACGACCTCCTGACTATTGGTCGGAGTCACGGCAACACGCTGGTGCTGGACGGTGCTCAAGTCTCGCGACGCCACGCTGAAATCGTCAACGAGGGAGATCGCTTTGTCCTGCGAGACCTCGGCTCGCGGGCCGGCATCTTTGTCAACGACGAAACGGTCAGCGAGCACACGCTCGGCCACGGGGATCAGATCCATATCGGCCGACATACAAATCTGAGATTTCTTGTCGGGGATGCGCAGGTCTCGTCGGCCCACGCCACCAGGACGGCGGTCGGCGACCTCCGCCAGACCGCGACACTCCTGGAAGGGCTCCGCGCCCTGGGCACCGCCACCGTCCTCGACCAAGTGCTCGCGATGGTGATCGATTACGCCATCACGCTCAGCGGGGCGGAGCGCGGATTCATCATGCTGGTGACTCCGTCCGGGGCGCTCGAGTTCACGGTGGGCCGCGGACGCCGCCAGGCGACCCTGCCGGGCGACACCTTCCAGACCAGCCAGAAGATCCCGAAAGAGGTGTTCGCGACCGGCGAGCCACTCCTCGTGGCCGACCTCCGCGACGAGCTGTACGCCGGTGCCCATGAGGGAACGGTGAGCCTGGGCATCCGCACGGTGTACTGCGTGCCGTTGCGACTGGTGCGGTCTGTCGAGGCCGAGAAAAACCAGCCGTCAGACACCGGGGACGGGGACGCCGTTCGCCGGATCGGAGTGCTCTACCTCGACGATCGGGAAACGGGATCGCTCAGTTCGGAGCAGACCCAGCACGGTCTCGAGACGCTGGCGGGGGAGGCCGCGGTCGCGATTCAGAACGCGCGGCTCTATCGTGATAATCAGGAGAAATCGCGGCAGGATCGCGAAATGCTCAACGCGTATCAATTCCAGCAGGCACTCTTGCCGACGGCACCCCCGGCGAGCGAGTATTTCGCAGCCTCGGCCGAAATGGTCCCCTGTCTGTCGATCGGCGGTGACTTCTACGACTACGTGGACCTGAACGGCAGCTTGGGATTCGTGCTGGGCGACGTGAGTGGCAAGGGGGCGGCAGCCGGTCTCCTGGGAGCCAGGGTCCAGGAGATCTTCGCTCACCGGGCGCCCGGGAACGACCCGCAATCAGCCGTCACGGCGATCAACCAGACGCTGGTCCGCAAACAGCTCGCGGCGCGGTTCGTCACGTTGTTCTAAGGGGTCCTGTCGCCGACGGGCGAGCTGACCTACTGCAACGCCGGCCACAACGCCCCCTTCCTGATCGGGGCCACCGGCGTACAGCGGCTCGTCACCGGCGGCCTCATCGTCGGCCTGTTTCCGGACGCGGAGTATGAACAGGCGGTCGTCCCGCTACGTGCGGGCGACATCGTGGTCACGTTCAGCGACGGCGTCTCAGAAGCTCTGAGTGTGGAAGGCGAGGAGTTTGGCGACGACCGGATTCTGGCGTGTCTGCGGGAGGCCCCGCGCGACATGGGTCCGCACGAACTGGTCGAACGGCTGATGACGACCGTCCGTGAGTTCACCGTCGGCGAGCCGCAGAACGACGACATCACCGTGCTCGTTGTGCGATTCCTCGATGGTGCGACCGCGCCGGCGGCCGGATGACCCGGGCCTCGAGTCAAGAACGCTGAGGGGTGGTTTCCGAGCGAGGCGTTCGTCTGGCCAGGCGCAAGGAGGGAGCAGCCAGGCGGGCTGTGACCGACGCAGTAACGCCGCCAGGCGGACGCCTCGCTCGGAAACCCTAGCTTTCTCGGCGGGCGACGCCGCTGGCGGTCGGACAGGGCTCCCAGCCAAGACAACTAAGGTCCTTGCCGAGCTTCTTGGCGGCGTCCAGGAGTGTGTCGGAATCCCCGAAGTGCTCGGTCTCTCTCGTGCCATCTGGATACAGCACGACGAGTTGGTAGTCTCTGGGCCGCTGGTCGCAGTGAATCCCAATGAAGCGTGGCGGCCCGGCAGAACCGTTGAAGAACCAGAGCATCACAGAGGTATATCGGGCCGTCGCCCCAGGTCTCGACAGCCCCCGGATCAATTGGGGTGCAATCCTGAGACATACAGGGCGCTGGTAGGAATGCAATTCGGTGCAGGCCCGACTGGGGACCGACTCAGGACGCTAGACGTCGGCCGATCGGTGGAGTGACTTGAAGAGGGATCAGGTCTTCGGGCACCGGCACGAATAATGGTGCGGGCGTGACGTAGAAGGGGGTAGTGAACGAAGCGATGGTCGAACGTCAGCCGTTGGTGGCGGGCCCGGGCGGCACCGAAGAGTCGGAAAGCGCGTTGGTCGACCAGGCCCGGGCCGGGCACGCCGACGCCCGGGAGACGTTGGCCCGACGTTATCGCCAGCCGGCGTATGTGCTCGCGCTCCAGATGTTGGGCAATCGGGACGATGCGATGGATGTGACCCAGGACGCGATGCTCCGGTTCTTCACCACGCTCGATAGCTTCGACAGCGAGCGGCGGGTGCAGCCCTGGTTGTTCACGATTGTGCGCAATCAGGTGCGCGACTTGTGGCGACGACGACGACGGCGACCGGGCGACTCGGCGCCTGACGCCGACAGCCTGACGAGCCAGCTCGTGTCCCCCGCGCCGAGCCCGGAGGCCGACTTTCGCCGCCAACAGCTGCGGGAGGAAGCCTGGCGTGCACTCGCCACACTCTCGTCGGAAAAACGGGAAATCATCGTGCTTCGCGATTTTCACGATTTGGCCTACAACGACATCGCCCACGTGCTGGGTATCCCGATCGGCACCGTGATGTCTCGACTACACGGAGCCCGGCGCCAGCTACGCGCCCGGCTCGAAGAAGGAGGGCATCATCATGCCTGACGCTTGCGGGCGAACGTTCGACGAGGCGTTCCTGTCCGGCTATCTCGACCAAGCCCTCGTCCAAGGTGACGAGCAGCGGGTTCGAGTGCACCTCGAGGATTGCGTGTCCTGTCGCGCACTGCTGGAAGAGCTGGCGTCCGTGCGAGACGCGACGATGTCCTCGACGTTCGACATCCCACGCGACGACGAGTGGTCAGAGGCCCCGCGCAGTGGCGCCAGTCGACTGTTCCGAGGCCTGGGCTGGCGGCTGGTGACGGCCTGGGTGGTCGTGGTGATCGGCTTCGGGCTGTGGGAAACGTGGCAAGACGCCGACAACCTGTTCGAAAGGCTGCTTCTCGTTGCCGGTGTGTCGGGAATCAGCCTGCTCCTGATCAGCGTGTTCCTGGACCGACGACAAGCGATGAAGACTGACCGGTACGGTGAGGTGCGCAAATGATCGTGGTGACGGCCAACCGGGTCAGCGGCATGCGAGTCGTGCGCACGCTGGGCCTCGTTCGAGGCAATACCATCCGTACCAGACATATTGGCAAGGACATCATGGCGGTGTTCCGCAATATCGTCGGGGGCGAAGTGGCGGAGTACACCAAACTGCTTGGCGAGTCGCGGGAACAGGCACTCGACCGGATGGTGGAAGAGGCCAACGAACTCGGCGCGAACGGCATCATCTCCGTGCGCTTCTCGACCTCGATGATCATGGGTGCCGCGGCTGAACTGCTGGCCTACGGCACCGCGGTGGTGCTGGAGGACGACGAGAACGACGACTAAGGCGAGTGGCCGTAAGACGCCTCAGACCGCTTTTTTGGAATGGAGGGCGAACGCGGCGCCCTGCGAGTCGAGGCACTGCGCGACGATGTCGCCTCCCGGCACTTCCTGCGGCCCATTCAGCACCCGCCCACCCAACTCTGTCACCTGCGCCATCTTCGCCGCGATGTCGTCAACCGTGATGTAGAACAGCCAGCAGGGCGGTCCCGGCTGATCGGCCGGTTTGTTGAGCCTGCCCCCTAGCGGCTGGTCCGCGGCCAGCCCATACATCTGGTAGGTACCCATCGGCCCATACCCAGCGATTGGCCTTCGGTCACAACCCGAGAAGATTCGGTGCGATCTTGTCGAGACCCTGCTCGGTGGCCCACAAGTCGAGCTCGGGCGTGGCCAGATCGTCGACCAGCGGCTCGGCGAGACCGAGCACCCGAAGGTCGATCGACTTGAGATAGTGACGGCAGGTCTTGCACGCCTCAACGCGCAGGTGTGGCAGCGCCTCATCGACGTGAAACACGAGACCGTCGTCGCCGGACACACCGCAGGCGGGGCACACCGCCCTCGGAAAGGCCCACGCGGCAGCGCAAAACGCGCACACCAAGCGACGCACGCCCTGCGTGTGAGACTCGTCCTCGAGTCGCGACACCTGCGGAGGCCACCCGCATTGTGGACACACCGGTGCCGGCGTGGGCGCGCCCGTCGGCGCCAGGGCGGAGAGGGCTTCAGCCATCGGAGAAAGAAAGGCGCGCGCCAAGAACGCCAGCGGCGCAGGCTCACACCCGAGGGCGGCGCCGAGGGTGGCGAACTCACCCCCCGTCAGCAACGACAGCAGCAGATCGACCTGCGTCTCGGACTCCGCGCGCGTCACCGCTCTGGCGGCCCAGCTCACCGGGTCGGGGACCGTCGCCGGCATCTCGCGGCAGAAGGTCGAGAACTCAACCGATAGCTCGTCGAGCGGAAGCCGTTCGAGCTGGATTCGAGGTGTGTCCCCACCAGGAGCCGCCGACGCTGCCACCCAGCGGGACGCGTCGATCGGCGCGCACACGGCGGTTTGGAGCTCGAGCACAGAGAGATAAAACTGCAGCAACGGTGCTGTGTGAGGCCGGTCGGCGAGGAGGGTGCGTGCGCGGCGGGCTCGGTGAGCCCACCGGGAAGCGACGTCCGAAGGACGGGTGCGTCGACCCAGCGGGGTCAACGATCGACCCGATCGCGGGACCACCGGGGGTGATGCAGCTTCGCCCAGGCCGGCGTGACCTTACCCTCGAGCATGCCGCGAGCGGTGCCCGGGTAGGCCACGGTCCCCAGATACACGTGCACGATCAGGAAGAGACCACCGCCCAGCGTCGCGGCGTAGTGCAGCAACCGCGCGGTGTTGAGCCACCCGGCCCCGAACGACTCCGGGAACCACAGCAACCCGCCGGTCACGACAAACACGATGCCGAGAAGGCTCTGCACCCAGAAGAACAGCTTCTGTCCCGCGTTGTATTTCCCGGCCGGCGGCACCTTCTCCCGGTCGTGCGTCGCGTAGTGCTTGATCGCCCCGAGCCACGCCCGGTCCTGCCCGTCCAGGAACATGTCGCGAACCCAGAGCCCAAACATGAACAGGATCCCCACGCCGAACAGGGCGCCGATCTGGGGGTGAAGCACCCGGGCGGCAGCTCCTCCGCCCAGGAGGGTCGTGAGCCAGAAGAGGGACGGATAGGCAAAGGCGAGCCCGGTGCCCAGCAACACCACGAAGGTGACGCCCACCACCCAGTGGACGATCCGCTCGAGGAAGGAGAATCGGTGAATGAGCGTGGTCGACATCGGCTTCGAGCTTCAGGCTTCAGATGGTCTCTTCCGGGCGGTCCGGGCCAACGGCGAGGAAGTGGACGAACGCGGAGATGACACCGAAGCCGAGGAGATACGAACCAATCCGCTGCAGCACGTTCAAGCCGCGGAGCTGGCCAGGGCTGGCGGTCGGGTGCGCCGGCAGACTGTAGTCCTCGAGTCGGTCGCCGTGCGGGACGACATACATCATGTGGGTGCCGCCGACGCCGCCCGGATTGTAGAGGGCCGCATGCTCGTAGCCGCGTTCGTTCAGACGTTCGACCTTCTTCTCCGCCAGCGCCAGCATGTCTTCCTTGATGCCCCACTCGATGGCGTTGGTCGGACAGGTCTTCACGCAGGCCGGCTCGAGACCGGACTCGACCCGGTCGATACACATGTTGCACTTGGCGACGGTCTTGGTCTCCTTGTCGAACCGTGGAATGTCGAACGGACAGCCGGAGACGCAGTACTGGCATCCGATACAGTTGTCCTGATTGAAGTCGACGATCCCGTTCTGGTACTGCACGATGGCGCCCGGCGCCGGACAAGAGAACAGACAGCCTGGCTCCTCGCAGTGGAGGCAGGCGTCTTTCTTGATCATCCAGCTCAGGTCCTCGCCGACCTCAACCTCATTGAAGCGCATCAAGAGCCAGGTGTTCGACGACAGGTCCTTGTGACTCTGAAAACTGCCGAAGTTGGTGGTCTGCTCGACCTTCAGGTCGTTCCACTCCTTGCAGGCGACCTCGCACCCCTTGCACCCGATGCATTTCGAAATGTCGACCAGTTTCGAATACACGGGTCCGCCCGACCGGAGCGAGTTGAGCGGAATCAACGCGCTCGGTGTGGCTGAGATACGTTTGATGGCGAGATTGTCCGGCATTGGCTGTCTGCGGTCTCTTTCAGCGGGCCCGAATGCCCCCTCCGGGACGGGTCTCAAGACCCGCGGCTACATACGATCTCATGTCGATGCCGGTCCCGTGCTCTCTATATTGACGAGAAACGCCTTGAACTCGGGGCAGCGGGTGTTCGCGTCGCCCACATACGGGGTCAACAGATTCGCCATCGAGCCGTGGGTGATGCCGACAAACCCCCAATGGACCGGAATGCCGATGGTCCAGACCGTCTGCCCGTTAACCAACAGCGGCTTGATTCGCTTGGTGACAATCGCAATGCCTTCCACCTCACCCCGCTTGGACCAGACCCGGGCCCGACCGCCGTTCTCGATCCCCTTCTCGGCCGCCAGCCCCTCAGGGACTTCGACAAAGAAATCGGGCATCAGCTCAACCAGGAGCGGCACGTTCCGGGTGACGAAGTGCTCGTGCTCCACCACCCGGTAGACGGTACAGGCGTAGGGAAAATCGTCGCCCTCAGCGGCCAGTGTCTCGCGGACCCCGTCATACCAATTGATGACCGGGTTCACCGCCACGGACTCATGCAACGGGTTGGTCGTGGGACTTTCGACCGGCTCGTAGTGCTCTGAGAATGGACCGTCAGCCAGGTGGTTGCTGAACAGACGCGCCACCCCCTCTTCGGTCATGATGAACGCGCCGGGCCCATCGGGCGGGGTCGTCGCACCGTAGTCCGGCACATCGCCGATCCACCGCTGTCCATTCCAGGCGATACCAGCGCGGTTCTGGTCCCAGGGTCGGCCTTCCGCGTCAGCCGAGGCCCGGTTGTACAGCACCCGACGGTTCGCGGGCCAACTGAACGCCCAGTCGTGGTGCATGCCAAGACCTGTCGGGTCGTCCGTGCCCCGGTTCGCCATCACGTTGCCCGCCTCGGTATAGCTGCCCGTGTAGATCCAGTTCCCTGCACTCGTGCCACCGTCGGCTTGGAGCTGTCCAAACGAGGACAGCAGTTGGCCCGTAGCACGGTCGTACCCGTTGATCTCTTTCGCCAGTTCGACCAGGGTCGGCTCGCGCGGATTCAGGTAGTCCCACGTGAGATTCTGGATCGGCTCGTTGTACACGGCGTCCTCGCCGTCCTGCTGGTACAGCTCCTTCACCCGCCAGAACAGTTCCGACAGCACGTAGGTGTCGGAGCGCACACCGGCTGGCGGGTCGATCGCCTTCTCTTTCCACTGTGCCCACCGCCCACTGTTGGTGAACGAGCCGTCTCGCTCGATCCAGTGCGTGGTCGGCATGTACATCACCTCGGTCTGCACCTCGGTCGGCTCCATCCCGGGGGCTCGCCAGAACTCGGCGCTGTCGAGCATGAACGGATCGATGATCACTTTCCACTTGAGCCGAGACATCGACTCGAGCAGTCGTGGCACGTCGGGACCGGCCAGCAGCGGATTGAACCCGAGCGCGATGAACCCTTCGACTTCGCCTTGCCGCACCTGGTCCCAGATAGACAACCAGGTGGCGTCTCCGTCCTGCTTGCCCAGGTATTGATACCCGAACTCGTTGGCGGCAGTGGCGTGGTCGCCAAACCAGGCCTTGAGCTGCGAGACGAGAAACTTGGGATAGTTCCCCCAGTAGTTCACCGTATCCGGCACCAACGGCGTCGGCGTCGATGCATCGAGGTGGTCGCGCAGCGTTGCCTGCTCCGGCGTCGGCACCTTCAGGTAACCCGGCAGGATACCGGCCACGATGGCGTGGTCGGTCGCCCCCTGCACGTTGGCATGTCCACGGAGCGCATTGATGCCGCCACCGGGTCGGCCGATGTTACCGAGCAGCAGTTGCAGAATGGCCCCGGTGCGGATGATCTGGCTGCCCACCGTGTGCATGGTCCAGCCGACCGCATACATGATGGTGCCCACGCGATCGGCTCGACCAGTCGAGCAGATGATGTCGGCCATCTCGAGAAACTTTTCCTCGGAGCAGCCGGCAATCTGCGCGACCATCGCCGGCGTGTAGCGCTCGTAGTGGTGCTTGAGGAGCTGGAACGCACAGCGGGGGTCTTCGAGCGTTGGGTCACGGCGCACGAATCCGTCGGCGTCCCGTTGATAGCTCCACGACGTCTTGTCGTAGGCGCTCGCCGCCTCGTCGAACCCCGAGAACAGTCCGTCCTCGAACCCGAATTCGCCGCTGACCAGGAACGACGCATTGGTGTGCGCCCGCACATAGTCGGCGTGGTGCAAATCGTTGGCCAGCATGTACCGGATCAACCCACCGAGCACGGCGATGTCAGACCCGGGCCGGATCTGCAGATGCTTGTCCGCCACGGCCGAGGTGCGCGTAAACCGGGGGTCGATCGTGAGCAGCGTCGCCTTGTTCTCGTCACGCGCTTCGAGCGCCCACTTGAATCCGCAGGGATGGTTTTCGGCCGGGTTCGCGCCCATCACCAGGACGACATCGGCGTTCTTGATGTCTTTCCAGTGATTGGTCATCGCGCCCCGACCGAACGTGGCGGCCAGACTGGCCACCGTGGGGCTGTGTCAAATGCGGGCCTGATGGTCTATGTAGGTCAGCCCCATGGCGCGCATCGTCTTCGTAATCAGATATGCGTCCTCGTTGGCGACCGTGGCGCTCCCGACCCAGGCGATGCCGTTGGTACGGTTGACGGTGCGCCCCTGTCCGTCGCGCTCGACAAAGGTGTTGTCTCGCGATTCTTTGAACTTGCGCGCGAACCAGTCCATCGCGAAGTCCCAGTCGACTTCTTGCCACTCCTCGGCACCCGCCGCCCGATACATCGGACTCTTCCGCAGCCGTGGACTGATGGCGAGCTGCATCTGTGACGCGCCCTTGGGGCAGAGCGTGCCGCCATTGATCGGGTTGTCGGGGTCGCCCTCGACGTGGATGACCGTGTTGGTGGTATTGAGCCCACCACTGCCGTGGGTATAGGCGATGGTGCCGCACCCGACCGCGCAGTAGGGACACACGGTCTTGTACTCGCGGGCGTTCCGAATCTTGAGCTGGCGCACCGCCGCGTAGGCTGGGGTCAGGTCGAAACCGAGGGCGCTGACGCCGACCGCGCCGCCGACGGACGCCTTTAGAAAGGTGCGCCGAGAGATGGCCATGCCGCGCCTATAGTACCATAGGGGAGACCAGAGGGTAGACCAGTTCGCGACGCCGCCGCCGCCGGTCGAGAACGAGCTCATACGGTCGGTCCTACCCTTGTGAGCCGTTCGGGCGAATCGCCCGTTTCGGTGCAACGCGCCGGGTCGCCACGGGCTGCTAGAATCGCGGTATGGTTGCCAGTCCTCCCCCCCATTCCGCCGACGTGGGCCTGCGTCGCGTCCCGGTCCGCAAGCCAGACGGCGCCATCGTGACTGACGCGGTGGCGGTTGAGGCCCCGCTCGAGATCCGGGTGAATGGGCGCCCGCTCGTGATCACGATGCGGACGCCGGGCCACGACGAAGAACTCGCGGCCGGATTCCTGTTTGCGGAAGGCGTCGTGACGCATGCCGACCAGGTGGTCTCGATTCGGACCGAGCCAGCGTCGGCACAGCCGTCACCGGACGAATTGGCCAAAGGCAAGGTTGGAGCCGGCGCCCGGGTGATGGTCGAGTTGCGGGATTCGGTTGACACGACCGATATCGAGCGGGCGCAGCGCGACTTTCGGGCGACCGCGGCGTGCGGCGTGTGCGGCAAGGAGCGTCTCGACGATCTCGAACAGACGCTGCCGGCGATCACTAGCATCGACGTGGCAACCGACTTACTCGCGCGGCTTCCGGATCAGATGCGGCCGCGGCAGCCGCTCTTCGAAGCGACCGGTGGAATTCACGCCGCCGGGCTGTTTACGTTGACCGGCGAACTGCTCAGTGTGCGAGAAGACATCGGCCGTCACAACGCGGTGGACAAGGTGATCGGTCGGGCAGTCCTCGACGGCGCGACCTCACTGGACGATCGCATCCTCGTGGTCAGCGGCCGGGCCGGGTTCGAGCTGGTGCAGAAGGCGCTCAAGGCGGCGATCCCGGTGATGGTGTCCGTGGGCGCGGCATCGAGTCTGGCCGTCGAGATGGCGTCGGCGTCTGGGATGACGCTCTACTCGTTCGTCGGGCCCGGCCGAGGCAACTTGCACCTGTAGGTTTTCCCGGCGAGGCCAGGAAAATCGCTCAGGGTTTTTCGAAGATTGACGGGTCGACGTCTACGTTGATCTCGGTGGTCGTGTACCGGGTGTCGACGGTGATCGCCCCAGGCACGTCCAGAAGCTGTCGGGTTGGCAACTTTACTCCGCCGTGTTCTTCGTAGTCGGAATAGTCGACCGTGATGCGCACCGTGCCGAGCTGCGGGACCTCCGTGTCGAACTGGATACGCGACAGCAGCATGGTGTCAGCATCAATGAAGATACTGAACTCCACGTCCTCGGCGGTGACGATGACCCCGTGGTGGGGACGACCCTCGAGGTCGGCACCGTCAGTCTTACGAAACTCCGCAACGCCGACGTCGGGCCGTTCGAACGGCAAGAATGGGTGCAACAGGGATCGCGCTACCAGGGCGGCCGCCTGCGGCCCCTCCAGATCGACCAATCCCTGCGGGCCTGACTGCCAGGCCAGCATCCCGTTCCAGCCGCTGCGTTGTTCGAACAGATCGCTCTGCTGCTCTTCGTAGAATTTTTGAGCAGGGATGATGACCGTTTCGATGTCACCGTCCAGGGGGCCGAACTCGGTTTGCATGGTGAAGCCCCCAACCTGCCTGACGCTACGAATCGCCTCGAACGCGGCGCGCCCGCCTGACGCGTCAAGACTCGACGCGACAATCTCCTCGAGGGTCTGCGCCGATGTGCCCGGAACGAGCAGCGCACACGCCAGCAGCGACGCGCTGGCGGTACTGAGTCGTCTGATAGCAATCGCGGTCATGTCGTCAGCCTCCTTTGGGGCTATCTACGCCATCCGTGCGCCGCGCATTCGCCAAGTGCACATGCTATTCTGCGGCCATCTGATGGCCGGTATCAATCTGGGTTGGGCGATCCGACTGGGGTTGGTCGCGTGCGTGGTTGCTCTCGCGGCCCTCAACTGGGCGGTCCGCAGGGAACCCGCCGTGGGCGTGGTTGGCACCGATCCATCGGCCACGAGCGTCGGCGGGTCGGAACCCGCGGACGAACCACTCCTGGTCAAC
>Ga0310124_10002905_pt1 | contig 11686 bp, 5 predicted proteins | sample CB11b_AW_Bot5_MG_FD_203507 | JGI IMG/M metagenome (GOLD analysis project Ga0310124, IMG submission 203507) | Marine microbial communities from Western Arctic Ocean, Canada - CB11b_AW_Bot5 | ecosystem: Environmental > Aquatic > Marine > Oceanic | place: Canada: Western Arctic Ocean | collected...
AGGCTGAAAGGTTGCGAGCGTCGACAGGGGCACGATCCGGCGCGTCCCGGACCGTTCGCGCACCGCCACCGGCACGGTGCGGATCTGATCGGGCCTGAACACGTCGTCCGTCCTGGCCACCAGAACCAGGTCGATCGACCTGCCCTGATACTCGTAGTCGCCGATCGTGGCACCGTCGATCAGAGCCTGGATGCCCAGTCCCAGCGCCGCGACGTCCACGTGAAGTTCCGCGGCGCGGACACGGTCGATTCTGACCCGCATCTGCGGCGCGGGCAGGTTGTAGTTGCTCGGATCGGCCCTGACCTTCGAAAACCGGGCCCGAAGCACCCCTTCCAGCGCCGCGGCGGACGTGCGGACCTTGTCGATGTCCGTGCCGACCACGTCCAGTTCCGCCGCGTTGCCGCTGCCCAGAGTGCGGCCAAAGATCGAGGGCTGGGTCGCGAACGCGAACGTCCCGGGGTTCTGCCGCATCGCCTGCGTGAGCAGCGACGCGAGCGGCCGCACGTTCTGCTTCTCCGTGCTGGAGGCGCCCATGAAGACCTGGCCTCCGAAACTGACGAAGAAGTAATTCTCGATCGGGGATACCGCCACGCGTTCGCCGCTGTGGACGTCGAGCACCGCGTCAAGCTCCGCGGCGTGCTTCGGATCGAGCGCCTCCCAATAAGGCTGAAGCACCCGTTCGACACGGTGAGCAATCAACTCGTTGTGTTCGATCGCGTAGGCCGGCGGGGTGAACATCATCCCGAAGATGAGGTTGCGATTGCCGGTAGGCAGGTAGCTCACGTCCGGCATCATGGCCGCGGCGCCCATGATGGAACCGACGGTGAAGAGCGCCACGATGCCCAGACGCAGCAGGACGCCGGGCGCGGTGCGCACGGTCGCTGCGTGGATCATCCGCGCCCAGCCCCGGCTGAAGCGGCTCGCCGCAGTGCCGCCGTCGATCGGGACCGCGACGCCTCCACCCGCGCCCGGCCCGCGCGGCCGCATCCACCGCGCCGCGGCCGAGGGGATGACGGTCACCGCGACAAGAAGCGAAAGTGCCACGGACGCCATGACGGCGATCGCGATGTCGCGGAACAGTTGCCCGGCCTCTTCCTGCATGAACAGAACCGGGCAGAACACGGCCAGCGTGGTCGCCGTCGATGCCAGGACAGCACCCCAGACCTCTCGCGTGCCGCGATAGGCGGCGTCAGCCGGTTCACGCCCCCGCGCCGTCCCCAGGTGACGATCGATGTTCTCAAGAACCACGATCGCGTTGTCGACCACCATGCCCACGGCGAATGCCAGGCCCGCAAGCGACACGACGTTGATGTTGCGCCCGGTACCGGTCATGACCACGAAGGTGCCGATCACCGACACCGGAATCGCTGCGGCGATGATCAGCATCGGACGGATGCGGCGCAGAAACAGCAGCAGGACCAGCACCGCCAGCGCCCCGCCGATCCAGAGGTTCTGCCGCACCAGCTCGATGGCGTCGTAGATGTAGACGGTCTCGTCGTAGACCTGTTCAAACCGAAGCGTCACCCCGGGCGCCAACGTCGACAGCAGCTCGGCGTTCACCTGGGCAACACGCTGCGACAGCCCTCTGGGCCCGTGCATCACCTGCAGCACGTTCGAGCCGACGCGGTGGATCGCGTTGAGGGCGATCGCGGGCCTGGCCCGGCTGCGGACGAACGCACGGCGCTTCTCGAGCGTCAGGACGACATCACCGAGGTCACGAACGCGGATCGGCCCGCCTTCGGTCTCGGTCACGACCGTTGCGCGGATCTGCTCCAGATCGTCGTACCTTCCGACCGTCCGGAACCGCCACTGCAGGCGATCATCGCGGAGCATTCCGGCCGAAACGTTGACGTTGTCCAGGCGCAGCGCTTGCCGAAATTCGCTGAAAGTGATGCCGTGATGCGCCAACCGGCCCGGATCGATGCGGATGTGTACCTCGCGCTGCCGCCCGCCGAACACGTTGACCTGGCTGATGCCGGCCACCCGTTCCAGAAAGGGCTTGACGTGATCCTCGACCACGTCACGCAACTCTTCAACGTTGTATTCCTCGTCCTCGCTGGTCAGCACCATCCAGGCAATGGCATTCTGGCTGGCACTGTCGGCCACAGTGATCACCGGCTCGTCCACATCGTCGGGGTATTCCGCCACTTCGCGCAGCTTGTCGGAGACCTCCAGTTCCGCGCGGGTCATGTCGGCGCCGATGTGGAACTCCAGTGTGACCTGGGCCTGACTGTCCGACGCCACGGAAGTCATCTTTCTGAGGTCCGAGACTCTCTTGAGCTTGTCCTCCTGCTCTTCGATGATGTCCTGTTCGATCTGCATCGGGTCGCGGCCGGTCCACCGTGTCGTCACCGTGATCACCGGCTGATCCACGTTGGGCACGAGCTGAATCGGGATCGCGCCCAATGCCAGCAGGCCGAACAGCACCAGCAGCAGGACGGCCACGGTGACTTTGACCGGGTTCTGGATGGCGAAACGGACGGGGTCCATGAGGCTGGGACTCTAACGAATCGTTGGGACGAAATTTCGAAATGAGCGACGGAGCGACGACGCGACGGAGCGACGAAGGGTTGTGGTTCGTGCGTCCGTCCGGCCTCGATCGTATGGGGACATTCGCACGGGTCCTGGTGTCTCGCTTATGAGTCCTATTGCCTCCCCCCCATCGTCGCTCCGTCGCTTCGACGCACCCTGTGAACGCGATGATCGTCATCACGATACACCAGATCGAATCGTTCCTGATGACGGTCGACAAACGCGTCGAGCCAATGGCGGTCGATGGCGGACCAGCGGGCCGAGATCAGATGGGTCGCGCGGATCTGCTCGATGTACTGCCAGAGGTGTTCGTCGCCGGCGCCGTAGTGGTAGGCGGCACTGCGCCTCCCGGTCATGAGGGCCAGGACGCGCGGCTTGATGAAAACGATGACGTCCGTCGTTTCGGTACCCTGCCTGACAAACTCGAAAAGCCCCACGGCGTTGCGACTGGTGATGCCCCCGCAGATCGCGCCGTAGTCGAGGGTCGCGAAGCGGGCCACGTACCCGCCCGTCACGATCAGGATGACCAGAGCCCCGATCGCAATGCGGAACCGTGCTCTGGTCGCCATGGCGCCAAGCGAATGAATTCCCACGGCGGCGTACGCCACGTGCAGCGGCAGGATCGGGATCAGAAACCTCGGGTCGTGCCCCATCGGCCAGAGCAGCACCGACGCCAGGTAGGCGAGAGCGAACCACTCGAGGACGGACCAGCCGTCGCGCCGGATGACGGCGACGAAACCGACACACGAAATCATGACGGCGCCCGCCGCCACGGCCGATGAAAGCGGCGCCCACAGACCGTTGTCCCACATCGAGACAAGGCCGCCCCACCACAGGGTCGCCTTGTTCATCAGCAGATCCAGCACGACCTCACCGCCGCCCAGACAGACCGCCAGTTGGTCGAAGTATCTGCCGTCGCGATGAAGGGTCAGGTTCTCGACGACCGCACCGGCCGCCATCGTCAGGACCGCCACCGCAGCGCCGCGGTTCAGCCAGCCGTAGCGGTGGATCCGGTGCACGATCAGGCACACCGGGAGCACCAGACCGAGACTGCGGGTCGCGTACGAAAGGAGCATGGCCACGCCGCACAACACACCGCAGACGGGCCATCCCGATCGCGATGAGTTCAGATCGTCCCTGGCCGTGCGCTGCATCAGCCACAGGCTGAGAGTGCAAAGAAACAGAAACGGCGAATCGCTCAGGATGTTGTCCTTGAACTGCCAGAAGAAAGGGTTGAAGCCGAGCACGACAACCACCGCGAGCCGCGTTCGAAAGGGCAGGCGCCCGCGGAGCATCGCAAACGTGGTGAACAACGCCAGTGCGAAGAACAAGATGCACAGCGCCTTCATCGCCGACAGGTGCAGGCCGAATACGGCATAGACGCCCGCGAGCAAAAGGGGGAAAAGCGGTGGGTAGGTCGGCGGCGCCAGGAAGGGGTTGTTGGGGTTGTAGAGGTATCCGGTATCCGAATAGCTTTGCCCTTCGACGATATTTCGCGCGTGCAGAATGTAGTGGGCGAAGTCACCTCCCCAATTGTGCCCCTCGCGAATCGTGCCCCATTGAAAGACGGCCGCGGCCACCGCAATGAACAGCGCGATCAGTGCCTCGTACCGCACCCGTTTCATGTACGGATTCCGAATCGCTACTTGGAACTGGCGGCACGCAGCGGCGGCATCACCGCGAGTCGTTGACCGGTCATGAAGATTCGCTCGCCGCCCTCGATGACCACGACGGCGCCGTCAACCAGAGCGCCGGCGGCCGACCCGGGCAGGGCGCGCACGGCGTACCGATCCGCCGTACCAAAGAGCACCTCGATCGCGACCTTCTTCGCCACCTCGCCGTCGCCGAGCCAGACGATCGGCCCGGACGGCGTACGCAGAACCGCGTCGCGCGGGACGGTCAGGACGGGCTCGGCGGCTCCCGTGGGCACGCCGACATTTACGCTCATCCCAGGCTTGGCCGCGCCCTGCGGATTGGCCATCCGGATTTTCACGGGAAACGTACGCGCCTGGCTGGCTCCAAGCGGAACGATGGCCGCCACCTTGCCCTCAAACGCATCCGCCCCGAGCGCTTCGACGTGCACCTCGAGCGTCTGCCCGTGCCGCACATGATTGATCAGACGCTCGGGCACGTCGATCACCGCGTAGATGTCGCCGGACGAGACGATTTCCGCGACGCTCGTTCCCGCTTCAACCCATTGCCCGACCTCGACCAGCTTGCGGACGGTGTATCCACTGAAGGGAGCTTTGACCTCGAGACGTTTTCGTTGCTCGATCACACGGTCGCGCTGGACTCGCACCGAATCCGCGCGCCGCTGGGCGCTGCGGTGACGGGCTTCATCCGCAGTCATCTGGTCGAAGGCATCGTCCCCCTCTTTGGCCTGAGCGGAGTTGCTCTGCACCAGTTGCCGGACGAAGTCGTGGTGACGCCGCGAACGCTGAAGCCTTGCCAGCGCTTCGGCTTCATCCGCCTCGGTCCTGGCCAGCGCGGCTTCCGCGGCACGCTGTTCCAACTGGTTCCAGACCGGGTCGATGCGGACCAGCACCGTCCCCGGGCCGCCGTCACCGTCGGGGCCCTCGACGTGCTGGCCTTCCTCGAAAAGAACCTGGTCGATGCGACCCATCACCTCGGCGTCGACGGTCGTGCGTCGCACCTCCTGAAGGCGGCCGACGACGTTCCATCGGTCCTGGAGCACCTGCTGATCGGCGCGATCCACGCGCACGGCTGCAGGCGGCGGACCTCTGAAACCCGGCGGTCCTGCTGCCGGCGGACCGGACGCCGGCGCTGCCGGCGGACCGCCCACGGCGTCCGGCCGTAACGACTCGCTGAAGTATGTGATCACGGCCGCCCCCGCCGCAGCGCCGACCGCGGCCACGAAGACGATCAGGATGGCTTGTTTCATGCGGCCTTCTCTCGCCGATCCAGTGTGCGATCACCAAGCCCGGATTATTCATGAGTTTCGCCGCCCAGCGGGCGGGTACGTCCGCTGGCATCGTCCTCCGCACGATCCGTCCTCGAACCGCCGCGGCGGACCTGCGGAGGATCGCTTGTGCGTCCTCGCCAGCGAACGAACCGGCCGCGCTGGTGCGCGCCGTGGCCCGGGCCGAGTATCGATGAATCCGCTTAACATCGTATCACGGCAGCGCTGTCCGGCACCCATCGTCGAAATTCGTGAACGATCCGGGCTAGGATATCATTACCTGTCAGGACGACCGAAACGCGCGAACCACATTTTTGAGCACGGCAGGACTATCGAGGACCACACATGCCCCTGGACGCACCGGTGCGAACCCGCTGGTGGCACACGAAAGAGGATGATGAGACCAAGGTCGTCTGCACGCTCTGCCCTCGCGAATGTCACATTCCGTCAGGCAGTCGCGGGTTCTGTTTCGTGCGGGCCAACGTGGACGGCGAACTTGTCCTGACCACCTACGGCCGCAGTTCCGGCTTCTGCATCGACCCGATTGAAAAGAAGCCGTTGAACCATTTCCTGCCCGGCACACCCGTGCTCTCATTCGGTACGGCCGGGTGCAATCTCGGGTGCAAGTTCTGTCAGAACTGGGATATTTCCAAGAGCCGGCAGATGGATCGGGTCGCCGCCGAGGCCACGCCGCAGGCCATCATCGACGCGGCGCAGCGCAGTGGTTGCCGTTCCGTGGCATTTACCTACAACGACCCGGTCATCTGGGCGGAATACGCCATTGACATTGCCAAAGTGGCCCGGCAGCGAGGGATCAAGACGGTCGCCGTGACCGCCGGGTACATCACGCCGGAGGCGCGCGGCGAGTTCTACGAGTGGATCGACGCGGCCAACATCGACCTGAAGGCGTTCACCGAAACGTTCTATCGCAAGCTGACACAGACCCACCTCGAACCGGTCCTGGACACGCTCAAATACCTGAAGCACGAGACCGAGGTCTGGTTCGAGATCACCAACCTGATGATTCCGGGCGAGAACGATTCACCAGAGGAAACCGAAAGGATGTGCGGGTGGATCGTGGACAACCTCGGTGATGGCGTGCCGGTGCATTTCACCGCCTTCCACCCTGACTTCAAGATGCTCGACACGCCCCGCACGCCTCACGAGACGCTCTGCCGCGCCCGCGAGCAGGCGCTCGAGGCGGGGATCCGATACGCTTACGTCGGCAACGTCAACGACGTCGAGCGGCAGAGCACCTACTGTGCGAACTGCAAGACGCTCCTGATCGAGCGCGACTGGTACGAACTGGGTGTCTACCGGTTGCAGGACAACCGATGCGTACAGTGCGGTGCGAACATTCCGGGTGTATTCGAAAACGGCCACGGCAACTGGGGCCGCAAGCGCCTGCCCATCCGAATCGAAGACACGACTGAACGCATGGAGAGCGCCTCGGCGACCATGGCAGCCATACGCAATAAGAAACCGGCGCGACCAGAGGCCGACGGGGCGACCGCGGCCGAATCCGTCACCACCGGAACCGATGCCGACGTGGCGGCCGACGCCTCAGGTCAGGTCAAGACCCGCTTCACCGCCGAGGAGTCGAACGAACTGATCGCCTACGTCCGGGCCGTGGTTGACCAGGCCGTCCGCGGCGAGCCCGTGGACGACACCCTTCGGCCGGCGCTTCGCGACGCGCCGGCCTACGGCGCGTTCGTCACGTTGAAACGAGCGTCAATGCTGCGCGCCTGCCGCGGGCGATGGGCGGGCGCCCTGGGCGAATCGGATCCAGGAATGTTTCAGCTCGGCCCCCTGCTGCAGACCGTGGCCGGTGATACCGCCATGTCCGACACGCGTTTCGCGGCCATCCACACGCGCGAGCTTGGTGCGCTGGCGCTGGATATTTCGATCATGTTCGATGCCGGACCGGTGACGGCCCGCGGCACCGAGCGGGTGGGCGCGATCGAGGTCGGCCGCCACGGACTGGTCATCAGTCACCCGAAAGGCCGTGGACTGCTGCTGCCGCAGGTGGCAACCGAGAACGGATGGGATGCGGCAACGTTCCTGAACCAGCTATGCCGCAAGGCAGGCCTCGAACCGCACACCTGGCAGGCCGACGAGGCCGAATTGATGACGTTCTGCGCCACCGTGCTTGAGCAGGAGGCGCCCGAAGCCGAGTTGGACTCGCGCACACTGGGACCCGCGGCGTTCCAGGCGCTTCTGACCGTCGTCAACGCGGTGTTGCACGACCGATCACCCAACACGACACCCGACGACACGTTGACCCGTTCCCGCAATCAGGAACTGGGCGTTCATCTCCAGAGCAGCGGTGGACTGACCGCCGTGGCCCTCAGCGCCGGCAAGAGCCTCCTGGGCCTGACGCGCATGGCCGCAGGATCGCTCAAGGAGGTCTGCGCCCGGCGAAACAGAACCTCCGAGACCGTCGCGTACTTGACATTGTTGTGGCGACCGATCCGCCTGCGGGCGCAGGATTATCCTCAGCGTCATCGATCGCTGGTGAATCACGCCGTCTTGGCCGAAGACGGCTGCGGCGAGTGGGCGCTCGTCCTGCCGCGCCCGGACGGTCGAGCGGACAAGGTCGATGAAGCCCTCAGATCGGTGAAGCTGTCGGTGCAGCAATGGAACGAAACCGACGCCCGTTTGACCGCGTTCAGCGCCCATCGTGTCGAAGCGCCGCGCGATCGCGCTGGTCCCGGCGCGGTGGAGGCGCGAACTGCGGCGCGGGCCGGGCAGTTCTATCCCGCCAAGGTTTCGGCGATGACCGATGCGCTCGAGCGGCACCTGGCTGCCGACCCGGCCGACGAATCCGCGAAACCGACCGCGTGCCGCGCCGTGATGCTGCCGCACGCAGGGTGGCTGTACTGCGGTGACACGATCGGCAGGACGATCCGCCGCGTGGCCGTGCCCGGGACGGTCATTGTCGTGGGACCCAAGCACACACCCCACGGGGCCGCCTGGTCAATTCCTCCGCACAAGCAGTGGGACGTGCCCGGCGGGGGCATCCCCATTGCCACGAACATCGCCGAACAGCTCTTGAAGGCGATTCCCACTTTCGAATGCGACACCGAAGCCCACCGCGGCGAGCATGGAACCGAAGTGCTTCTGCCGTTTCTGCGCCACATGAACCCGGAACTTCGTGTCTTGCCCCTGGTGCTCGGCGGGCCCGATGAGATCGACCGGCTCGAGCGGCTTGGCGACGCGCTGGCCGAAATCTGCAGTGCCGCGCCCGAACCCGTGCTGCTGGTCATCTCCTCGGACATGAACCACTTCGCCACGGAGGCCGAGAACCGCCGGCTCGATCACCTAGCACTGGACGCCATGCTCACTGGCGACGCCCGGCGCCTTTACGAAGTGGTCACGCAAAACAAGATCAGCATGTGCGGTTTCCGCCCGGCGGTCGCCGTCATGCTCGCCCTCTCGCGGCTTGGCAACGAGCAACCGCTGCAACTCGTTGATTACACCAACAGCGCCGCGGTGACGGGAGACACGTCGAGCGTCGTGGGTTATGCGGGCGTTCTGCTGCCCTGAATGTCTCAGCGGAGCCACCGGTGACCGATGCATCCGATTACAAGTCGTTGACCGACACACAACGCGATCTGATGATCGAGCAGTGCTGCTTCGCCGCGGACTGGGCACAGATCCGAGTCGAGACCGACTTCGACCCTACCCGTGTGCGGCGTGTGCATTTCGGCGGACAGGTTTCGATCGGAAGTATCGACGACGACACCCCCCGCGCCGGGCTGTTTGACGCGAACATCTTCGACTGCGAGATCGGCCGCAACGTGCGGATCGCCAACGTGGGCGTGCGGATCGCCAACTACACCATCGGCGACGGCACCGTGATCGAGGACGTCGGACTGATCGAAACGCGGCCCGGGGCCACCTTCGGCAACGGCGTGCGCGCCGAGGTCCTCAATGAAGGTGGCGGGCGACAGGTCGTTCTATTCAACGAACTGTCATCGCAATTCGCTTATCTGCTCTGCGTTCACCGGTATCGACCGGCGCTGATCGAGAACCTTGAGGCCATCGCCGACCGCTATACGGCAGGAGTGCAGAGCGACGTCGGCTCGATCGGCACCGGGGCGACCCTCCGATGCGTCAAGCAGATGCTGGACGTCAACGTCGGAGCCGCCGCCGTGATCAGCGGTGCGAGCAGTCTGATTAACGGGACGATCCTGAGCAGCGTCGATGCGCCCACGACGATAGGAACCGAAGTGCAGTGCGACGACTTCATCGTTGCGGAAGGCTCCAGCATCTCGGGCGCCGCGATTATCTCAAAGACATTCGTCGGTCAGGCCTGCCGCATCGGCAAGCAGTTTTCCGCCGATCGCTCGCTGTTTTTCGCCAACAGTGATGCCCTCCATGGCGAAGCCGTTTGCGTCTTTGCCGGCCCCTTCACGGTGACCCACCACAAGTCGACGCTCTTGATCGCCGGACTGTTCAGCTTCTTCAATGCAGGCAGCGGCACGAACCAGTCGAATCACAAGTACAAGCTCGGCCCCCTGCACGAGGGCAAGCTCGAACGGGGCACGAAAACCGGATCGCTCTCAACCCTGGTGTGGCCGTGCCGGGTGGGACCGTTCTCCGTTGTGCTCGGCAGGCACACTCGCCATTTCGACACGTCCATGCTGCCGTTTTCCGTGCTCAATGGCACGGCCACGGGACGCTGCGACCTGCGACCCGGCGCCAACCTGAGTAGCGCGGGGACCCAGCGCGACGGGGGCAAGTGGCCGACGCGCGACGGCCGCGAGGGTTCCGTCACCAGGGATCGTATTTCCTATGAGGTGTTCAGTCCCTTCACGGTCGGGCGCATGCTCGAGGGAGCAGCGCTTCTCGCCGATCTGCAGCGCACCGCCGGATCCGATGACGACACGATCGAGGTGCACGGCGCCGACGTGTTGCGCGCCAGGCTGCGCGAGGGCGAAGCGTCGTATCGCACCTGCGTTGAGATGTATCTGCAGGACCACGTCATGCGGCGGGCCGAGAGGGCCATCGAAACGCATCGCCATGTCGGGGCGGCGTTCGAGCTCGCCAGTGATGCGGTTGACAGCACGCAGTGGCTGGACATCGGCGGCATGCTGATGCCGCGCCAGAGATTGGACGATTTACTTGACGCCGTCTGCGAAGGCGCCGTGGCCGACATCGACACGTTTAACGCGTCACTCGATCGGATCGCATCCACCACCGAGAACGATCAATGGGCGTGGGTCCGGCGCACGTACGAACGCGTGACCGGTCAGAGCCTGAACGATGTCGACAACGACGACCTGATCTGCCTGGCCGAGTCTCTGCTCAGAGTCAGAGAACGGTTCGCCGAACGCCTGCTGGCCGATGCCCGCAAGGAGTTTGCGGACCACGCCAGGATCGGCTTCGGCCACGATGGCACCTGCGACGATGCCGAAGCGGATTTCATCATGGTACGCGGAACGTTTGAGGACAACCCCTTCGTCAAGACGGTGATGGCCGAGCTGGACGCTCTTCGCGATCGAGTGGCGAAATTCAAGGATCGTCTGGCGCCGTCCAGGCCGGAACGGACTTAGAGTCCTTCAACTGGATTATTCGAGGCCGACCCGCGATTGGGCCGATCGTTAACCCGGATTATTCATGAATTATTCGGGTTAAGACCATGGAAACGACGCTAATCATTCTCAAACCCGACGCTGTCCAGCGCGGCCTGATGGGCCGGATCATCAGTCGATTCGAGGACAAGGGCCTGAAGATCGTCGCTGCGAAAATGATGACCATCGACCGCCGCCTCGCCGAACGGCACTACGCCGTCCACAAGGGCAAACCGTTCTACAACGGGCTGATACAGTTCATGACCTCGGCGCCGGTTCTGGCCCTCGCGATTCGCGGCGAGCGCGCGATCGAGGTCTGCCGAAAAATGATGGGCGCGACGTTCTCATCGAAAGCGGAACCGGGCAGTATCCGCGGTGATTTCGGCATTGTCGACTCCTTCAACCTGGTACACGGCTCTGACGGCACGGACACCGCCGCCGCCGAATTGGAATTGTTCTTCGAAGCGAAACAGATCCGTGACTACGAACGCGCCATCGAGCCGTGGGTTAGAGCAGATTAAGTTTATATTGTAGCGTCCTGAGCTGCCTGCAACTACACCTGGCTTTGTCGTGCTGAATCGACGATATTCAGGGGTATCGCCTGCTTCGCCCTCCGCGCCAGGCTTGCTTCGCCGACGCTCAAAACGCTACATAGTCA
>Ga0310124_10002907_pt1 | contig 11684 bp, 6 predicted proteins | sample CB11b_AW_Bot5_MG_FD_203507 | JGI IMG/M metagenome (GOLD analysis project Ga0310124, IMG submission 203507) | Marine microbial communities from Western Arctic Ocean, Canada - CB11b_AW_Bot5 | ecosystem: Environmental > Aquatic > Marine > Oceanic | place: Canada: Western Arctic Ocean | collected...
AGCAGTTCACAGCGGCCGTCGCCGGTGACGTCGGCAACGCAAATCCGGGCGGCCCCGATGGAAGACATCGTGGTGAGCCCCGCCGTTTCCAGGATCGTCCGGTGCCCGGGGCCGAAACGGCCGTCGCGATTCCAAAAAATGTGAATCTGGTTGCCGCCGGTGAAAATGATCTCCTTGCGTCCATCGTCGTCGAGGTCACCAAGCACGACCTGCAATGCATAGTGCGTCGGCAGCCGCAGCGGTGTCGTTTCGAAGCCGCCTTCCTTGCCAACATAAATATACGAATCGGTGTCATACTCGAAACCAGTTCGGTAATTTGCAACAACGAGATCCGGCCAGCCGTTGCCGGTCACGTCTTCACAGACAATTGAGACGCCTGCGATACCGGTGAGGCCATGGAGCTCCGTAGCATCGACGAATTTCCGGGGCTCGACCTGTTCAAGCACCTGGATCGGCAGCGGCTTGCCGGCGTTGTGATGATCGACCCAGGCCGAGGGCAGGATGATGTCGAGCAGACCGTTGCCGGTCAGGTCGACCGTCGCGACATCGTAGGCGCCGGCCGTGGGAATCTCCATTCGCTCACCGGTCAGCCCGCCGGGACCGCCCCAGTAGATGTAGCTGTCGAGCTCGGAGGTCACACCGTTCTCGCCGTTGACGACGATCAGCTCGAGGTGCCCGTCACCGTCGAGGTCGACAGCCCGGCTCATGCAGCCGCTGTCATTCGGCAGCTCGTGCCGCGACCAGTCGCTGCCGCTGCCGGATGCCGGATGCTCGATAGTCGATGGCTGCGTGTAGATCCACGTCGGACCGCGCTCGATGTAGCCGTGGGTGTTCGGAAAGACAATGTCGACATGACCGGCGCTGTTGAAGCCGAAACGATGGATCGTCTCGATGACGCCATGAGCATTCACATAGAGATTGTCGCCGCCACTGCCGAAAGAGCCCTTTGCGAACGCTGAAAAACCGCGATGTGCCCAGGCAGGATTGTCACTTTTCGCCATGCTGAAAGCTAACCGCTTCGGTCGCAACGGTAAAGAACTGACAGAAATGGGACTGAACAAACGGCAGTGTCTGCAGGTCGAAACCTGGAGGCTAATTCCGAACACAGCGCGGTACATTCTCGACGCGCGCAACCCCGGGAGCGAAAGTTCCAGGGGCAAGCTTCTGATGACAAACCGTCAATGGGCGGCAGTTGGTGAAGACGTCAACAACCTGTCCGAAGAAACAGAAAATAAGATAATTAATGACCGTTAAAATACGGGACCGTTCTACCTGGTCAGTACCACCAGGTGTTCGTGCCCCTTACCGATTCAGTAAAGACCATTCCCGGATAGACGACATGGCCGTCGCCAAAGAGTTTGCATCCAGCCTCGCCACTCTGGAGCTCGAAGGAATAAACGGGGGCAGACCAGTCCCAGCTCTCGTCATGGCTTATCCAATTATCGGCGACAATCACCGAGTCGGGGTTCATAAGATGCAACCGTGGCGGTTCGGCATCCGGTTGGCCGGTCTCCCCCCAGACGTAACTCTGGGAGTAGCCAGAGCCCGTGTTGATGTCCGGGCTGTAGAGGAATTGACACAGGTATGAATGAATGCCATGTCCGCCGCCGCTATTGACATGGAATTTCCCCGAGTATTTGCTGTTCAAAGAACCCGTGTTTGGCATGATGGAACTCTGGGGCCATTCAGCTTTTTTGGACAAAGGACAATAGCTGACTTCCGTCGGTACAATCTCGAGCAGAGCTTCGCGGAAGTCGTTTTCGGCCCAGTCGCCTGTACCTCCGAACATGGTGGGGTGGAGGGTACCCCAAGTCTCGTCACCGGGCGTATCGTCCTGTAATGGGCCAGGCACGTTGACGTCATTATCGACAATATACATCGTGTAGCTCTCACCGATCTGGTGCATATTGTGCATGCACACGGTGATCTTCGCCTTGCGCTTTGCACGGCTCAACGCCGGCAACAGCAAGGAGGCGAGGATAGAGATGATAACGATCACCACCAAAAGCTCGATCAGTGTAAATTTTCGGCTGTGAGTCAATTGCTGTTCACGGCTGAGGTGAGTTGATCCCCTGCAACATACAGGGCGGGAAAGCTTACTGGAACGAATTACGGTAAACCAGAAGTCCATCGAATTCAAAGAACCTCGTTGCCGTTCTACTGGGAAAACTTTTATCGGTACCGGTATTTTACGAATCTGTTATTCGCCAGATACGTCGCATAGGTTTCGCCTATCTGGTGCAGATTGTGCATGCACACGGTGATCTGCGCCTTGCGCTTCGCACGGCTCAAGGCCGGCAAGGGCGGCAATGATGACGATCACCACCAGTAACTCGATAAGCGTAAATCTACGGCGGCGGGACGTCGCACGCTCCGTCGTGTCAAAGCTCATCCCGGCAACTGCCAGCGCGAATACAGCAGCGACGGCCGGTGATCGCCCGGCACCTTCTGATAGTACACCGAAAACAGACTGCCGTCCGCCATTTCAACTGTCGAGGGATAGCCCAGGTCCCAGTCCGGGCCGTCGTCGCGCACGATCCAGTCGTACTCCCAGGTCGCGCCTTCGTCATAGCTCAACGCGACGCGCTGGCCGAAGCCAACGAGCCGATAGCCGTAGATCATGACCAGCGCACCCGATGAATGCTGGATCAGATGCGGCGGCGCGCCGTGGAAATTCAACGGCCGCGGCATGCTCCAGGTCTCGCCGCCGTCCTCCGACTCTGTCTGCACCATGCTGAATGACAGGATGCCGACCTTGCCAGAGTCGCCGCCGACGCGAATCATGCCGACTAATTTTCCGGACGGCAGTTCCACTACATGCGGCTCAGCGTAGCTGAGCTTTTCGGTGCCGGGAAACTTTGGAACGTGTCCCTGTTCGGTCCAGGTGCGGCCGTTGTCGGCGCTGCGGGCCGAGAGCACCGGACCATGGTCAAGCTCGGCACGGTCAATCACGTATCGTTTGCCCAGGTACAGCAGGTCACCGTTGCGCAGGGGGATCGGTCCGTGCGGCGTGTACACCGGTACCTTCACCTTCTCACCCCAGGTCTCGCCGCCGTCCGAGCTCGGCAGCAGCCAGGAACCTTCGTGCGGTTTCGTCTCGTCGTCGACGAGCTCTTCCATATACTCGACCCATTTCCCGACTGCCTCGACGCTGACCATCTTCTCGAACGCTTCCCTGAGATCAAGTTCGAAAAAATGATAGCGCAGATCGACGCTGGCCCAGGTCACGATGACATTGTCGCCGCCGAGATTGACGACGCCGGCGTCCCGGTCGTCGAGAGGTGAGTCATGGATGGCGACGGGCGGCGACCAGGTGGCGCCGTCGTCCGTACTGGTATTCAATACCGTCTTGCCCCACGGGCACATATGCTCCGACCGCAGACCGGAACTGGCGACCAGCAGCTTGCCGTCGTCCAGCCGCCCGACGCTGGGCCACCCGAAGTAGCCGAATTCCTCACCGGGTAGGTGGCAGACGATACCATGTTCAGCAGAAAGATGTTGTGCTTTCATATCAAATCCTGGTTTGATTTGTTGTTCGGGTCAGTCGAATCAGTCGCTCGTCGCAAATCTCCAGCTTCTCAAAGCACCAATGGCCACTCGCCGACTCTTTACCCCCCGGTCCCGGCCGGATAGCGATTCGGGGTCTCACCGGCGAAACGGGTGAATCGCAGCTTCTGCGGCAGCGGAAAATCGTTTTCAGCCCAGCTGGCCAATTGTTCCTTGTGCCCGAGGCGCAACCAGCGTGAGGCCATGAACGGGTAGATCATCGCCTGCCCGACAGCGTCCCAAGTCGAGATGCCATCGGCGCCGGCGGCATAGTCGGCCATTGCTTTCCTGAAGTACTCGTTCGGCCGCACGTGCTCGGATACCCACCCGTACAACCTCGGCACGCTGGTGAGCCACATGGGAAAGACGGTGACGTCTGTGCCCTTGCAGAGTTCGGTGAAATACTCGACATCGACATCGACGAACCCCTGGGCCAGCCAGCGGTCGGGATAGTCCGTCCACGGATACGGACAGATCACATCGATCAGCCCCTCGCGCACCCATCTCGCCACGTCGAAGCTGAAGAAGCGGTTAGCCCCTTCGTCGCCCAGCGTCACATGGACAATCTTGATACGATCAAAGCCGTTCTCCGCGGCCACCTCGTCGAGTGTCTGGCGCATGCGTCGCATGAATTCAGTGAGAATATCGGCACGCCAGTCGAGCAATCGTTCGTCGCGGTCGCTGAGGGTGCATGGATCGACCCCGTGCTTCTCCTCGAACCCTGCCATCGCCACCGGCTCGAAAAGGATCATGCCGGGGTCGCGGCACAGGAAGTAGCCGTAGCCGTCAATGCCCACACTGGCGGCAGCCCGGGCGCGGTCGAGCATGAACGCCTGGACCTCGGGGTGGGCGTAACTGGCCTGATGCGTGTGGGTGCCATCGCGGTCCAGGCAGTGCCAATCGGGGTTTTGGGCAAATGCCGTCTCGCGCGAGCTGCCACTGAGCATCATGCCGCTCCAGGCGCTTGGGCGGTCACAGGCGTAGGCCTCGATGCCAAGCTCGTGCGTATCCTGCCGCAGCCGCTTGAGCGTCGGCGGACCGCCCGGCGTGGCGAGGTCATCGGAACGATGGCAACCGGCCATCCATGCGGTGATATCGGAATTTCGCACGACTTCGTAGAACAGGCGCCGATTGTCTTCCTCGTAGGTGTCGGCTTTGACGATGAGCCGCTTGTTGCTGTGGTCGGCGCGGTCCGCCTCGATCGCCGCAACCTCGGCGGGTGACAGCGGCACCAGCTCGATAGCGCCAAGGTAGACCGTGTGGCCCTGGTGCTTGATCGACAGCGTCTGGTTCGTCATGTCTGCGTATTGCCAGAAGCAGGCCTCCAGCCCCCGCCACATCATGGTGTCGTGTGACAAGGTGCTGAAGCTGTGGCGACGATGCCGGTCATCAGTCAGCTTCAAAGCCGGGCCGTAGGAAAGGGAGTAGACACTGTCGCAGTCGCCTTGACCGTGGGGGATGCCGCAGTCACCGCCCATCATCCAAACATAAACGGCATACCAACCGCTGACATTCAGTTCGATGGTCAGATCGCCGCCGGGCTGATTCGCCGGCGCGTGCAGGAGCTGGCCGGAAAATTCGTCGTTGGCGTAGTCGATCAGTGACCACTCGGCAAGGTGATCGGCGGGTTCGCAGGCCGAGAAGTCGGTGATCCAGACAGAGGCACGGCCGTCATCAGTCCCCTCGGCAGTCGATCCAAGCGGTTTCTCGTAGAACGGTTTGCCGTGCCATTTGTCGATTGTGTCGGGCATGAGAAAGCTGTCAGGCTTCGGTTTCGGGTTTGGTAAGCCGAGCTTTCAACGCTACTCCATTACCAATGCTAAAATTTCACCGGTGGCGGTTCGCTCATCTGTTCCAGCACGTTTACGTCGTGGGCCGCCTTCAGAAACCCGATGCAAGACCGGTAGTGCTTGCTCGCGGAACGGACTTGGCCTCCGGCGGCGACAGGCATACCAGTGAAACGGAAAAAGTCGATCCCCTCCTCCAGAAACCGGCGTTCGCCCGTGGCGTACCAGAGGTAGGCGTAGACAGGCAGCGTCAGGTTCAGGTCGTAGGGCTCGAGCTGATCGCCCCAGGTCGTACCGACAGCGTTGCGGCCGTTCGTCATGTGCCAGTCGAGAATTGTAACCGCCAGCTCGAGTGCGGCCGTGTCACCGGTGATTCGGTGCAGGCCGGTCAGCCCCGACAATACGGTGCCGGTGCCATAGTTCATCCCCATGCTGTCTAAGGCATCTCTCCGACCAACGACCTCCGCGATCTCGTCGCGGATGGTCTGCGCGCAGCGCAGACAGCGCTCGTCCTGGGTGATCTCGACCACAGCGTTCAAGGCAATCAAGGCCCAGCCGAACATACGGCTCTCGGCACGCAACGGTTCGATCCTTTCCTCGACGTACTTGCACAGGTTGCGCCCAAGACTGCGTGCCACCTCGAGTGCCCGGGCATCGCCGCTGGTCAGGTAGTATTGCAGCAACCCTTCCGTCCAGGTGTGACTGGGATAAACCGATGCCGTCGTGTGCCCGGCACTGTGCGCCGGGATGCCGCCGACTTTCCAGGGGTCGTCGCTGCGCCTTACAAAATCGACATCAACCTGATGCTGCGCCGATACACGGGCACTGAGCCAGGCGGCAGGACGATTGCTGCGCCAGTACTGCGTGGCCGCCTGCGCAGTGAAGTCGTGCTCGTTGTTGAGCCAGACCGTATGGTCGCCGAGCCCGTGACTGGCATAGTGGACTGCATAACCGGAGTTCGGGTCGTCGCCATAGCCGAACATACCGGAAACCCAGGCACGCTCGATGGTCGCGGCCATGTTGGCCTCGAGGTGACGATAGCGCAGCGGCAGCCACTCCATGATATATTCCATTCCCATCACCTTGCACTGCTGAAACCAGGGGAACGGCATGGATACATTTGCCGGCGCTTCCCATTGATGATACGTCTTGTGCATGTCCACGGCCGAAGCATCCGGCGCCAGCATGACGATGGTCGCCTCGTGCCGGCGCGCCATGCCTTGGCGCAGGGTCGGCAGCTTGGCATCGCGCGGCCACATGTGGAATGCCATGTCGCCGCCGGTCGCCAACAAACGTTTGGGATGATTCTCACAGGCCTCATGCAAGACCGCCACGGCGGACCAGCCATCGCCCCGCAGACCAAGGTACGGGTAGACCATGTCGCGGTTGGTCATCAGATACGGCGCGTAGCCGGTGGTGTCTTCCCGTAGGCTGTTCACGTCCGCGATTCGCGCGATCGTCTCGTTAAAGTCGATCTGTACGTCCTCCGGCACCTCGCACAGGCGAGGAAAGGAACTTTGCCCGGAACTCAACTGGCCGACAACGTGCGAAACTTTGCCGCCGACTGACGACAACCGCAGCCCGATCTCGTTGACCACTACACCGTCGGGCTCCTCACCCATGTTCAGGAACGTATGGGCCAGGTGCATGTCGGCACGTCCGGCATCCAAGCGAACTTCGACGATGTAATCGAGGAAGACATCTCCGGCGGCATTGCAGTGCTTCCCGTGCAGCTCAACGACGGCGGTGATCGGTCCGGATTGAACGACGCGAACCTCGCCGACTGTCCCGCTGAATCGGGTCCCATCGTCATCCACGGTCCACAAATCCAGCAGCCCATCAAAAACCGCAGCATTGCCGACAGTCAGGCGTAAGCTCGGGTGGTCACCGGTTGTGCCGATCTCAATGCGGGCGACGCCGTTGTCCAGGCTCGTGCAGCCTTCGGCTTGTTCGACAGCAACAGGATTCTCGGGCACCGGCGACGCCGCACCGTCGAAACGCAGGTCGAATTCGGCGGGTGCGTCGTTGGCCACGTCACATTGGAACGTTAGGTAGGCAAACATGATGCTGCCATCCGGCCACTGCGCCAGCGCCCGGGTCTGAAGCGGCACCGCGGTGCCGGTCGCATCGACGAGTTGCAATGCCGCCAAATCGTTTATTTTACCCTGGGGTAAGGGCACACCACGCCCGACAGTCCACACCGTGCGTCGATCCGCCACCGGCGTGTTGTGCACGTAACCCAGCCCCTGGAAGGCATAAGATTCCAGCCCCGCTGGCGGCACAGCTACGCCAATCTTCACGCTTTCGTCAGACATTTAGGTTCCTCCGGTTGAGTTAAGAGTTCAGGCGCGCCAGCAGCGCGTCTTCTGCAGAATAGTCACATTCAGCCTTGTCGAGGCACTGGTCCGGCCACTATTGATAGGTCACCACCATGCCCTCGAGCAGCGCGTACGTGGGACGCCAGCCGAGACCCCAGCGGATTTTCTCGTCGTTGTAAACACAAATATCGACCGTGCCAAAGGGGGAATATACCCGGAACCAGTGTTGCTGCTTCGTCCATTAGTTTCGAATTCTGCGATAAAAACGGGTTGTGCGGGCCATAGACCACTGGCGCCCGCAGCACGGTCGCAGTAAAGCGGTCGTCAGCAGCCGTGACACCGATTCCGGCAACGTCGCCGGCGAAATGCCGCGGTTGAGAACCGTCACCCTTTGGAGATTGCCGAACCAGCAACTCAACCAGTCGTATGCCAATAAACTGCGTCCCGCCGAGTACAAGGATTTCCAACTTCAGCTCCCAGGCACCCAGGATTCGTGAACATTTTCGATCATCTCGCGAATGCGCGGCCGCTCGCTGCTGAGAAAACTCTCATGCAGCCTCGACCTGTCCGGCGTGTGTATGTTCAGCAGTTTGAAATGCTCGGGCTCAGTCGGTTTCTCCGCGAATTTCAAGGCGATGTAGCGCCGTCTACTCTGTTTGTGATAGACACCATGGAACAGGTACTGGCTGAACATCACCAGATCGCCCGGTTCAACCTCGAGCGGGACACAAGGCAGCTCGTCGCCCTCGACACCGAACAACCTGCGGCAGGTATCCGGCCGCTGCTCGTTGAGCGGATCAAGCAATTCAGCCAACGCCTGGAGGTGTGACCCGGGCACAATCCGCAGCGCCCCGGTGTCTTTAGTCGTCGGCTCGAAATAGATCATGTGCTTGATGCAACCGTAGGTCATACCGTTCACAACATCGCGATCCGAATGCCAGAAATGGTCGTCGAGCTCGCTGTGTTCGCGTCGATTGCCTTCCGACCCGCCCCAAATGAAGCCCGGCCCGAGCAGCTGCAACACCGGCTCGTAGATACGGTCATCGTCCACGAGGTAGACCAACTGCGGGCAGGGCTCGATGAAATTACCGACTTCGACCTTCCCCGCTGTCTCCATTTGCCGCCAAAGGCCCTCCACCGCCCGGACGATCGCGGCCATCTCATCCGGCGGAAAGACTTGGCGACGGATCAGATAACCAAAGGTCTTGAAGTGTGCGATCTGTTGTTTGGTAAGCTTTATCGGGTGACCTTTTGGGTATGCAGGCACTGTACCCCGTTTGCCGCTCGCTTCCAAATTCTTCGATTATTCCATTCGCGGCACTGCGTCGCCGTCCGGTCAGCCGTCCGAAAGCTCGCGTGGGTGGCCAGGATCACGCCGATACGCACCAGGAAACTGGGGGTAGTTGAAAATAGTCTGTCCAGAGTCTGGATTCATTGCTTTGAATTCCGCTCTTGGATTACCTGCAACCGGCTACTATACTGAGCCAATTCATAGCAAAACAGACCATCAAACAAAGGAAAATAGATGCCCAAACTCGATCACCCATATCGGCAGTTGACCAACGGCCAATGGTTGCGTGGCAACCTCCACACCCACACCAACAACAGCGACGGTGCAGAACGGCCGCAGCGGGTTATCAACGACTACGCTAAACTGGGCTACGATTTTCTGGCAATCTCCGACCACGACATCCTGACGAACAGTCGAGATTACAAGCAGTGGGACAACCGGGGCATGGTGCTGCTCCCCGGTAACGAGATCACCGCCAACGGATGTCATATCCTGCACGTCGGTGCGGACCGGTTGGTGCCGCCGCTTCGGCAACGCCAGGAAGTGTTCAATCGGGTCACGGCCGGCAACGGACTGGCGGTCGTTGCACATCCCAACTGGCAGGAGGCGTTCGATTACACGTCGATCGATAAATTGAGGGAGTGGGTCGGCTATCACGGTCTCGAAGTATTCAACACCGTTATCGGTCGTCTGCAGGGCTCGCCGTATTGCACCAACAAGTGGGATATCCTGCTGTCCGAGGGGCGCCGGCTCTTCGGCTACGCCCACGATGACAGTCATATCCGCAGCGATATCGGCAGTGGCTGGAATATGGTGTACAGCCGGGAGCGCACAGCCAAGGGGATTCTGGCAGCCATCACCGCCGGACGATTCTACCCCTCCACCGGCGTGATCATTTCGTCGATCCGCGTGCGGGGCAGCCGCATCCGAATCGAGACCGAGAACGCCAGGCGCATCGTCGCCATCGGACACCTCGGAACCCGCCTGCAGGTCACCGATGACAGTCACATCGATTTCGAAGCCAACCCGGATTCAAGCTACGTCCGCTTCGAATGCTGGGGTGACGGTGAACAGTTCGCCTGGACCCAGCCGTTCTTCAACAACGCTTGAACGCGTCCGCTTAATCGAAGTTTCCCCTCGACCGCCAAACAAGGCGGCCTGCCACAAAAGGGAAGGAAAGAGAAAGGCGTACCCGTCTGATTCTATTCTCAGTGTCATACGCCCCCTTACAGACGATCGTCGGACTGCAGGCGGTTGAGAAAGTCCTGGGCATCGGCCAGCTCCGGCGTGTCGGTTTTCGGCGCGGGATCTGCCGTCCGCTCGAGCTTCGTGCGCTTGATGAAGAACTCCGGCTGCAACTGCACCAGTGCAATGTTCCTGGCGTGTTTGACGATGCGTTGAAACACGCCCATGTACTGGGCACAGAAAACGGCGGCCAACGGATCGATCTCGTGGTTGCTGACCTGGCCGGTCAACGCTTCACGCAGAACGCTCTGCCGCTCCTTGAACGCATCTCGGGCGTCAAGGATGTCGCGGGCAGATTTCTGAAACGCTTTCAGGTCGGGATCCAGAGACTGAATGACCAGCTCCAGGACCTTTGCAGCACTCTTATACAACCCCAGCAACTCCTCCAGCAACGCCTTATCCATCAACGCGCCATCCTGTGCCTGCCGGCGTAACGACACGTCGCAGAGCTCGTCGATGTGGTCGCCGATGCGTTCGAGGTCGATCATGCACCGATCGACGTGTTGAATCAGCATGAGCTGGCGCTGCGACAGGTAGCGACCAGTCAAGGCAGCCAGGTAGTCGCGCATCGCCCGCTTGATCTCATTGATGATCTTCTCATTGCTCTTGATAGTCCGTACCGTGTCGCGTTTGTGCTTAAACAGCATCAGATGCGGGACGAGTTGAAAACTGTTGCCACATACTTTCGCAACGCGCTGCAGTTCCGAGAGCACCGCGTGAAGTGCCAGTTCCGGTTTCGCAATCGCCGCGCTGTCGAGAAAGCTCGGCGGCGGCGGCGGCTTGTTCGAACGCACAATCGCAGTGATGATGCGGGCAAACGCCGCCGAGAACGGCAAGATAATCAGTGCCGAGACCACCATGACTGCGGTATGTAGATTTGCCGTCTGCCGTACCAGGTCAGTTGCCGTAAGAGGAATCCATCGCAGGAACAGCGGACTGGCAGCAACTGCAAAGGCAACATTGAACAGGTTGAAGCCCAGGTGCGCACAGGCAGCACGGCGTGCTTGAATGTTGGTGCCGATGCTGCCCAACAGCGCCGTCGCGCATGTGCCGATGTGCGCGCCCAGGACGATGGGATACACTTGCTCGAGGCTGGTAAAAATCCCGGCCTCGGCAAACGCGAAACAAATCGCGATAGTCGCACCGCTACTCTGCCAGACGGCTGTAAGCGCCGCCGCCAGCGCGATGCCGCACAACATGCCCGACCACGTTGCCCCGTTCACCGGACTGAGGATCGGCTGAAGCTGAGCGCGGAACGGCTGGGCCGCTTCGGCCATCGTCTCGATCCCCAGAAACAGCAAGCCGAATCCGAGCAGGGCCAGTCCCGCCTGCCCGATCCGGGGATAACGTTTTTGCAGGTTCGTCGCCAGGCCGAGAACGATCGCCAGGTAGCAGTAGGACGACAACTTGAACGAAACCGCCTGCATCGAAATCGTCGTGCCGATATTCGCACCGAGGATCGACGGGATCGTACTAGGCAGGGATATCAGCCCGGCA
>Ga0310124_10002909_pt1 | contig 11682 bp, 10 predicted proteins | sample CB11b_AW_Bot5_MG_FD_203507 | JGI IMG/M metagenome (GOLD analysis project Ga0310124, IMG submission 203507) | Marine microbial communities from Western Arctic Ocean, Canada - CB11b_AW_Bot5 | ecosystem: Environmental > Aquatic > Marine > Oceanic | place: Canada: Western Arctic Ocean | collected...
AACTGCGTGGAAAAGCCGACGCCGGCGGCAAAATGGGGTACGACGAGACCACTCTGGACGGACCCGAACTTCGGTGGAGCGGCCTTGGTATTGAGGGCGGTGATGCCATCTTGCGCGCGGCAGGGGATGAGTGCGATGGCGGCAATGAGAAGGGTCTGTAGAAAGATTCGATGCGTGTTTGTCATGGGGGAGTTACGTTGCGGCTTTGCTGTTCAGGGTATTGCAAAGGTGGCGGTTATTGGCCATTTCGCGGTTGGCTAGTGTGCACTTGCTCACTTGTCGTGAGATCGAGGGCGACGGGATCGGCATCCATGAACGACAGGTTCTCCGCGCCTGAGGCGCGGGCCGCCGGATTTACATCCGCCGCCCTGTTGCTTCTCGAGCGCTGAAACCAGCAACGGTAAACTAAAAGCATGATTCAGATTTCCGGCGGCGCGATGCGCTACGGCGAGCGAACGCTGTTCGAAGGGCTCGACTGGCTGGTCGGGCCGCAGGACCACATCGGTATCGTCGGGGCGAATGGCAGCGGTAAGACGACGCTACTAAGGATCCTGGCGGAGATCGAGCATCTCGATGCCGGTAAGGTTACGCGCCAGAAGGGTTTGAAGATCAGCTACCTGCCACAGGACGGCCTGACGCTCGCCGGGCGGACGCTGTTCGACGAATGCTTGAGTGTGTTTAACGAAGCGATCGCACTTGAGAAAGAGCAGGAGGAACTTGCTCACAAGATGGGCGAACTCGATCCGGAGAGCCCCGAGTACGAAGCGGTAACGGACCGGTTTCAGTGGGCGATCGACCGCTATCAGGCGCTTGACGGGTATACGAAGGAAGCGCAAGTCGGGACGGTCCTCGATGGGCTGGCTTTCCCTAAGCAGGACTGGGAGCGACAGATTGAGGAGTTTTCGGGCGGCTGGCAGATGCGCATCGCACTGGCGAAGCTGCTGCTTGAGAAGCCGAACCTACTGTTGCTTGACGAGCCGACGAACCACCTGGATCTCGAGGCCCGGAACTGGTTGGAGGAGCATCTCGGGAGCTATCCGTTCGCGTTTCTGGTGATCTCGCACGATCGGTATTTTCTCGATGTGACAGTCAATAAGATCATTGAGGTGTGGCACAAGAAGGTCAACTTCTACACGGGGAACTACTCGAAGTATCAGACCTTGAAGCAAGAGCGGCTCGATCAGATCAAGGCGGAGCACAAGAATCAGCAGGACCGGATTCATCACCTCGAAGCATTCATCAACCGCTTCCGGTATCAGGCGACGAAGGCGTCGCAGGTACAGAGCCGGGTCAAGGAGCTCGACAAGATCGAGCGCATCGAGGTGCCGCGGGAAGAGCAGACGATCCACTTCAAGTTCCCACAACCGCACGGCAGCGGTCGCGTCGTGGCGCAGTTCAAAGACGTGGCGAAGAGCTATGGATCGCTCGATGTCATCAAGGATGTGAACTTCACGATTGAGCGCGGCGACCGCATCGCGCTCGTCGGGGAGAACGGCGCTGGGAAATCGACGCTGATCAGGATGCTGGTGGGCGAAGAGCCACTGACCGACGGCACGAGCACGCTGGGCCACAAGGTGGAGATCGATTACTTCGCGCAGGATCAGTACAAGGTGCTCGACCAGGAGGCGCGGATCATCGACGACTTGACCGATCTCGTGCCCCGCGCTAGCAACGGCGAATTACGCGGCCTGTTGGGATGCTTCCTGTTTTCGGATGACGATGTTTATAAGCCCATCGGCGTGCTGTCGGGCGGCGAGAAAAATCGATATGCGCTGGCACGAGTGCTAGTGAAGCCTAGTAATTTCCTACTGCTGGACGAGCCGACGAATCACCTCGACATGCGGGCAAAGGATGTCCTGCTGAACGCGCTGCTCGACTTTACCGGGACCGTGGCGTTCGTGTCGCACGACCGCTATTTCATCGATAAGCTGGCGACGAAGGTCTTCGCGATCGGCGATGGGAAGGTCGTTGTCTATCCGGGCAACTACGAGGACTACTTGTGGCAGGCAGGCAAGGCGGGCGAGCAGGCTCCGAAGAAAGCAGTGAGCGATTCACTGAAGGCCGCGCTACAGTTTTCGAACGGCGAGCAGACACGGGGAAACGGCGCTACGCCGGAGGCTTCGAAGCGGCGGATGAACCCGATCCAGGCGAAGAAGCTGCGAAAGAAAGTGGCGGTACTGGAAGACGAGATCAGCAAGATTGAGGGCGAGATCAGCGAGTTGCAGGAAAGTTTGGTGGCCAACTCAAAGAACCACACGCAGGCGGCAGGGATTGTCACGCAGATGGAAACGTTGCGGGCGACGGCGGCGGAGCGTGAGCAGGAGTGGACGCAGCTTACCGAGAAGTTGGAAGCGGAAGCGTGATGAAGCCCATCTGGGTCTGCTGGAAGTGCGTGTCTCGTGTGAGCAGGTGCTGAATGCGCAGTTCACGCATGACGACGAATCTGGTCAAATCGGTAAAGGAGATTTTGGGCTTGTCCTGGTAGCGTAGCCTCAACTCGTAGGCTGCACGAAACCGCTGTCCAGTGATGGGCTCGATAGTAAGCGTACCTTGATCGCTTGCACGCAAGAGAGCAGAGCAAAACGTTGCCGCCTCGTGGAACGGACGTCGGGAGAACAGGCGGGTGATTGTCTCATCAAGGACGTAGTCCGATGTCACCCATGCGCCGGGCCGACGTTTTGGGGATTGCGGGTCCAGCGGTACACGCCGCTGCGGACAAGGCGGTCCGGGCAGCGGCCTTATACTGGATTCACGACTATAACTGGCACCGCCCCGATGCCAGCCTCGGCTACAATCCCCCTTGCAGCCGACTCCCTCTTCCCCGGAACAACCTATTGAGGCTCCACAGATACACGATCCCAACACGTTGGTCGAGGGAGGTACAATTCCTGACATGCAACGTCGATCGCTGTTGAAATCATCCGCCCTCGCCGCCGGTGCGTTTCTGGGGCAAGCAGCCCCCGCGCGCGCGGCGATACCCAAGATGAAGATCACACGTGTCCGCTATTACCACAACCCGGCGGGGCGGCCGATTTTCAACCAAAGCAGCAACGTGATCATTGTCGAGACGGACCAGGGCATTACCGGGATCGGCGAGGGCGGCTCGAAGGATACGGTCGAGCAGCTTGCAGCCATGATCATCGGCGAAGACCCAAGGCGGATCGAGCATCTTTGGCAGACGATGTACCGCGGCTATTTCTATCCGCCGGGCCGTGAGAAGATTCACGCGCTGGGCGGGCTTGACATGGCACTGTGGGACATCAAGGGCAAAGCCCTCGGCGTACCTGTTTACGAACTACTGGGCGGACTGACACGGGAGTACATCGAGTGCTATTCGACGGGCTATCCGAGTCAAGGAAGCCTGAAGGAAACGGCGCGCGCCTGCATCGAAGCGGGCTTCCGCGCGTTCCGGACAAGCGTCGCCGGGCCGGGCAACGATTCCGATGAGGGATTTGTCTCGCAACGCATGGTGAACGAGACGTATCGGCGCTGCCAGGAAATCCGCGAGGGCGTGGGCGACAACGGCGACTGGGCGATCGACTACCACACGCGCCTCGACGTGGCGGACGCAGTGCGGCTTAGTTCGCTGATTGAAGATCTGACGCCCTATTTCGTCGAGGATTTGATTCGGTCAGAGAACGTCGGCGTATACAAGACGATTCGCGAGAAGGTGAACGTGCCGATCGCAGTGGGTGAGCACTTCGGCGACCGCTGGGACGTGAACGAGTTGATCGAAAACGACTGGATGGATTACTCGCGCGTCAGCATCCCGAACTCGGGCGGCATCACCGAGTTTATGAAGATCGCGGCGCTGTGCGAAACGCACTACATCGGGCTGACCCCGCACTTCACGGGACCGATCGGCGAGGCGGCGCTTGTGCATTGCTGTGGGGCGTTTTCAGGGCCGACGATGATGGAAATGACCCGCGACGGGAACCACGATCTGCCGCACCTGCCGCAGTGCTATGACTTCCGTAACGGCAAGATGTGGCCGAACGAGCGGCTGGGGCTTGGGGTGGAAGTGGACACCAGCCGGCTCGAGATGGTGGCGGAGGTCACCGAGCATGCGCGGCCGATCCCGCTGTATCATCGCCCGGATGGGTCGGTGACCAACTGGTAGGGCACACGGATTTGAGTAGACCGAAAGAAAGGCCACCGAATCCAGAAACGGGTCCGCGCTACGGGTTCAATGTGTTACTGATATCCTGAAGCCAACGAACGAGCTGCGGCTAGAGGGAAGCAAGCGCAACCCCCAAAGAGAAGTCCGTCTGAGTCACTTCGCCGCCTCGTCGGCCGGCCATGAAGACGCTCCGATTCCTGCTGCTACTGGGTATTGGGGCGATGGTCGCGGCAGTTATCTCCGATTACATCGAAACGGGGGACGCCAATCTCAGGGTTCGCGTCGTCGAGCCCGACACAATCCCGTCGAATCTCAATACGCAATCGGGCCGCTGGAGTTGGTCGCAGTCATCGGGCAGCCAGCGGGCGATCGAGATTAGCGCCGCCGGATTGCGGCAGTCGAATGAGAGCTCGGTGCTCGACCTCGAGGACGTCGAGTTAAAGATTCTCCACGAGAACCGAGGCACGTACGACCTCATCGAGACTCCAGCCGGAGTGTTCGACACACTCAAAGAACAGCTCTATAGCGACGCAGAGGTCTCAATTACACTGGGTATCCCGAATGGGGCAAGCCCGCGTGAGGCAGCACCGACGCGTATTCGCACGTCGGGCGTGACGTTCCAGAGCAAGACTGGGGTCTGCGTTACCGAACGATATGCCGAATATGAGTTCAATGGCGGGCGGGGACATTCGACCGGCGCTTACTATGACCCGGCGCAGCGATTCTTTCGGATGGAGTCGGGCGTGTTCCTTGAGAGGTTCGGTCAGAACGGCCACCCGCCTACCCAAGTGCACGCCGACGGGCTGGTGTACTACGAAGACGCCCAGCGAATTGAGTTCGAAGGCAATGTAGTTGTTAAGCGCGGCCGAGAGGAATTGAAGGCCGCACGGGCGGTCGTACAGCTTGAGGAAGAGCTGGCGCGGCGCATCGAAGCTTGGGAAACAGAAGGTGTGAATCGCCAGGAAGCGCGTACGGTCCAGTACTCGTCGCGACAACTTGACGTGATGCTCGACGAGGCGCAGGCGCTCAAGAAAGTCAGTGCCATCGGCGCGGCCAAGCTGGAGTCACGGAGTCCAACGTCGCGGATCGAGGCCTGGGGAGATCGCATTGACCTGAACTACGAGCCCCGACCCGGATCGACGGAGAGTCTGCTGCGGACCGTTCACCTTCGTGATCAGGCGCGCGTGGAAGAGCGCCCCGCGGCATCGCGGGGAGTTGCGCTGCGGCGTTTGCAGGCTGACTGGATCGAGTTGCGCATGGCCGAGAACGGATCGGACTTGCAGGCGCTCTCGACACTGAGCCGGGGCCGGCTCGACCTCGAACCGGGGACGAAGGCGGGAGTCCGACGCCGGCTGGAGGCGGATCGCATCCAGGGGCTCTACGGACAGGACAACCGTATCGAGCAGCTCAGAGCGACGGGGAAGGTCGAAGTGGAAAGCAGCTCGATCGATGACAGCGGAGCCGCGGCTCCCCCGTTGCGAACCTGGAGTGAAAACTTCGAGGGAAGCTTCGATCCAGAGACCGGGCAAGCACGGCAGATGAAGCAGTGGACTGACTTCCGATTCCGGCGGGGAGCGCGGGAAGGTCGCGCGGGCGAGGCGTTGTTTCGGACTGCCGACAACGAGGTCGAATTGAGCGTGGCGGCGGAGGTATGGGACCCTTCGGGAACGGTTCGGGCGGACCGCATCGTGCTCGACGAGAACACGGGCGACTATACGGCGCGCGGAGGGGCTTCATCGAGCTTCACGGAGGGCCGGGCGGAGAAAGTACCTGAAAAGGACTCGGGCGGATTGTTCGCAGCGGGGCAACCTGTATTCGCAACCGCCGAGGAGATCGCGTCGGTGGGAGAAACCAGTCTGCTCACTCTCAGCGGCGAGGCTCGGCTGTGGCAGGGACAAGACCGGCTCGAGGCGGACCGCATTCGCATTGACAGAGCCGCAAAGACCCTGAAAGCGGACGGCCATGTAGTGAATTACCTAACGGAACAAGCGAGTGCGTCTTCGGCTTCGCGCGCGCGGCCCGGTTCGGGACTGGTTCGTATCAGCTCATCGTCTCTGGACTACAACGAGAAGAACAAGCTGATGGTGTATGTGGGTTCGGCCCAGTTGCGGCGTACTGATCTGACGGTTTCGTCGGACCGGCTAGAGGGACATCTCAGCGCCGACAACGGGGCGGGCTCCCAAGGTCGCCTTAAGAAAGCGTTCGCGGCGGGCAACGTGCGCATCGTCGAGAACAAAGGTTCGGATGCCCGGCGAGGAGTGGGCCAGGAGGGGGAGTACTACCCTAACGAGTCCAAAGTGATCCTGACGGGTGAGCCGGCATCGGTGCAGGATGGAAGCAGAGGACGGACCGAGGGCAAGCAATTGACCTACTATCTCGACGATGATAGGCTTCTCGTTCAGGGCAGCGAGGCAGAACCTGCTCGCACCCTCAGGCGTAAAGGCCCTTGAGCCCTCCAGGGTCCTTCGGATGAGTCAGCTCGGTACAGAAGGCGTTTCAAAGAGCTATCGCGGCCGCCGTGTCGTGCGGGAGGTGTCCCTTTGCGTCAACCCGGGCGAGGTGGTCGGCCTGCTGGGGCCGAACGGTGCCGGTAAGACAACTTCCTTCCACATGATCGTGGGGCTGATCAACCCTGATTCTGGCCGGGTCGTCTACGACGGCAAAGATATTACGGATGTGCCGATGTACGAACGGGCGCGATTGGGCATCAGCTATTTGCCACAGGAGCCCTCGATCTTCCGCAAGTTAACGGTGGAAGAGAACATTCTGGCCATTCTACAAACGCTGAGGATGAGCCGGCGTGAGCGCCGACAGCGCCTCGACAGCCTCATTGAAGAGTTAGGGCTGGAGACGGTACGACGCAACCGCGGCTATCAGCTTTCGGGCGGGGAACGGCGGCGAGTGGAGATCGCGCGCTCGCTGGTGATCTCACCGCGGTTTCTGCTACTCGATGAGCCATTCTCAGGGATCGATCCCAAGCAGGTCTTGGAGCTACAGAGGATCATCTCGAGATTGCGGCAATCAGGGATTGGCATTCTGATCACGGACCACAACGTGAGAGAGACGCTCAGTGTGACGGATCGGGCGTATATCATCCACAACGGTGAGGTCTTTCGTTCGGGGCCGCCCGAAGACCTGGAATCGGATCCGGAAGTCCGGCGGGTCTACCTAGGCGAGACGTTCAGCTTTGGTATCCGCCAGCCGGTTGATCAAGAGCAACCCGAGGCGCGGCAGCCCGTGGAGGGGTTGAGTTCAGGCTCGGTGGAGCTCCGGAAAAAATCGGGAAAGGCACGTGCGCCGGTGGAATCCACAGGGGGATAGATCCGTGATTTCGGGCGGAGGGCGATTGGTATACTAATTGCTTAGCATCGTCGGCTACGCGCCATCCTATGTTGATGCAGCAAGGGCTCGGCCTTAAGCTTTCTCAAAAGCCGGTCCTCACCCAAAGCCTGCGGCAGTTGGTCAAACTGCTTGCTCTCAACAAGTTAGACCTCAAGGCGGAGATTGATCAGGAATTATCAGAAAACCCTGTCCTCGAACTAAGCGAGGAGGGGGAAGAGACCCCTGATTCCGACGCCGCCACCCTGGCAGAGGGAGCGGCTGACGCAGTGTCCGATACGGACGGCGAAGTCAACGATGACGCGTTCAGCGAAATCGATCTCGCCTTGTTCTTCGACGACTACCTCGATGCAGGCCCGCGCGCGCCCGCGGGCGAAATAGTGGAACGGCCTTCTTTCGAGACGTTTCTCGCGGCACCTTCGACACTGAGCGATCACCTGGAGTGGCAGCTCAGCATGTCGAGGGGCTCGAAGGAAGTGAACGCGGCGGCGGACGCGGTGATCGGCAATCTCAACGAAGATGGCTACCTGACCGCGACCCTGGATGAGATCGCCGTAACGGCCGGCGTTTCGGTGGCGGACGCCGAGGCGGCAATGGAGTTGGTGCAGACCTTCGATCCGCTGGGCGTCGCGGCACGGGACCTGCGCGAATGCCTGTTAATCCAGCTTCGCGAGTGCGAGCCGGAAGACGGCACGGCGACGACAATCATCGAGAAGTTTTTCACCGATCTGGAAAATAAGGACCTCGCAGCGATAGCGGATAAGACGGGACGGCCTCTCACGGAAATTGAGCAGGCCGTGGCGCTGATACGAACGCTCGATCCGCGGCCCGGGCAACGCTATGCGGCTTCGGAAAACCGGGTGGTGGAGCCGGACGTCTACTTCGTTAAATCGGCGGACGGATTTCGAGCCGTGCTCAACGAAGATGACCTGCCCGACGTGCGACTCAACCGCGGTTATCGGCGGCTACTCGACCGCGGCAAGTCAAGTAAGGAAGTTCGTAACTATGTACGCGAACGGTACCATTCAGCCATCCAATTACTTAGAAATATAGAGCAAAGACGGCAGACGATCCGCTCGGTATGTGAATCGGTGATTCGGCGGCAAGGCGGATTTCTCTCGCATGGTCTTGAGTACTTACGGCCGATGATGATTAAGGATGTAGCGGAGGAAATCGGTGTTCACCCGTCAACGGTGAGTCGGGCCGTCGCCAACAAGTACGCCCACACCGAGCACGGTGTTTACCAATTGCGGTTCTTCTTCTCCGAAGCAGTCCAAGGACCAGCGGGCGCCTCGATTCCGTTGATGCTGCTGAAGCGCAAAGTAAAGAAGATGATCGAGCAGGAAGACCCTAGCAAGCCGCTGACCGACGATCGGATCAGTCAGATTCTCAGGGAGAACGGGATCTCGGTTACGCGGCGAACGGTCGCAAAGTACCGCGAGGATATGAACATTCCCTCCACTCACCGTCGGAGGAAGAAGAAGGTTTCGTCATGATAGGAGGTTCGTTGTTTGAATGAAGGTTCATTACACAGGACGGCCCGCGCCGTTCTCGGAATCACAAGACCACAAGCTGGAAGCGAAGTTCCACAAGTGCCATAAGGTCCTTGGGCTAGGACGGGATCTGGAGGCTCACGTCACGATGTCGCGGCAGCGGCACAAGTACGATGCCGAGATCACGTTGCGGGCCTTGCATCATACGCTGGTCGTCAGCGAGTCGAGCGTGGATTAGTTCCACGCGGTCCAGGCCGCCGTGGATAAGCTTGCGCAACAGGTTGTCCGCAATAAGCACAAGCTGATCGACGTACGGCGGCACCAAAGCCAGCGGGCGGCTCACTCTCAAACGGCCCCGCCGGAAGAGATCGAGGCCGCGCCCGGGACACAGTCACGGGCACGGAAGCCGATGACCGTTGAGGAAGCTATGCTGCAGATCGAGGAACTCGGTGGCGAGCATCTCACGTATCGCGACGCGGATAGTGGAAACTTGCGTGTCTTGTTGCGCCGTCGAGATGGTAGGCTCGAACTCATCGAGGCGAGTTAAGCGGTCGTCCCCTTGCCATCATGAGTGGCTCCCGACGCAAATCAAAGCCAGCGAAGGCGCCAGCCAGCGGCGGCGCGGCAGACGTCTGGTACGAGCTCGTCATCCTCACCGGACTCAGCGGTTCCGGCAAGGGTACGGTATTGCGGGTCTTCGAGGATATGGGATTCTATGCGGTCGACAATTTGCCGATCGACCTGATCCCAACGTTCGCGGAGTTATGCCGGCACTCTCCTGAGATCTCACGTGCGGCCCTGGTGGTCGACATACGTGAGGGGGGGGGGCTTAAGAAGTTCCCGGGAATCTTTCAGGAGTTACAGAAGCAGAATCGTGTCTTCCTGCTGTTTCTTGAGGCCGAGGATGACATACTGCAACGGCGTTTTAGTGAAACCCGGCGGCCACATCCGTTGGGCACCGAAACGACGGTACTCAATAGCATCCGGACCGAACGGAAGGCGTTGCGGCCGATTGAGAAGCTGGCGGATCTGATTCTCGACACGTCGCAGTTCAACATTCACGACCTTAGACGGTTGATCGTTACGCGGTTCCGTAATCCGGGGGACACACCGCGTCTGCTTGTGTCAGTAAATAGCTTCGGTTTCAAGCACGGCGTGCCAACGGACAGCGATCTGGTTTTCGATGTTCGGTTCCTGCCAAACCCTAACTACGTTCCGGGCTGCAAGAGCCTTACGGGCAAGCATCCGAAGGTAATTCGCTACGTTCGATCATTTCCGCAAACAGGTGAGTTCATTGGGAGGATCTCCGATCTACTGCTGTATCTCGTGCCGCATTACGAGCGCGAGGGCAAGAGCTACCTGACGATTGGGTTCGGCTGTACCGGGGGACGCCACCGCTCGGTAATGATCGCCGAGGCGATCAGCCGCAATCTGTCCGGCACCGGCATCGAGGTAAAGATGGCTCACCGCGACATCAGAAAGACCTAACGAAACCGCCCTCCGGTGCGTCTCATTGATAGGCCCAAACGGAGTGACAGGGATCACCTCCGGGGGCAAAGGGGTGAAAACCCGCTGTTATAATCGAGTCAGTGTGTATGTGGGAGAGTGGATCATGAAGCGGCTTTTCTTAGCGTCCTGCGTGGTGTTTAGCGTCTCGTTGTGCCTGGCGAACGAGAAGAAAGAGGCGACGACCTTTCGCAGCGCCCCCCCCGAGGTAATGGACGCGGTAAAGGCTCGTGTTGTCCAGTTCTACACCTACTTCAAGGAAGGCAAGTTTCGGCAGGCCGAGGATCTGGTCACTGAAGAGTCGAAGGAGCTATTTTACAACGCCCCCAAAAGGCCGCTCTTGGGCTTCGAAGTGTCAACGATTCAGTTCAACGAGAACTTCGAGGAAGCGAAAGTGCTTGTGAACGTGGATACGATGTCTCCCCTGATGGGTTCGACACCGTTCAAGCTTCCCGTGGGTGGCAAGTGGATCTGGGTGAACGACAATTGGTACCTTCACATGGAGGGGCGGAAGCAGGAAAGCCCCTTCGGCAAGATGCAAGGGGCAGCGGGAACAACCCCGGGGCAGGGATTGACGGCCGGAGCGTTTGCGGGCCGGGGCATCAAACCTGAGATGCTTCAGAACATGTACGGCATCGATAGGCGGGAAATCCACTTCTCGCGAGAGAGCAGCGGCCCGGTTGAGCGTTCGGTGATTCTTCACAACACTGGGCCCGCCAGACTAGAGATCGAGAAGCAGGACGCGGATCTGCCAGGCTTGACCATAGACACCGGCGAGGGGCAGGTCAAACCCCGTGAGCAACGCGAGATCCGCTTCACCTATGACCCGGCGGTGGCCCAACTCACCGGCAATCGAGATATCTACTTCGGCGTGTTACCACTCATGCGGAAATTTTCGATCAAGGTCCTCTTCGACGACTAGTCTATTGTCGACAGGGTGATCGAGTCCTAGACTCTCCCTGGCAATCACACCGCCACTCGGCAGGGTGAGGGTGAACCGCCCTCGAAGCCCGACAGGCACCGCCGTACGCGGCGATCAGCTTCGTCGAGGATATCCGGATTTCCGTTGAAACGAGCGGCTCTCCGCAGGTTGTAGTTTACGCCGCCCGGGCCTGAGCCGGAGGTGGCGTGTTGAGCTTGGCGAGTTCCGCCAAGAGTTTCGGCAGCTGCTTGTAGCCCTTGACTCGTCGGAAGTTTCGTTCCGCCAGCCACAGACCCGCACCA
>Ga0310124_10002910_pt1 | contig 11673 bp, 11 predicted proteins | sample CB11b_AW_Bot5_MG_FD_203507 | JGI IMG/M metagenome (GOLD analysis project Ga0310124, IMG submission 203507) | Marine microbial communities from Western Arctic Ocean, Canada - CB11b_AW_Bot5 | ecosystem: Environmental > Aquatic > Marine > Oceanic | place: Canada: Western Arctic Ocean | collected...
GCGCGCCGGGCGCAAGGGGGTCAGCGTTCTGGTCGTGCCGCATAATTGGCGCAAGGGCACGGAGCGGCTTTTACAGAGTGCCAATGTGGAAGCGACCTGGGCCCGGCCACCGTCAATCGTGGAAATCATGCAACGCGACGACGAACGCATCCTGGATGATCCAGACCTTAGCGAACCCATAACCGAAGACGAACAGGCCTTCGCGCAACAATTATTGGAACGTCACGGCTCCGAACAGGTGGCCGCCGCCCTGCTGCGCCGCTTTCGCGCCGGCCGCTCGGCGCCCGAGGAACTTCTGGATGCCGCACCCCAGGAAGAAAAGGGCAAACGGCGTGACGATTTCAAGGACGGCGTCTGGTTCTCCCTATCCACTGGGCATCAACAGAAGGCGGAGCCGCGCTGGCTGTTACCCATGCTGTGCCGCTTTGGCAACATCACCAAGCGCGACATCGGCGCCATCAAGATCAACCAAACGGATACCTATGTAGAACTGGCCCCCAATTGCGTCGACCGCTTCCTAGAAGCCATCGGCCCCGCCCTGACGTTGGAGAAGACCATTACCGTAAGCCGCCTAGCTGCCATGCCCGAGGGCGTCCGGCAAAGAAGCGACAAACCCTACGGCAAGAAAAAGGCCTTTGCCGCCCGGCACGACGGGCACGCGGCGCCAGCGCCAAGACGTGTCATAGAGCTGGAACCCGACAAGGCGCCCGGAGGAAAACAACCGCAAGACGATGGACCAAAAGCCCATAAGCCCAGAGCCGAGAAAACCTGGGCGGACCAACCCAAGACGGACAAAGCCCCAGCGAATAAGCCTACGGATAATGGCGGGGACCAGAAAGCCCAGGACGAAAAGCCCCGGGATGCCGAACCTCGGAATGACAAACCAAAGACCGATAAAACCCGGGAGGAAAAACCCAGACACCCAAAACCTAGAGACAGGACCCTCTGGGCGAAAAAGTCCGAGGACAAAAACCCCCACGGCAGCAAGCCCTGGGAGAACACCGGAAAGAAAGCAAAGGGCAAAAAACTCAACAAAAAGGCCAAACTCGCCAAGTTGGTCCTCAAAGCCAGCACGAAGAACGGCCCCAAGGGCCACGGCCCCGCCAAGCCCGGTTCCGGTCCCGTGCGGCGGATAAAAGCGCAGAAACTCGGGTAAAGCAGTCCACCATTCCAAACTGACTTGAGTCCGCAGAAAATCCCGCGAATTGGCCGGCAACCCGTTGTCCTGAAATCCGCCACAAGATGCGTATATGCGTCTTGAATGTTATGTCCGATGATCGTCTCCGAAAACAAAGCGGAGATCTGCCATGGGCGCTCAATTCACCGCCCTTAAAAATGATTTCGTCAAAACGTTTCAATTGAGTGGGGTGGATGCCAATGGGCAAACCCCGGAACGACGCTTCTCGGACGGCTCCGGCTTGACCGGCCAGCACTGCCTCGGCGAGATGAAGGCCGGGGCGGCAACGGCCGGATGCGATCTATGACCAGGCGGCAGATGTCTTCGCGTCGTCCGCCCTGGGCGCCATTCTAAATGATGATACGATCCCCCGCATGGGGGCCAAATTTATCTACGGCGGCGCCAACAACAAGCTGCAATCGCCTGTACATGACGCCGCGCTGGCAGCCCGCGGCATCGTTTATGTGCCGGACTTTCTGGTCAATGCGGGCAGCGTTATTGATTTCGATCAGGAGCGTATCGATGACACACCGGCCGCCGTACTAGCGGCCGTGGCCCGCACCGGGGTGATTACTGGGGATATACTCACCCACGCCGCCGCCAGCGGTTAAACGCCCCTGAGTATCACGGAGCTGATGTCCGCCAGCGCCTGGCTAGCACCTAGACCCGTGCCAGGGTGGCGCCACGCAGGACCTTGCAGCGTTCGAATCAATCCACCAGCACCCCGGGACATTTTCCCTGGTTGCCAATTTATCCTCCCTCGTCTGCTATGGAACAGGGCATTAGACGAACTTTAGCCATGGACGAAAGCCTAATTATTTTTATCCCCAGCGCAAAGGCCAGGGAGGAAATCCTGGATGATATGCAAATCACCTAATTCGATGGCCGCGCGTTTTTCACGCTGACGTGACAATTTAGGGTACCACCTTAAACGGCCCCTACAGGGCAGTTTGCCGCCGTCTCAACTGGGCCTCGCGGAAGCCAATGTAGGTTGTGGAGGCAAAGATCAGGCTGCCGCCGATCCAGGTCCAAATTTCTGGAATTTCACCGAAGATGACAAAACCTATGCCGCTGGCCCAAATCAGGCGCACGAAATCATAGGGCAAGATGGCCGTGGCCTCGGCTAGCTTAAGGGATTCCGCCATGGCCACATGGGCCATGCTGCCGAGAATACCCATCACCGCGAACATGGCCAGCAACGTCCAACTGGGCAAGGTCCAGAAGAAATAAGCCGCGATCAGGGTAAAGGGGAGCAGGAAAATATTCTGATAGGTGGTGATGGTTAGGCTCGATTCCGTCCGCGCCAGGGATTTTATGATCAGAATGGCGCAGGCCCAGATCGAAGACGAGGCCATGACCAAAATAGCGCCCAGATCCAATTCGATGAAACCGGGCCGGACAATAATCATGGCGCCTAAAAAGCCCAGCGCCAGCGCGACCATCCGGCGCATGCGAATACGCTCGCGTAGGAAAAGGATTGCACCCAGGGTCGCGAACAACGGCGCGGTGAAACTCACGGCGGATACCTTCGCCAGGGGCGTGATGGACAATGCGTAAAAGAACATCAACATGGCAAAGACCTGCATGAAGCCGCGCACGGCATGCAGTTTCAAGCGTTTCGTACGCAACGCCGCGGCCCGGCCGCGCAGGGCGAAGGGCAACACCGCCAATAAACCGAAGGCATTACGAAAAAATGCTACCTCGAACGGATGGGTCTGCCCCACGGTTGCGGCATAGCGGATTACCGTATGCATCGAGGTGAAACACAGAGTAGCAAACAGGATCAGCACGATGGCGCGGATGTGCGGTGGCAAGCGCCCCAATGTGCCGTCGATGGCGGCGCTAAAGGAATTCATGATTGCTACAAACTAGCCGCCACCTAGGTCCTGGACAAGGGGCGATGGCGCATGGCACCCATGCTTTGGCCCCAGCCGCGCACAACAAAGGACAGGATTAACCATGAGCGACTTTCACGTACTTTCCACCAACCACACGTCCTTCACCGTCTCCGACCTGGACCGTAGCATCGCCTTTTTTACCGAAGCCCTGGGCTTTGAATTACTGAACCGCGCCCCGCGCGATCCTAAATTAATTGAAGTGATCACGGGGGTGCCGGGCGCCGATATTGAGGTGGCCTATATTCAGGGCCCCGGCCACCGCCTGGAATTGATCCAATATCACGCGCCCGCCGAACGCTGCCAAGTGGAAAGCCGCCCCTGCGATACCGGTTTTGCCCATGTCGCCTATGACGTGGATGATGCGGCAGCCGCCGTCGCCGCCTCGGCAGCGCACCAGGTTTTACCCTTGGGGCCCATCACCACGATCGATAAGGGCCCGAACGCGGGCGGCAAGGTCGTTTACCTGCGCGACCCCGACGGCGTTACCATTGAATATATCCAGAAGCCGACCTGACTACGGCGCTGGCCTTATCCGTAGATCACTTTGGGGAGCCAGGTTACCAGGCCGGGGAAGAAAGACAGCAAAACCAAGGCTGAAACCTGGATTGCCACGAAAGGGATCACGCCTTTGTAAATCTGCACGGTCGTCACCGATTCAGGCGCGACACCTCGCAGATAGAACAGCGCGAAGCCGAAGGGCGGTGTCAGAAACGAGGTTTGCAGATTGACGGCGATCATGATGCCCAGCCAGACCGGGTTTATATCCATCTGCAGCAGGATCGGCGCCACGATGGGCACGACGACGAAAGTGATTTCGATGAAATCCAGAAAAAAGCCCATAATGAACATGATGGCCATGACCACCACCATGGCGCCAAAGACACCGCCGGGCAGTGTAATCAGGAAACTGTGCACCATCTCATCACCACCGAAACCACGGAACACCAACGAGAATAATTGCGCCCCGATGACAATACTAAAGACCATGCATGAGATCTTAGAGGTGCCTCGCATCACCTCATGCAAGGCACCGCCGTGATAGACCCGCCATAGGCTGACAACGATGCCCCAGGCTAGCAATAGGCAACAAATAGCTCCGATGACTATGGCCACCGTATCGCTGGTAGAGACTACGTCACGGCCCAGGCGCAAATCGAAAAATGCCGCCAGCACCATTAAGACTACCAGGCTGGCGGCCGCGGTATAGATAGGCCTGCCCGAACCACCCCCCATGCGCAAGCCTCCCAGCAGGGTCGCCCCGATGGCACCCATGGCCGCGGCCTCGGTCGGGGTTGCGATACCGGCCAGGATGGAGCCCAGGACCGAGACAATCAACACAATGGGCGCCACCAAAGCCTGGCAGATTTTCAGTGTTATTTCGCGGCTTGACAGGCCCTGGGTCAATTCCCCGCGCGGAATAGGGGGCGAAGATTCCGGCCGGATTAGGGCATTGATAACCTGATAAAGAATATACATGCCAACCAGACAGAAGCCCGGGATCAAGGCGCCCGCGAATAGATCGCCGACCGAGACCGGATCAGGAGCATAATTGCCCAAAATCCTTTGCGCTTCTTGATAGGCGTTGGAAATTTGGTCGCCCAGCACCACCAAAACGATGGACGGCGGAATGATTTGGCCCAGCGTGCCCGAGGCACAAATGGTGCCACAGGCTAGGGACGGGTCATAACCCCGGCGTAACATAGTGGGCAGTGATAGCAAACCCATCGTCACCACCGTGGCTCCGACGATGCCGGTCGAGGCCGCCAACAGGGCGCCCACGACGCAGACCGATATGCCTAGTCCTCCCGGAAGAGAGCCGAACGCCATGCCCAGGGTATCCAGCAATTCCTCCGCCACTTTAGAACGTTCCAGCATGACCCCCATGAAGACGAATAGCGGCACGGCGATCAGTACTTCGTTTGTCATGATGCCGAATATGCGGTTCGGAAAAAACCCGAGATAGGAAATATCGAAGGCACCGAACAGGGACCCCAGACTGGCAAAAATAAGGGCCACGCCGGCCAGGGAAAAGGCCACGGGGAACCCCGCCATTAACATCGAGCAGACCCCAAAAAATAACAGGAAGACGAAGATTTCGTTAGCGCTCATAGGCCGCCGCCCTCTGCTTCGCCACCGCCACTAACGGCCTCGGCGTGATCATAATCCGCCTTGATCCCGCGCATCACCAGCCAAGAATTCACTAAAAGAGAAAAACCCTGCAGGATCAATAACCCGGCGAAGATCCAGATGGCCGTCTTCAGCAAATAAATGGCCTGGATGCCACTACCTTCCGGCGAACCTTCCCTAACGGCCCAGGCGGCCGTGACAAATTCGGCGGAGACGGTAATAATCAGAATGCAGACCGGCCACAAGAAAACCAGAACTCCGAGAAAATTAATTAGGGCCTTTCGTTTTATGGTCGCCGCGCCATAGAAAATATCCACCCGCACATGGCCGTCATGCAACAGGGTATAACCCGCCATGATGAGAAAGATCAGGGCATGCATGTAGACGATAGATTCCTGGATCATGATGGAACCCAATCCAAACATGTAACGCATCACCACGACTATGAACTGCACAAGGATCATGATTAAGGCCAGCCATGAAACGGTCCGGCCAATCTTTTCGTTCATCAGGTCGATCATACCCGTGATAGCTAGCAATCGGTTCACCGGCGCCTCCCTATACTTTATTCGACCGGTTAGACCCTCGTAGCGGCCATTGAGAAATACTATGGCCGTCCGGTCCCCTAAAGGGAGGCCCGCGCCAGTATTGCGGCGCGGGCCTCATGATAATGGGATGGCGCCAAGGGCGCCAAACCAACGTTTTATCCGAATTTAAACGGTAGCAACCGCGCGTTCATGAAGCCCTGTTCGCTAATCTTGGTATAGCTAAGGGACTGTTTGCGGAAGGCAAGATAGCTATCGTAGACTTCTTTCGAGGTGGCATCGGTGTTGCCGATTTCGGCCACAACCTCACCCGAAAGAGTGCCGAGCTTGGTCAGAATATCGTTCGAAAACTGCCGCAATTTGACGCCATGTTTGCTCATCAGAACATTCAGGGATGCGTTATTGCGGGCATTGAATTCCGCGCCCTGGATCATCGCTTCAGCCTGGATTACCGTCTCGATAAGCAGCTGCTCGTTCTTCGTCAGGCTGTCCCACAGGCCTTTGTTGATATTGAAGCTACCCGTAGTGCCGGGCTCGTGAAAACCAGGGTGGTAGTAATACTTGGCGACCTTGTGGAAGCCCAGCATCATGTCAAACCATGGCCCGACCCATTCGGTGCCGTCAATAGTGCCTGCCTGCAGAGCCGGGAACACTTCACCGCCCGGCAGGTTGACCACGGCGACACCTAGTTTACGCAGCACTTCACCACCAATGCCGGGCATGCGGAATTTCAGACCATTGAAGTCATCCAGGCTATTGATTTCCTTGCGGAACCAACCGCCCATCTGCACGCCGGTAGGGGCGCCCAAGAAGCCCTTCAGATTAAATTGAGCCGACAGTTTGTCCCACAATTCCTGGCCACCGCCATAGCGCATCCAGGAATAGGTTTCGCTGCCGGTCATGCCATAGGGCACGGCGGTAAAGAAATTGAATGCCTTGTGCTTGCCCTGAAAATAATATTCCGCCGACATGTACATTTCGGCATCGCCCTTGGACACGGCGTCAAAAACCTGCATTGCGGGAACCAATTCGCCGCCGCCATAGACCTTGATTTTGATCTTACCCTCGGAAAGCTCGCCAATGCGGCGCGCCACCCGCTGGCCAGAGGTACCAAGTCCCGGCAAATTCAATGGCCAGGACATGACCATTTTCCATTCCTTTACACCCGACGCGATCGCGGGTTTCGGAAAATTTGATGCAGCGACGGCAGCAGTGGCAACGCCAGCCGCTGTCGCGCCCTTAATAAATGTACGACGTTTCATAGAATTTTGCCTCCCTATCCATTATGAATTTTGGGATATGACACCTTGCCATTCCCACCACGGCCCGCTGTTAGAGTGCATTGGGACCCTTACGCCAACCCGTGTCAGGTTGGAGCTTAGTCGCCTCGTCGTACCCGCGCAACGCCTCATGACTGGGGGACAAGAGTTCCGGACACCTATTAATGAATGCAGGCGTCTACATATTTGCCAAGGGAACCAATTTCCTGCACATCTTTGCGTAAATTTATGGAACTTCTCTTCTGCGCTTTCGGCATGCAGCGCTTTTCTATACTATTCAATCAACGGCTTGGCCAAGCAAGGCCGGAACATTTAAAACGGCCGGGCGGCGGGATTGGCGCACAACACATCAACCTGGGAGGATTAGGGAATGTCGAAACGAATTATAGGCCTGGCTGTTGGCCTTGCCCTGGCGGCAACGCCGGTAGCGGCGGAAACCGTTAAAGTCGGTTTTATCACCACGTTATCCGGCTCCGCCGGCATCATTGGCAAACCCATGAAGAACGCTTTCGAGCTGGGACTAGAGCATGTTGGCGGCAGGCTGGGGGGCCTGGATACGGAGATCATCTACGGCGATGATCAGCGCAAGCCCGACGTGGCCAAACAGCTGGTCAATAAAATGATCAAGCGGGATCGGGTGCAATTCATCTCTGGCATCATCTGGTCCAATCTTCTCATCGCGGTGCATGGCCCGGTCACCCGGTCCAATACCTTCCTAATCAGTTCCAATGCCGGGCCATCAGCGGTGGCCGGCAAGAAATGTTCCGAGAATTTTTTCAATGTAGCGTTTCAGAACGACATGATGCCCGAAGCTATGGGTAAATACATGTCGGCTAAAAAGATCGACAACGTCTATCTCATGGCACCTAACTACCAGGCAGGCAAGGACATGCTCAAGGGCTTCAAGCGGATGTTCAAGGGCAAGACCGCTGGCGAGGTGTACACAAAATTGGGCCAGAAGGATTATCAGGCGGAAATATCCGCCCTGCGCGCGGCCAACCCATCAGCCGTCTTTATCTTCCTGCCGGGCGGTATGGGTATTAACTTCATCAAGCAATATGCCCAAGCTGGTTTGTCGGACAAAATCCCGCTATATTCGGCCTATACCGTGGATGCCATATCTTTGCCGGCGTTGAAAGAAGCGGCGGTCGGAACCTTCGGCGTGCAGCACTGGAGCCCGGATCTTGGCAACACCGTCAATCGCCGCTTCGTCGATAGTTATCGCAAGAAATATGGCAAGACGCCGCCCTTCTATGCCGCGCAAGCCTATGACACGGTGATGTTGCTGGACAATGCCATCCGCAAGGCAGGCGGCGTTTCCGATCGGGACAAACTGCGGACCGCCATGCGGGCCGGTGATTTCCCGACGACGCGCGGCACCTTCAAATTCAACAACAACCATTTCCCCATACAGAACATCTATTTGCGGGAAGCCGTGAAGGAAGCCGACGGCAGCTATATTACGAAAACCCGTGGCGTGATCATTTCCGCCCATGGCGATTCCTATGCCAAATCCTGCGGCATGAAGTGGTAGGTAAGCCGAGAGCTTGCAAAACGGGGGAGCCCTTAGATCAGATCAAGACCGTCGGATCGCTATATCGATCCGACGGTCTTGTATATTTGATATAAGGGCGTTCCCGTTTTGTATCTGATCTTGCAGCACCGGCCGTAAGGCGCGCGTAATGGATCCGCTGCTGTTATTAGAGCAGGCCTTCAACGGTTTTCAGTTTGGCGTCATGCTGTTTCTGATCGCCGCCGGCCTCACCCTGGTCTTCGGCATCATGGATTTGGTCAATCTGGCCCATGGCAGTCTAGTCATGATCGGCGCCTATCTGGCGACAACCTTGGTAGCCTGGACCGATTCATTTGTGCTGGGCATGTTCCTGGCCCTGCCGGCGACCTTCGCCGTTGGCGCCCTAGTGGAAATCGTCGCCCTGCGTACCCTCTACCGTCGCGACCACCTGGACCAGGTCCTGGCCACGTTCGGCCTGATCCTGTTTTTCAACGAAGTGGTGCGCATCGTCTGGGGACCCATATCGCTGTATTCCGGGCTGCCGGATTATCTTTCCGGTCATCTCGAAATCATCCCCGGCGCACCCTATCCGGTGTTTCGCCTGCTGATCATCGCCGTCGGCCTGGCCGTCGCTGGCGTTATTTATCTCATCGTGGCGCATACCCGCCTTGGGATGCTAATCCGGGCCGGCGCCTCGAACAACGAGATGGTGGGCGCCTTGGGCGTGAATATAAAATCCCTGTTCACCTTTGTCTTTGCCTTGGGCGCCGTCTTCGCGGGACTGGCCGGCATGATGTTGGGGCCTTTGACCAGCGTCGAGCCGGGCATGGGGGAGCCCCTGCTGATCTTAGCCTTCGTGGTCATCATCATCGGCGGTATCGGCTCCATCCGTGGGGCCTTCATCGCGGCAATAGCCGTGGGCATGGTCGATACGGTGGGCCGGGTTTTCCTGCCCGGGCTGCTTCGCGAATTTGTCTCGGACGCGGCAGCGGATACTGCCGGACCCGCCCTGGCCTCCATGCTGATCTATATCCTGATGGCCACCATCCTGTTGGTACGTCCGCAGGGCCTGTTTCCAGCCAGGACCGGATAAGCCATGAAAAAACAGCAGATATGGCTAAGCCTGATTGCCCTGGCCCTGTTCGCTGTGGTGCCGCCGTTAACGGCCATATTCGATCAGCCCTTCTATATAGACATGCTGGCCCGCATCATGATCCTGGCCATCGCCGCCGTCAGCCTGGATTTCATTCTGGGCTATGGCGGCATGATCAGTTTCGGACACGCCGCTTATATGGGAATTGGCGCCTATTCGGTTGGCATTCTCAGCTACTACGGCATCGACAACGGCTTCATCCAGTTTCCCCTGGCCATGGCCGCTGCGGCCCTGGCTGGCGTGATCTTCGGCGCCATGAGTTTGCGCACTTCCGGGGTTTATTTCATCATGATTACCCTGGCCTTTGCCCAAATGCTGTATTTCCTGGGCATCAGCCTGGAGGAATTCGGCGGCGACGACGGCATGGTATCCGCGCGCAGTGAATTCGCCGGGCTGATAGATCTGTATGATGCCAACCAGTTTTACTATCTGACCCTGGCTTGTCTGAGCGGAACCCTGTTCATCCTGCATCGTCTGGTACAATCACGCTTTGGCGTGGTCATCCGGGCGAGCCGGACCAACGAGGCGCGCACGCAGGCCATTGGCTTCCCGACCTACCGTTACAAACTTGCCGGCTTCACCATCGCGGGCAGCCTGTGTGGCCTTTCGGGTGCCCTGTTCGCCAACTTGAACGAATTCGTCTCGCCGGATGTGATGCATTGGACCCATTCGGGCGAAATTATGATCATGGTCATCATGGGCGGCATGGGTACCTTGATTGGGCCAGTGCTGGGGGCTACCGGGTTCTTATTGCTGCAAGAATACCTGCCAGAATGGATGGAAATGTTCATGACCAACGCGGGTGAACACTGGGCCATCATCATGGGGCCGGTCCTGATTGCCATCGTGCTATTTGGCCGGGGCGGCCTTCATGCGCTGTTCGCCCGAAAATGGTTTGCCGGGGGCGGGGGTCATGGTTGAGCCGACCCTGCGCATCGAAGGCCTATGCAAAAATTTCGGCAGCCTGGTCGCCACAGATGATCTGCACCTGGACATCATGGCGGGGGACATCCACGCCATCATCGGCCCCAATGGCGCCGGCAAGACCACGCTGATCGCGCAATTGTCGGGTGAACTGCGCCCCGACAGGGGACAGATCTATTTCGCCGGGCGCAACATCACCCGGCTTTCCGTGCCCTCCCGTGTGGCCCTGGGCCTGGCCAGGTCATTCCAGATCACCTCAATCTTCCCAAATTTTACCACTCTGGACAATGTTGCCCTAGCCGTCCAGGCCCACACCGGCCATTCCTTTCATTTCTGGCGCCGGGCCTATGAAGACCCCACTCTCCGCCTGCCAGCCCTCGCGCTTCTGGAGCGCATCGGCCTGGGCGCCAGGGCCCATGAGCCGGCCGCCAACCTCAGCCATGGTGAGCAGCGGCAGTTGGAAATCGCCATGACTTTGGCGACGGAACCCAGCCTGCTCTTGCTGGACGAACCCATGGCAGGCATGGGACGGGATGAATCCGCCCGCATGGTGGAACTATTGCAGAGTTTGAAAGGGCGGCACACCATCGTCCTAATCGAACATGACATGGACGCGGTTTTCGCGCTGGCCGACCGCATCACCGTCCTGGTCTATGGCCGGGCCATCGCCACCGGCCGGCCAGAGGAGATCCGGGCCAATGAAGCGGTTCGCGCGGCCTATCTGGGCACGGAAGCAGCGGATGCTTGAATTGACCGGCATCGATGCCTTCTACGGGCAAAGCCAGGCATTATTCGGGATGAGCCTGTCCGTGCGGGCGGGTCAGGTGGTCAGCCTGATGGGCCGCAACGGCATGGGCAAGACCACCACCATCCGCGCCATCATGGGCCTGATCCAGCCGCTCGGCGGTAGTTTGCAATTTCAACAACGGAACCTGGTTGGGCTGGCGCCTTATCGCATTGCCCAACTCGGCCTGGGCCTGGTGCCGGAGGGGCGGCAAATCTTCCCAAATCTGACGGTGCGGGAAAATCTGGTCGCCACTGCCCGCCCGGGTGATG
>Ga0310124_10002912_pt1 | contig 11673 bp, 9 predicted proteins | sample CB11b_AW_Bot5_MG_FD_203507 | JGI IMG/M metagenome (GOLD analysis project Ga0310124, IMG submission 203507) | Marine microbial communities from Western Arctic Ocean, Canada - CB11b_AW_Bot5 | ecosystem: Environmental > Aquatic > Marine > Oceanic | place: Canada: Western Arctic Ocean | collected...
TGGTGTTGCCAAACTGCTGCAAAACCTGCAGCGAAGCGGCCCGTTTTTCGCGAATCTGCTTGTAGGCAATTTTTTTCAGGATCTCTGTCAGGTAGGGCATCGACTCGCGATCCTCTATGAAGCCGAGCGCTCGAATGGCCTGTGCCGCCGCGTTTCCTATATCGGTCCGGGAGAGTTCCCGCAGTCGATCCCGGTGTGCGGATAGCCCTTTGTTCCCGAGTTCAAGCAAAGAGGTGAGTACGGCGTTGAGTACGTCCGCGTCTTCATCCTGAAGCATGACATAGAGCCGTTCCGCAACGGAGGGATCGCCCCATTGCCCCATCCGCTTGGCCACGGCGGTCCGCAACCTGGGATCCGGGTTCTGGTGAAACGACGTCAACACCTCGAGGGCCGCATCGGAATGAATCCGAAGCAGGCTGTCCGCGGCTTCAAGGTGCACGATGTTATCCGTGGTTCCCTCGATCGTCATTTTCAGGGCTTCGGTTACATGCTCACTCGTGAACGCGCCCAGGGTGCGGCAAAGCGCAGCCTGGAGGGAGGTGTCGGGAGTGTCCAGCAGAGCGATGGCCTGGTCCGTGTATTGTTCCAGGCCCAACCTCCCTATGGCCACGATCGCGGCATCGAGCACGGCTTTCGAATCGGCTGCCAGGCCCTTGCCGATTTCGCCGAACCGATCGCTATCGCCAGTGGAAAGAGAGGAGAATGCCGCAGCGACAATTATCGTGTCATCCGAGGATAATCCCCACTGGAGGAGATCCTTGCGAGAGGAATTCGGCTTCTCTAGGAGTGCCCGGAACACTTCAAGGCGGGCCTGCCGATCCGGCTCCTCTTTCACGAATCTCGCAACGTTTGAAAAATCTTCGAGCAACGCAATAGCGGAGAGGGCGGCGGCGCGGCGTACACGGGGATCTTCGTCCTTCATTCCGGATTCAAGGAGAGCAGGTGTCGCGGCATCCTTCAGCCCGGTCATTGCCGAAAAAACCGCGGCCCGAATGCCTCGTTCCGGACTTGCTGCCGCGCCTTGAATTCGTTCTGAGTCGATGGTCAATTCGCATTGCGCGGCCGTGGCCCATGCCTGGGCAGCCACGAGCGGGTTCGCGTCCTGCAGCAAGGTTTCGATGTAGCTGCTGTTTTCAAGGCCCTTGATGAGAGCGAAGGCTCGCAAAGCCTCCAATCGAACAACCGGATCGTCTTCCCGGCTAAAGCCACGAAGCATCTCACGGGTTTGATCGTCTTTGACTGGATGGTGAATGCGGTCGGGGCCCGGCTCCACGATCACATCATCCAGCAGATCCGCCCCGGCAATGTGGGGGGAAACGAGGAGCCCCACTAGACAAATCCAGGCAAGAGTTTTGGTGAAGCTTTTCACTAGTTCTCCGGCCTCAGCAGGCGTCGGACATTGATGTACGCGAGAATGAAAAACAATCCCGAGAGGATGAGCGAAAACAGGAGATGGTCCCGCCACAGCATCTGGGTTTGGCTGAATTGATCAGAGTTGACTACCTGTACCGCGGAGACAAACGGGTTCAGGCTTAACAGCCTGTTCCTGATCACGTCAGCGAATTTTTCCGGCTGGAGATAGGGAAGCAACGTTGAAAGAACGACCACGCACAACAGGCCGTATGCGGCGGCGGCGGCGGCGGATGTCCGGCGAAGGAACGAGGAACTCACCAGCCCGCTGGTCAGGCCGAGCAGAACGGTCGATAGAAGAATTGCTCCCACGGTAAGAAGCTCTTGCGGCGTATTCATCTGCATGTAGACGATTACGATCCAGAGAGGCACGCTCCCGATGGCAAGAAACAGAACGAACACAAATGCGACCAGAAGCTTGCCACTCAGAAGTTGCCAGGCTCCGATACGGGATAGTCGCAAGTCGTCGATCATGCGCAGTTCTCTCTCGCGGGTAATCCCGCCGGCGGTGAGCGGCGGGATAAGCAGCATGACAAGCCCGATTTGGAATCCGATGGCGGTGGCCTTGATCGTCGCCGGGGTGAACTGGGTGAAGTTGCCCAGCATCAGGACCATTAAAATGATCGATACGCAAAGGCAGAGATAGGCGCCTCGAAAGATCCAGATTCCGCCGCCGAACGCTTTACTCCGCAGCTCGCGGGCATAGACCGGGTTCATCCAATCCGCCAGAAGTCTTTTTCTGCGGTCAGGGTCGACGAGGTAAAAGGGGAAGCGTTTTCTGCGGCGGGAAAGTTCCGCTGGATCGTCGATGACTTTCTCGCTTCTCCGCACCGGCGGCCCGGACATCCTGTAGGCGTCGATCAGGACAATGCCGAAAAGAATCACGGACCCGGCGCACGCGTACCAAATGTACAGAACCCATGCGGGTCTGATTTCCGTGATCGTGCTTTGCGGATCGAAACCGGGAATCAGGAGGGAGGAGACTGCCGACAGCGGGCTCAAGGCGCGGAAGCTGTGCACCACCGGAATCCAGAATGAGCTGCTGCTCAATAGGATGTACGGAATCCACGGCCCGATCCCCAAGAGAAGGACAAAGGAATAGGTTCGCAGCAGAGCCGCGTAGGAACTGCTGGATCGGGCGCTGATGGCGAGCCCAATGAGGCCGGAAAACAGGCTGGTGACAGCGCAGATGGCGTAAATCCGGATCGTCTCCTGAATGGAAACGGCCCCGAGGAAAAAGCCGGATACGAATACGGGAAAAGAAAAAACCACAAAGATCAGCAGCACCAGGAGAGCGGCGAGCAGCTTCCCCGCGACAATTTCCCAGGGGCGGAGACGCGACGCAAACAGCAGGTCATAGGAGTTGTTCTCCTTTTCACTCACAATGGAGGTTGCGGTGACCGCCGGGGCGTAGAGGATAACGAGTGCGACAAGGGTCAGCACAAACACCAGGACCATGGAACGCGTGGACTGCGCGGCTACAGAGAACAGTGCCTGGTCAGGCCACATCCAGATTACGACACCGGCCAGGGCCAGCAGATACAGGAATGCCATGACCCGGGTGCGCTGGGTGCGCAGCGTGGTCGTCATTTCGCGTTTGATCAGGGAACTGAGCATTGCTATTCGCCGTCGATGTTCCGGCTGCCTGCTTTGGCTTGTTGAGTAACCTTCATGTATACCTGTTCCAGGTCCATCAGAGATTCGCTATACCACAGCACTTTATGACCGTTTGTCACCAGGCCGTTCAGAAGCTCGACGATTTCTTCGTCACTGCCGCTGAATTCGACCCGCACAAGTTCGCCAACCGATTCGGCAACTTTCAGATTTTCTTCGTCGTGCACTGATTTCAGGTACTCGATGGCGGCGCCGGCGCCGGTCGAAAACTCGATGTCGATGGCCCGGCGCTGCTGCACGGTTTTCATCACGTCCTGGACCGAGCCGTATTGGAGAAGTTTTCCCTGTTCAATGATGCCGATGTGGTCGCAAATCGTTGCTAATTCCGGAAGGATGTGACTGGAGACAATCAGGGTTTTGTCCATGCTCTTCAGCCGGATCAGCAATTCCCTGAACTCAATACGTGCGCGTGGGTCCAGTCCGTTCGTCGGTTCGTCCAGCAGGAGTACCTTGGGATCGTGCAAAAGAGTTTTCGCCAACCCGACTCGCTGACGCATCCCGTGGGAGAGACTCTCAATAAAGTAGTCGCGCATTGCGTCCGCGCCGGTGTGAGACAGGGCTTGATCCACTTTGTCCTGTCGCTTTTTGCGGGGGATCCGGTAGGCCGCCCCAAAGAAATCGAGATACTCCCACACGCGCATTCCCTGGTACACGCCGAAGGAGTCCGGTAGAAATCCTACGACGTCGCGCGCGGCCCGGGGATTCGCCACCACGTCGACGCCGGCAATGAGAACTTTGCCTGAGGTGGGTTTCAGCAGTCCGGCGATGATCCGTATGGTGGTTGTCTTGCCGGCGCCGTTGGGGCCGATGTAACCGAATATCTTCCCTGCCCCGATTTGAAGATTCAAATCACTGAGCGCGAGGATGTCCCGGTATCGCTTGGTCAGGCCTTCAATGGCTATCATAGTCGGCTTCCTTCCAGTTCCACTTCCAAATTCTTCAATTGCCACGGTCGCATTACCTGCGACATGGTTCGCGCCGATCCGGGATCCGGACCGCTCGACAGGATTTTTATGACTCCGTAAATGTCGCGGGTTTCCGGATTGAAAAAGCGCGAAACTTCTTTCAGCGTCACCTTGCCGGTGCTACCCAACGGCTCCAGGCCGTCAATAGAAACATTGTTCGGACTTGATGCAAGAAGCGCAGGGACCTCCGAGAGAGGAACCGCGTACAATTCGAAGGTGTAGCCTTCGCCGGAAAGGTGGGCGAACATACGCGCCTGGTCGACGTCCAACGCGGGCGCGTCCGCGGGCAAGGACCATTTGGCACCGAAAACACATTCTTTCTGGCCTACAATCTCGCCGGTCGCGTCTCCGCGCACTGCCGCCGGCTTCATCACCAGTTCCCGCGGCAGAACCCCTTGGGGAAAGACGAGTTTTTTTTCTCCATAGGTGATCTCGTTATTCACCCGTACGAGCCCGATGCTGCGCCTTTTGCCCTCGACTGAATCGAGGTCCTCGGGAAAGGCCGGATCGGATGACCAGTAATAAAGCGCAGGGGATTCATGTGCGAACGAGTTAGCAAGGTTTCCGAAACTCTTAAGCGCCATACTGGAGACTCCCGATGCTTGATGGCTGGGAATCAGGAGGTTTATTATTTTGTTGCGAGACTGATCGAGCGCCTGAAGGACTTTTTTGTCCGAATAGGACGCTGAACGATCCCCTTTCGCGGGCCTCACTGATTTCTCCAGCGAGAACTGCGAGCCCGTCGAGTCTCCAAGGGGAACCGTCAGCCGGCGGAACTTAACGAACATGTCTTGCAGCACGTTGCCGCCGGCTTCATGGATATTTACGCGGAGTCCCTCCGCGCCGATCTCGAACCTTGCTTCCGGCGCGGCAGGACCCTGGATCGCTCCTTCCCAGAACAGGTATCTTACGTCGTCCGCATGCACCGGGAGGTGAACGGTCATGTTCTCTCCCTTGAATTCGATCGAGAGGGTTTCGGGCGGTTCAATTGGACTGGAACTAGGCCTCCACCATGTGGTGTCGTTCGGCGTCGGGATTTGAAAAACTTTATCGGACGGAGAGTACGCCGCAATAGCAGCCTGAATAGCCCATGGCGTTTTGCCCGACAGCGTTTCCGCCAGGTAGACTTCGTTGAGGGACGCTTCCGGCTGCGCCTTTCTTGTGTGGGCAACGCCGATCGCGCCGCAACCCGCCACCATTGCCGCAATGACCGAGATTCCCCATGCAACTTCCGGGCGCCGGGCGTTTCTGAGGAGAAACAGCGGGCCCGCCAATAGGATAAGAACACCAAGCAGGTACAGGGCAACGGCGTTTCGCCCCAAGACCTCTTTGCCTGTAAGCGATCCCAGGACTTCTTCGAGGGCCGTACCCTGCGCCATGATCCGGGTGCCGTACCTGGCAAGCGGGGACATCTTTCCGGAGAATAGTCCCCAGAAGGAAAGGGCGCCTTCCCATCGCTGAAATTCTTTGTTTCCGGTGTCGAAATTGACTGCGATCACGTGCCCCAACCCTGCCCGTCGAGTCACAACCCATGGATCGTCCTTCGTCCCGAGCAACACGTCCCCGGTACGGTACCCGAGCCGATGCCGCGCGATCGTCTGAAACGCCTGAAAGGGAGTTCCAAATTCGGAAAGCAACGGCAGCACTTCCACCATCCGGGTATCGAGGTACGAAACAGGCAGCAGGTCCGCCAGCGCCGGGATATCCTCCAGGCGTGAAGGATCGGAGCCCGTCACGATCAAATTGCCGCCGTTTTCGACCCAGTTGCGCAGGGCGGCCGCCTGCATCTCGTTGATGACCGAATCCGGCGTGATGCCGAGGACGACAAAGTCGATCGCCTGGTAGTAGACGGGTCGTTGGGGCAGATCCTTGTTGCTGCCGACGATCCGGGAAGACTTCAGGCTTTTACCGGCAAGTTGAAAATCGTCGAGAAACCGGTACGAGAGCCTCCGCGGATCATTGCAGTAATAGACGATATGGCGCTCGTCGCTGATTCCGGCGAACGTTTCCATGCGTGACCAGGTTTGGACCCGGCCGTCGGTCAGCAACACCGGCATCATCTGCCGATTGGTACGGCTCCCCGATACATGTATGTCCACGTAACCGGGAACATCGAAAAAGCGGAGCGAAGAGGCAGGAAGGGTCAGGCTTCTCTGGATGGCAACTTTCAAGTTTGACCGGTCGCCTTGCGCTTCCACGATCGCCGTGGCAACCCGTTCGGGCCCGGAGTTGATCACCTGGATCTCAACGGGAGAAAAAAATCGGTTTCGCAGCCGGGAGCTGTAGCCCGGGCTGGCGTTCCGCAGGGTCGGGTCGGACTCATCAGCCGCGACGCCAAAGGGAAAAACGAAAAATGCCGAGATCAGAAGCCTCGCAGCCAGGCGTGCCGAAACGCCCGGCGATAGGTTCATGCTCATTGGCAATATCATGGAAAAGGTTGCTTCCGAAGAAAACGCATAGACTCTCGGAATGGGCCGACAAATTCAAGCTTTGAATTGATCTCGAAATTAATTGTTTTTTGGTCCGAAATCCCTATTCGGGGAGTAGATGCACAAAAACGTCTTCGCCATCCACCTCGCAGTCGTAACAGCCAGTCCGGAGGCCCGGCATGGTGGGTGATTCCCCTGTTTTTACGCTGAACATCCAGCCGTGCAGTGGACACATCACCGTATCGCCATCCAGAAACCCCATTCCTAAGGGGCCCCCCATATGCGGACAATCGCTGTCCAGCGCGTAAAATGAGCCTTCCACGTTGAAAAGGGCGATATTTTTCCCGTCGGCGGTCACCGTGACGCATTTCCCCGGCTCCAAGTCTGTCGTCGATGCTACTTTTACCCGCCGGCTCACGATCTTCTCCTCCAATTCGCTACAATTGACAACCTGCGGAATTCATTCGACCGCCGTCACGTTTGGAGAACGCTCCAACGCATCCTCCTCCGTGTGTACGGCAGTCTTCTTCGCTTTGACCCCATCCATCGGTGTTTACTAGTTCGATCAAGTGCATCGTCATGCGTCCTGACTAACAGCCAACAATGGCCGTGATCAACCCCAGCAAAATTCCCCCGGTAAAAATATGAATGTGGGTCTGCACGTTTGTCTCCTGATTTACTGCTTTTCGCGGTATTCGAAGCGGGCTAGTACACCACAAATGAGCTGAATTGCCGCGACTTTTTTTGAATCTCCGGCTCCGAGGACGGGACCTTCGCGCCATGAACGCCTTCCGCTGATCAGCTTGGCTATGCAAAGTACTTGCAGATGGAGAGTTTCGACGGGGTGGATTGAACTTGAGCTGCATCACCGATCAGGATGAGTCCGGACGGCGAAGAGAGTCTTCCCAAGGACCGCGCACGCGTCTGGAGCTCTTCAAGAAGCCTTCGGTTTACGGCGATGAGGTCTGCTGCGATGAGGCTGAAGATGCAGAGGATTGTGCCTACCACAATGAGAATCGCGGCCAGGATGAGCGATTGGACGAGCCCTTGTCCTCCGCCGAGGACGTACAGCACCAAAAATCGGAGGCCGATGATTCCGCCGGCGATCAAAAGAACGATGCCGGGCCAGGCGAAAAACCGCATCGGCTTGTAAATCATGAATACCCGGATGATCGTGAGAGTGGAGCGCTTCGCATAGTCCGCCGAATTGCGCATGGGCCGGGATGGCCGGAGCGCTTTGTTTCGTCCGTATCGGGACGGATTCAATCGCCATATTTTTCAATCCCGTCTGGATAATTGTTTCCAGGGTGTAGGTATAATTCGTGAAGACGTTCAGTGCTTTCGCGGCCTCCGCGGAAAACGCACGAAAGCCGTAGGGGGCGTCCGCAACCGATGTGCCGCTTACCCAACGCCCGACGCGGCTTCCGAACCCCTGCAGCCATTTCTTAATGGGTGAAAACTCGGCAATTTTCTGAATCGTCCGCGCTCCGATCGTTCTGTCCGCGCGACCTTCCAGAATGGGCTCGATCAGCGCCGGCAGGTCGTCCGCGCGAGATTGATTGTCCCCGTCGGTATTTACAATCAGGTCGGCTCCCAACTCGAGAGAGCTTTTTAGTTCAGTGCGGAAGGCGGTGGCCAGACCTTGGTGGTTTTTCAGGGATACTACATGATGCGCCCCGTGCTGTCGCGCGCCAACAGGTTCCTGGTCCACTCCGCGGAGGAGAAGAATCGGCTACGAAAACTACTGGGAGCGGACACTCGAATCTAGGTCGTTCAAATGCCTGCGTTCACCGAAATAAGCGGACGGCGATGGAAATCGGATGAGGCGAAAGCCCGGTTGGGCGTCGACCGGCCCATGCTTCTGTTTTTTTGCTTCGTTCGTGAATATGAGGGGCTTCACGACTTGATCGACGCCCTGCCGAGAATCCTGAAGTCGCGCGATGTCCTCCTCTATATCGTCGGCGAATTCTGGGAGGACCATGCCGACTATGCGAACCATATCGCGCGCCTGGGGCTGCAAGGAAATGTGGTGATCATTAACCGCTACATTCCCAACGAAGAAATTGGTCTGTACTTCGCGGCGGCGGACCTGGTGGTTCAGCCGTACCGGTCAGTTTCGGGCAGCGGGATCAGCCAGGTGGCATTCGGCTTCGACCGGCCCGTAATCGCTAACCGGGTCGGCGTCCTTGCCGAGGTGATTCGAGACGGCGTGGACGGTCGACTGGTTGAGCCGCGGAATCCGGAAGAGTTGGCGATGACCGTTTTGCAGTGTCTGGAACCGGAAACGCTTCGGAAACGCAAATCAGAAGCTGGCAGCTCGAAACACCGTTTCTCGTGGGATGCGGTGGTAGATGCCGTAGTTGGGTAATCACCGTACCAGCCTTTCCGGGGCGGTTCCAGATCCTGAAATGCGGGCGGGGTAGTGGCGCGGTCCACCCCGGGGCGAAGCGCATTTTCTTGTGTGCCGGCGGCAGGATTTCTGAAGAATGTAATTTTAACCTCTTTACATCAGGGCGTTTAGAAATATACTTTCCCGAAGAAAGCGGTGTCCCTCTATGATCCGGTTTCCGTGGAAGCGGCGGCGGAGAAGCAGAAGGGTGCTTTCATAAGGGAGGATTTATGCGTTGCAAAAGGGAACCCACCTACTAATCGATTGTCGCGAGGTTGATCGTAATGTGTGTCTCGACGACCAACTCTTTCTCAATGGGATGGCCGACGCTGCGACCGCTGTCGGCGCGACCGTAATTTCTCAAGTCCGCTACCGCTTCGGAGATGAATCACCGCCGGGTTTCACCGCGGTGGTGCTGTTGGACGAAAGTCATTGCAGTGCTCACAGCTATGCCGACCTTGGCCTGGTGGCACTTGATATTTTTACCTGCGGAAGGGCGAATCCCCGCGATATTCTCGCCATTCTATGCGAAAAGATACCGCTCGGTAAGGTCTCGGTGCAGGAAGTTGCGAGGTTTCTGCTTCCGGATGCGTTGCCGGTCTCCCTGGCTGCTGCGGTTGCTAAGGAATGATGTCTCGTGATCTTCACGACGGCGCCTCTGATGGGCTGACCCCCCTCGACAGCCTGGACCTGGGTACGACCGAGAGTTTTTCCGATCTGGTTCGAGCCATGGGAAAAACCTCGTTCGCAGGCCGGAAACTGGGAGAGGCATTCGAGATTCTGGCCGATGCGGCCCGGAACGATTCTTGCCGAATGGTCCTCACCGTCTCCGGGGCCATGACCGTCGCCAAGCAGGGACTGATTCTTTGCGACTTGATCGACCGGGGAATCGCCCGCTGTGTCGTGGCCACCGGCGCTCTCATCGCCCATGGTCTCACGGAGTCGATCGGTCTTTTGCACTTCCGGTGCGATCCCAACCGGTCGGATGCAACGCTCTACCGAGAGGGGTACAACCGGATCTACGACACTGTGGAGATGGAAGCGAACCTCAACGATGTCGCATCGCTGATAAAATCTGTGTTGGACGCGGAGGCGCCCCCGGACGGCATCTGGTCCTCCGCCCGCCTGTGCCGTGCGATCGGGCGGCACCTGAGCGAACGCGGAGAAGGAAGAGGCATCCTTCGCAGCGCATACGAGCAAAACGTTCCGGTGTTTATTCCCGCCATGACCGACAGCGAGATCGGCCTGGACATGGCTCTCTGGGCTATAGACAAGGCCCATCCCGAGACCAAGGGCCGGTCTTCGCTCACTCTGGAGGAGATTTTTTCCTCTGTGCCGCCGTTCAATCCGTTTCTCGATCTGGTGCAATACGCCCGCTTCATTGGAGAATCGGATGAACTCGGCATCCTGACAATTGGCGGCGGCGTACCGCGTAACTGGTCCCAACAGGTCTCGCCATTCTTTGATCTGGTCTGTAATCGTCTCGGCATGAGCCTGCGCGTGCCCCGGTTTCGATACGGCGTTCGTATCTGCCCGGAACCTGTTCACTGGGGCGGGCTTTCCGGATCCACCTACTCCGAAGGTGTGAGTTGGGGAAAATTTCTTCCCCCGGAGGAGGGAGGACGCTTCGCTGAAGTTTTTGCGGACGCGACCGTCGTGCTGCCTTTACTGGCGAAGGCGCTCTTCGAAGAACTTGACCGCTGAGGGCTCACTTAAAAAATTATCTTCCATTGCTCCGGTGAAAACATCTTTTCTCGATCTCCCAGACATCCCGCCGGAAGAAGCCGATGTTCTGCTCGTGCCGCTCCCCTATGAAGGTTCGGTCTCCTGCGGCGCCGGCACGTCCCGGGCCCCGGAAGCGATCTGGGACGCGTCCGCGGAGATCGAACTCTGGGATGAAGAGCTGGAGTACGACCTCTCCCTGCTGAAATTCAGTGCGATGCAACCAGTCAACCCTGCCGCCACAGATTTGCCCGAGGATTATTTGCGCCGGATCGGGAAGGAAGTGACTGGGCATTTGCATCCGGCCCTGTTGCCGGTGGGGATCGGAGGAGACCACAGCGTCACGACGCCCCTGGTGCTCGCAGCCGCGCGCGGAGATGACCTCTCGGATGTAACCGTCATTCAATTCGACGCGCACGCGGACCTCCGGGACGAGTATCTTGGCTCGAAGCAATCCCACGCGTGCGTCTTGCATAGACTCGTCGAGCGCGGGGCGCGGGTGATTGCAATCGGCATTCGTTCCGCGGAACGGGAGGAATTCCGGTTTGGCGAAAAATCGGGTCGCGTGGAGACCTTCATGGCCCACGGCCTGGCGCAACAGCCCTCGATACGAGAGGCCCTGTTGCAGCGGTTACGGACCCTCGAAGGTTCCGTATACATCACCTTTGATGTCGATGCGCTGGAGGTCTCCCTGTGCCCGGGCACCGGAACGCCGCAACCTGGTGGTCTGAGCTGGTGGCAGGCGCTGTCATATCTCCGGGCATTGCTGCATGAAAACCGGAGGCGGAGGCTTATCGGTTTCGATATGGTGGAGGTTGTCCCTCAGCCCCATTCCCAGGTAAACGAGATGGTCGCGGCAAGGCTCATCGCCAAAATGATCGCCTACGCGTTTTCGGATACCGGCCTGACAGGGTTTCGATCGTGACACCGGCAATCACTTCATGATACAGGGAGGCACCATGAAAAGAGCTCTCCTGCTTTCCTTCTCGTTTTCGCTGTTCATTGCACTCTCGTCACATTCCGATATCCCCGATTCCGCCCCGCACGGTTTCATTGGCGACACCGGAAAAGGATGGGACACCTC
>Ga0310124_10002913_pt1 | contig 11672 bp, 9 predicted proteins | sample CB11b_AW_Bot5_MG_FD_203507 | JGI IMG/M metagenome (GOLD analysis project Ga0310124, IMG submission 203507) | Marine microbial communities from Western Arctic Ocean, Canada - CB11b_AW_Bot5 | ecosystem: Environmental > Aquatic > Marine > Oceanic | place: Canada: Western Arctic Ocean | collected...
GAATTACATTAGTCTTTTGAGAGTTGATATTTTGTACGACCCCACAAATATTTAGATTGTTGCATGTGGCTTTGGCGGTTAGATCTGTCAGGAATTCTTCAGGAAAATCTCCTGGAGTAGTTACTAACCCAATTAATAATTGATTTGAATGTGATGAGTGACGTATTACAAGTTCACGAAATAGTCCCATATGTTTTCTCTCATCATAGATCGATACATGATGTTTAATAAGGAGTTCTCGAATAAATTCTTTTGCCTTGTTGATTGGATCATGAAGGATCCCACAACTTTCAGTACTGATTATGTCATGCGAACCCTGTTTGAAAAATCCCATACGAAGAAACCCACCTTGCTTCTGTACAGAAAAGCTCCCCTTATTTCTATAATTGTACATTTTTTCTGCTGGGATTGATGCGATCGAGGGTGGGTCGATTTTCCCAATATGTTTCAAAGCATCTTTGACGACGTTAACCTTAAACTCCATTTGTTTGTCATATTTTAAGTCCTGTAATTTACATCCTCCACACTGGGTAAATACAGGGCAAGGAGCTTTGATTCGGTCTGGTGATGGAGAACGTTGTTCGATAATGCGGGTAACTCCAAACCTTGGCGTGATTTTTATTACTTCTGCAAAAACCAGATCTCCGGGAATGCCTCCGGGCACAAAAAGAGTATAGCCCTTGTGTTTACATATGCCATCTCCGCTAGATCCTTGACTTTCCACGGTAAGTTCAAGCTTGTCACTTGGTCGCACGGGGATAATGTGTTTTTGTTTAGCCATATTTTTCTCCAAAGTCCGATCGAGCACGCTAGCACACCCTCGACAGAGTAGGCAAGTCGAATTAACATATGAAAACTATTTCTTTGCGTCTTTACCATCTTTGCTGTTTAATTCGTAATAAATTATTTCTTAATTAAAACTTGAGAAGAATGGACCAACCAATTTTCATTTTGGGTGCTCTTCGAGAAGAGATAAGCCTGATTAGAAAACTGATGATTGTCAAAGAACAACTAAAGGCAGGGCATGCGGATGTCTGGGTCGGAAGTTGGGAAGCAGTCAGTATTGTTTTAGTACGAACGGGTATGGGTAAAGATTGTGCTTTGAGTGCGCTAAAGGAAGTTTTAAGTAGAACCGTTCCGGCATTAGTTCTTTCAATAGGATATGCCGGCGGATTAGATTTAAGGTTGAAAGTAGGAGATTTGGTTGTCGCTGACAAAGTTTTAGAAATTGATCAGGCCGCTACTTTTTCTAAAAGCTATCTCGTGAATCCACAACAACCAGACTTATTTGAGAGACTGACCTCTCAGAAAAAAATAATGACTTACAAGGGAACTTTATTAACAGTGAACCAAGTCATCTCTGATTCTTCCGCTAAGCAAGAACTAGGGTCTTCTCATAAAGCATTGGCGGTGGATATGGAAACATCGTCACTCATAGGCCATTGTATTGAAAAACAAATTCCATTTGTTTCAGTAAGAGCTATTAGCGATACTATGGAACAGTCTTTGATTAACACTAGTTCATTTGCCGATGGAGAAGGGAGGGTCTCCAAAATCAAAGCTGGGTGGTATGCTGCTACCCACCCACACGCGATAAAAAATTTGATATCCTTGCGCAGCCAAAGCCAAAAAGCGACAGCGAATTTGACGGAAATCTTAGGGGTATTCTTGCGGACCTTATGATGGCTTTATTATAGAAGGATATTCTAGAAATAGAGAAGTTTTTGACACGGTGGGATAAAATTTCCTTCACTTTTCACAGTAAACCCAACGGCACTTTCATCACAGAGTCTCGTAAGTATTTATAAACATAGGTATATTTTTTTATCCAAGCGTGGCGAAGTGGTGGCATGAGGTTTGCTTGTATATGGTTGAAGATTCGAATTGGTATTGCCTCCTCCAACGGTTGGATCTCCCAAGATCTCAACCGTGGCGTGCCAAAGCGAAAGCCAAATGTATTTTCTCTCCGGCTCCCCAATATGGGGAGCCATCTTCCTCTATTTTCGTCTTTTACTGACTTTTTAGGTGTGGGGGAGACAAATACTTGATTACCATTTTTCTAAGTTTGACTTCGAACGGCCGAATCTAACGTTTTTATTTGTTTAAGCAGTTCTGGTAATTGGGATAGTTTAAGCATATTAGGTCCATCAGATTTTGCTTTTTCTGGGTTGGGATGAACTTCCATAAAGATTGCATCGCATCCTACTGCGACAGCTCCACGAACAAGATCTGGAATAAGCTCTTTTTGGCCGCCACTTTTTTTTCCTTTGCCTCCTGGAAGTTGCAGGCTATGGGTTGCATCAAAGACAACTGGGTAGCCTAGGTCTCGCATAAGGATCAAAGAACGCATATCTACAACAAGATTATTGTAGCCAAATGTAAACCCACGTTCTGTGAGTAATGCTTTTTTACAACCACTTTGAGATAACTTATCAATAACATTCTTCATATCCCAAGGGGCCATGAATTGCCCTTTCTTAACATTGACAGCCCGTCCTGTTTTTGCTGCTTTTGTTATCATGTTGGTTTGTCTGCATAAAAATGCTGGAATCTGTAATATATCAAGAACTTGAGAGGCAGGTTCTATTTCTTCTTCTGTGTGTACATCTGAGAGTACAGGTATATTCAGCTCCTGTTTTATTTTTTTAAGAGATTTTAGCCCTTTAATTAATCCTGGACCACGAAAGGAATCGATCGAAGATCGGTTAGCTTTGTCGTAGGACGCCTTGAATATGAAAGGAATATTCGCATCGGTGGCGGCACGTTTGATTTTTTCAGCGGTATCTATTACCTGTCTTTGTGACTCGATAACACATGGACCCGCAATCAAAACCACGGGTCTTCCACCACCTATTTCGACTTGCCCAACCTTCACAAGTTTTGTTTTTTTTACTTTTATACCCATGGGATTTTGATTAACATAATTACAGGGAAGAGAATTGATCGATTAACCGGTGAATAAAAATACATAAACTTACTTTGTTTCGATTGATAGTTCTTCTGCATGGGTTACCTGGCACTCTGGCATTACAGTATAAATAAAGTTCTTAACCATGTCTTGATTGTTTGCCTTGTAAATTGAGGTAAACCCGCTTTCTTTAAGTTCGTCTATGTTTAATTCAGAAAGCTCTGAAGTCATGAGAATAATAAAGTGTAGGTTTTTAAAGTGTTTTTTGATATTTTTTAATTGGCTTGGCTCGTTTTTATCCTTGCGAAGAACAAAGATAACTAAATCCGGTTTGATAGAATTATTTTGTTTTAAACAGTCTCCAATGCGTTCAAATGTCATCATTAAGAACTTTTCTTGCTTAATGAGTTTTGCTAGGTGAAGCCTTTCTCCTTTAATTGGATCGACAATAAATACTGACTTGAAATCAGGGTCGCGTTTTTGTTTAGATTTTTGTTTAGATATGCCCATGTTGGGCTTAGTTTACCACCAAATAACATATCCATGAAAAAAAACTGGATTCCACGTTTGTACAGCTTTCACTGGGACTTTGGGTTTGACTTTTTTAAAAATGATGTGAAAAAATAAAAACTTACTAAGGTATATGGCTTAAACACTTATGATAATTTTTAGAAAACTACTAGTTATTGTACTGCTGCTGATGGTTTGGCCTGCAAACGCATTCGGGGCGGATGGTATTATAGTGGTTAAAATAGAGGGTGCTATCAATCCAGTTGTGGCAGAGTTTGTGGCGAATGAAATTCGTAGTGCTAATACTTCTTCGGAGGAATTGATTGTGATCCGAATGGATACACCCGGAGGACTAGATACTTCCATGCGAAAAATTATTAAGGCTATTCAAAGTTCTAAAGTTCCTGTAGCTTCATTTGTTTCTCCAGGCGGGTCACGTGCAGCATCAGCAGGGACTTTCATTATAATTGCATCTCATATTGCTGCCATGGAACCGGGAACAAATATCGGGGCTGCTCACCCAGTTAACTTGATGGGTGGCGGTACAGGTGGACAAGCGAAAGTTATGGAGGATAAGGTTGTGAACGATGCATCTGCCTACATCCGTTCTCTTGCAGAGAAAAGAGGTAGAAATACTCATTGGGCTGAATTGTCAGTTAGAAAAAGTGTTTCTGTTTCAGCAGGAGAAGCAAAGCGCCTCAATGTAATTGATTTAGTGGCCGCCAACTTGGATTCTCTGGTCTTAGCATTGGATAAAAGAGAAGTAAAATTAGGGGGGAGTATAATTACACTGAATACTGCTGAAAAAAATATTATTTTTAAGGAGATGAACAGTAGACAGAGAATTCTAGATATTATTGCCAGTCCTAATGTGGCCTATGTTCTGATGATGTTGGGGTTGGTTGGTCTTTTTTTTGAACTTTCAAACCCAGGGCTTATTTTACCAGGAGTGGTAGGGAGCGTCAGTTTGGTCTTGGCCTTGTATGCTATGCAGGCTCTCCCTATTAATTATGCTGGCCTCTTATTGATTATTTTAGGTGTGGTTTTATTGATAGCTGAAGTCAACGTGATGAGCTATGGTTTGCTTGCAATGAGTGGCGCAATCTCAATATTCCTTGGGTCTATTATGCTGATTGATAGTGATGACCCTACGATGCAGATCTCAAAGATGATATTGTATCCAACCCTAGGCATGACTTTTTTATTTTCGATAGGAAGTATTTACTTAGCCAAAAAGGCCCATCAGTTAGTCACAACAACTGGTATGGAAGGACTTTTAGGAGAGGTAGGGGTTGTTAAGGAAACCTTAAACCTTGAGGGGCGCGTGCTCATCCACGGAGAAATGTGGATGGCTGAAAGTGACACAGCCATTTCGGTTGGTGAGAAGGTATCAGTCGAAGTAGTTAAAGGTCTTAAAATAAAAGTCAGGAAAATAGGTGAATAAGTTTCACTGAAAAAAGGTTTGTCATGGAAGGAAAGCTTTTCTTAGCTGAAGATACAAGCAATTTAGGCCAGCAATTTTTTCATGAAGGTGGAAGTTATCATGACGATTTCTCATGTAGTGGGGGTGACTTTACTTTTTCTTCTATGCTCCGCTATTCTTCTGATCAGTTGTGAGCGTTGGATAGTTTATCATCCTTACAAGTACCCAGAAGGTAACTGGGGTCCATCTTCAAGTTTAGATTCCAAAGAGGATGTTAGATTCCTTGCCGATGATGGTGTGGCGCTTCATGGGTGGTACTTTTCATCAAATAGATCCAATGTAACTTTACTATGGTTTCATGGGAACGCGGGAAACATAACACACCGGTTGGATAATATTGAAATCCTAAAGCAGCTTAACCTAGATATATTTATTTTTGATTATAGAGGTTATGGTAAAAGTGAAGGTGAACCAAATGAAAAAGGAATTTATCTAGATTCGCAAGCGGCTTATGACTGGCTTGTGAAAGTCAAAAAAATAATGCCCGAGAATATAATTTTATTCGGACGTTCGTTGGGGGGTGTTTGCGCGATTGAAGTGGCTTCTAAAAACCCAGCTGCTGGAATTATCCTAGAATCTGTTTTCCCATCTGCCGATAAAATGGCTAGAAAGATGTTCCCGGTTTTTCCATTAAGCTGGGCTTTAAAATCCAGGTTCGACGCGATTGGAAAGGTGCCTAACCTTAAACTTCCCAAACTATTTCTTCATGGAACTCAAGATGAAGTGGTTCCTTACAATTTAGGGCGCGAGCTTTTTTCTGCAGCTGCTGAACCAAAGGTATTTTATGATATCAAGGGTGCGGGTCACAATGACACCTTTCTAGTTGGGGGAACAAACTACTTTAATGCGATCGCCCAGTTTATTGAAAATATTAATTCCTTGAAAATCAATAAAAATTCGGATGATCCTTTAACCAATTTAAGTTGAATCGTAAGGATTTTGAAGTAAATCTAATCTAATTTAAAAAATATTGATATGCACAAAGATGTCCGTAAAGAAATTCTGAAAGGTCTCAAGCGTGTAGTAATTAAGGTTGGTAGCAGTATTATTACTAAACGTGAAAAAAGAAATAATGAATGGGCTAATGAATTGAACGCCAATAATGTGGGCGTGTTAGCTCGAACAATTCGTCAAATCGTTGACCGAAACTGCGAGGTAGTTCTAGTTTCTTCCGGAGCTATTATGGCTGGTAGAGAGCGTCTAGATTTGCATCGTGCAGACCTTTCCATTCCTGAAAAGCAAGCCTGTGCTGCTATTGGTCAAAGTTATCTTATGCATACCTATGAAAAAAAATTTAAGAAAGAAGGAATTAAGGTAGCTCAGATACTACTTGGGCATGATGATTTACGAAACCGTAAGCGTTTTCTAAACGCCAAGCATACTTTGGAAGCTCTTTTGGATCACAAAGTAATCCCTATTATTAATGAAAATGATTCAGTGACCATTGATGAAATTAAAATTGGTGATAATGATACATTGTCAGCAACAGTTGCCTGCCTTCTCAATGCACAATTGTTGATAATTCTTTCTGATGTGGACGGACTTTTTTCTCGAGATCCGTCATCAAAGATGAGAGAAGGGGATGCGCCCATGAAGATTATTGAACATGTAGATTGCATAACTAAAAAAATTGAGAAACTAGCTGGCGGGAGTAAGAGTAAGGTTACCGTTGGTGGGATGTATACCAAGATCCTCGCAGCCAAGCAGACCATGAGCTTCGGTATTCCTACGCTTATTGTTAATGGATTTGATAACAGTATCGCTGAAAAAATTTACAAAGGCAAAAGTGTGGGGACTCTGTTTTGGGCTGGGCGGGAGAAAATAAAAAAAAGAAAGCACTGGATAGCGCATACTCTAAAGCCATCTGGGAATATAACTATTGATTCAGGTGCAGAGAAAGCTATTTTGTCGCGAGGGAAAAGTCTGCTGCCAGCTGGGGTGATAAAAGTTGAAGGTAAATTCGAATTTGGAAATGCGGTGCGTATTCTTGGTGAAGATGGTAAGGAAATTGCTCGTGGACTTGTTAATTATAACTTTCGTGATCTGGGCACTATTATGGGAATGAGAACTAGTGCCGTAAGAAATATTTTTGGTAAAAATTTTTATAATGAAGTCATTCACCGTGATGACCTAACGCTACTATGACAGCCGGAAAAAAGTGGTGGGAAAAAGAATCCCCGCGTTTTGAATGCCAGCCTGATTGTTTTAAATGTTGCACAAAACCGGGCATCGTTTATTTTGATAAATTATCTATTGATAATGCTTCCAAAATCACGAAACTAAGTCCTGCTCGTTTTAGAAAAGAATTTTTAAAACGGGATGATGGCCAGTGGGTACATGAGGTGGAAGATGGAAACCCCTGTGCATTTTTGACCCCTGCGGGTTGTTCGATTCACTTTGGGAAACCAACTCAATGTCGGTCCTATCCCTTTTGGCGTGAGAATATAACATCGAAGTCCATGTGGAACCTTGTGAGTGGCTTTTGTCCAGGAATAGGTTCTGGCCCGCATATCGCAGTTGCCACCATTCGAAATTTTTTAGAACAATTTAAACATTAAGATGATTTGATTTTGGGTTCGCCTCATTAACTGTTCTTTGAAAAAGTAAACCATCCATTTTTTAAATGTACGTAGTTGATTTTTTTGTATAACTGCACAAATTAATAGGTGTGCTTATTTTTGATTATTTTTAGGTTGGTTGACTTCTGCTAGTCACATGTAGATAATGGCGCGCTATTTGGTGTTTTTAATTGTACTCAGGGAAAGTTATGTCAGTTGCTGTTGTTGTAGGAATGCAATGGGGGGATGAGGGAAAAGGAAAAATTATTGACCTTTTTTCAGAAGAGGCAGATGTCATTGCCCGGTATGCGGGAGGGCATAACGCAGGTCATACAATCGTGTTTGATGGTAATCAGCACATCTTGCATCTTATTCCTTCAGGAATTTTTCATTCTGGAAAGCTCTGTGTTATAGGCAACGGTGTGGTGATCGATCCAGCAGCTTTGATTCATGAGATGGATTTATTAAAAAAAGCAAATATTGACCTAGATGATCGATTGGTCATTAGCGATCGCGCCAATATAATCCTTCCATACCACGGCACCTTTGATAAAGGTCGTGAAAACTCAAACCATTTTGAAAAAATTGGTACTACTGGACGAGGAATAGGGCCCTCATATGCAGATAAAATTGCTCGGGCGGGTATACGTACCTGTGACTACAGGGATGAGAAGTATCTAAAGAAAAAATTGGAGTCCAACTATCAAGAAAAAAATACTATTTTTAAAGACTTGTATGGCAAAGAGCTTCCGTCGTGTGAGTCTATGTTTGACGAATTGATGGATTACCAAGAAACAGTTCTTAAATATATCGGAGACACGCATGTTCTTTTACGTGGCGAGATCGAGCGAAAGAAAAAAGTTCTTTGTGAAGGAGCTCAAGGAACCATGCTGGATGTAGATCATGGGACCTACCCTTTTGTAACTTCATCAAACTCGACTTCTGGAGGAGCTTCGACTGGTTTAGGTATTCCGCCCACTCAAATTGATAGAGTGGTGGGGGTTATCAAGGCTTATACGACTCGTGTTGGGGAAGGACCCTTCCCAACAGAACTTCATGATGAAGATGGAGAGAAGTTACGTGATGAAGGACGTGAGTTTGGTTCCACGACGGGACGTCCGAGACGCTGTGGTTGGTTTGACGCAGTGGTTGCTCGTTATGCTATTCGATTGAATGGTATTGATGCTATGGCTATTACAAAGTTGGACGTCCTAGATCGATTTAACACTTTAAGAGTGTGTACCGGGTATAAGTACAAAGGGAAGTTATACGAAGAAATGCCTGCAGATCTGGATATTTTAGAAAATAGCGAACCGGTCTACACACAGTTTGAAGGGTGGAATCAAAGTACTGTCAAAGCCGAAAAGTTTGACCAACTGCCTGATAATGCAAAACAGTATATCGATGGATTGCAAAATATTCTGGGTGTTGGGTTCTTGATGATTTCAACTGGGCCAGAACGAAACCAAACCATTCGACAAGGGACATTATTTTAGTTTCTCCTGTATCTCTCCTTCAAAAGTTTATCCCTATTTCTCAATAAATCTAACAGGCGCTCAATTTATTTAACGATTATTAATGATGACATATATGTGCCGTAACGTTTGGCAAAATAAAGTCGTCATGTTGTTTTATTGGGGAAAGTTTTCCGGGAGTCTGGATCTTCTTGGGATTATTTTGATACTATAAAAGAATAAGGTGTCATAATAATTCTCTTAACACGCGCGCAAACTTTAATCTCAATAACAAATGTTGACTGTATCTATACTTATATTTTCGGGGTTGTTTTTTTTCTTTGTTGGATATCGGTATTATGCTGGGCGCCTTGACCGTGAAGTAATTCAGCCCGACAATTCTCTCTCTACACCTGCGGTGCTACAGGGGGACGGTGTTGACTTTGTCGAATCTAAGCCATTGGTGTTGTTTGGTCATAACTTTGCTTCTATTGCAGGTGCCGGTCCAGTGATTGGTCCCATTGTCGCAATGCATCATTTTGGATGGTTAGTGACGTTGGTCTGGATTCTTATTGGGAATGTTTTTATTGGAGCTGTCCATGACTATTTGGCGTTGATGGTTTCGGTTCGGAATCGGGGTAGTTCTATTGCAGATATAGCTGAAAAAACGATGGGTATGCGAGCAAAATCTGTTTTTTCTATTTTCCTTGTGTTGGCAATGCTTCTAGTGATAGCTGTCTTTGGTGTTGTCGCGGCTAAAACTCTCATTGCTCAACCCCAGATGGTATTACCAACGTTCGCTATTATTCCGATATCAATTGCCCTAGGTTGGTTTATTTACTATAGAAACACCGACCTTGCTGTTTCATCTATTATCGCGGTTGCTGGAGTGATTTTAAGTATTTATTTTGGTTTTCAATTTCCGGTTGAGCTTCCTGAAAACGGGGTTATCGGGCTTTCTCCATTAATGTTCTGGTTTGTGATCCTTTTGATATATGCGTCGGTAGCATCCGTTCTTCCTGTGAATATTCTTCTTCAGCCGCGTGATTATTTATCGACCTATATTCTTTTTGGTTCGATGGCCTTGGCTGTGCTCGCACTTTTATGGATTCATCCTGAACTTCATACCCCAGCATATCGAGGTGGTTTTTCTGAAGAACAGGGGCCAGTATGGCCCATGTTGTTTGTCTTGGTTGCCTGCGGAGCGGTTTCCGGTTTTCACTCCTTAGTAGCGGGAGGAACAACTTCTAAACAACTTGCAGTTGAGTCACAGGGCAAATCTATTGCTTATGGGGGGATGCTCACCGAAGGTATGGTGGCTGTGGTGACCGTTTTGCTTGTGAGTGGAGGATTATACTGGGTTGCCCCGGCTAGCGGGGGGATAGACATGAACACGCTTGGGTTTCGAGAAACCTTACAGTCGGGTGGATGGATTCTTGCCTACGGGCACGGGTTCGGCAACTTGGTTCATCAAATGTTACCATTTTTAAGCTTTACATTTGCTTCTATGATAGCAGTTTTAGCTCTAAATACTTTTGTTTTAACGACTCTTGACTCTGCAGTACGCATCACGCGTTTTATTGTGCAGGAATCTCTCGGGCAGAGAATAGTTTTATTTAAGAATAAATATATTTGTACAGTTCTAGTAGTATTTTTTTCATACTTGATAGGTTCAACTGATGGTTGGCAGAAAATCTGGCCTATTTTTGGAGCAACTAATCAGCTTATTGCCGCGGTAGCATTATTTGTTATTGCCACATGGCTTATGGTAATGGGTAAACCCACAAAGTTTGCACTTTACCCAGCTATTTTTATGATAGTCACAACAATTGGCGCTTTGGTTTGGCAATCCTACAGATTTTATAGCCAACCTGAACCTAATATTTTTTTAGGGACCGCGGCAGTTTTTCTGATTATTCTAGCCTTGTTTGTGGGGTATGAAGGTATGGCAACACTTAGAGGTCGGAAAGAAAAACTTATGACAGCACCAGTGAGGCTTTAAATTCCCTTATTCTATCGAGTTTTATGGAGAATTATTACTGTCTAGAGCAAAAAACACTGAACTGGCGGCATAAAGAAAACACTTGGATAATTTAGGAAGTACGTATGCTTGATTTTCAAGAAAGTATAATCTTTTTTGTCTTAATTTAAGTATTTTGATCCAGTTTGGATCTTAATATGAGTTATACTAAAATTAATCCGTACTATTAATTTTTGCCGATTTTAGGTTGACTCGGCATACTTTTTGGAAAAAAACCACCAGTGAAACTCAGCGACGTTTTAGCACTTCAAAAGAAAAAAAAAGCAGGGAGTAATTCGGAGAAAAAGACTCGACCCAAGGCAACTCATGTTGCTAAAGGAAAATCAGAGATAAAGGTTGTTCGCACTAGGGAAACTCCTAATCCGAGCGCATTACAATTTGTGCTTAATTCGCAAATCGTGGAACATGGCAATCTTTCATACGAATCGAAAAAAGATTGCGGGGAAGATCAACTGGGCAAACTTTTATTCGATAAACCCGAAGTGAATACAGTTTTTATTATGGATAACTTCATAACAGTAACTAAAGTAGATGATGTTAGCTGGAACCCTCTTAAGGAACAAGTGTGGAAAACGATTGACTCTAATGTGACCTTATATAAAAGTGATAGAGGTGCCAAACTAAATATTGATGTGGAAAAGTTCTTGTCTTTGTCGAATGGTGAGAAGCTCGATGCCGTAGAAATGGTTCTTGATCGCTCAATTCGAAAGAACCTTGC
>Ga0310124_10002914_pt1 | contig 11671 bp, 6 predicted proteins | sample CB11b_AW_Bot5_MG_FD_203507 | JGI IMG/M metagenome (GOLD analysis project Ga0310124, IMG submission 203507) | Marine microbial communities from Western Arctic Ocean, Canada - CB11b_AW_Bot5 | ecosystem: Environmental > Aquatic > Marine > Oceanic | place: Canada: Western Arctic Ocean | collected...
GGCCTTTGCGATATCTGGGGCTTGAAGCGAAGCTGCAGAAACTCGGCCGGCGACGGACTGCCAAGATCGCCAAGAAACGGTCCGGCATTCTCGAGGCTCTCGCCCCATAGACGCCCCCCCTCGTTGAGAAGCTTGTTCGAGGTTTCGCCCATCCGGTTCGCCACGTCGGCGTCGTCTTCGGCCTCGGCGGCCGCGCGCAATCGCTGCGCCTCGGATCGCATTCGAGTCGCTTCCGAAAGGCCATCGGCCCATTGACGCAACCCCTCGGCCTCGACAGGGTCGGCGGTCGATGACGCCAAGGATTTAAGCAGGGCGATCTGCGCCCGCTCGCGACGATGTTTGGCGTCGATGGCTGTCTGCCGGATGTCACCCATGTCCCGGAACACGTAACGTTGCGGATTTCGGTGTGGCACCGTGTGCCAACGGGTGATGACCGCCTGTCGAATCTGCTCCCACCGCCTTTTCGACAACCGTCCGCCGACGGGCTTCTGCTGCTCCTGTTGACGAATCTCGCTCACGGACTGCCCGAGATAGCTCATGTTCTCGTACTCGCCGGGCCCGAGAGACGGCCTGATCGACTCCCGAGCCGTCAGTACCTGCCACTTGATGGCAGACCAGTCCTGCGCGTCGCGCGGCGTGCCGGTCGCCTGCATCACCCGCGCGAACGTGTAGATGCCTGCGCAAAGCACAAGTAGCAGCAACAGGTTCAACAGCATGATGCCTAGCCATTTGCCGAATAGATATTCCGCACGGCTGACGGGCTTCGTAATCGTCAGGTAGATCTGGTGCCTGTCGATCTCACTGCAGATCGTCGCGCACGACAGGAAAATGGTCATGAGACCCATAAGCAGTACGGTGACCGTGAGCGACCACGCCAGGAACGTCTGCATTTGATATTGAAGCCGCATCGAAGAATCGAACAGCACGGGCAGGACGGGAATGATCATGATCAGGACGACGATGAAGATCAGGGCGATCTTCATGCGGATCGCCTCGTCGATGAGCGTGTGTGCGACGCCGAACACCGGCCGGGGACCCGAAAGTGCCGCGCGGATAAGCCAGAGACCCGCAATGAACAAGATCGTGATGCCCGCGATACCGCAGATGGCCATCGTCGATGCTTCGAAACCCAGGGACCACGACGAAGTGCAGAACGCCGCGATGTCGAAGCCCCCCAGGGCGATGACCGCGGGGACCCTGAGTTGCAATTCATTCACGCATGACCGGCCCACGACGACCAGGCGCATCGCGACGGCAATGCCGCATAGGAATACCGCCGCGTCTGTTGAGCCCGTGAAATGCAAGGGCGTACCAATCAAGACCGCGAAAAGCAGGATCCCCTCGTAAATCGTCATCCACAGGACCCATCGTGCCTGAACCCGGGCGAAGATCCCGCCCGCGAACCACAGATGGAGGATGATCGAGGTGACGATGAGCACCAGGATGCCCGCGAGACGCAATCCCTGGCCGATCAGGAGGGACCCGACACCTCCGCCGATCCCCGCCATGGCCACAAGGGCCGTCAGCCACTGGACCCAGCGTTTCGCGAACACGTTGGACTCTCCGCTAGAGTGATCGGTGCGTCGGTGTTAGGAGTCGAGTCCGCCTGCGGCGGATCTCCGCTTCGCTTCGATGTCGAGTGTCGGAGGGTAGCGACTGATGTCGCTGCGGAGACCATCGGCATCGACCACTAGCCCGCATTTCTCACCAGTTTCACCGCCCAGCGGGCGGCTTCACTGGTGTCCGCGCTGTCACCGGCCGAGTATCGAAGACCCCGCCTCAATTACCAACGCTGACCGTCTTTACATCACCGAGCGGCAAAACTCGTGAGAAATTCGGGCTAGCGCGGCGCGTTCGGCGCCGGATCGCCATCGTCCGCGGATGACTTTCCCAATAGTTCGTCGAGCATGGCCTGGTCGGGCTTCTTATTGGCGGCGTCGGAATCGACTTTCGCAGAGTCCGTGGACGGCGATGCTTCTGCGTCGGCATTGTCGAAACCGGTCAGGCGATCAATCTCCTCGTTATCGGTGGCCGTCGCCTCGGATTGCGGCGACGCCACGGATGGGTCGACATCCGAATCCGCCGACGGGCTGATTAACCGGTCCACGAGTTCGGCGCCAGATTCGGGCAGGTGCGCGCCGCGCAACTCGACGGATTGGTCGCCGCCGCCGATGAGGAACGAGGCCATTCGGCCTCCTGCCTGCGCGCCGCTGGTCGCGGCGCCCTCGGCATGCGCATCGTGAACGATGTCGAGGAATAGCTGCTCCAGCCGCTGGCGCGGTTGCTCGACCTTTTCGATGTGCTTGCCACTGCGCTCCAGAACTTGCTCGATCTGCTGGATCGTCTCGACGTCGAGCGTCGCCGTCTGAATTATCGTGCTGCCGGCTTGTACCAGCAGTTCGTCAACCGTCCCTTCCTTGCGAATTTTTCCGCCGAACATGATGGCTACCCGGTGGCACACGTCCTCGACATCGGTCAGCAGGTGCGAACAGAGCAGCACCGTCTTGCCGCGCTGGGCCAGTTCGAAGATCAGATCTTTGATCTGCCGCGTGCCGATCGGGTCGAGTCCCGTCGTCGGCTCGTCCAGGATCAAAAGGTCCGGATCGTTGATCAGCGCCTGAGCCAGGCCGATGCGCCGCTGCATGCCCTTGGAATACTCGCCCACGGGACGCCGCTGCACCGCGGTCAGACCCACCATTTCCAGGAGCATGTCGATTCGCCTCTGGCGTTGGGGGCGGCTCTGAAAGAACAGCCGCCCGTAGTAGTCGAGGGTCTCGCGCGCGTTCAGGAATCGGTAGAGATAGGACTCCTCGGGCAGGTACCCGATCCGCTTCTTGATCGCCACCTCCTCCGGGCGCTTGCCGAGGACGAACACGCGTCCGGACGACGGGTGCAGCAATCCGAGGGCGAGCTTGATCGTCGTGGACTTTCCCGACCCGTTCGGTCCCAGCAGGCCGAACACCTCGCCGCGGCGCACCTCGAGATCGATGTGGTCGACCGCGCGCACGCGATGCCGCAACCAGAAGTCGCGGAAGATCTTGGTCAGACCGACGCACTTGACCACGGCATCGTCGGACTTCGATCGCGTCACCCGGGCCGCGGCACCGGGTTCAACGCTCGCATGGTGGGATGATTCGCTCATAAGGGATCCATTCAACCCGGCGGCGCCTGCTCTCGCATCGCCTCCTCGCGCGCCGCCTGCTCCTGAGAGATCTTCTCTTCCTCGTCCCGCTTCTTGATCTCAGGATCGGGGTTGGACTCGATGATCAAATGCATCTCGGTGTCCATGTAATGCGTCTCGACCGTCGGGCTGGTGAGGATGTTCTCGAGCGTCGCGGACAGGCGATCGATCATGAACACCCTGGGGTTTATTCGAAACTGGGGCTGCAGATTCTCGAACTCGGTGGCCTCGGTGATCGACTTGTTCACGATCTCGGTCTTGTAGGCGGCTGCACGTCGGATCACCGCAGCCACCTCGCCGCCGATTCTGACCGGCGCATCGATTTCAAGGAACGGTGCGACATTGCCCGGCTCGATGCGCTCGGCACTCAGCGCGTCACCCAGAATCGAGAGAATCTTCTCCGCCTGCTTTTCGTCCTCTTCCGTGTTGCCCACGTGAGCCTGTTCGTAGGCCCCGATGAGTTGCCACAGCGGTTCATGTGCCTCGCCGGCCGTTCTCTTGAGGATCTCGTCGCGCTTCTTGAGCGCCTTGCCGATCAACTTGGCTTTGTCCGCCTCTGCCTCGGTGACCTTCTGATAGACGTCACTGACCAGGCCCGGCATGGTCGGTTCCGTGATAGTGAGGTCGCTGACGAGCAGCCCGGTTTCCAACTTGTCGAGGGTGGATTGGATGCGGTCCAGAGCAGCCGTCTTGTCGAACTTGCCCTTCATCAGGTCGTCGGCCGGGGTGGCCGCGGCGGTCTGGACGATTCCCTGTTCGGCCGCGGCCCGCACGATCTCTTCGGCCACCTCATCGTTGCCGATGTTCCTCACATAATCGAGAACTGCCTCAGGGTCGGCGTTCTGCTGCGCATCCTGCCGGACCTTGTACGTCATCGACCAGCGCGCGTGGATGATGTTGGCATCCGCCGTCAGGAGCCACCCATCCCTCTCGGGAAGCAGCGGCCCCCGTTTCGGCTGGCCGGGCTCGTCCCACGCCTGCACCTCCCACCAGAAAGCGTTGTCCACCTTGATCGTCACCGATGCCGTGGACACCTCGATGACCTGATCGATGGGATAAGGGAAGGCCAGGTGCGGCCCCCCTGGCAGCAGAACCTTGGTCTGTGGCGAGTCACCAACGATCCGGCCGAAGCGCAGGCGCACCGCGGCGTGCTGCTGGTCTACATTGAACCACCCGCTGAACGCGTATGCGATCAGGACGAAGACCATCAGGACCGTGAGGATTCCGAAGCTGTAGCGCAGAGCGTCGGCCAGCGACTCCTGCGCCGGGTCGAGAACCTCGTTGACGACCTGGCCAGCGTCGTCGTGGTGCTCGTGCTGATGCTCGAATGGGTTGCTGGCAGGTGTCATTATTCGTGGTGCGCTTCGTTCGTTTCCTGCGCCATGCGGTCGGTGCTCGGCGCTTTCTTGAGTGCGTGCTCCGTAGCGCCCAACAGGCGCTCGGGCGAGAAGACGTGATCGATGGTGAGAAAAAATGTCGTCCGGTGTTTGAGAAACGTTTCCAGGGCCTCGGTCCAACGCAGGAAGTTGGCCAGCTCCGGATCCTCGCGATAATGCTCAAGGTACTTCACCGCCTCGATCTTACCCTTGAGACGGATGGTACCTGCGAACCGGTCGGCAAAGGAAAGAATCTGCTCTCTGATCTGCTCGGCCTCCTGCGTGATCCGCTTGGCCTCGGCCTCGCCCGAGGTCGTGGCTTTGGCGGCGAGTCGCTCTCGCTCCTGCTTCATCCGTTCGAACACGCGTTCGGTCACCTTGCTGGGCATGATGATCCGCCGAATGCCCATACGCTCGATTTTCAGACCGAGGTCCTCGCGGTCGACCTTTTCCGCCAGCACCCTGGTGGCCTCCAACTCCATTTCCGCCAGCTTCACGCGATCCGGGTCGGTGTGCACCATGTCGTTAAAGTCGTAGCGGCTGAATACACTACGCACCTCACGCATCATTTTGCCGAGCCGGGCCCTGGCCCGATCCACCGTGTTGAGCCTGCGGAGAAACGCCAGCGGGTCGTCGATGCGCCAGGCCAGGTAGGTCTTGACGATCACCGTGTGGTTGTCCCGTGTGGCGACGGTTTCCAACTGGTCGTCCATCATCTGCACGAGGGTCGAATACTTCGTCACCGTCTGGATCGGTGGAAACCATTTGAAGTAGAGCCCGGGCTCCGATTGGATACTTGATGCGTCGGCGCTGCGGAATGTGGAGACGACGGCCACCTCGTCGTATCGCACCTGGAACATGAACATGTAGGCCAGCAGCACCAGGACGACCAGAACGCCAACCAGAAATGTCAGTTTGTTTTTCATCGCTCGAACGCTCCACGTGTCCCGGCGGGCCGGACCGCGGTCCTTCCTGCGTCAGGGGTTACTTGAGAATGTTCTTCAGATCCGATCGCTGTTCCCTCAGGTCAATACGGATTTCCGGGGGATGCGCGCCGGTCGTCGGCATGAGCACCTTGCGCGCGTCCTTCATCCCTTCGGCAACGATGCGCAAGTAGCGCCTGACGCGGAAGTAGTCGGGCGCCGCGCTATAAGCCAGCAGATCGACCTTGAATCGTTCGGCCCGGACACGAGCGCCGAGCGAGAGGCGCCACCGTTCGGCCCGCGCCGTGTAGATCGTCTTGGACACGTCGCCGCGGGCCGCGACGAGCATCCGGTTGATGTCACTTTCGATCCGTCGCGTGCGCCCGTCCGCGTCGCCGTGCTGCTGCTTGGCCGCGTCGTAGGCAAGGATCGCTTCGTAAAGCGCGATCGCATCCGCCTCGGTGCCGGCCACCCTCGCCAGTTGTTCGATTCGCGTGCGGCGGGCCTTCTGGATCAAGCTCTGACGATCCTGTTCGGCACCGTCGAGCTTGTGAAAGCTCGCCGCCACCTCGCCGGCCTGCGGCGGGTGGACGCCCACGACGGCAACCGACAAGATGCGCACGCCCGTGCCCTCGGTGTCACGGGCGATCCGGTGGCGCAGTTCGTCCGCAATCAATATCTCGACCGTTCGGCCGTTCGACGTCTCGGCTCGGCTCCGCGTCAACAGGTCGTCGACGTTCCACGTAACCAGGACCGCATTGACGGCGCGCTCACCGATTCGCTTCAGTCGAGCTTCGGGGTCGCGTGCCCAGCGCATAAAGTCGATCAGGCCGTCTATTCTGTAGTAGAGGAGGATGTCCGCGGCCACGAGGGACATGCTCGGCGGCGCGTCCTCGTCGCTCGCCTCGTCTGCGTCCGGATCATTGGCCCTGGGAGCGGTACTCGCAAACGTCGTGGGTGCGGCGATGAGGTACGACTCTTCGGCAGCCGAATGCGGGTTGGTCCAGAGAATAGGCGTATTCGCGAGCAACTCGGACTGCATCGACCCGATGGCCATCTGCTGCACAAGGTTGACGGGGTGCTTGCGGGCCGCCGAAATCGGCCAGGGCAGCTTGAGGTGCACGCCCGCGTCCAGCGGCGGATCCGTCACGATGCGCCCGTAGCGCGTGACGATCGCCTGCTCGTGCGGAGCAACGACCACGAAGCATGTCGACGACACGAGCACAAACAGGGCGAAGCAGACCATTGGCGTGACGGCGCGTCCGAGCAGCCGATAGAACCAGCTGCGCGAGACCTCAAATCCGAACTGATAGTTGATCGTGTCGCTGACGGCACTGGCGAGGGATTCGGGCGTGGTCAGCAGCCCCAGAACCCTGCTGTCGAACGCGGGCCTGTCGACTTCTTCGGCCTGCCGCGGCCGGTAGGCGCTCAGAAGAAAGGTGAAGAGCGTCTCGATGCCGACCAGAATCATCAGGGCGGGGATGACCAGTCTCAGCCACGCCATGAAGTTGGCGACGTCGAAGTGGGCGAGGACGGCGGCAACCAGCGCCAGCGCTGCGACAACGGCGTTACCCATCAGGTAACTCGCGCCGCCGCGAAGCAGTTGCCACTGCTTGACGCGGGTCATGCCCGACAGGTAACGCGCCACCAGGAACGCGCAGAGCGCCACGGCCATGCAGGCGGCCATGAGCACCAACAGGTTGACATCCGGGTCGATTGCACCGGTGTAGAAGGCCGATTCGTCCAGTCGTGGCCCGGCCATCGAGGCGATGTTGAGCCAGAGCAGAGTGGAGCCGATCGCCAGCAGGTACACGGCCAGAACAAGACTGACGATGCCCAGTCCCCATCTCTTGAGGATGGCCAGTCGTCGGCGGGCGATCTGAAGATCGCCGGCGCGTTCTTCGAACAGGGCTGCCGTCGCCGCGTCAGCGCGGGCAAGCTGTTCAGACTCCAGCGATTCGGCGCGCTCGAGCCGGTGCTGATGGAACAGCAGCACCAGAATGATCCAGATGATGATCCCGCCCAGAAGGTGCCAGGTCGCCGCATACAGGGCCGGGCTCACGGTCGCGAGCCCCAGAATGGCCATGACGATCGTCAGCAACACCTGCACGAGCAGTCCCGCCGCTGCCGAGTTCGTCGCGCGCCGAAATGTTTCCTGATCCGGGGTCATTTCTTTCGTGGTGCAGAGTGACACGGGCGGGAGTGCAGAAGCGACGGAGGGTTGGGCATTGGGTGCCGTCCTGTGTCGGCTTCACGTTTCGGTATTTCAGTTGACGGTCCGCCTATCGGTTGGGACATCTCATTCCGTTCGCCCTCCCCCCTTCGTCGTTTCGTCGTTTCGTCGCTCGTTTGTGAATACCGCGGAATAGAACGTCCGACTCCCAACATACCATTGCGTGTCGAGTGTCACAGCGTAAGATAAAATGACATGATCCAGCAGATTCTGACCATCGCACACAACGCGTTCGTGGAAGCGACGCGGCAGCCGATCTACGTCGTGTTGCTGCTGGCGGCGACGGTCCTGCTCGTGGTCAATCCGTCGCTGTCGGCGTACACGATGGACGACGACAACAAGATTCTCGTCGACATGGGCCTCAGCACGCTGTTCCTTGCGGGTCTGCTGCTGTCGGCCTTCACGGCCACGGGCGTGCTGAGCGCCGAGGTCGAAAATCGAACGGTGCTGACTGTCGTGAGCAAACCGGTGTCGCGCCCGACATTCGTCACGGGCAAATACCTGGGCGTTGCCGCGGCGCTGGCTGTCGCCTTCTGGACGCTGACGTTGATCTTCCTGCTGACCGTCCGCCACGAAGTGATCCAGCGTGCCACGGACCCCTTCGACATGCCGGTGATCGTGTTCGGCGTCCTGGCCGGCTTGACGGCACTGTTGGGCGCCACCCTGGCTAACTATTTTTACCAATGGGTTTTCACCTCGACGTTCGTCTTTGCGTTCGCCGGCCTCACGACCGTGAGTCTCGTGATGGTGCTCATGATCAACAAGGAATGGCAGTTCCAGTCGATCGCGACCGACGTGGATCCGCAGTTGCTCACGGCCCTGCTTCTGGTGTTCGAAGCCGTCCTGATCCTGACTGCCGTCGCCGTCGCCTGCTCGACACGGCTGGGGCAGGTCATGACGCTCGTGACCTGCGTGCTGGTGTTCCTGCTGGGACTGGTCACCCACTACTTCAGCATGCAGGCCGACAAGACTCTGGGGGATCTGGAGGGTTCGCCGTTTCATCATGGGTTGTACTGGATGCTGAAGCTGTTCTTCCTGGTGGTGCCGAATCTTCAATACCTCTGGCACGCTGACGCCCTGACCCAAGGTCACCCGATCACGGGCCAGCACGTCATCCTGCTAAGTGTCTACAGCGTGTGCTACATTGCCGCCATTCTGTCGTTGGCCATTGCCTTGTTCCAGACGCGCGAGGTCGGATAACCCCGCGGCCTCCGACCGGCCCTCCGACACTACGTCCGAAGCAGCGTCCGAGTCAACGTAGCCGTGCGGTCATGCCACCACAGGCTTCGCGCCCACGGCGTCGCGGTGCTGTTCGGCCTCGGCAAGCGCGGCCGCGTCGGCGCGCTCGATATCCTCGCCCGACCGCACGAGACGCGCGGAGTTGAACACGACGATCAACCCGGCAACGACGTGCAAGACTGCGGCGTAGATCGGCGCGATGTAGCCCGCCGCCGCGAGGACTTCGAACGCGACGATGAACGCAAAGCCGATCACCAGGTTCTGCTTGATGACGGCGCTCGTGCGTCGCGACAGGCGCACGAGAAACGGAATCCGGTTCAGATTGTTGTTCATCAGGGCGATATTGGCCGAGTGGATGGCCACGTCGCTTCCGGCCGCACCCATCGCAATGGAAATGTCGCCGGCGGCGAGGGCGGGGGCGTCGTTGACACCGTCGCCGACGACCGCCACGCGGTGACCGCGCCGCTTGAGGTCGTCAACGATCTCCAGCTTCTGATGCGGCAGAACCTCGGCTTCGTATTCGGTGTGCATCTGCGCCGCGACGCGCTTGGCCACGCTCTCGCGGTCGCCCGTGACGATGATCAGGCGTTTCAAGCCCAGGCCACGGAGTCGATCAATCGCCGCGGGCGCATCGGAGCGGGTGTTGTCCATCAGACCGACCCAGCCGAGAAGTTTCGCGTCGCGCACGACGAAAAGAACGCTGAGTCCGTCGGCTTCCTGGCTTGACTGGGCCGCGTCGATCTGCTGTGTGGCGGCGGCGTCGAGCCCTGTGGCCGTGTTTTCGCTCAACCAGGTTGCCCGGCCCACGAAGACGCGACTGCCGTCAACAACGGCCGAGACGCCCTTGCCCGGCACCTCTTCAAAGTCGGTGGTCTGGCCCGGGTTGAGCCTGGCCTTGCGGGCCACGTCGGTCACCGCGCGGGCCACGGGATGGCGGCTGTTCTGCTCCGCCGAAGCGGCGGCCAGCAGTAGATCCGCGCCTTGCACACCTTCGGCGGGTTTGAGGCGCACGACCTCCAACTCGCCCGTCGTGAGCGTGCCTGTCTTGTCGAACACCATCGCCGTCAGCCCCCTGGCCGACTCCAGATCGTTCACGCTCTTGACCAGCACACCCAGGCGCGCCGCAGCTGACAGAGCCGCAACCATCGCGGTGGGCGTGGCCAGGATTAACGGGCACGGGCATGCGATGACCAGCATCGCGATCACCCGCCGCCACGGTTCCTGTCCGCTTTGATGAGTGAATACCCACACGATGGCCACGAGCATCAATACCGTCGGCGTGTACCAGCCCGCGTAACGATCGATCATTCGCATGATGGGGATTCGCGTCCTCTCGGCCTGCAGAATCAGCTGCTTGACGCGGCCCAGCGTCGTGTCCGGGCCGGCCTTGGTCACCTCGATGTCCATCGCACCCGTGAGGTTGATCGTGCCGCCGAACACCTCGTCGCCTTCCACCTTGTCAGCGGGCAGCGACTCGCCCGTGATCGTCGCCTGGTTGACCGTGCTGTGGCCGCGAACAATCCGGCCATCCGCGGCGATGTTGTCGCCCGGCCGGACGCGGATGACATCGCCCGGGTGCAGATCACTGGCCTCGACCTCGACCTCGCCGCCATCCTGCACTTTCATCGCCTTCGTAGGCGTGATCCGCACCAGGGATTCGATGCTGGCCCGGGCCCCCAGGGCGGTGCGGTTCTCGATGAGGACCGAGATGATCATGAAAAAGGCGATCGCGGCCGATTCGACGTAAGCGCCGATGGCGAACGAGGCGATCACCGCGAGGGCGACCAGCTCGTTCATGTGCATGTGACCGTGGGCCAGGTCTTTCAAGGCGACCCAGACCAGCGGCGCCCCCAACAGGATCGCCGAGACTACGGCCATGGTCTCTGCGTGGAAGTCGCTTCCATAGCGCGACTTAAAAATATTCGCTGTCAGCGAGCATATCAGCAGAACCCCACCCATCAGCGTTGCGTAGATCTGGTAACTGATCCGGCCGGTATCGGAATCCAGGCCGAGATCTTTTTTGACGTGTTCGTGTGCCATGTCGGAAGACCCTGCTCAGGCCCATTAGGAGGTGGCGGGCCCCTTACCTTACGACGGAATCGGTGGTTGGTTCGAGCCGGTGGCGCTACCGTTGCACATCCGCAGCGGGCGGCCGCTTATTCCACACGGCAACACCTGTCTTGTCCAGCCCGGGGTCCGTACAGTTAATAGGTATTGCGCTTGCGAAGGGACAATTTGTGCAGATCCACGCGGGCCAGCAGGTCCGCGATCCGGTGCCCGGCGTGGCCGTCGCCATAGGGGTGACGCCGCGATCGGGTGGACATCGCCCTGCGAATCGCCGCCCGTACGGCGTCAGAACCGTAATTGCAGTCGACTACACCGGCAGGTCTCTGGCGTCCGCTCTGGCGCGGGCCGATGTTGACGCTCGGAATTCGTAGCGCCACGGCCTCGATCAGACCGGCCGACGAGTTGCCGACGATCGCGCTGCTGCCTGCGAGGTAGGAAAGAAATCGGTGCCGCGGATGGTGCCCGCAACGGAAGGTTGATCGGCCACCGTTGCGAGCCATCCGAGCAAGGTGAGTCCGGATGGCGCTGCGTATGCCGTCTGAACCCGGATCGATGTTCGGTTCGGACAGCAGCACCCATCGATCGGATCCGAAACTCTTGAGGGCTGCCGTCACCACGCTGTGGGTGACGAACAAGGAACAACTGCTTCATC
>Ga0310124_10002916_pt1 | contig 11670 bp, 9 predicted proteins | sample CB11b_AW_Bot5_MG_FD_203507 | JGI IMG/M metagenome (GOLD analysis project Ga0310124, IMG submission 203507) | Marine microbial communities from Western Arctic Ocean, Canada - CB11b_AW_Bot5 | ecosystem: Environmental > Aquatic > Marine > Oceanic | place: Canada: Western Arctic Ocean | collected...
GAGATGCGGCCGTCCCGCATCACCGCTGGTACCGGCCCCTGGCGTACTTCCTGGCCGACGTCAAGGCGATGCTGACCGATCACCTCGACCGCGACCAATTCAAACTGCTGCGCGAGCTGTACCGCCACGAATTGCTGCAGAGACTGAATGTGTACCGTCGCGAACAGTCGCTGCCTGAGTTGAAGGCCAGTTCGGTGATGCTCGCACACCCGAAGCTTGACCTGTTCGTCAATCCCGATTCGGCCCACTCGGCCAGGGTCATGGGCTGTACCGTCTGCCACGAGGGATCTGGCCAGGAAACGATCTTCGAGCACACCTCCCACACGCCGCGCGATATCTGGGTGGATCGCAAGAGCGGAGCGCCCGTCCCCGACTTTCTGATCCGTCAGGGCGAGGTCACCCCTGATCACGGTGATCCGGTCGATCATGAGCCTGCGGTGGCCCACAAAACCGCCGCGGACGCGTCGGTGCGGGACACGGTGATCATCATTCCGGCGTCGTTGACCAATGAGGACGCTGCCACCGCGGAGCCTGATTACGGTCGCGCTCACGGGGGTTCCTTTCACGACGGCGGCAACCTGAACCACGCAACCGATCCGGCTCCATTCGCGCCGCTGAAGGTTCCGCATGACGATCATCCGCTCTACGCACCACCTGGTGACGAAACAGGCGGCTTGCGGGAGGTGGTCCGACAGCAGCAGTTCTGGTCGCGCCAGTTCGGCTGGGCCCACACCCATTACTCCATTTGGGAAAAGCCCATGCACAAGCTCGACTACGTCGAATCGAGCTGCAACAAGTGCCACACGGAGGTGTTCGATCTGAAGGACACCGCCCCGCGCCTGTTCGAGGGTCGAAAGCTGTTCGCGCAGTTCGGGTGCGTCAACTGTCACTCGGTGACCGAGATCGAAGACGACCTGGACCTTCGGCGCGTCGGCCCCAGCCTGGTCCACGTGAAGCACAAGCTGTCCAAGGCCATGACGGCCAGTTGGATATGGGCGCCCAAGGCGCTGCGGGCTACGACGCGGATGCCGCATTACTTCATGCAGGAGAACAACTCGTCGCCCCTGGATATCCTTCGCACCCGCGTCGAGGTGGCGGCCATGGCGCAATACCTGTTGAACGCCGAGCCGGGCCGGGCGGTCGCGGGCAACCCGCCGGTATACGCGCCGAAGCCTCATCCACAGGAGCCCGGGGACGCCGAGCGCGGTCGCGAGCTATTCCATCGCGTCGGGTGCCTCGCGTGCCACACCAACTTGAACGAGCACGGTCGCGCGTGGATCGTCAACGACCTGGCTGAAAGGACGGGCCTCGACGAGCAGCAGGCCCGCGAACATCACGACGGGCAGATGGATACCAACCAGCGCCACCAGTACGTCCTTGAACACCTCGAAGACCGCCTGCAGCGGACGGGGCCGGAACTCTCGGCCGTGGGGACGAAGCTGCTCGCCGGCCGCACACGGCAACAGGCGCGCGACTGGCTGTTCAACTGGCTGATCAATCCCCGCGGCTACCACAGCTACACGATCATGCCCCGACTTCGCCTCAGCGATCAGGAATCGGCCGACATCACCGAATACCTGCTCGATCAGACGCGCGACGACTATGAGCCAAGCGACTTCGAGATCACGGAGGACGGCGCCAGAATGCTCACCGAGCTGGTGGTGAACATCAAGGCCGCCCAGAGCACCGAGGACATGGCCCGCGAGGAAGTCGCGGACGAAGCCCGTTGGCCGCGGGACAGGAAGCTGATGTTCCTAGGCGAAAAGATGATCTCGCACTACGGCTGCAACGGGTGCCACCTGATCAACGGCTTCGAGGCGGCGGTGTCGGCGTGCACCACGCTCGACGGCTGGGGCCTGAAGGATCCGCACAAGCTCGATTTCGGCCACTATCAGCACGCGTTCGACCGCCTGCGTACACAACCGTGGGATCTGCACCGCGTCCGCGGGCACGGACTTGCGGCCGACGCGCCCAACGTCTCGCACGACAACAGGGACAGCGTCGAGAAGCTGAAAGTCGACTGGGAGCAGATCGAGAACGAGAGGCGGCCGTGGCTCTATCACAAGCTGCACAACTCCCGTGTCTACGACCGCGCCCGAACGAGTTTCGACGGCGGCGCGATCAAGCCCGATGAGCGCATCGACGTGGGCCGGCCCTATGACAAGCTCAAGATGCCGCGATTTTACCTGACCGACCGGCAGGTCAGGTCCCTGGTGACCTACGTCACCAGCATCCGCAAACCGTTGGTGTCACCGCAGCTTCAGGAGGTGTCGGACGATGCCGGAAGGCAGGTGACGCGCGGCCGCCAGATGGCGACGCTGTACAACTGCTACGGATGTCACAACATTGAGGGCAACAGTGTGCACATCCACCAGTACTTCGGGGTCTACGAAGACGGACGCTACGTCGACGACTCCCTGAACTGGGCCCCGCCGCGCCTGCTGGGTCAGGGCGGCAAGACCCAGGGCGATTGGCTGTTCGGTTTCCTTCAGAACGTGCAGCCGATCCGGCCATGGCTGCGGATCCGGATGCCGAGCTTCCCCATGACCGAGGACCACGCCCGCACGCTGGCCGACTATTTCGCGGGTCACAGCCGGGTCCTCTCTCGCTATCTGGATGGGCATCTCAAGGTGATCGATGATTCCCGCGCAGGCCTCGAAAAGCAGTTTCGCCGCGATGAACCGAAAGGCTCGCTCGTCGAACGGCTCGAAACGGTTGAGGCTTCTATCGGCGAGTTACGTCCGGATGGCGATGGCGCCGAGGGGTCAGCGACCGAGCACCTGCGGCATCTCAAGCAGGAGAAAGCCGATCTCGAATTCCGGATCAACCAGCTTCAGCGCCGGCACGCGACGTGGTTCGAGAGCGACGTGCCGGATGTCGCCGCGGCGGTCGATCGGATCCGGCTATTCGCATTGTCGAGCGACCTGGTGGTCTCCGAGCATATCGATCCGCGACATGAAGAAGATGACCAGGAGCGACGCAATACCTGGGATGGTTTGCTCGCCAAGGTTCGGGCTCTGGTGGGGGCATTCAACGCCCCCTATCCCTACACGCCGGCATACGACCCCGACGCGGCCCAGGGCGATCCCGAGCGGGCCGAGGTCCGTTTCGCTCGCGGAAAGGAACTGTTCACGGTCATGGGCTGCATGGGCGCCGCATGCCATCGCGTCGGCGACGATCACCTGCTGGCCCGCAACAACATGCTGGTGCCAACGTCGCTCGAGGATTCTGTGGATGAAGAAGACGAGGAAGACTACGAGGACGACGAAGAGGAAGGCTACGGGGATGATGACTACGCAGATGAGGCCGGGGATGAATCCCCTCCCGTCGCCGTACGACCCGACGGCCCGCCCTTAGGCGCGCCGAATCTTCGTATAGTGGCCCGGCGCCTGCAGGCAGACTGGGTCCGGCAGTGGCTGGTGCATTCGGGCACGATCCAGCCGGGCACGAGGATGCAGCAGTATTTCAAGGACGGGAAATCAGAGTTTGCGACTCGATTACCGCAAGAGCGAGCGGAACTCGAGAAACTTTTCGGCACCACGGCCAAGCAGCAGCAGGATCTGCTGATGGACTTCCTGTACAGCGTTGGCCCGAGAAGAGTCACCTTGGCACCCGACGGGAAGATCCTTGAGGTCGGGTCCGCGGCCGAGGTCAAGCTCACTGCCCTGGAACCGCCGCCGGTCACGCCCGGGGTCGATGCGCCGGCGGCCGAGGCGCCTGACCCGCCGTAGGAGAGCGCGGCTCCGCCGGTGCCGACCGTCGCGCCGAAGACGGCGCCGCCCGCGCCTCCAAAGCCGAAAACGCCACAGATCCCCGACTGGCACGACGAGCCGACCGTTGCGTACGAGGGACCGGCGGTCCATGGCAACAAGATCCGAGTCATCGGCGTGGTGAAATTCCAGGGTCGCGACCGACGAACGAAGAAGATCAGCATGACCGCCGATCAGGTCTGCGCCGCCGGACACGCCCACCCGGTCTATAGCGAACAGCAGGTGGTGACCGAAGACGGGAATCTCGTCAACGCCTTGGTCTACGTCAAGGAGGGATTGCCGCGCAGACTGACCTTCGATCCACCCAGTCGCGCCGAAATTCGGCAGACCGGTTGCGTTTACCAGCCCCACGTGACAGCGGTGATGGTCGGGCAGACGCTCGATATCCTGAACGGCGACAACACGGCCCACAACGTGAAGATCATGGCCCGGCAGAACCGCGCCGAAAACTTCAACCAGGCCACCGCGGGCGTGAAAAACACGATCAAGCCAAAGCGACCGGAGATGATGGTCGCATTGGCGTGCAACTACCACCCGTGGATGAGTGGCGTGCTTCACGTGCTCGAGCACCCCTTCTTCAGCGTAAGCGATGCGGAGGGGCGCTTCGAGATCCGCGGGCTGCCGCCCGGCAAGTACACGTTGGAGGTGCTCCACGAGAGCCCGAAAACCGCTGCCGTAACGTTCGAGGTCGAGATTTCGGCGGACTCGTCGCACCGCGCGTCGGACATTGCCGTGCGAGGCCGGTGCTCACCGCGCGGTGAGCGGCCGAGCCCGGCTGCGTCAGGCGCAGATCGAGTCTGGGGGGCGGAGCCGCAGGATGGCTGTACAGACGAACGCGAACCGCCGCACCGGCGGGCGATTGCCGGCACCGGCGGGCGGCGCTTTGTCGGTGGTCCTCACGCTGACCGACGCTGCGGCGGCACAAAGCGTGCCGGAGACATCCGGGCGGACCTCCTGGTGGATGTTCGAGCCGGCCTCGACGCACGCGCCGTCGATCATCGGCCTCTTTCAAGTCATTCTCTACCTGACTCTCGCGGTGTGCGCCGGCGTGTTCGCGGTTCCGTTCGTCCTGCCCAGGGAGCCCTACATGTGGCTGGGCGCCGCGGCGATGTACGAACACCATTGGCTCATCTTCGCCTTCACCGGCGTGCCGGGGCTGCTGTTCCTGCTCGTCGCGCGCCCGCGCGACCGATTCGGTGTCCGCGCGGGCGACAATCCGTGCCGAGCCAACTCTCTGGAGTGGGCCACGACCTCACCGCCGGTGCACACCAACTTCGACACGATCCCGACGGTGTACCGGGGCCCGTACGAGTACAGTTCGCCGATCGTGTATGAAGACTATCTGCCGCAGAACGTCGCCGTACCCGACAGTCTGGCGAGAGGCTAAGAGCTGTCAGATGAACGACCGGTCCTATTCACCCTGGCTGCATCGATTCGCGGTGCTGGTCGTTGTGGCGACGTTCGTCGTCATCATCAGCGGGGGTAACGTCACCAGTCGCGGTGCCGGCCTGGCGGTTCCCGACGGCTACCGGGTGTTCGGTCATTTCCTCTGGACCTTCCCGATGGATCATTGGGTCGGAAACATCTTTCACGAGCACATCCACCGACTGAAAGGCAGCGTCATCGGTCTGCTGATCGTCGTGCTGGCCGTCTGGCTTTTTCTGTCACAAAGTAAACGGCCCTGGCTGAGGCTGGTCGGTCTGATCACGCTGGCGATGGTGCTGATCCAGGGCATGATGGGCGCGGCGCGTGTCGACCGGCTGTCGACAACGTATGCGATCATTCACGGAATCCATGCCCAGATCATTCTCTGCATGACCGTCTGGATCGCCGCGGCAACCGGCCGCACCTGGCAGCGGCGCGGGCCCGCGACCGACGGGCCGTCCTACACGAATGGGTTACGGCGCGGATCAATCCTGCTTCTTGCCGTGCTGCTGGTGCAACTGGTCCTTGGCGCCCTGGTACGCCACCACGGAGCTGCCCTGGCGATTCCAGACTTTCCTGGTCACTACGGGAGCCTGCTGCCGCCGTTTACCCAGGCGGGGATCGAGGCGGCCCACGACGCGATCGTGCCATACGACCGCAGCCCCACGAACTATCCGACGCCGGCACAGGTGAGTGTTCATTTCGCGCACCGCGTCTGGGCGCTATTCGTCCTGGCCACGGCCGTCTGGCTCATCACCCGCTTGTCGGCCCGTGCGGCGTCGGACCCGGCCCTGATGCGACCCTCCGTGGCACTGGCGTCGCTGCTGATTGTCCAGGTGGCATTCGGGGTCGCCGTCATCGCCAGCGGTCGTCATCCCCAACTGGCGACGGCACACCAGGCAACCGGAGCGGCGATTCTGGCCACCGCGGTCCTCCTGATGATCCGCCTGCTCGCACTGCGGCCGTTGGGGGCCGATCAAACCGATCCGCGACCGGCCCCACAGGCAGTCTCGGTGCTGCAGGAATCGACGGCATGACCACACTGCGAACCAACACGATCGGTCGGGAACAGGAAACACCGTTGATGGCCCACGGTTCGGTGCTGCAGACCGGCATCAGCAACGGAAAGATCGCGATGTGATTGTTTCTCGGCTCCGAGGTGATGTTCTTCACTGGCCTGATCGGAGCCTATATCGTCCTGCGCTTCGGGCAGGGGGAATGGCCTCGGCCCGAACAGACTCTCAACGTGCCTCTGACCGCGTTGAACACCTTTTTCCTGATCTGTTCGAGCGTTACCCTCGTCTGGGCCCTGCAGTCCTACCAGGCCGGCCGTCGCGTCCGGGGCCACCTGGGTCTGCTGATTACGACGCTCATCGGTGCTGCGTTCGTCGGCATCCAGGTGGTCGAGTACATCGAGTTGTACGTGCACCGCGGCCTGCGGCCCGACACGATCATTTTCGGGTCCTGCTTCTACACGATGACCGGCTTTCACGGGGCCCACGTCGCCGGCGGTGTGATCGCCCTTGCGATCCTGACCGTCATGGGCTGGCTCGGCAAGTTCGGGCCAGGGAACTTTGCCGCGGTCAAGCTTACCGGCATGTACTGGCACTTTGTCGACCTGGTGTGGATCATCCTTTTCGCGATTGTGTACCTGATGTGAGTTGGGAAGCGCCCCGCCACGGCGGGTAACCTCCGCGACGGAGCGACGACGGGAAGATCCCGTTGCAGCAGAAGTCTCGTGCAATTTGAGTCGACGACAGGGTCATCACCATATCTGAATCACATACGGGTTCGTCCGACGGCCCCACGGCGCACAGCGTCAGTCTCGTTCCCTGCTTTCTGACGCTACTGGCACTGACGGCTGCGGAGGTGGCGCTGTACGAACTGTGGCGCCAGACCGCCAGCGCCGGGCAGCCTTTCGTGCCGAAATTCGCCCTGGTCCTTTTGATCCTGATCTTCACGATCCCGAAAGCGATGATCGTCCTAATCTTCTTCATGCACCTGAAATTCGAGAAGCTCACGATCATCGTCCTGGCACTGGTCCCATTCGTCCTTGCCGGGATCGCGGTGCTGCCCATTCTCGCCGACAGCTTGGCCCTGAATCCGGGCGCGATGAACAAAGTCGAGGGGCTGAAAGACTTCAGCACGCTAAAGACGTCCGAATCCGATGATCACCCGCGCGGGCCGGCGGCCGATCCGGCCCGTGATGTCCGAATCAGCGGTCGACCCATCGCCCGAACAACGCCAGCGGCTTCGATCGTTGGGCCATGTCAAGTAACCCATGCATTTGCCTCGGACGAGTGCCGTCGTTCTCCAATCGGCCGTGTCGGCAGGCGGACTGCTGCTCGTCGTACTCGCGGCGCACTGGCCTGCGATCCAGGCCGGCACGGTGTGGGATGACAACCGGTACGTCTTCGACAACACCATCCTGCATGAACCGGGCGGCATCGGGCGAATCTGGTTCGACTTCGGAGCGTCGCCCGACTACTACCCGTTGACGTTTACGACGTGGTGGCTCGAATACCGCCTGACGAACCTGAACGTGGAAATAAGCCATGGCGTGAATGTGCTCCTGCATGCGCTTTCCGCGATCGTGTTGTGGCGCGTCTTGAGACCTCTGATGACCGTCGGCGTATGGCTCACGGCGGCGCTGTTCGCTGTTCATCCGGTGACGGTCGAGTCGGTGGCATGGCTCGCGGAACGCAAGAACACGCTGTCGATGCTGTTGTTCCTCGGTTCCATGCTGATGGTTCTTCGCTTCGAAGATGCGAATCACGAGGAGGCGGCGTCGAATGTCGGTCGCCAAAATTCCGGCCATTCACGAATGCGCGCATCGCACGGTGATGTGAGAAGGCTGTTTGCACCGGCGACGTACATCGGGGCATTGTTCCTGTTCACGATGACCCTTTCCCAAGTCGGCAGTGGCACGGATGCCGGTCGTGATGCTGCTGCTGGCCTGGTGGCGCCGTGGCCGGATCACGCGTACCGACGTGATGCGCATGGTTCCCTTCTTAGTTGTGGCCGGAGTCCTCGGCCTGCTCACCGTCGTTCACGAGGACCGAATCGCGATCAACACGGTGGTACCGAGGCCGGAGGGCGCCTGGTCGCGCTTGGCGTCGATGGGCTGGTGCGTCTGGTTCTACCTCTTCAAGGTGGCGCTGCCGCTGCGACTCTCGATGGTCTATCCCCGGGGGGATGTCAATCCGGTTTCCCTGGTGTCGTGGTTGCCGCTGCTGGGGCTGCTGACGGTGGCCATCGCGGCGTGGATCCTGCGCAAGACCGGGGGTCGAGCGGTCCTGGTCGCCCTCGGCGTCTACATGGCGATGCTGCTGCCTACATTCGGTGTCGTTGATAATGCTTACTTTTTCTATTCTTTCGTTGCCGACCATTTTCAGTACTTTGCTCTCGCTGCTCCCTTGTGCCTTGCCGTCGCGGCCGCGGCTCGACTCACTGGTCCGCTTCGGCAGTCACCGCGTACCGCGCCATGGGCGTTGTCGTGGCGGCCGCTGTCCTGTTCGTTCTTTCCACGCTCACGTGGCACCGCTGCCGCCAGTACATTGATCCCACAGAATTATGGCTCGATACCACTCGAAAGAATCCGACATCGGCACTGGCGCACTACAACCTGGGTAATGAGTTGCGGTTTGAGGGCCGCATGGACGAGGCGATCAGTTTCTATCGCCTAGCCATTCGGATCGACCCTCAGCACGTCATGGCACATATCAACCTGGGCGCCTCGCTGGCCTTCCAGGGGAGCCTGGAGAAAGCCATCCGCCACTACCGCCTTGCATTGAGGATCAATCCGGACCACCCTGACGCGCATTACAATATGGGCAACGCGCTGGTCCGCCAGGACCGTCTTGACGCGGGCATCGAACACTATCGCCGATCGATCATCCTCCGGCCTGACTACGACAGCGAGCACAACAACTTGGCCTACGCGCTTGGCCTTCAAGGCCGCTTCGACGAAGCCATTCGCCACTCCCGCGAGGCACTGCGTATTGACCCCGAGAACGCGAACGCACGCGACAACCTGAACCGATATAAACGGATGAAAGACCAGGCACAGAAATGACATCGAATGGCTGAAACCGCTCACGAGTGCGAAAATCGCGAAATCCATCGGCGTCACCATGAGGTCGGCGACGACACGCCGGCGGCGATCCGCCTGGAATCGCTCGGCTACAGTTATCGCGGATCGATCTCCCGAGGCACCGGTCGCGATCATTCCACGGCATCCGCGGATGCGGCGCTCGACGGGGTGAGTCTCGATGTGGCCGCCGGAGAGATCTTCGGCGTGCTGGGGCCCAACGGCAGCGGAAAGACGACGCTGTTTCGGATTCTTGCGACGATGATGCGACCCACTCACGGTCGCGCCAGCGTATTCGGTGACGATGTGGCGGGTCGTCCCCATCAGGTACGCGCTCAGCTGGGTGTGGTCTTCCAGCAACCGAGCGTCGACCTCAAGCTGACCGCATGGGAGAACATGATCCATCAAGGCCGTCTGTACGGTCTAAGAGGGCCTGAACTCAGAGAGCGAGCCGGCATGTTGCTTGAGCGGTTCGGCCTGCTTGACCGCCGCCGCGACCTGATCGAGACCTTCAGCGGCGGGATGCGACGTCGGCTGGAAGTGGCCAAAGCGATGCTGCATGACCCGTGCCTGTTGCTGCTCGACGAACCCGAGACCGGTCTGGACCCCGCGGGGCGCCGCGACCTGTGGAAGTTGTTGGAGTCGGTCCGCGCGCAGCGGAACGTGACCGTGGCGCTCACCACTCATCTGATGGAGCAGGCGCAGCGCTGCGACCGGCTCGCCATTCTCAATCGGGGACGCCTGATCGCGTTGGATTCGCCCGCGGGACTAACCGGCCGCATCGGCGCACCGGTGATTCGGATTGAGCCGGCCACCGGTCAGGATGCCGGCCAATTGCGAGATGCCATCGAACAGCGCTTCGGGCCGTGGACCGAGGGGGCGGTGCCGACGCTGGTCGGCGGCACGATTCGCCTGCAGAATGCAAAAGGCGCAGCGTTCGCCGTCGAACTTTCGGCGGCCTTCGGCGAGCGAATCCAGAGCACCACCATAGGCCGGGCCACGCTCGAGGACGTGTTTCTTCACCTGACGGGACATACGTTGTTGGGGGACGCACGAAGGGGAGAAGCGTTGAGGCACGAAGGCACGTAGGGTTGCGGTTCGCGGCGCCGTCCGTTTCGGTTTCGCTCTTCCCTATTTGAAGTCACTTACCCGCCATCGACAAGGCATTCCGTCGCGGCGGTAGTTGCGACACCACCCCTTCGTGCCTGCGTGCCTTCGTGCCTCACCCCCACCGACAGCAGACATCATGCTGGCGGCATGAACCTCGACCCGGCCAATGGCACGCGTCGGTTGACTGCGGGACCAGCCGGTAGCAGCGGGCCAACGAGCAGGACGATGGCCGCGACCAACGCGTTGCCCGCCAGGGCCCACCATCCGCCGGCCCCGGCGAACACGATGACGGCGTTGATCAGAAGCATCAGCATGGTCATCGGGATCAGCACGCGCCAAGCCAGCCGCATCAGCTGGTCGAAACGAAACCGCGGCAGGGTCCAGCGCACGACCATCATCAGCGACAGCAACAGGAAGATCTTCAACAGAAACGCCGCGAACTTGAGCAGAACCAGACCGACGCCGCCCACGAGCGACTCCTGAATAAACGGCAGATCCCATCCGCCTAGGAACAGGATGCAGAAGAATGCCGAGCCGGCGATCATGTGCATGTACTCACCGAGAAAGAACATCGCCCACTTCATCGACGAGTACTCGGTGTGGTAGCCACCGACCAGTTCCTGTTCGGCCTCCGCCAAATCGAACGGTGCCCGGTTGCACTCGGCCAGCACACACGTGAAGAAAACGGTCGCCGCCACCGGCTGCGTGAACAGGTGCCACACGCCGTTCGCCTGATCGTGGACCAGAACGTGCGCCGTCGCGGATCCGGTCATGAGCAGAACAATCAGCACGGAAAGCCCCATGGGGATCTCATAGCTGAGCATCTGCGCCGTCGCGCGCAGGCCGCCGAAAAACGAGTACTTGCTGTTCGACGCGTACCCGCCCAGGACCACGCCGTAAACGGCCAGCGACCCGACGGCCAGGATGTAGATCACGCCCACGTTGATAGGAGCCGCGGTGATCGCCAGGGCATCGCTGCCCCACTCGAGGTAACCACCCCAGGGAACCACCGCCCAGGACAGCATGGCGGGGATCATCACCGCGATCGGGGCGAGCAGAAACAGCAACCGGTCCACGCCCAGCGGCGTGTACTCCTCTTTCAGCATCAGTTTCAGCCCGTCGGCCAGAGGCTGACCGAGGCCCCACATGTGGTGCCTTACCGGAAGCACTCCGAATGAGAGATTCGTCCGGTTCGGGCCGATCCGGTCCTGGATCCAGGCGCAGATCTTGCGCTCCAGCAGGATGAGATAGGAGCAACTCAACAGCAGCAGGTGA
>Ga0310124_10002917_pt1 | contig 11669 bp, 9 predicted proteins | sample CB11b_AW_Bot5_MG_FD_203507 | JGI IMG/M metagenome (GOLD analysis project Ga0310124, IMG submission 203507) | Marine microbial communities from Western Arctic Ocean, Canada - CB11b_AW_Bot5 | ecosystem: Environmental > Aquatic > Marine > Oceanic | place: Canada: Western Arctic Ocean | collected...
GTATGCTTGCAAGTAGCCAAATTTTGGTTATGCTTTAGAGTGGAGGTATTCTGAGAGAGGAAGATTTAGCCTTACCAGTTCGAGCAGGTAGATCAGAGAAATGAAACAGTTTCTAGCTGTAATTACGTTCTCGCTGGCCATGGTCGGGATGATCGGCTGTGACGGTGGCGGTGGTAATTCCAGCGCAGGGCAGGATGTGAATAATTCCACCACGTTGTCCGAACCGGCGCCGAGCGGGAGCGAGTCCGGAGGGAGCGAGGCCGGTGAGAGCGAAAGCGGCGGCAATCCGTTAGTTGGCGGTGACCCGGGCAACGAAAGTGATCCCAACAATGACCCGTTCGCCATGGAGCAGAACGTCTACAATAGCAGTAGCGAGGGGGGTGGCGTAGGGGCGCATAGCCCCGAACCGGTGACACTCGCGCTTAGTGCCCTGGGGTTGGCGGCTGTGGGTTTGAAACTGTGCAGGCGTCGCCGGTAAACTGTCCGTTTGAGTCAATAGTGAATTTAGTCAGACGGTCGACCTTCACGGTCGGCCGTTTTTCTTTGCCCGTGATCAGGCCGCAGGCTGTTATTGGTACAATTGTCTGACCATGAATAAGTCCAGCGCTATTTACGCGGCACGGGCCAAACTCAAGCCTTTGGTCTTCCCCGGGCGGGCAGTGGGTAAGGACCTGTTGCCCGGCGGCCAGCTCATGCTCACTACTGATGTGGAGAATTATCCGGGTTTTCCAGATGGCATCATGGGCCCGCAGATGATGGAACTGTTTTTCAAGCAGGCGATGAATTTCGATACCCGAGTTGTCACCGACAAGGGGGTGTGCAGCGGCGATCAGGTCAGTACCGGATTATTCACGCTGTTTCAAGATGTGGCGTCGATCGATCTTGGCAAGCATCCGTTTCATATCAAAGCTGATAACGGCTTCGAGTGTGACAGCCACTCATTGATCATCGCCACCGGTGCCAAGGCCAATTGGCTGGGCCAGGAAAACGAGCAACGCCTGGCTCAGAGTGGTGGGGGAGTCAGTGCCTGCGCTGTGTGTGATGGGGCGTTGCCCATGTTCCGCGATCGGGAATTGGCCGTGGTCGGTGGCGGTGACTCGGCCGTGGAAGAGGCCACTTACCTGACCAAATTCGCGTCGAAGGTGTACATGATTCACCGTCGCGATCAACTTCGGGCCAGTAAGATCATGCAGGAGCGTGCGTTGAACAACGGCAAAATTGAAATTCTGTGGAACAAGGTGGTGTTGGATGTGCTCGGCGAAGAGAAGATCAACGGCATGAAGCTTAAAGACACGCAGTCGGGTCAGGAAAGTGAACTTGCCGTTAGCGGGCTTTTCATGGCCATCGGGCATACGCCCATCACCGAGTTCCTCGATGGCCAGGTGGATCTGGACGACAAGGGTTACATCAAGCTGGCCGACCCATATCGTTCGACGACAAGCGTGGAGGGTGTATTCGCGGCCGGCGACGTGGCTGACTCGGTCTATCGCCAAGCGGTCACTGCCGCAGGCATGGGTTGCAAGGCGGCTATTGACGCCGAGCGTTGGCTGGCCGAGCAGGGGATCGAGTAAGTCAAGGTCAGGCTTCGACCCAAGGGTGCGGTGACTGGTCTAGGTTGACGATAACGTTCTTGAGCTTGGTGTAGCTTTCTACTGATTCGACGCCCATATCCACGCCCACGCCGCTTTGGCGGTGCCCCTCGTAAGGAATCGAGGGCGCCCAGAAGTTGTTGCAGTTGATCCACACGAAGCTGCTATCCACCTTGGCGGCCATGCGGTGGGCTCGGCCCAGGTCATTGGTCCATATCGCCGTCGCCAGGCCGTAATTGGTCTGGTTGGCGATGCGTACCGCCTGCTGCTCGTCCTCGAAGTCGATCACCGACAGCACCGGACCAAAGATCTCTTCCTGGGCGATCCGGTCGGCAGGGTCCACGTGGTCGAAGACAATTGGGTTGACGTAATAGCCGCGATCGAGGCCGGGGTCGCGCACGCCCAGTTCAATAGGTGAATAATGTTCTTTGCCCAGGGCGATGTAGCCATTGACCTTGTTGTATTGCTCCCGGGAGACCAGTGGGCCGAGTTTGGTGTTCTCATCCATGGGGTCGCCGACTTTGAGTGTGCCCATCTTGTCGGTCAAAGCGTCAAGAAACTTATCGTGTATCTTCCGGTTAATCACTAGCCGCGAACCGGTGGTGCAGATCTGTCCGCTGTTGTAACAACTGGTAAATACGGTTGATGCCAGGGCGGCATCGAAGTCCGCATCGGGCATGATGATATTGGCGGTCTTGCCGCCAAGTTCCACGGTGACTTTACTGATCTGCTCGGCGGCGGCATGCATGATGATTTTGCCGACGGCCGTCGAACCGGTAAAGGAAATCTTGTCCACACCTTTGTGTGCCGTCAGGGCGGCGCCGGTGGTTTCGCCCAGGCCGGTGACGACGTTGATCACGCCCGGAGGAATCCCCGCTTCCAGGGCCAGTTCACCCAAACGCAGGGTCGAACGCGGTGACTGCTCAGCAGGCTTGAGAATAACGACGTTGCCGCAGGCCAATGCCGGAGAAATCTTTTGGGTCGCCATCACCAGGGGAAAGTTCCAAGGGGTAATGGCTACCACCACGCCGACGGGTTCACGCATCATGTAGATGAGCTTGCCCGCCCCGCAGGGAATGTGGCTGCCGCGGACCTTGTCGCATAGGCCGGCGCCAAATCGCAGAAACTTGACCGCGGAGACAAGGTCGTGTTGTTGAGCGTTCTTTAACGGTTTGCCCATATCTTGGCTGTCCATCAGTGCCAGCTCTTCGCTGTGCTTTTGGACCAGATCGCTGAGCTTGTAAATCAGGTCGCCACGCTCGGCAGGCAGCATTTTCGACCACGGGCCATCCTCGAAGGCTCGCCGCGCTTCACGCACGGCCCGGTCCACGTCGTCGGTGTCGGCGTGGGGTACCTGGGCGTGCACTTGTTCCGTGGCGGGGTTGATCACATCGAGCAGTTGGCCGCTGTGCGAAGAAGTCTTCTGCGGGCCAATAACCATTTGCATAGCAGCCGTCATGGTTGATCCTCCAATGATCCTCGCGTTATCCAGCAAAGTTGCTGCCAGCCGATATGTCGCACAATCGCCAGGTGATGTCAAGCCGGACCGCGGCATTGTGTGGGCTTGTTTGGTGTCTTGGCCCGGGGCAGTTTCCTTCTCGTTTAATCATTGCAATTTTGCGTTGACGCACTAGAGTCGCCAGTAGTGAATGCTGCCAGGGGTGGATTGTTTTTGTTCCTTGGAAAAAAGGACCACCCTGTGTCTTGGTTTTGACAGGCTCGTGGTCTGCTTTCAGAATAAAGGTGCGATGAACAGCCTGATTCAATTACGACACCCGCAGCGTGGCCGGCACGTTGCGCTGGTTGACGGCGAGCAGCTGTACTTGCTGGACCAATACCGCAGTGTGTACGAACTGGCCTGGGCCGCGGTCACGACCGGCGAGAAACTGGGCGAGGCAATCGCCCGTGAACGCACCGACGAGGTGATTGCTTATGAGCCGTTGTACAGCGGTGACAGTGAATGGTCGATCCTGCCGGCCATGGATCATCCGACCGAGCCGTCCCGTTGCCGGGTATCGGGCACGGGTTTGACGCACGTGGCCAGCGCCAAGAACCGTGACGCCATGCACGTGCAAGACGCCAAGCAGGTGGACGAACCGGTGACTGATTCGATGCAGATGTTTCAGTGGGGCGTAGCTGGAGGTAAGCCGGCACCTGAGATCATTGGTGTGCAGCCAGAGTGGTTTTACAAGGGTGATGGGTCGATTCTGCGGGGCCACGGCCAACCGTTGGAAGTTCCCGCGTTTGCTGACGATGGCGGTGAGGAGCCGGAAATTGCCGGCGTGTACCTGATCGACGGCAACGGCCAGCCATGGCGCATAGGCATGGCGGCCGGCAATGAATTTGCCGACCATGTCATGGAACGCAAGAACTATCTCTACCTGGCGCCGTCGAAGTTGCGCGTGGGTTCGATTGGGCCGCAGTTGATCGTGGACGGCCCATTTGATGACGTTGCCGGCCAGGTGCGCGTTGAGCGTGGTGGCGTCGTCGTGTGGCGGCAGTCGATTACCACGGGCGAGAAAAACATGTCGCACAGCATCGCCAACCTGGAACACCACCACTTTAAATACCCTCAGCACCGACAACCGGGCGACGTGCATATCCATTTTTATGGTGCCGACGCATTCAGCTTCGGCGCCGGTATAACCCTTGAGCACGGCGACGAGATGGTGGTCGAGTGGCAGGGCTTCGGCCGGCCGCTGCGCAACCCTATTTACGTAGCGTCCGAGCAGGAGGGGTTGGTCAAAATACGCACACTTTAGGCCCTTGCCGAGGATGTTGACGTGGGATATTCTCCTGTGGCCAGGGCGGGCCGCCCTTGAGGCAGATTGTCAGCATCAATTCGATCGCCTATCTTCTACGTCCATGTCTACCACCCATATAACCAGCGGCAGCCATTTGAAGGACGCATACCAGCGAGTCATGGACCGTGTTGGCGACGCGGCCATCCGGCGGGGCAGGGAGCGGCAGGACGTTATCGTTGTGGCTGTGACCAAGATGGCCAGCCCGGATCAGCTCCATACCCTGGTTGATATAGGCCACGTTGACTTCGGTGAAAACCGCGTGCAGCAGCTTGTCCAGCGTGGCCCGCAACTCGAAGAGTTTATAAACCGCAAGCAGTTCCTCGGCCGCGCCGTGGAACTTCGCGCTGAGCCTGTCCCCGAGGTACGCTGGCACATGATCGGCCATTTGCAACGGAACAAGGTCAAACTGGTGTTATCCCAAGTTAAGCTGATCCACAGTGCCGATAGCCTGCGCCTGGTCGAGGAGATTCAGAATTTCGCCGTGCGCCAAGAGTCGCCGGTAGAGGTGCTGCTTCAGGTCAACACGTCTGGTGAAACGGGCAAGCAGGGCATCGCGCCTCCAGCAGCCATACACATGGCCGAGCAGATCCACGGCATGATCAATCTTAAGTTGCGTGGGTTGATGACCATCGCGCCCATCAACGACGCTGCCGAGGCTTCACGCAGCCACTTTACCCGCACGTATGAGATATACAAGGAAATCCAGTCGGAGGGGAATTGCGGTGACCATTTCAATATCCTGTCCATGGGTATGAGCAACGATTTTGAGATTGCCATAGAAGAGGGCGCCAACATGGTCCGCATAGGCCGGGCGATTTTCGGGGAAGGATGAACGGACCGATTAGGCCGGCGGACTTTTAACTACATCATGGCCACGGGGTCAACGTCCACTGCCGTGTGTGCATCGCTGTGCAGCAGTTTGGCATTACGCAGGGTGGTCATCAGTTTCTGTAAGTCGGCCGCAGTGGGAGCGAGCATCTCGATCTGTTGGCGATAATACCCTGCGATGCGGGCAATCGGACAGGGCATCGGGCCGCGCAAGCGAACGCGGCCGTCTAATCGACGGTTGAAGTTGTTTAATTGTTGTGCCAGCTTCGCTGCCTGCTCATAACAGGTTTCGTGGTCCTTGTAACGCACTACGATGCGGGCCATGCGGGTGATCGGTGGCAGGCCGACCTGGTGGCGTAACTCGATCTCGCGGGCGGCGAACGCTTCGTAATCGTGCTCAGCGGCGAGCTTGATGGCTGCGTCGTCAGGGCTGAATGTTTGCACGATCACGACCCCGGGTTGATCGCCGCGCCCGGCCCGGCCGGCAACCTGGGAAATCAACTGGAACGTCCGCTCTGCGGCGCGGAAGTCGGGCAAGTGCAAAGCTGTATCGGCGCTGATTACCCCCACCAGGCGTACATGTGGAAAGTCAAGGCCTTTGGCGATCATCTGCGTGCCCAGCAGTATGTCGATCTCACCGCGGCGGAACGACTCCAGGCTGCTTTGGTAATCGTGGCCGCTACGCATGGTGTCCGAATCCATGCGTAACACCCGCGCGTCTTTGAATTTCTTGGCCAGTTCCTCTTCTACGCGTTGCGTGCCCAAACCAAACAGCGTCACCTTCTTTTGGCATACTGGGCAGAGCTTGGCCAGCAGTTGCTCGGCCCCGCAGTAGTGGCAGCGGACCAGTCCGCCGGAGGGTAGCCGCTTGTCCTTGTGATAGACCATCATGGCGTCACAGTGCTGGCAGGTCATCATCCAGCCGCAGCCGTGGTCGGGACAGGCGATGTAGTTGGCAAATCCGCGCCGGTTTAACAATAAAATCGCTTGGCTTTCCTGCCTGAGCGTGTGGTTGAGCAGATCCTCGAGTTGCTGGGTGATCAAGTGGACGCCGCGGCGCTGGCGGCGCTGATTGGTCATGTCAATGATCTGTACTTTGGGCAGTTTCAGGCCGGTGACGCGATCGGGTAACTGCAGCAGGTGGTACGCGCCACGCTCGACAGTGTTGTAGTATGATTCCAGGCTGGGTGTGGCCGAGCCCAACACCACGGGCACCCCCAGTATCTGGCCCCGCTTCACCGCCACGTCACGGGCGTGGTAACGCGGCAGTTGATCCTGCTTGTAGCTCTGGTCGTGTTCCTCGTCGACAATAATCAGCCCAACGCGGGGCAGGGGGGCAAAGATGCAGGAGCGGGCCCCGACCACGATCCTCGCCTTGCCTTGGCGAATGCGCCGCCACTGTTCGTGACGTTGCGCGGCGGTCAGCCCTGAGTGCAATACGGCCACGGTATCAAACCGGTTACGAAATTGGCCGACCGTCTGCGGGGTCAAGGCAATTTCCGGCACCATGACGATGGCGCCGGGCGGGTCAGGACCAGGCGCGGCGGTCAGGAGATTTTCGATAACGCGTAGGTAAACCTCGGTCTTGCCGCTGCCGGTGACGCCATGCAGCAGGTAAACTCCAAAACCGCGGTCGATGCTTTGGGTCAGTTGTTGCACTGCGTGTTGCTGGGCACTGCTCAGTTGAATCTCTGCGGTGCCCGCATGGTCATTGAGATCGGTGGCAACGAAGGGATCAGCGCGCACGGCCGTGTGCTGACGGGTTTCCAGCACACCCTTATCGATTAGTTGTTTGACCGGCGTGATACTGCGGGCTCCTCCACGGTCGGCCAGACGCTTGACGTCCAGCCACGGCTTGTCGCCGTCGGCCGCCGTATGGGCTGCGTCCATGACCGCCTTTTGCAGTTTGGTTAGTTTTACGCCTGTCGGCAGTGGCCGCGGGGCGAGGCGGGCCTGCGTCTGCGTGATTGTTCCCGTGCCCCGCTTTACCGCGGCGGGCAGCATGGTGGAGTAGACCATGCCCAGCGGGCAACAGTAATAGGCGCTAAGCCAGCGGGCCAGTTCGATCAGGTCGCCGGTGAGTGACACGTCAGCCGGATCACGGCGGTTGATGAACTTGACCTGATCGAGATCGCTGGTGTCGCTAAGTTCCGTGACGTATCCGGGGGTCAGTCGGTTGCCTCGGCCAAGGGGCACAATGATGCGGTCGCCGACTTGCAGATCGGCCAACGCCGGACCAAATGCGTACGTCAACCCTGCCGGGGCCGTGTCGATACCCTGCTCCAGTGCAACTTTGGCATAGCCGGCAATCACCGGCGTAGCTATTTCATTGTCAAACAGTTGCGTCATGCTGCATCAGTATATCCAACACCGTTAATTTGCCCGATGCCTGACCACTGCCCGGCCTTGCGTTACCATCATGGCCATGGCCAAGGAGCAAACCCAAAAAGGCGACACGCCAGCTATGCGGCAATTTCGCCATTTTAAGCAGCAGTATCCCCAGTGCGTGCTGTTTTTCCGGATGGGCGATTTTTACGAGACCTTTTATGAAGACGCCAAGTTGGCCCACAAGGTATTGGGCGTGGCGCTGACCCAGCGCACCGAGGGCATACCCATGGCGGGCGTGCCCTACCACGCCGTTGAGGGTTACCTGCGGCGAATGATCCAGGCCGGCTATCGCGTGGCGGTGTGCGATCAGGTTGAAGATCCCAAGCAAGCCAAGGGCGTCGTCAAGCGCGATGTGACCCGCATCATTACCCCGGGCACGATCACCGATGAGACCCTGCTGGAGGATGGGCGTGACTACCCGCTGGCGGCTGTGATGTTTCACGACGATGACCACGCGTCATTGGCCTGGGCGGAGTTGAGTACCGGCGCATTTCAAGTAGGTACGTTCAACGGCGACGAACTGGATGATGAACTGGCCCGTATCGCGCCCAGCGAGCTACTGCACGTGGAAACGGCCGACGGACAGGTGGGCCAGCGCATTGAGCGGCTGATCGATACCGCCGATTGCGTTACCGCGGACCGGCCGGCCTGGCAGTTTAGTCAGGCCCAGGCCGTTGAAACCCTACAACGCCAGTTCCAGGTCAAGACACTGACCGGCTTCGGTTTCAATGACGCCGACCCGGCCTTGGGCCCAGCTTCCGCCATCATCCATTACCTGCTGGAAACGCAGATGGCCGGCCAAGCGCAAGAGTCGGCCCGCATCGCCCACTTGCGCCCACCTGGGCGCTTCAGTCGCGTCGAGCACATGGTCATTGATCACGTCTCCCTGCGCAGCCTCGAAGTTGAACGCACCATGCGGACAGGCCAAACCGAGGGCAGCTTGCTGGGGATATTGCGTGATTGCCAAACCCCCATGGGCAAGCGAACCCTGCGGCAATGGCTGTGCTTTCCACTGCAGGAGCGTGAACCGATCGAAAAACGCCAGCGCGTGGTAAGCGCATTGTTCGAAGATGACAGGCTGCTTGGTGAACTGCGCAGTGTTTTCGACCAAGTTCAGGATGTACCACGCATCATGGCTCGCATCGCCGTCGGCCGCGCCACCCCGCGCGACCTGGTCGCCCTAGGACACAGCGCTGCGCCGGCCGCGACGGCAAACCAGTTGCTCGCCGAGAGGCCGGCCTTCGGCGAGTACCATCATCGATTGGTCGATATCTCCGGCCCGATGACCGAACTTTCATCGGCCATCGCCCAAGCATGTACGGACACGCCGCCGGCTCATCTGCGACAGGGCGGGCTGCTCCGAGACGGTTACGATGATCAGCTTGACGAATACCGCTCCCTGCAGCGGGACGGCAACGATTGGCTGGCCCGATATCAGAAGCAACTGGTAGACCAGACCGGCATCAACAACCTCAAAGTAGGTTTCAACAAGGTATTCGGCTACTACATCGAGTTGTCGGCTGCCAACCGTGATCGTGCCCCCGACCAGTGGACGCGAAAGCAAACGCTCAAGAACGCGGAGCGTTTTATCACGCCCCAACTCAAGGAATACGAAGGGAAGGTGCTCACTGCCGAGCAGCACGCCGTGGCGCGTGAACAGCACCTGTTCACCGAGTTGTGCAATTGCTGCCTGGATTACATGGACCATCTGCACGAGCTAAGTGTCATCGTGGCCGAGTTGGACGTGCTGGCCTGTTTTGCCCGCCATGCCGTGCGCCGCCGTTACGTTTGCCCACACATCGTTGAGCAACCCGTACTCGTCGTGCGCGACGGGCGACACCCGGTGCTCGACGTCATGCTCACTGACCAGTTTGTACCCAATGACGTGACGCTTTCGCCTGGCGGTGACCAACCCGGCCCTGAGGCCGCGGCGGCGACTTTGGCATTGATCACCGGGCCCAATATGTCCGGCAAGTCCACCTACATTCGCCAGACGGCGCTGATTGTGCTGCTGGCACACGTCGGCAGCTTCGTGCCCGCCAGCGAGGCGACTATTGGCCTGTGCGACCGTATCTTCACCCGCGTCGGTGCCAGCGATGAATTGCACGCCGGCCGATCCACTTTTATGGTGGAAATGACCGAGACGGCCAACATCTGCCACCACGCTACCGACCGGAGCCTGGTCATTCTCGATGAGATCGGCCGCGGCACCAGCACGCTCGACGGCCTGGCACTGGCCTGGGCCATCACCGAGCACATGGCACTGCGACGATGCCGAGCCCTCTTTGCCACGCACTATCACGAGTTGACGGTGCTCAGCGAGCGCTACGACAACATCACCAATCTCAACGTGGCCGTTCGCGAATGGGAGGACCAGATCGTGTTTCTACATCGTATTGTTGCCGGTGCCACCGATCGCAGCTACGGCATCCACGTGGCCAAGATCGCGGGTCTACCTCCCCGCGTCGTCGACCGTGCCAACGAACTGCTTGCTCAACTGGAGGTCAGCCACAACGCGCCGGGGCTGAGCCATCCTAGCGTAGCCCCCATACCGGTCAGCCCGCAGCTTTCTCTGTTTACCGAATATGTAGATCATCCCGTCGTCGATGAGTTGCGCCGTCTGGATTTGCAAGCCATGACCCCCCTGCAAGCCTTTGACACCCTGCGCGAATTGCACCACCGGGCGAATAACGGCTCAGAATAAGATTGAAACATCTCTATGCTCAACCATTGGGTTGGACATATAATGTCCAAGATGGCCGGTCAAAGTGGGGACAGTGTGGCGTCTGGAAAAACGCACATCGAAGTCGATCTTCAGTCGCATCCGGTGCAGATTGCGCCGCTCGATTGGCCGGCCCAGTGCGGCGCCGAGGCCTGCTTCCTGGGCAGGACGCGGGCCGAGACACATGATCGCTTCGGCCAACTCAAGCAATTGGAATACCAGGTCTATGTGCCAATGGCGCTGAAACTTTTGCAGTCTATCGCCGAGCAGGCGGCGCAGCGGTTCGGCTGCCATCGCGTACGAATCGTGCATGCCCAGGGGACTGTGTCGCCCGGCGACGCCAGCGTGGTCATACAGGTAGCCACGCCGCATCGTGTCCAGTCGTTTGAAGCCTGTCGCTTTTTAATCGATACGCTCAAGGAGCAACTGCCCATCTGGAAGCGCCAAATTTGGGAGCATGGGGAAACTTTTGTGGAAGGCTGGTGCCCCGACACGGGTCAGTCGCCTGCCAAGTAGTCGCAGGAAACCAACTGCCATAGACGAAGGCGCACTGACAGAACAGATTTGTGATCTGGCGCATCAATTGTGGTTACGTGGTTTGCTCGTGGCCGATACCGGCCTGATCAGCGTCGAGACGCACCGCAAGCGATACATGGTCAATCGGCCTGGACGGCGCCGCGCTAACCTGTCGTCACAGGACCTGATGACGGTCGACTTGGGTGGTACGGTGTTGGACGGTTCTGCGTCGATTGATCCGTTGACCTGGCTGCCGCATCGTCTGGCCTAGCAGCGGCGTGCGCAGCTGGACGGTGGGGATGGTTTCGGTGTGGGCGCCACCATTTTAGCCAACCCGCCCATGACCACCGCAATGTTGCAACGTCATCCGGAAACCGTGGGTACGCTCGATTTTGGACCCTGTTGTACTATAGCCGTGGCCGTCGCTGGCGATGATCCGGCAATCAAGGCGGCCGTGGAAGTCCACCAGAGCATCGCGATTAGAAACCTCGGGCTGTTGCGCATCGCTTGCGATCTTGATTCTACGGTGAATTGCCTGGAGAATGTCGAGCACGCCATTACGGTAGGACTGGCGCGCGGCGGAACGTGTTGACCATGGCCAAAACCTCGCCACGAAGCACACGCGGTGCCACATCACCGCCGCAGGCAACTGCCAAGGCACGTCAGCAGGCCGGGCGCATATACAAAACGTTGATGAAGCTCTATCCCCGGGCCCATTGTGCCTTGCACCACAAGAACCCGTTCCAGTTGCTGGCGTCCACGATCCTCTCGGCACAATGCACCGATGAGCGCGTGAACATGGTTGCCCCGGCCTTGTTCAAG
>Ga0310124_10002919_pt1 | contig 11659 bp, 14 predicted proteins | sample CB11b_AW_Bot5_MG_FD_203507 | JGI IMG/M metagenome (GOLD analysis project Ga0310124, IMG submission 203507) | Marine microbial communities from Western Arctic Ocean, Canada - CB11b_AW_Bot5 | ecosystem: Environmental > Aquatic > Marine > Oceanic | place: Canada: Western Arctic Ocean | collected...
GGCAGAATGTAAAGTTCAGATATCTCATGTTAAATGTGATACTAATCAGGTATGGGGGAAAGCTGATAAATATTTGGCACTTCTTGAAAGTACAGTAGACGAAGGACTTGATGTTAGAGGTGATCAGTATCCTTATCCAAGATCAAGTACTTCTATTACAGGTGCGATTTTCCCAAGATGGGCTTTGTCAGGAGGAAGAGAAGAAACTTTGAAAATTATGGCTAATGAAAATTCTCGTGGTGAATTGATCGATGGGATTAATGAAATTATTGATAAAGGGAGAACAACTGATGGAATTATGATAGCAAGATATGTTCCTGACGAATCTTTTGAAGGAAAAAACATTACTGAAATATCAGAAATAATGGGTACTACACCTGCAGAAGCTGTTTTAAGAATATATCAGGAAAGTGAAGCGATGGTCGTAATGCAAAGTATGGATCAAAAAGATGTAGACAAATTCGCACAACATCCACTGGTAGCAGTAGCATCCGACGGATCTTCAATGTCTACCGAAGGAGTACTTTCTGCTGGAAAACCTCATCCTAGAAGTTATGGCACAAATCCAACATTTATCCAAACATTTGTAAATGAAAAGAAAATAGTATCTCTTCAGGAAGCAATAAGAAAAATGACATCACTTCCTGCAAGTAGATTGGGTCTTACAAATAGAGGTAGATTAGTTCCGGGTTATGCTGCCGATGTAGTAATTATGGAAGCAGAAAAAGTAAAAGCAAATGCTACATTTTTAGATCCTCATCAGTATCCATCTGGGATAACTCATGTTATTGTAAATGGGGAAATTGTAATACAAGATGAGAAATTTACTGGCAAAACTCCAGGTGCAATGATTACTGATTTTAATTCTTAATTAATTGTATTTTTTAAATGTAATAGATTTATATCTTAATAAAATTAGTGCGTATATTATTTTTATTGTACCACCAAAAACAAGTGATAAATTAATTCCAAATATTGAAGAGATATATCCGGCTACACCAGGGCTAAATGTATGAGCACCTGTTCTGCCAAGATTTGAAATGCTAGCCATTTGTGTTTGATTTTGTTCACTTACAATATTCATCATAAATGCTTGTCTCGTTGGAATATCCAAATCATTGAATGTTTCTTTTATTAGATATAATATTGCAGCTATAATCCAGTTGGTGGATAAGGCAGCTACTATAATAATACTATTTGCAATTACCTGACTTAATATCATCGTGTTTAAGATTCCAATTTTTTTTGCTATTTTTGGTGCAAGCATTAATGAAATTCCATTTAGAATTTGAGCCAAGATAAATATTATTGATAATATTCCTTCATTTAGAGAAAAGCTCTTTACAAACCAAAATGAAATAAAACTTCTTGCTATGAATCCACCTCCAAAGGAATCAATAGCAAACAAACTTGTTATAATAAAAATTAATTTCGAATCATTATTACTGGCAGAAATGATTTTAAATTTTTCATTTTTAATTGACTCAATTTCTTTATTTAAATATATATAAGTAGAAGCTTGTATTGCATTTATCAAAGTATATATAGTCAATAAAATTTGATAGATAGATTTAGTTTGCAGTGATGTTATTGACCTTAATATTGGAATTATTATTAAAATAGATGTTCCAATAATTTTTGAAATCATTGGTAAGAAATTATACACACTATATGCATATGTTTGATTTTTTGGTTCTACCAGTTTAGATATTATTGGTATTTCTATAGAAGATATTCCTGTTCTGTCACCACCTGTGATACTTCCTATGGAAAATATGGCAGCAATTAAAATCATATAGTAATTATCTGTATACATTAACATCATCCCACTTACAGTTGCACTGAGAGTCATTATGATGAGTGTAATTTTCCTGGTTAATATATTTTTAAAAAAATATACAAATAAATTTGACATTGCTCCGCTTAAAGTAAAGCATGATAGAGCTATGCCAAATTGTAGGTTTGATAATCCTATGTAATATAGATAGATGCCTAAAAACACCCCCAAGAAACCGAGGTTATATCCTCTTAAAGTTGTTGCTAAAAGAATAGTAAATAAGTTTCTGTTTTTGTATAAATATTTATTATTACTATTTATAATTTCCTCTTTAATGAATATTGTTTTGGCCTAGCAATCCGATGGATAGAAGGCAATAAAGCTTAATGTTATCTATATAATCTTTTATTGAAACTCTTTCGTCGGGTTGTGTATTGTATTTTCCACCTGACCCCATAACAAATCCAGGTATTTTAAGTTTATTTACAATATGCCCGGCGTCAGTTCCATAGAGTGAGTAAGGGAGAATTTGTCCAATTATTGCATTGGAATTTTTGATTAATATATTACTTTTATTTATTAAATCGATAGTATTTTGAGTTAAGTGAGTTTTGATAGGAGGCATAATTGGGTTGTTAGATTGTATATTAAAAATTATATTTGATTTTGGATATAATTTTTTATATTTGGATGTTATTTGCTCGATTTTATTATTTGTAATTTTAATATCATCAAAATTTGTAAATCTTATTGATCCATGAATAATTGCATTATCTGAAACTTGTGGAGGCCTGTCATCGGAAAACTGTTCCCCTAAACCTGATCTGACAGATCCAATATGAATGATATTTAATTTTTTTTCGTCATTGTTATTAATTTTTTTTGCGATATCCAATACTGAGATTTCATTTAATATCTTGTTCATTATTATTGTCGCATCTGTAGCTTCTTCTCGTTTGCTTAAATGTCTCGTTTCTCCAATAATGTTTATAACAAAAGAATAAGTTCCTGCATGTATTGTCATATAGTTTAAATCTGTTGGCTCTCCATTAATAAAAAAATCACCTTCAAGTCCATTATCTAATAATGTTTGAGTTCCTATGCCGCCTTGTAATTCCCCTAGGACAGAAGTAAAAACTATTTTCCCTTTGACTAAATCAATTTGTTTTAATATTTTCGCACTATAAAACATAGCTGCCATTGATGCTTTCATGTTGGATACTCCAAGTCCATAGATATGATTATTTATAATTTCCCCTCCAAATGGGTCCACTGTCCAACCATGACCAATATGATTGGTATCTAGATGGCCATTAAATATTATTGTTTTATGATTATCGGAAAAATTTAGATTTGATATAAGATTAAGCCTGTTATCTTTTGTCTTATGTAACTTGTTAATTGTTCCTAATTCAGAAAATTTTGATTCCCAGTATTCAATAATATTATTTTCATTTTCTGAGTTGGTTCTGCTATCTATTTGAATAATTGATTTTAGAATATTGATGGCTTCATCTTCGTCCAGATAAGATTTTACTTTGCTGAGATAGTTATTTAATATTTTGTTATCCATAAATTTAATTATACCCATGTATACTTAAATTTAAACAAATTATTTATATTCATTAGGAAGGATTATGCCCTGGATAAATATGATTGATGAAAATGAAGCAGAAGGGGAATTGGCTGAAATTTATAGCGAATTAATTGAACCTTGGGGTGGGGTTGATAATATTATGAAAATTCATAGTTTAAGCATTGAATCCCTTAAAGCTCATATGTATTTATATAAGACAGTTATGTATGGAAAATCTCCTATAAAAAGGGCTCATAGAGAAATGATTGCAGTAGTAACTTCAGCAGCAAACAAATGTGAATACTGAGTAGTTCATCACGGAAAAGGGCTTTTCCGATTAACACAAAATCAAGAATTGGTTGATCAATTAAAAGAAGATTATAAAAAAGCTGATATAACCATTAAAGAAAAAGCGATGCTGAATTATTCATATAAGTTAACTTTATTTCCATGGGATATGAAAAAATCTGATGTTGATTACTTGAAAAAAACCGGTTTTTCCGACAGAGAGATATTAGATATTAATCAAATTGTTTCATATTATGCTTATGTAAACAGATTAGCAGATGGTTTAGGTGTAGAACTAGAGAATATTTAAAGCCTAGATTTTTTCCAGAAGTTATCAGGAATCTTTGTTAAGTGATTCAGTTCATTTTCTGATAACATTTTTTTTGATTCTTCTTCAGTTTTTTCTAATATGTCTAATTCATTTACTTTCAAGACTTTTCTATCTTGCATAATTATTTCACCATTTACTATAACTGTATTAACATCAGCTGCATTGGCATAGTGAGCTAATCTTGTTACAGGCATATTCATAGGTAATAAATGAGGTTTGAACATGTCAATTAATATTATGTCAGCAACTTTACCAGTTTCTATTGATCCTAATTCTGATCCTAAGCCTAATGCTTCGGCTGCATCAATAGTTATCATTTCAAGTACTTTACCTGGAGGTAATATAGTTGTATCTTCAAAATGTCTACGATGGTAATGCATACATTGGCTCATATGCCTAAACATATCAAACCCTCTGTCAGGCGCAGCACCATCTGATCCTATAACTACTCTGATACCTTCATCAAGTAGCTCAGGAACAGGGCATCTTCCCATAATTGAGTAGTTTGAGCTGGGATTATGAACAATTGTTGGTTTATGTTTTCTTATTGATTTTAAATCTTCATCAGATAGTGTGATTGAATGTGATAATAATGCCCATTCTCCTAAAGCATTAAATTTATCAGATACCGATATTGATCCTTCTTTATGTCCGTCCTGCGTAAAAATTAAATTGTTTTGAGATCTTAAATCCATGACTTTGTCATACATATAGGCTACTGATTTGCTTAAATTATCATCATCCATTTCTTCAGGGAAAAATTTAGGTGCTGATAAACAAAATGATACTCTGTTATTTTGAACAGATTTAATTTTACTTACTAGCTGTTCTGTTACTTCCAATTGATTATCAAGGCTTGATTTCACAGGTTTGTTATTTTCTTTATCGTAAAACATTGTAGGATAAGGAGGCCTGTTTGGGCCAACTGCAACTATACCTTTTATCCCATTTTCTCCAAATGATTTAGCATAACTTTCTGCATAATCCGGTTTGTCTGATCTTAGTAAATCAGTACCTCCACCAAATAGAATTAGAGATGATGTAACTCCTGCTTTGATTTTTTCTAATGAACATAAACTAGCATCAGTTTCCCAGAAACTCAGACTTGATCCGGTTGAGTAGATTTTTAAACAAGCATCTACCCAGTCGTTTGATTTCCCCACACCTAAAGATTTAACCATTGTGTGTCCTGCATGTGTGTGACAATCAATTAAACCAGGCAATATCACTTTTCTGTTTGCATCAATAATGCATGTATCATTGTTAACTTTTATTTCATCTTTGGAAACTTGCGCTATTTTATTATCTTTGATTAATACGCTACCTGATTCTATTATTTCCCTTTCAGGATTCATTGTTATAATTGTGCCATTTTTTATTAAGATTTGGTTCATATTGTTATCACTTTAAATATTTTTATAATTTGATTTTTGGGTTTATATTAAAATATCATTATAATTGATTTAATTAATAGTTACATTTTAGATTATCTAATCTAAAACTAGTAAAATATATCAACATCAATTAATTAGATATGATTTTAGGAGTATTTCAGTGAATGAACCAGAAATTTTATTAGATTTAAAAGGTTCAGTTGCAATATTGACTTTGAATAGACCTAAAGTACTAAATGCTTTAAGTAGATCTTTGCAATTAACTTTAGAGAAGTATATTGTCCAATTGGAAAATGATGATGAAGTAAAATGTATAATTGTTACAGGAGCAGGTGAGAAGGCATTTAGCGCAGGAGGAGATATCCATGAAATGGATAAACTTTCAAAAATGAATAATCCACCTTCAGACCATCCCTCTTCAAAGTGGTATACATGGCGATTAATGAATTGTGCCAAACCATTGATAGGAGCTATTAATGGACTTGCATTTGGAGGCGGAGCATTGATGGCTTCGAGTTTTGATATTAGGATAGGGACAAATAATACATCATTTAAATTTTTAGCAGCTACTTATGGTAGATTGAATTCATCCTGGACTTTACCAGCACAAATTGGTTGGCCAAAAGCTAAAGAATTACTTTTTACAGGCCGTCAAGTCATGGCTGAAGAAGCGTATGAAATTGGATTATTAAATCATTTAGTTTCAACAGATCAACTTATGGATAAAACATTAGAAATAGCAGAAATGATTAGCAATAATGACTCTAGGATGGTTCAGGGATTGAAAAAATTAGTATCAGAGAATATTGGATATACATTAAAAGAACAATATAACCATGAAATGAGAGCTGTTCAGGATTGGTTAAAGCCTATATCAATTCAAGATAGTTTTAAAACATTTTTAGATAAAAAAGAGAGGAAATAATGTCACCACAAAAAAAATATCCATTAGAGGGATTAAGAGTATTAGATTTGGGACGTTATCAAGCAGGGCCAAGATGTGCTTTAATGTTTGCAAGAATGGGAGCAGAGGTAATAAAAATTGAATCTTTGACTGGAGATGAAAGCAGAAAAAATCCTCCGGTAGTCCGAGGGCAAAGTGCATATTGGGTTCAATATAATAGTGGTAAAAAAAGCTTATCTATTAATTTAAGAACTGATGAAGGAAAGCATGTTTTAAAAGAATTAGTTATACATTCTGATATTTTTTTACAGAATTTCAGGCCTGGCACAATCGAAAAAATGGGATTTAGTTATGATGTCTTAAAAGCTTTGAATGAAAAAATTATTATGATTAATGTTTCAGCGTATGGTCAGACAGGTAGTTACAGAGATAGAGTAGGATTTGATCCTTTGGGACAAGCATTGGGCGGAATGATGTCCTTGAATGGTTTTCCAGACGGCCCTCCTATAAGAAATTTTTTCCCACTAATAGATCGGATAACTGCATTACATGGTTGTATTGGAGCACTAGCTGCATTACATGAGCGAGAATTTTCAGGCGAAGGACAGGCAATTGATGTTTCTTTAGGAGATACAGGATTTACTGTTAATGAAATCCCTATTAGTGCATTTTTAGGAGATGGGATAATTCAAGATAAAACTGGTAATGGAATGGGAATGGATAATGCTTATCAAACATCAGACGGATGGGTGTTGATGGCTGCAACTAACAGAAAAATGTGGGAAAGATGTTGTGAAGCTTTAGGTTGGGATGATTGGGTTAATGATCCAAAGTTCGCAGGAAGAAATGATAGAAGGGAAAATTATAAAATTATTGAAGATCGCCTTATTCCTTGGTTTAAAAATAAAACAACAGAAGAAGCTGTAGAATATTTAAATAAATTCAGTGTTCCAATTGCTCCTATAAATGATGTTGTTGGAGCAAGTATTAACCCTTTGATTGAAGAAAGAGAAATGATGATAGAAGTGCCTGATAAAATCGCAGGTAAAATCCATGTTACAGGTAAATCAATAAAGTTTAGCAGAACTCCTATGACGGTTGGATCAGCTCCAATTATAGGGCAACATACTAAAGAAATTTTATCTGATGTTCTTGGTTATGAAGATGATTATATTAATCAATTAGTATTACAAGAAATTATTCGTTGTGAGTAATTATGAAATCAAAATATATAAGTCAGACTAGAAAACGAATTACAAAATCCGGAGTTACTTATTTGGATTCAAATAAAGCCTATGATTGTGTCGTATTATTTGCTCCAATGTTTGGTAATGGAGATGTGTATGCAATAAATCTAAAAGGAGATATAGTTCACCAATGGAGCTTACCATGGCCTCCGGGTTTGTATGGATATCTATTACCAAATGGTAACTTGTTTTATATGGGGAAATTAAATAAAGAATCTGATGTAGTTTTTCCTTTATGGGAAAGATTTAAAGGAGGAGTTATCGCTGAATTTAATAAAAATTCAGAATTGTTATTTCAATATGAAGATGTTTATCAACATCATGATGCCAGAAGAACTAATAATGGGGGATTAATATATTTGGCAATTGAGGAAGTAAACAAAAATTTGGCAGAAAAAGTTCAAGGTGGAATGGTACCTGAAGATTATTCGGGGAAAATGTGGTCAGATGTATTAATAGAAATTGATAAAAACAATAATAGGATTTGGGAATGGCATTCTGTTGAACATCTTGATGTTAATAGACATAAAATAACTTTTAATGATCCAAGAGATGAATGGAGTCATGGCAATACGGTTGTTCCTATTGACAATGATAAGGTTTTAGTAAGTTTTAGAAATATTTCGACAGTGGCATTAATAGATAAAAAAACCGGTAAATTCATATGGGAGATAGGGCCTGAAGTGATTGCTCAACAACATGATCCTCATATTTTATCTAATGGAAATGTACTTATATTTGATAATGGTGTGCATAGATTAGATGACCCAATGCCTTATTCTAGAATTATTGAAATAGACCCTATAAGTAAAGATATTATTTGGGAATATTCTGACAAACCAAAATTCAATTTTTTTAGCCCATATATTTCGGGTGCATTAAAGTTACCTAATAAAAATGTAATGGTAACAGAAGGTAATTTTGGTAGAATTTTCCAGATTGACTTAGAAGGAAATATAGTTTGGGAATATATAAGCCCTTATTATGAAGAAGACCATCTTGGTATAGAAAGTAATGGTATTTTTAGAGTATCTGCATATAACAATAAATTTATAGAAAAAGTTTTATGAAAATTACAGTAAAATTATTTGGACCACATAAAGAGAAATTAAAAAAGGATAATATTTCCCTGAATCTTTCTGAAAACTCTAATATTTCTGACTTGATTTTAAATTTAAATCAATACGAACCCGGGTTTAAAGAAAATGTCAAATCTTATGCTGTCGCAGTAAATCTGATTTATCAAGATAAAGATTTTAAATTAAATAATGGGGATGAAGTTGCGATCATACCACCTGTAAGCGGAGGTTGATAATGATTGTCATTACTGAAAATATTATCGCTATAAACGAGTATATAAATGAATCTAATGATTCTTCATCAGGATCTTTATTAATATTTTGCGGAACTACAAGAGATAATAATTTGGGTAAATCAGTAGATTATCTTGAATATGAATCTTATGTTGATATGGCAAAATTACAATTAAAAAAAATAGCAGATTTTTCTATTTCAAAATGGGGTTTAAATAATTTAAAAATTATACACAGAATAGGAAAAATTAAAATATCTGAAATAAGCTTACTTATAATTGCATCTTCTCCACATAGAAATGAAAGCTTTAGAGCAATTGAATATATAGTTTCAGAATTAAAAAAATCAGTACCAATTTGGAAAAAAGAATATTATTCAGATGGTGAAATCTGGATAGGAAGTCCAGATAATCCTAATTAGACTTTATTTAATTAAAGCTTAAATTTACTTTGAATTATATACTCAATTTGATAATATCTTTATTCAAGTATAAAGGAGGGTTGGCTGAGTGGTCTAAAGCACACGGTTGCTAACTGTGCGAATCCGAATAGGATTCCAAGGGTTCGAATCCCTTACCCTCCGCCATTATGATTTGGAGAATAAATTGACAGAGAAATTTTCTATATGGACTATAGGATGCCAGATGAATGTTGCTGATTCTGAAAGATTAAGTTCTGCTCTTGGAAGTGTGGGATTTGAAGAATCTCAAGATATTCGGAATTCAAATATTTCAATTGTTAATAGTTGTGTTGTCAGGCAAAGCTCAGAAGATAAAGTGACTGCAAAAGTAGATCAGTTATTAATTGAAAAACGTAAAAATCAAGAAAAAATTGTTGTACTTATGGGTTGTATGGTAGGTCCAAAAACAAATAATTTAGAAGCAAGATTCCCTGATGTGGATTTATTTTTACAACCTCAGAATTATGAACCTTTAATTCAGTTATTATATGAAAAAAAAGGAATTGATAAAGAAGGATGTTTATCTAATTTAGATGTTAAACCAAGAATTTCAAGTTTTGTGCCGGTAAGTCATGGATGTGATAAATTTTGTGCTTTCTGTATAATCCCTTACAGAAGAGGAAGAGAAATTAGTAGAGAAATTCCTGTCATTGTTGATGAAGTTAAGAAATTAGCTGATAATGGAGTTAAAGAAATTACTTTATTAGGACAGAATGTAGATTCTTATGGATATGATTTACCAGAAGATCTTACTTTAGCTAATTTGTTTGAATCATTGCATGAAATTGACGATATTGAGAGAATACGTTTTTTAACTTCTCATCCTATTGATATGGATATTAGGATAATTAATTCAATAGCATCTTTACCTAAAGTTTGTGAAAGTATACATTTGCCTTTTCAATCAGGATCAAATAATATTTTAAAAACAATGAGAAGAGGTTATTCAAGAGAAGAGTATATTGAATTAATTAATTTTATTAGGGACAAAATTCCAAATGTAGCTATGTCAGCAGATGTTATAGTTGGTTTTTGTGGCGAATCTGAATCTGATTTTGAAGATACTTTAGATTTAATTGAAGAAATTAAATTTGATAAATTACATACTGCTATATACTCTGAAAGGCCTGGAACTATAGCTCAAAGAAAAATGAAAGATGATGTGAAAATGCCTGATAAACAAAGAAGATATAAAACTTTAAATGATATTCAGGAAAAAATTCAAGGACAAATCAATTCTAAATTACTCGGTCAGGTTTCAGAGATTATGATAGAAGGCAAAAGAAGAGAAAAAATATTTGGTAGAAATCATCATGACAAAATAATTTACGCTGATATTGCTGAATTAAATGAAGGTGATTTAGTGGATGTTCAGATTGATTATGCCGGGCCTTGGGCAATGAAAGGTAAAGTAATTAATTTATAGTTTTGAGTCTAATAATATAGTTACTGGCCCATCATTTACTAAGTGAATATTCATTTTTGCCCCAAACTTCCCTGTTTTGATATTTAGTCCTGTTTTGTTAAATTCTTCTATTGTTGCATTATACAATTTTTCAGCATCTTCAGGGACCGCAGATTCAAAGAAACTTGGGCGTCTGCCTTTTGAAACATCTGCATAAAGTGTAAATTGACTGACTATAAGCAATTCTGATTTCATATCCAAAGCACTGTAATTAAATTTGTCATTATTATCAGAAAATATTCGTAAATTTATACATTTATCTACAATATATTTTATATCTTTAGTTTCATCTGATTTGTGTATTCCTATCAATACAAGTAATCCATTATCTATATTAGAAAATATTTTTCCATTTATATTTACACTTGATTTAATTACTCTTTGTAATAGTGCTTTCATAGATTAATCAACCATTAATTTTTTGTTGATTTACTTTCTTTATTTTTATTTTCTGAAGTTTTAGATTTTTTAGAATCCGGTTTACTTGAAATATTTTTTTCTGGAGCAGATTTTGAAGTTGAAGAATTAGATTTTTTAGCATAATCATTTACATACCATCCACTGCCTTTAAAAACAACAGGGACTGCAGAGAATTTTCTTTGTGACTCAGAGTTACACTCAGGACATTGTGTGATTGGTTTAGAATCAAAACTTTGTCTTTTATCAAAATTTATATCACATTTTTTACAATGATATTCGTAAGTTGGCATAATTTATGAAGGTATATTAATAAATTTAACTAATTTAATTCAGTAAGTTAAATTATATCATGAGCAAATGTATTTCAATGGGAAATATGAGTCAGTTTAGTTGACCATTTGTTTTTCAATTCTGATAAATTTATATTTATTTGATTATTTATTTTCAAGTTTTTGCTAGTTACTTTTCCTATCCATAAAAAGGG
>Ga0310124_10002923_pt1 | contig 11653 bp, 21 predicted proteins | sample CB11b_AW_Bot5_MG_FD_203507 | JGI IMG/M metagenome (GOLD analysis project Ga0310124, IMG submission 203507) | Marine microbial communities from Western Arctic Ocean, Canada - CB11b_AW_Bot5 | ecosystem: Environmental > Aquatic > Marine > Oceanic | place: Canada: Western Arctic Ocean | collected...
TTGATCATAATTTCTGGCCTGGCAAGGCACCATGATCAGGCGGCAACATCCTCGTCAGCTTCCTCTGCCCCGGTGGGGCCTGAATCTAATCCCTTGGCCTCCACATCCCGGTCGATGAATTCTATAAAAGCCATGGGCGCGCAATCGCCATGACGGAAATTCGCCCGAATGATACGGACGTACCCGCCCTGGCGTTCCGCATATCGCGGGCCCAAGACGTCGAATAATTTGGTTACCATGGCGCGGTCCGGAATCCGGGCAAAGGCTAGGCGGCGGGCATGCAAATCACCGCGTTTGCCTAGCGTGATCAGTTTTTCCACAATGGGCCGCAATTCCTTGGCCTTTGGCAAGGTGGTATTGATCTGCTCGTGCTTGATCAAGGACGAGGCCATATTGGCGAACATTGCCTTGCGATGCGAACTATCGCGGTTCAGTTTGCGTCCACGTATGCGGTGCCGCATGTCCCTACTCCTATGCTAACCCCTAGAGTAATTCCGAATTAATGAGAATCGCAAAGCGTTTCTAAGTGATTGGAACAATATCTCTAATTCTAAAAATATGAGCTTTTCCCATATGAAAATGCTCTAGGGCCGATAACGTAACGATCGAAAACCCAATTTGCTAGAAATCCGTTTCCATCTGCTTGGCTAGATCGTCGATATTTTCGGGCGGCCATTCGTTGACCTCCATGTCAAGATGCAGGCCCATTTGTGTCAGCACTTCCTTTATTTCGTTCAAGGATTTGCGGCCAAAATTCGGCGTGCGCAACATCTCGGATTCAGTTTTTTGCACCAGATCGCCGATGTAGATGATATTGTCGTTCTTCAGGCAATTGGCCGAGCGTACGGATAATTCTAACTCGTCCACCTTGCGCAGTAGATTGCGGTTGATTCGCGGCACCTGCGGTTCGAAATGCACCGGTTCTTCCCGGGGCTCCTCGAAATTGATGAACAGTTGCAGCTGATCCTGCAGGATACGGGCGGCATAGGCGATCGCGTCTTCGGGCGTCACCGTGCCATCCGTTTCAATATCCATGGTCAGCTTATCGTAATCCAGGATCTGGCCTTCGCGGGAATTCTCAACCCGGTAGGCGATCTGACGTACAGGGCTGAATACGGAATCGATGGGGATCAAGCCAATTGGGGAATCTTCGGCCCGGTTATGTTCTGCCGCCAGATAGCCCTTGCCGGAATCAACCGTCAGTTCCATCGATAGTTTGGCGCCTTGGTCAAGGTGGCAGATCACCAGATCCGGGTTCATGACCTCGATATCTGGGCCCATTTCCAAATTTGCCCCCGTTACCGGGCCGGGCCCTTCCGCCTTCAATGTCATCCGCCGCGGCCCTTCGTTATGTAACCGGACGGCTAGTCCCTTGATGTTCAGGACAATGTCTGTCACATCTTCGCGGACGCCAGGGATCGACGAGAATTCGTGCAGAACCCCGTCGATCTGCAACGAAGTGACCGCCGCACCATGCAGTGACGACAATAAAATGCGTCTCAATGCGTTGCCCAGGGTCAGCCCAAAGCCGCGCTCCAAAGGCTCGGCCACCAGGGTGGCCTTGCGATCAGGGTCATTGTCCGCCACAACGTTTAATTTGTTGGGCTTAATCAGTTCTTGCCAATTCTTCTGGATCACGTCGTATCCTCGCGTTCGACAACCGCAGCTACCGGGAGATTTCCCGGAATCTTAATTTTTATTTGACCGGCCCCTCGGTGACGCCAGCCGCCGGGATCAGACCCGCCGCCGCTTGGGTGGCCGACAGCCATTGTGTGGTATCGGCGTCACGTCCTTGATAAATGTGATGGTAAAACCCACCGACTGTAATGCCCTAAGCGCGGATTCACGCCCTGAGCCCGGCCCTTTTACAAACACCTCAAGGGATTTCATGCCATGTTCCTGCGCCTTTCGGCCGGCATCCTCCGCCGCCATTTGCGCCGAATACGGCGTCGATTTACGCGAGCCCTTAAAGCCCTGCGCACCGGCGGACGACCAGGCAATTACATTGCCCTGCACGTCCGAAATGGTGACCATGGTGTTGTTGAATGTTGCGTTGACATGCGCCACGCCAGAGATGATATTTTTCTTCTCGCGCCGGCGGACGCGTGTGCGTTCGTTTGCCATTAACTAACCTACGCCTTTTTTCTTCCGGCGATGGGTCGCGCCGGGCCTTTGCGCGTCCGCGCGTTGGTATGGGTGCGCTGGCCACGCAGGGGCAGGCCCTTGCGGTGACGAATGCCGCGATAGCAGCCAAGATCCATCAAACGTTTGATGTTCATTGCCACCTCGCGCCGCAAATCGCCCTCAACCATATGGTCCTGGTCAATCAGTTCACGAATTTGAATTACTTCCTGGTCCGTCAGTTCGGCCACCCGGCGCTCCTCGGGAATGCCAACTTTCTCACAGATATTCATGGCCTTGGTTCTACCAATGCCATGAATATACGTTAACGAAATCAGGACCCTTTTGTTGGTCGGAATATTTATGCCCGCTATCCGCGCCACCCGAATTCTCCTTGTCGTTGCCTTGTATCGTCCTTACCCTGTATTTGGGCGTCTGTACGTCTGTTTTCTGGCCGGCCTTGTCCGCCCTGCCGAATTATCTTATGCGCCTACGCTCCTATTCCGAGGAAACCCGCCGGCATCCAGCTTGTTTGCACCCAGCTTTTTTAAATTGCGCGCCTCCGCCGGTTCGAAATACACCCCCAGAAACCACAATACGGGCAGTCACATTGGCGACGATCTCAATGAATATAGAACCACGCGATCTAATGCTTTTTTCCCGCCAAGTCAACGTATTAACCAGCCCCCAGCACAGCTTTCATCTGCCGGGTTACTTCGTCAATCTCCGCCATGCCATCAACCGTCTGCAAACGGCCTTTGTTCCTGTAATAAGGCAGCAAGGGCGCCGTCTGTTCATGATAGGCCTTTAGTCGTGATGTCACGGTATCCGCGTTGTCGTCGGCCCGTCGGTCGAATGCCGTGCCGCCACATTTATCGCAGATACCGGTGACTTTCGGTTTTAAATTTTCGTCGTGATAGCCAGCACCGCAATCCGCGCAGGTGTAGCGGCCGGTGATCCGGCCGATCAACACCGCGTCATTGACCTGCATTTCAATAACTGCGTCCAGCAGCAATGACTTTTCCGCCAGCATTCGTTCCAGCGCTTCGGCCTGGGCCAAGGTGCGCGGAAAACCATCAAGAATGAAGCCATATTTGCAGTCGTCCTGGTCTACCCGATCTGAAATAATGCCAACGACGATATCGTCCGAGACCAGATCGCCCGCTTCCATCACCGCCTTGGCGCGCAATCCTATCTCTGTTCCCACCGCAACGGCGGCGCGCAGCATGTCACCGGTAGACAATTGCACGATACTATAGGTATCGGCCAAACGTTGCGCCTGTGTGCCTTTACCCGCGCCTGGGGAGCCTAACAGGATCAACCTCACCGGTTTCGGCCCCGTAGTTTTGATTTTTTGATCAGGCCTTCGTATTGATGCGCCAGCAGGTGGGACTGGATTTGGGCCACGGTATCCATGGTCACGCTCACCACGATAAGCAGCGAGGTGCCGCCGAAATAGAAGGGTACGGCATATTGTGACATCAACAATTCCGGTAACAGACAGACCAGGGCCAAATACCCCGCCCCCACGACGGTCAAACGGGTCTGAACATAGTCAAGGTAATCCGCCGTGCGTTGGCCGGGGCGAATGCCGGGAATAAATCCGCCGTATTTCTTCAAGTTATCTGCCGTATCGGCGGGGTTGAAGACGATGGCGGTATAGAAGAAACAGAAGAATACAATGCCGCCGATATACAGAGCCAGGTAAAGCGGCTGCCCCCGTCCCATCAGCGACGTCAGGGTGGTCAGCCACTCCGGCCCGCCCTGGGCTGAAAAAGACGCCACGGTGACGGGCAGCAGCAACAGCGATGAGGCGAAAATCGGCGGGATCACGCCGGCGGTATTCAGCTTCAACGGCAGATGGGTGCTTTCGCCGCCAAACATGCGTTGGCCAACCTGGCGCTTGGGATATTGCACGATGATGCGGCGCTGGGCTCGTTCGATAAAGACGATGAAAGTAATGGTCGCGATCACGAGAATGATCAGAAATAGTATGAACAAGGTGTTCAGGGCACCGGTCCGGCCCAACTCAAGGGTCGAGGCGATGGCCGAGGGCAACTGCGCCACGATGCCGGCGAAGATGATCAGGGAAATACCGTTGCCCACCCCACGCGCGGTGATCTGTTCACCCAACCACATCAGGAAAATGGTGCCGCCCACCAAGGTGATCACCGTGCTAGCCTTGAAAAACATACCGGCCGCCAGGACCACGCCGCCGCCGCCCGAGGCCGTCATACCTTCCAGGCCGGAAGCGATTCCATAGGCCTGCAGCGCTGTCAGGACAACCGTGCCGTAACGGGTGTATTGGTTGATCTTCTTGCGGCCCTGTTCGCCCTCTTTCTTCAACTGCGCCAGATGGGGTGAAACCGTTGTCAAAAGCTGAATGATGATGGAGGCCGAGATATAGGGCATGATATTCAGAGCGAAAATCGTCATCCGCCCCAACGCGCCGCCCGAGAAGACATCGAACATACCGAGAATGCCGCCACGCTGCTGCTCGAATATTTCCGCCAGCGCGGCGGGGTCGATACCAGGTATCGGGATATAAGTGCCAATGCGATAGACGATCAAGGCGCCCAATGTGAACCACAGACGTTTTTTTAACTCCGTTGCCTTGGAAAAGGCACCGAAATTTATGTTAGCCGCCAATTGTTCAGCTGCGGATGCCATATTGTTCGTCCTCGCGGCCGTCTCGCCATGTTTCGCGAGTCCGCCTAATCAAATCCAGATCACCATTCCAGCACCGTCAAACCAACCGCCAAACCGGTCTTTTGCCCAGCCGTTATTCGTCAGCCTCGGGCCCGGCCGCAGCGCCGTCATCGGCCGCTACTTCCCTTGCCACGGTCACCGTGACCGTACCGCCAGCGCTTTCCACCGCCGCCACAGCCGCCGCCGAGGCGCCCGCCACCGTGATCGCGATCTTGGCGGTCAACGCTCCCTGGGCTAGAAGACGCACGCCGTCACGGGGTTTCCGCACCAAGCCTGAGGCGAGCAATTCAGTCATGCCGATTGGCTTGCCCGCGTCCAACTTGCCCGCATCGATCGCCGCTTGTACCCGGTCCAGATTGATCACCTGATAATGCTTGGCGAAGATATTGTTGAAGCCGCGCTTTGGCAGGCGCCGATACAGCGGCATCTGGCCGCCTTCAAAACCCTTGATGGCCACGCCCGAGCGTGACTTCTGACCCTTGTGGCCTCGACCCGCGGTTTTACCCTTGCCGGATCCAATACCACGGCCTAAACGCTTAGATTTATGCCGCGCGCCGGCGTTATCGCGTAATTCGTTCAGTTTCATGATTTATTCCGCCGTCTCTACGCGGACCAGATGATGCACTTTGTTCACCATGCCGCGCACGGAAGGGGTATCCTCCAACTCGCGGGTCCGATGCATCTTGTTCAGGCCCAGGCCGATCAATGTCTGCCGTTGCCATTTCGGCCGCCCGATGGGACTGCCGATCTGGGTTACCGTCAGTATTTTTTTAGCTTTCGCCATGGTTCGTTTTCCAATCTGACCTAATACTTTGGCCAAATACCTCAGCCACATATAAGTAGTCTCGGCGCCTTTAACGGCACCCCGCTATGCGTCCGCCGTTTCCGCCATAGCTTCCGATTGTTCGGTCGCATCTTTATCCGGCCCGGCGCCACGGCTGCGCCGACCAATAATCTCAGCCACTTTTTTACCTCTTTTAGCCGCCACCGTGCGCGGTGAGACCTGGTTCTTCAGCGCCGCAAAGGTTGCCCGTACCATGTTGTAGGGATTTGAGGAACCTTGCGATTTTGTCACCACATCCTGGACACCAAGGCACTCGAAAACCGCGCGCATTGGGCCGCCCGCAATGATGCCGGTGCCGGGTGGTGCGGCCCGCAGCAAGACCTTGCCGGCGCCGTGACGGCCGGTGATGTCATGATGCAGGGTCCGGCCTTCCCGTAACGGCACACGGATCATGCTCTTCTTGGCCGTCTCCGTTGCTTTGCGGATGGCCTCGGGTACCTCGCGGGCCTTGCCATGGCCAAATCCGACCCGGCCTTTTTGGTCGCCAACGACAACCAAAGCCGCGAAACCGAACCGGCGGCCGCCCTTGACCACCTTGGCGACCCGATTGATATGGACCAATTTATCGACAAACTCGCTGTCGCCGCGGTCCCCGAAATCTTTACGTGCCATGCGACCTAGCCTTTCCTAAAAACTCAAACCGGCTTCACGCGCGGCATCCGCCAGTGCCCTGACCCGGCCATGAAATTGGTATCCGCCGCGGTCAAACACCACCGCCCCGACGCCGGCGCTTTTAGCCCGTTTGGCGATTAATGCCCCGACTTTCGACGCCGCGTCTTTGTCGGCACCGGTTTTCAGGCTGTTGCGCAGATTTTTTTCCAGACTGGAGGCCGACGCCAGCGTCTTCCCCGCGGCATCATCGATGATTTGGGCATAGATGTGCTGTGAGGAGCGGAACACGGAGAGGCGAGGCCGGCCCGTGGCAAGTTTCGCCAGGGAGTACCGGTTGCGCCGCTGCCGGCGTTTGAATAATTCTTTGGTATTGCCCATGTTTGCCTACTTTTTCTTGCCTTCCTTGCGGAAGACATATTCGCCCACATAGCGCACGCCCTTGCCTTTATAGGGCTCCGGCGGGCGGAATGCCCTGATCTTCGCAGCAACCTGACCGACCTGTTGCTTGTCGATTCCTTTGATTCTTATCGCCGTGGGCCGTTCGCATTCGATCGCGATACCCTCGGGAATGGGGAAATCAATGTCGTGACTATGGCCCAATTGCAACTTTAACGTCTTGCCCTGCAGGTTGGCGCGATAACCGACACCCTGAATTTCCAGTTCCTTGACAAAACCTTCCGACACGCCCGTCACCAGGTTCTGCGCCAAGCTACGCTGCATGCCCCACATGGAGCGCGAGACCTTGCTCTGATCCTTCGGGGTAACGACGAGCTGATTGTCGGCATGACTGATCTCCACCTGGTCAACGACATGCATGGACAATTCGCCTAGTTTGCCCTTGGCGGTCAGGGCCCGGTTGGCTAGCTCGATGGTGACGCCATCAGGCACATCCACCGGTTTGTTTCCGATACGGGACATCGGCGTTCCTTTAAAATACCTGACAGATGACTTCGCCGCCCACGTTGGCTTCCCGCGCCTCGCTATCCGACAACACCCCTTGCGGCGTGGTTAGAATAGATATACCGAGGCCGTTGGCCACCCGGGGCAGTTGTTTGACCGAGGAATAAACCCGCCGGCCCGGCGTGGATACCCGCTTAATCTGCTGGATCACCGGCTCGCCTTCATAATACTTCAGCTCGATCGATAATTCAGCCTTGCCGCGGTCGTAATCAGTGCGCGAATATCCACGGATATAGCCTTCGCGTTGCAATACTTCCAAAACGCTTTCCCGCAACCGGGACGCCGGCGACAAGACGGCTCCCTTGCCCGCGCGCTGGCCGTTGCGAATTCGCGTCAGCATGTCGCCGATCGGATCGGTCATCGACATCGTTACGCCTCCCCTACCAGCTTGACTTGGTCAGGCCCGGAATCTGTCCGAGCGAACCCAGTTCGCGCAGCGCGATCCGGGATAGTTTAAATTTCCGATAATAGCCACGTGACCTGCCGGTCAACTCGCAACGATTACGGACGCGGTTCGGCGCGGAATTGCGAGGTAATTGCGCCAGTTTCAACCGGGCTGCAAAGCGCTCTTCCTGACTAAGGTTCTTATCCGAGGCAACCGCCTTGAGACGCGTACGCTTGGCCTTATACTTCCCGGCCAGCTTGGCACGGGACTTGTTCTTCTCAATGGCACTTTTCTTGGCCATGCATGGAACCCCTTGGTTTCCCTAAAGCACATTCATTGAAAATGTGCCCAGATACTTAAAAATAGAGCAATTAGTCCAAAATCGCTCTCGCGACGCGAAAACCCAAAAGCTAGACTTTCGCCGAAAATCCTTACCCGCGCGGCATTGATCAAAAACCGATCTCAGCTTTGAAAAGGCATGTTAAAGCCGGCCAGCAAAGCCAGGCCATGGTCATTGTTGGCCGCCGTGGTGCAGATCACCACGTCCATGCCACGCACGTCATCAATCTCGTCATAGTTGATTTCCGGAAAGATAAGCTGTTCCGTCAGGCCCAAGGCATAGTTGCCATGGCCATCAAAACTTTTTCGCGAGACGCCTCGGAAATCCCGGACCCGCGGCAACGCCACGGTAATCAAACGATCCAGGAATTCATACATCCGCTCCCGGCGCAACGTCACCTTGCAACCGATCTGCATCCCCTCGCGCAACTTAAACACGGCGACCGAGCGCTTGGCTGCGGTAATGACCGGCTTTTGTCCCGCGATTTTGGTCAGTTCGCCATAAGCGGCCTCAACCTTCTTACGGTCATCGGTACCTGCACCGACGCCCATATTAACAACGATCTTATCCAAACGCGGCACCTGCAGGTCGTTGGTGAAGTTGAACTCCTCCTTCAACTTGCCGTGCAATTCATCCAGATAGAATTGTTTCAATCGTGGCGTATCAGACATCAATTACCTCCCCCGACCGCTTGGCAAACCGGACCTTGCGGCCATCTCCAAGGAAGCGGTACCCAACCCGCGTCGCGGTGCCGTCCTTGGGATCAGCCAAGGCTATGTTGGAAACATGGATCGGCGCCTCTTTTTCGACGATGCCTCCGGGCTGGGCGCCACTGGGGCGGGTGTGCCGTTTGACCATATTGACGCCATCCACCAGAACACGATCATCCTGGCGCAGGACCCGAAGGATAGAGCCCTTCTTGCCTTTATCCCGGCCGCTGACAACGACCACATCGTCGCCTTTGCAGATTTTGAATTTCTTCGCCATCAGATAACCTCTGGCGCCAGAGAGATGATTTTCATGTGGTTCTTGGCGCGCAATTCGCGCGTCACCGGGCCGAAAATACGGGTCCCAATTGGCTCGTTCTGGGGATTGATCAAGACGGCGGCGTTGCGGTCAAAGCGGATCGCGGAGCCATCCGCGCGATGAATATCTTTTGCGGTCCGGACCACGACAGCACGATGAATATCGCCTTTTTTTACCCGACCCCGCGGGATAGCTTCCTTTATGGAGACCACAATGATGTCGCCAACAGAGGCGTACTTGCGCTTGGAACCGCCAAGTACCTTGATACATTGTACCCGACGGGCGCCGGAATTATCGGCGACTTCGAGCATGGTTTCAGATTGAATCATAGCTGCCTACTCCGACCGGCCTAGCCGTTCTCTTGCTCGGCGAGGACGATCCATCGCTTTAATTTGGAGATTGGCGCGCATTCTTCTATCCGGACACGATCGCCAGTCTTGAATGTGTTCTGCGGGTCGTGCGCATGAAAGCGTCTAGACCGGCGGATCACCTTTTTGTACATCGCGTGCGTGAAGCGGCGTTCGACCCGGACCACGATGGTCTTGTCGCCCCTGTCGCTGACTACGACGCCTTGCATGATTCGTTTTGGCATCCTGTTCTCCTCGGCCCTAGGCCTGAGCCTGAGTTTCGCTCTGGGCGGCACTCTGCATCCGGTTCAACACCGTTTTTATGCGAGCAATATCGCGCCGCACTTGTCGCACGCGGGCGGTGTTTTCCAGCTGACCACTAGACCGTTGAAAGCGCAGATTGAACTGCTCCTTACGCAGGTCCAGCAGTTGATCGCCCAACTGATCCTTGGTCTTGCCGCGTAGTTGTTCGGCATTCATTAGTGACCCTCTCCAACGCGGGCGACAAACCTGGTCGGCAAGGGCAGCTTCGCCGCCGCCAAGCGGCAGGCCTCGCGCGCCACATCGGCTGGGACACCATCGATTTCGAACATCATCCGGCCCGGTTTAATCCGGCAAACCCAAAATTCTGGCGTGCCCTTGCCCTTACCCATGCGGACTTCAGTTGGCTTCTTCGACACGGGTACATCGGGAAAGACCCGGATCCACAATTTTCCAGCACGTTTCATTTGCCGAGTCATGGCGCGGCGGGCCGCCTCGATCTGGCGCGCGGTAATCCGCGCTGGACCGATCGCCTTCAAACCGTAGGCGCCAAAATCCAGCTTATTGCCGGCCTTGGCCTTGCCGTGAATTCGGCCTTTGTGGGCCTTGCGGAATTTTGTTCGTTTTGGCTGCAACATTATGCGATCAACCTATGTCCTTGTCGTTTCGAGCCGGTGGAGCACTTCCCCGCCGACCCTCCGTCCGTTCTTACAAACGCGGCGCCTGTGTATCCTGGTTTCGTGTCTCCTGGGCCATGGGGTCATGGTCCATGATCTCGCCCTTGAAGACCCAAACCTTGACGCCGCAGGTGCCGTAGGCGGTAAAGGCCGTGGCTTGCCCGTAATCGACGTCGGCGCGCAGGGTATGCAGGGGCACCCGGCCCTCACGGTACCATTCGGTCCGGGCAATTTCCGCCCCGCCCAAACGGCCGCCGCAATTGATCCGAATACCCAGGGCACCCAGGCGCATGGCCGACTGGACTGCCCGCTTCATGGCCCGGCGAAATGCGATGCGGCGTTCCAGCTGATTGCATATATTTTCGGCCACCAGCTTGGCGTCAATCTCTGGCTTGCGGATATCGACGATATTCAAATGCACGTCGCTGCCGGTCATTTGCGACAACGCCTGGCGCAATTTTTCAATGTCCGCACCTTTCTTGCCAATGACCAGCCCGGGACGGGCCGTCGAAATGGTCACCCGGGCCTTCTTCGCTGGGCGCTCGATGACGATGCGGGAAACCCCGGCTTGATGCAGACGTTTCTGCAAAAAGCGGCGGATCGCGATATCTTCATGCAGCAGAGCACCGTATTCCCGCTTGTTGGCATACCAACGGGAATCCCAGGTCCGGTTGATGCCGAGCCGCAAGCCTATCGGGTTTACTTTTTGACCCATCAGTTGGTCTCCTCGCGCTCACGCACCACGATACGTATTTCGCTGAATGGTTTCAGGATGCGGGCCATGCGGCCACGGGCCCGCGGTCGCATGCGCTTCATCACCATGTTCTTGCCGACACTGGCTTCCGCCACATACAGGGCGTCCACGTCCAGGTCGTGATTGTTCTCGGCATTGGCGATAGCCGATTGTAGAATTTTTTTCACATCGTCGGCAATGCGCCGTTTTGAGAAGGTCAAATCCGCCAACGCGGATTCGACACTCTTACCCCGGATGGTTTGCGCCACCAGATTTAATTTCTGCGGCGAGATCCGGATTTTGCGGCCCTGTGCTCCAGCCTCGTTGTCGGCCATGCGCCGATCTCTTGCCTGCTTGCCCATGCCGCTAACCCCGCCGTGCCTTCTTATCGGCCGTATGGCCATGATAGGTGCGGGTCGGCGAGAATTCGCCAAACTTGTGCCCCACCATGTCCTCGTTCACCAACACAGGTATATGTTTATGGCCGTTGTGTACGCCAAAAGTCAGGCCGACGAATTGTGGCAGTATGGTCGAACGTCGCGACCATATCTTGATGACGTCTTTGCGCCCCGATTGCGCGGCGGTTTCCGCTTTCTTCAACAGATAGCCATCGACGAAGGGGCCTTTCCAGACAGAAC
>Ga0310124_10002925_pt1 | contig 11649 bp, 10 predicted proteins | sample CB11b_AW_Bot5_MG_FD_203507 | JGI IMG/M metagenome (GOLD analysis project Ga0310124, IMG submission 203507) | Marine microbial communities from Western Arctic Ocean, Canada - CB11b_AW_Bot5 | ecosystem: Environmental > Aquatic > Marine > Oceanic | place: Canada: Western Arctic Ocean | collected...
TCTCAGGCACACTTCAAGGGTCCACTGGAATTTGTGCGCCCGTCATTGTGCCTTACGTGGATGCGCTAGGAATCCCGCCCCGAACCTACGTCTTTACATTCGCAGCTGTTTTTATGTCTCTATCTTTTTCGAATCTCAGTATTCTGGGGATTGCGCGGGCATATCCGTTGGAGCAACTTATAGAGAGTCTGCTTGCTGTGATTCCGGCTATGATATTCGTCCCGATCGGAAGCTGGTTACGGAAGTACGTTCCATCTAGCATTTTCGGCCGTATGATCCGAGTCTTGTTGTTTGTAATGGCCGTACGCTTGTTTTACACGGCTTGGGTCAGCTAATTGTGGGGCGCACTTCTCGAGCGTAAAAGCGCGCTATCCTCTTTATCCTCGAATTGCTGCTAGAACGCGCTCAGGGGTCAATGGCAGATGACGGACCCGTGCTTTGGTTAAGGCGAAGACCCCATTGGCTATTGCTGCCCCTGTTGATGCCAGGCCAATCTCTCCCATACCGGTTGGTGGGTTGTTGGTGGAAATGGCACGGACTTCAACGTTCGGTATCTCATTCATTCTCATCACTGGATAGTCAAAGTAGTTTGACTGTTGAACTTCCCCTGCAGTGATATTAATGCGTTCCTTCAGAGCATTGCTTATACCAAAGATCACATTGCCTTCGAGTTGCGCCTCTGAATTTTTAGGTGAGATCAAATAACCCGCATCAGCTGCCAACCAATAGTTGTGGACGGTGATAGCGCCGTTTACATCGTCTACCGAAATCTCAGCAATACCAGCTGCAAACGTGGAGCTATAACCCGCGAGTGCCAGCCCCAGCGCAGTGTCCTCCCGAGGCCTCGACCAGTCAGCCATCTCGGCGACTGTTTTCAGAACATTCATTGCACGCGGATTGTTGTGACACAGTCCCATACGAAACTGTAATGGGTCCATTCCGCGTGCAACAGCCAGTTCGTCCACAAAGGATTCGGCGGCAAACTTGGTATAGCTCGTCGCGACTCCACGCCAGGCGCAGACTCGTGAGTGGCGTTCCGTCAGGATATGTTCGGCCAGGAAGTTCGGGATGTCATAGCGTGAGCTTTCCGAGCCAAGCATTACGATCACATCTCTGCCTCCCGATGCCTCCCAACGTGGAGGGTTCATATATTCCAGAACTTTCGGGGCTGCAACACGATGGTGCCATGCGACCAGATGTCCTTCCTCATCAAAGCCCGCTCGTAGACACTGAGCAGCCGTGTTTCGAAAGGTGCCGTCCTTGAGGTCATCTTCCCGGGTCCAGATAACTTTGACGGGTTTCTGAATCGCTTTGGACACTAGCAGAGCATCCTCAACATATTTTTGCCGGCGCAAGGTACGGCGGCCATAGCCACCACCGATAAACATTGGATGCAACGTTATTTTATCTGGTGTTGTTTCGAGAAATTCAGCTGCTCCCAGGATCGATAGGCTTTGTGTTTGGGTGCTCACCCAGATCTCAGCTGCCTTCCCATCCTCAGTCACACTTGCGGTCGCGTTCATCGGCTCCATCTGAGCGTGGTAGGCAGGGTCGGTGCGGTACGTGGCCTCGACAACTTCTACTGCGTCTTTCATTGCAGCGCTCATGTCACCCGTTTCTCGCCATGCTGTACCGGTCTGTGAGAGATTTTCCACCTGATCTACGTACGCTTCTAGGTCAGACTCAAGATTTGCCTCCCGGAACCGGGATGTCTGACTCCAGGTAACACTAAGCGCCTCCTTGCCCCACTTACTTGCCTCGTAAGTGTTGGCTACAACAGCAACACCCCAGGGCAGCGGCACAATGTCAGTGACACCATCAATCGCAAGGGCTGCGCTACCATCGAACTCTATAGGTTCTTCGTCCTCCACTGGCGCTCGCAGCACCGAGGCGTACACCATGCCTGGCACTTGCGCATCAATTCCGAACTGTGCGCTGCCATTGGACTTGGTCAACATGTCCCGTCGAGGGATATCGTGACCAAGATAACGATGCTCGCCATAAGCCTTGAGTTCAGAATCCTCTATCTCCGGTAGTGTCTCGGGAAACTCAGCGTTGGCTACGATTTCCCCGTAACTCAACCGCCTCCCGGATGCGGGGTGAGTGACGATGCTTGGTTCCGTTTCGACTTCTGTGATCGGTACGCCCCACGTTTCCGCAGCGGACTGCATAAGAAGCCTGCGAGCCTGAGCGCCTGCGCGGCGCATGGGTTCAAAGTAAGCTTGAATTGTGAGGCTGCCCGCCGTGTAGAGCATGTTTTGGAAGAATGGATTGCCGTACGCCTCGTCGTGAAAGTCCACCGTCTCCACAATAACTTTGTTCCAGTCTGCGTCGAGTTCATCGGCGAGTATTAAGGGTAATGAAGTAGATGTGCCTTGCCCCATCTCTGTTGCGGGGAACTGAATTGTAATCGAGTCGTTGGAAGCAAGGGTGACCCAGATATTTGGTGTAATCTCCGTGGATCTGGTCTCGGCTATTTCCTGTGCCTGTTCGGGAGAGCAGGCTGTGATGAGTCCCGATGAGCCAATAATTAGTGTCAGCCCACTCACGCCTTGGAGAAATTCACGTCGATTCGTTGAGGCAACCGGCATCGTTTTGCGCCTCGTCATCTCAGACCTCCCGTGCCGCGCGTTGAATTGCGCGGATAATCCGGCTGTAGGTTCCGCAGCGGCAAATGTTGGTGCTCATGTGCGCAACGATTTCCTCTCGAGTGGGATTAGGGGTGGTTTCCAATAAGTTGGCCGCCCGCATGATTTGGCCTGACTGGCAGTAGCCGCATTGTGGGACCTCTTCTGCAATCCATGCTTTCTGGAGTGGATGATCGGAATTAGGGGACAAGCCCTCGATCGTAGTAATTTCACTCCCCTCGACGGCGGACAAAGGAGTGAGACAGGAATAGGTAGCGGTGCCGTTGACATGCACGGTACAAGCTCCGCACTGGCCGACTCCACAACCGAATTTGGTGCCCGTGAATTTAAGATGTTCTCTGATCACCCATAACAAGGGTGTATTAGGATTTGCATCGACCTCGATGGGCTGTCCGTTGACTGTGAAGTTGGTCATGACTTTGTTCTCTAATATATATTGATCTTGCCATTATCCTGTGACCTCAAGTGTACGCTTCAGTTCACGATCGAGTCGATGTCCTCGTCAAAAGGGAGGGGCTCATGTGTTTGCTATCACTTCGGGATTGGGCTTTTGGGCTAAACTACTCGCCCTAACTACATGGGGCGCTTGAAAGAACGCCGTTGTTAGCGACGCCGGAATTAACTACGATAACCACACCGCAATCGTTCGCAAAATACTGGATACTGCCCATGCCTACATATACTTACGAATTCATCCCCGCTGACGGTGGGGAGCCAGAGCGGTTTGAGATCTTTCAGGGTATGGAAGACGCTCCGTTGGTTACACACCCTGAGACAGGCGATCCTGTCCGCCGGGTTATTACGGGAGGGTTAGCCGTCATGGGTAAGCCCATTCGTCGCAGCACGGTGGTGAACAAATCTTTGCCAGCGGCTACTCCTTGTGGTTGTAGCCGAACCGCATTAGCACAGGTTATGCGGCCGGCAAGCCAGGGCCCCCGACTCACGACGACTGCTCATCATAGTCATGGCGGTCGGTCGCATAAACATTGACTCGGGTTAATGAAGGTCCTACCCATTAAACCAAGACTCTGTGATTGGGAGACGATTAACCATGCCAAATGACGATAATGCGAACATGATAAAGGGTGAGATGTCCCCAAACTGGAACTGGACCCGGCCTATTGCCGCGCCAGGACATATGGCGGTAGATTTCGAGGAGCGTATCGACTTCGATCGGCTACGCGGTTATCGGGTAGCGAGAACCCGTTGGGCGTTACAGAAATCTGAGCTGGGCGCTGTTTTATGCTTTGACAATAATAATATTCGCTATATCACTGGCAGCGTGATTGGCGAATGGTCGAGAGATAAGATCTGCCGCTACGCTTTGTTCACGGGGAACTCCGAACCTTATCTCTGGGATTTCGGTTCGGCAGCAACCCACCATAGACTGTTCTCCCCATGGTTGGATCCGGATCGGTGCAAAGCCGGGATGCTTGGGCTACGTGGTTCTGTTGCAGAAGAAGCTGGTCTATTCAAGCAAGCCGCCGAGGAAATTAAGCAGCTTCTGCAAGCTGAAGGTGTGGCGGATATGCCCCTGGGAGTTGATATTTGTGAACCACCCATGATGTTTGCATTGCAAGCAGTCGGACTCGAGATTAGAGATGGACAACAGACCATGTTGGATGCACGTCAGATCAAGAGCATGGACGAGATCGTACTGTTAAATATGTCAGCCGCTATTGTGGACGGAGCCTATCAGGGTATTGCGGAAGCCCTCAAACCGGGCGTGCGAGAAAATGAGATGGTGGCTTTGGCTAGCAAACTCCTGTACGAGAGCGGTTCCGATGATGTTGAAGCGATTAATGCGGTTTCCGGGGAGCGCTGTAGTCCCCATCCACATAATTTCACTGATCGGATGTATCGGCCCGGTGATCAAGCTTTTTTCGATGTGATTCAGTCCTACCTCGGGTATCGAACCTGTTACTACAGGACGCTGAACGTAGGCTCATCAACCCCTGCGCAAGAAGATGCTTATCGTCGCGCCAGAGAGTGGATTGATGTGGCCATTGAGATGGTGAGGCCCGGGATGACGACCGACAAGATTGCAGCGAAGTGGCCAAAAGCGACAGAGTTTGGTTTTACCAATGAGATGGAAGCTTTTGGGCTTCAATTTGGTCACGGTGTTGGACTCGCATTACATGAACGCCCGATTATCAGTCGCCTAGTATCCTTCGAGAATCCGTTCGAGATAGAAGAAGGTATGGTCTTCGCGTTGGAGACTTATTGCCCGGCTGCGGACGGTAATGGTGCAGCCCGCATAGAAGAGGAGGTTGTTGTGACCCCGGACGGTTGCCGAGTTATCACGCTCTTCCCGGCGCAAGAATTGTTTATTGCGAATCGCTACTAGTACAGTTTTATATTTCTCAGCCGCGGAAAATGCCAATGCAGACAGAATTATTTATTGGGGGTGAATGGCGCCCCTCATCAGATGGTGCAATATTTCCTATTGAGGATCCGTCAACAGAAGAAACCATAGCCGAAGTGGCTAGTGCGACAGTGGAGGATGTCACTACGGCTGTTGAAGTTGCCCACGCAGCGGGGATTGATTGGGCAAGACGTACGCCTCGAGAACGTGCAGAAGTTCTCCGGGGATCGTGGGAACTTTTGCGGTCGCGACGCGAGGAAATTGCTGAATGTATTGTTCGCGAAAACGGCAAGGCGTTGCCTGATGCATACGGTGAGACGGATTATGCAATTGAGTTTTTCCGTTGGTATTCAGAAGAAGCTGTCCGAAACTATGGTGAGATTTTGACATCACCGTCCGGCGGCAACCGGATTGTGGTTTTGCAGCAGCCCATCGGAGTTAGTGTCTTAGTAACACCGTGGAATTACCCCGCGGCTATGGCAACACGAAAAATTGCACCTGCTATCGCTGCGGGATGTTCGGTGATTCTAAAACCAGCGTCGGATACACCACTCACAGCATTGCTTGTGGCAGATATTCTGTCCGAGGCTGGTGTGCCACCGGGGGTTATGAATGTTGTGCCTTCTCGACGTTCCGGTGAAGTTGTTGGCGCTATGTTGCACCACCCTCTAGTACGTAAGTTGTCGTTTACAGGTTCCACTGAAGTTGGTCGTGCGCTACTGAAGGAAGCATCCGACTGTGTTATTAATTGCTCTATGGAACTTGGAGGGAATGCACCGTTCCTAGTATTTGACGACGCTGACGTGGATGCTGCGGTTCAAGGCGCTATGATCGCAAAGATGCGTAATGGTGGAGAAGCCTGTACGGCTGCTAACCGCTTTTATGCCCACGAGTCTGTGTATCAGGAGTTTACTGAGAAGCTTGCTTCGACGATGGCGGCGATGAAGGTTGGGCCCGGTCTTGAACCTGGTGTTGAGTTAGGCCCGATGGTGAACGCTTGGGCCATCAAGGATATTGATCGTTTAGTAGAGGATGCAAAGAGTAAAGGGGCGACGGTGCTTACCGGCGGGGCGCCGCTGGATCGGGTTGGCCACTATTACCCCCCCACGGTGCTGGGAGGCGTGCCCAGTGAGGCCAATATTCTAAGGGAAGAGGTTTTCGGACCGGTAGCACCGGTGGTGTCATTTAGCGATGACGATGAGGTTATCGCGGCAGCTAACGATACCGAATACGGTTTGGTGTCTTATCTCTACACCACCAGCCTGAAGAGGGGGATGTCCATTTCTGAACGGTTGGATGCTGGGATGATCGGGCTCAACCGAGGTTTGGTGTCTGACCCCGCAGCGCCATTTGGCGGCACTAAGCAGAGCGGCCTTGGTCGTGAAGGTTCCCACGAGGGCATGCTGGAGTACATGGAGACGAAATACATCGCTGTGGAGTGGTAGTTGTGATAGTCGGATCAACGCGGCCGTTCTTCTCTATTTGTTTGGTGGGGTGTTTTCTGCTGGCGAGGTTGTAGACTCCCTGATCACCATGTGTGGAGCCAGGCGAATCTGTTTCGCTAGCGCTCCCGGATTTTGCATTCGTTCTAGGAGTAAGAGGGCAGCCTGTACGCCCAACTCATCAAGCGGGATATGTAGGGTAGTGAGCGGTGGATTAAAACGATCCACATAAGGCATATCGTTGAATCCGGTAACGGAGATGTCCATTGGGCAGTTAAGTCCATGCTCATTCATGGCGTCGTAACAACCCAACGCCAGTAAATCGTTAGCTGTGAGAATGGCAGTAAATTTTTTCTCGTATCCCATGATGTGTTCAAGAGCCGCTTGCCCTGCGGGTTCAGTATAGGCTTTTGCATTTACTATCAAGTCACGGTCCACAGGTAAGCCAATTTTTTTTGATATTTTGAGAAACGTTCGATATCGCGTATAGCCAGTAGAGGTATTTTGTGGTCCACCAATATAAGCGATGCAACGGTGGCCCAACTCTATTAAGTGTTTTAGCGCAAGCTCTATGCCTAGCTCGTCGTCGTTAATCACAGCTGCGACGTTATGAGTGTCAACCGTACGATTGACGAGTACCAAAGGGATGCCTTCCTCAATACAATCGTTAACGATGGGATCCTTTCTTCTAGCAGCGGCCAGAATAAGCCCGTCGATTTGTCGGGCTTTCATATTTTCTATTATTCCTTTTTCGCTACGTTGTTTGCTGCCTGAGTCAGCTAGGATTGCATTGTATCCATGTGCATCTAACGTGTGCTCCACGCCTCTCACGATCGGGGGGAAAACGGGGTTGGTTAGATCCGGTATGACGATAGCGACAGTATAACTTTTTTGTGTTCTTAAGCCCGACGCTAACGGATTACGACGATAGCCTAGTTCGTTAGCGATACGGGTGATCTCTGCTGCGAGATCCTCTGACACCATTGAACGTGTAGCGGGGTTTAGTACTCGGGAGACTGTCGAAGGATGAACGCCTGCACGGCTCGCAACATCCTTGATATTGGCGCGGTGTTTAACCATCGATCGATCACAGGCATCGCAGGCCGAACAAGCCAAGGATTTCAGGAGGGCATTGGCTCAGAAGGTCTTGCATTACGATGGGGGATACTTGTATTCTCTGCAAACGATTGCAGACCATTATAAACAAAGAGTTGGAGCAGTAAAGGTGGCTAATTCAGAGAGTTCTATGAAGCAATACACAATTGGTTGGATTGGGGCTGGTCGCATGGGATATCCCATGGTAAAGCGCTTACTGGAGGCTGGTTGTGATGTATCAATTTATAACCGTACCCGTAGCAAAGCGGAGCCCCTCGCCGAATCTGGAGGGAAAATCGTTGATAAGCCGAGTGAGTTAGGTGATCGCGACATCGTTTTCACGATGGTATCGGCCTCGGATGATCTGATTGCTGTGACCTTTGGGGATGATGGTTTGTTTACCGGTGATTCAATGCCCAAGTTGCTGGTCGAATGTTCTAGCGTTTCTGAGGAAGCTTCAGCTCAGGTGCGCTCACAGGCAGCCGAACTTGGTGTAGACATGCTCGCTTCCCCGGTCAGTGGGAATGGTAAAGTTGTTAAAGCAGGTAAGCTCACAATCGTGTCGTCTGGTCCGCGTGCCGCCTTCGATATTGCTGAACCCTATTTGAAAGCTATTGGCCGTGGCGCTACTTACGTCGGTGAAGGCGAGCTTGCGCGCATGGTCAAGATTTGCCACAACCTGTTGCTAGGAGTGTACACCCAGTGTCTTGCTGAAATTACCGTACTTGCTGAAAAGGGCGGGGTGTCGCGTCACGATTTCCTAGATTTTATAAATGATAGCGTGATGGGAGCGATGTTCTCTCGTTATAAAACCCCCACGTTTGTAAATCTCGACATGACGCCGACATTTACACCTGAGTTGTTACGCAAAGACTTAGATCTTGGATTGAAGGCCGGAGAACAACTTGGCGTTACGCTACCTGTAACCCAGCTTACTCGGGACATGGTTCAGAAGACCATCGATGCTGGACATAGTGGCCGCGATTTTGCGGTACTCCTTGAGGAACAAGCAAAAGCTTCCGGATTAGAACTCAAACCAGAAAATGTCGAGGTTAGCGACGGTTTATAGCGGGAGAATAGAATCGAGCGCTCTTCTGGCAAGAAATTCGGAACACTTGCGGCATTAGGCCCCGGTCTATTGTTGGCTGCCACGGGCGTGGGCGGCGGGGATCTGGCGACTGGCACATTTGTCGGCAGTCTTCTTGGCACGGCCGTGCTCTGGGCTGTGGTTTTGGGGGCGTTCCTGAAGTTCGTAGTCACGGAAGGGCTAGCACGTTGGCAACTGGTCACTGGGGATACATTCCTGGAAGGGTTAGTCCACACAATGGGCCCTCCCATACTCTGGGTTTTTCTACCGTATCTTCTCCTGTGGTCGTTTTTTGTTGGTTCAGCTCAAATGAGTGCTTGCGGAGTAGCACTTTACGCGTTGTTTCCCGTCTTTGAAAATCCAGATCAAGGGAAAATTGTTTTTGGAATGGTGACCAGCATTGTTGGCATAGGCTTAGTTATCAAAGGGGGTTACCGGTTATTCGAACAGATAATGCGCATTTGTATTGCAATCATGTTTGTGATCGTGGTGGTTACCGCGGTGGTACTTTGGCCTGGAACAGACGTCGTTTTGCAGGGGCTTTTTATGCCCACGATCCCGGACTTCGATGGATTAGGATTAACATGGACAGTGGCACTCATCGGTGGTGTGGGAGGCACACTTACGGTGCTTTGTTATGGCTATTGGCTGAGGGAGGATGGACGTGTCAGTTCGGATGACATTTGGGCTTGCCGCGTCGATCTGGGGGCTGGTTATGCTATGACCGCAATTTTCGGTATTGCCATGGTCATTATAGGAAGCAATGTGGAGATTGAAGGGCAGGGTACGACGCTCTTGGTGACGTTGTCCGAGCGCCTAGAGGAGCCACTCGGCGTTTGGGGAAAATGGTTATTTCTGATTGGCGCTTTTGGTGCAGTCTTCAGTAGTTTGTTAGGGGTGTGGCAGTCAGTGCCCTATCTTTTTGCCGATTGCTGGAGGCTCTTGTTTTTGGAACCAACAAATGTGGGTGAAACCTTCAAAAAAGAAAAGGCAACCCGAATAGAACGAGTTAATTCTAAAGCTCCAGTTATGGTAGATACTAGTGGACTTCCCTACAGGAGCTTTCTGGTTATTCTTGGCGTAGTTCCGATGGTTGGCCTTTTCTGGGGTTTCCAGCAGGTACAAAAGCTCTATACGGTCACAGGGGCCCTATTTTTCCCATTTCTAGCTCTTGCTTTATTGATTTGGAATGGGCGTTCGGATTGGGTTGGGGTGCAGTTTAAGAATCGTCCGATAACTGCCATCGCACTTATTGGTATCCTGCTCTTTTTCTCCTCCCTGGGCGTGCGCACAATATTTGGTATTTAGTTAGAGAAGTAACTCGAAATGTTCTATGAACCCAAGAATGGTCACGGGCTAGTGCGTGATCCGATAAAGGCTTGTGTCGTGCCAAGACCTATTGGCTGGATTTCAACAATCAGTCAGGAAGGGGTGTGTAACCTTGCCCCCTTCAGCTATTCAAATTTAATAGTTACTGCACCACCCATATTTATGTTTAGCTGTAATGGCGCACATCTAGAAGGAGATGTGAAGGACAGTGCGCTGAATGCCCGTGAGACGGGTGAATTTGTCTACAATTTAGCGACTTGGGAAATCCGCGATGCTATGAATACTTCATCGTCCCATGTCGGGCGATCTGAGGATGAGTTCGAGTTGGCGGGCCTTACTAAGGCGTCCTCCATGCTCGTGAAGCCGCCTAGAGTTTCTGAAGCGCCTATTAGTCTCGAGTGTCGGACCTGGAAAACAATTGACCTACCCGCGACAAAACCTGAAATCCAAAATATCATGGTGATTGGTGAAGTCGTCGGTGTACACATTGCGGATGAGGCTCTCAAGAACGGACTAGTTGATACGGCTGCACTGAGGCCGATCGCACGTCTCGGGTACTTGGACTATTCAGTCGTCGACGAGGTTTTTGTAATGCCTCGTCCGAAATAACTATTTTATTGAGGGAGGGGTTCTCTATGTCTAGCTCTATTCGTTGCGGACGTCTTGCTATAGCGACACTCATTGCTGGTTGCATCTTAATGCTTACGTCATTTCTGGCTCAATCTGCCGATGAAGATGACGTGTTAACGGCGCGTAATGGTATCGCTAGTATTGGCAAACGTTGGGATGGCGAGGTAATGGCAGCGACCTCTGCTCTGTACATCGAATTGCAGCGTGCAACTGGCGATCGATCGGGCGTGGAGGCGACGATGGATGTCAGCTATGGTCCCCATGAACTGCAGACTGTGGATGTTTTCGCACCGGTAGAGAGATCGGATGAACTGGCGCCCGTCGTTGTCTTTGTGCACGGGGGAGGGATGGTCCGTGGTAACAAGACTATTGCAAACACGGATCTTATATACAGCAACATCCCAACGTTCTTTGCCCGCCACGGCATCGTGGGTGTGAATGCAAACTACCGTCTTGTGCCCGAAGTGCAATGGCCATCTGGACCGGAGGATATTGGAGGGATGCTGACGTGGGTTAGGGAAAACATTGAGAGTTATGGAGGGGATTCCCAAAAAGTATTTCTAATGGGGAACTCGGCGGGAGGCCGTCATGTGGCGAGTTATCTGTTTCATGAGCCTTCACACTTCGCTGATGGACCCGGTGTGATTGGCGCGCTACTAAGTTCAGGGTCGTACAGATCGGGTAGTTCGGATGCACTTCGAGGCTACTATGGAGAAGATGCTGCCGTTCGGGCCGGGCTTGTACCGTTAGGCTTGGTCGACTCCTATGATGGGCCCGAAATACCGATCTTTATGTGGAGCGCGGAATTCGATCCAACAATGATCGAAGTCCCGGTAGCGGTTATGTATGCAAGGCTGTGTGCGAAGTACAGCGACTGTCCGCGATACACCCAGTTCCAGGGACACAATCATGTCTCACATATCATGAGTATCAACTCCGCGGACGAGACGGTTGGGCCTGTGTTACTGGAGTTTGTAAGCTCAGTGATCCATTAGTTGTTAGGATTGGCTTTGACGGATGTACCGGATGCGCAGTTTGCCACATAATTAAGGA
>Ga0310124_10002926_pt1 | contig 11646 bp, 18 predicted proteins | sample CB11b_AW_Bot5_MG_FD_203507 | JGI IMG/M metagenome (GOLD analysis project Ga0310124, IMG submission 203507) | Marine microbial communities from Western Arctic Ocean, Canada - CB11b_AW_Bot5 | ecosystem: Environmental > Aquatic > Marine > Oceanic | place: Canada: Western Arctic Ocean | collected...
TTCTTTCTCAACAATTTTTTCTTTGTAATAATTATCAGTTATTTTGAGGGTAAAATTACCCTTACTGAGAGTTCTGCCTAACAATTCAGCATCACATATGTTCAGCATACTTGTATCATTATGATTAGCCAAACGTGCCGAAAACATTAAGCATATTTACCCTTAATTGTGGATTTTGCCCCACATGCCTCACAAACAAGAAAATGTATTCTTTTTTCCTTCTCTATTCTTGTATCAGGACTTTGACAAGTAAGGCATCTAATGTAATCGGTGACATAGATTTTAAGCAGTCGTGTAAAATCGTCTGGATCTCTTTTTCCAACAAACATTGCACTGTCACCAACTCTTTCAGCAGGAACTGCAAACTCTTTTGACAAATATTGCAGTAACTTGGTGGGATCTCTACGCATTATTTTTGAATATTCTACAAAATTTCTCAAGTAAGTTTTTTGCCCTTCCCACATAACATCAACTGGAGGAAGTTCAAATCTATTATCAACCACTTTGGAATCTTTAACTAGATTCTTTTCTATTCGTTTTAGCAGCTTCTCATAGTTTGACTTTACCATAAAAGCAGAAATTCTAATTCCCCCTATATGGGTTTAGAAAATACCAGTAAGATTACTTATCTGGGTTCTTGCCTATTCGAAACATATTAGTCCCACACTCAGGACAAGTACCTTTCATAGCAGGTCTGCCATTTTTTAGGGTAGTTTCTTCTGGATTTTTGATTTCTCTTTTTGTTCTACATTTTACACAATATGCTGTTGCCATTCTAACCTTTGACAAAGAGTCGTATTTAGTATATTGATGTAAAAAAATCTTAACTAGAAACTAGATGATTGTATAATTTTATACCGGTATACTCTAATCTTATTTAACTAATTTTGATAATATGTAATATTTTTCAATTGTAGGGTAATTGATGTGAATTTTGAGAAAATTTTATCAGAATGAAATTTTAAAAAGTTGGTAATATAAATAATAGATTTTCGTAATTTACAGATGGCATCAAGAAAGGGTATTGGAGTAACTATAGCCATTCTTGTTGGTGTTGTTGCTGCTAGTTTTTTGGTTTATCTAATACCAGAAGACACGACAATGAAAATCACTGTTTCAGATTTTGGAGAACATCTTGATATTACTAAAGAAAGAGCATTAATGGAATCTTCAAGCATTGATGAATCGTTTAAAAAATTAATGGAAAGTGATATGAATCGGGATGAATACATAAGAATTGCAGAAGTTTCTTCATCACAAATTCTTACTTTGATAATTGAATTGAAGGATAGTGGTGCTACACAGGAATGGACAGAAAGTTATGTAAATTATATTGGTGCATTGAAAAAACTAAATGAAATGATTACGGAAACTATTGTTGTTGCGAACTTGATGGATAGTGATGATAATTCAAATTCTATTAATGAAATAATTGATAAAATACATCAATTGAAAACAGAATCACTAGACCTGACCAAAAAATCAGACGCTGCAAGGCCATAACTAATCTAGTCACATAATACTATACTTCATAGTAATAATAGTGGGAAATCGTTAAAAGGTAATTTTGTTATATGATAGATAATGTCGTTGAGTGGAAATCTAGAAAAAGATGTTAAGGCCACTACAGCAAACAAATTACTGGTTATTTGCATAGATAGGGATGATGATTTGGGAAGAAAAACTGGTATCCCAACTCCTGTGGTTGGCAGAGATGCATGTATAGAGGCTGCACAAAGATTGGCTCTAGAAGATCCTGAAGATGCTGATTCTAATTCAATATTTTTTGCCATTAAGACATATGAAGACTTGGTAAGCAAAGGCTACAAGGCCCAGGTAGTAACAGTTACTGGCGTAGAGAACAGAGGCGTACAAGCAGATGAAAAAGTTGCTTCAGAGATAAAGTCTGTATTAAAGAAGTTTTCTGCCAATGGTGCTGTAATAGTTTCTGATGGAGAAGATGACGAGATGGTTATTCCTGTCATTCAAAACATAATTCCAATTATTTCAGTACAAAGAGTAGTCATGCAGGTAAGCAGAACAATTGAACATTCCTATGCCGTATTTGGTAAATTCCTAAAATTAGTAATGTATAATCCAAAATATTCCAAGTTCTTCTTAGGAGTTCCTGGAATTTTACTGTTGATCGGTGGAATAGGTGCTGTTACAGGATACAATGCAGAGATTTTTGCTGTGCTAATTAGCATTCTTGGTGGTGCATTTTTGATCCGAGCATTTGATATTGATAAGGCATGGGCTAACTGGGCAAAACCTACACCCGAGGGGTTTACAAGAATGTTTACGTTAATCACTGGATTAATTCTCATAGCAGCTTCAGTTCCAGCTGGTATAGCTGCTGTAAGTACAGTATACACATCTGGTAATGTAGAGATTGCTAATCTACTTACAAACGAAATAGTTGTTGGTCAATTTGTTTCAGGTATGATTCCATTTTTGTGGATTGGTCTTGGAACAATATTTGTAGGAATTCTATTTAGTAACTGGCTAAACAGAAAATTACGACACATTAGTGATATTCTTAGACTTGTTGTATTAGTTGCACTGTATCCTACTGTTCATCAGTTCACAAGTATCCTAATGTATGAAGAAAGTTCATTCTCATTGATCCTGCCTTTAGTTACGGGTTTTGCAGTTACAGCTGCATCTGCCACTCTCTTGATCCGTAGATATAGAAAAAAAGTAAGCAAAGAAGCAGAACAGTGAATTTCTTATTCTGTTTGGAATCATAATATAATAACACATATCAGCCTCTAACTAATCCAAAAACATGTGGAAGGTGATACACTATTAACGGAATTCTAGATGCGGCATTAAATCTGTCAGGACTCTATAGATTCTACACTAAAAGATTAGAAAAAGAAGTTGTGAAGGGTGATAGACCTAACCATATAGCTATAGTGTTAGATGGTAACCGTAGATGGGCGAAACGAAATTTAGTTATGCAAAATCACGGTCATTTTAAGGGTGCTGATACTGTTGAAAACCTTCTTGATTGGTGTGAAGAATTTGATATAAAAATTATAACTTTGTATGTTTTATCAGCTGAAAATCTAGATAGAAAAAATGAAGAACTTGATTATATTTATGATTTAATAAAAACAAGATTAGAAAAACTCTACAATGATCCTAGAATTCATAAAAACGAAATGAGAGTCAAAGCAATAGGACGAATTGAACTGTTACCAGATTCTATAAAAGATGTACTATCAAGATTGGATAATGCTACAAAGGATTACAGTAATCATTTTCTTAATATTGCAATTGCATATGGTGGCCAGAACGAACTAGTTGATGCAGTTAGAAAGATTGGCACAAAGATAAAAGAAGGCAAATTAGATGCAAAGGACATTACCAAGGATGTAATTGAAGAAAATTTGTATACTTCACATCTTCCCCAGCCATCAGCTGATATGATTTTAAGAACATCTGGCGAAAAAAGAATGAGTGGTTTTTTGATGTGGCAAAGTGCATATAGTGAGTTAGTTTTCTTAGATGTTTTTTGGCCGGAATTTAGAAAAATTGATCTTATGCGAGCCATACGCACATTCCAGAAGAGAAAAAGACGTGTAGGAAAATAACCTAAATAAACTGAAATACAATCTATTCAAATATGAGAGAGCAAAAATCTGCAGGTATTGTTCTGTTTAGAAACGCTTCAAACAAAAATGAATTTTTACTGTTAAATTATCCTCAGGGACATTGGGATTTTGTTAAAGGAAAAGTTGAGGAGGGTGAAACGCCACATGAAACAGCGTTAAGGGAAACAAAAGAAGAAACAGGTATTTCGGATATTGAATTTATAGATGGTTTTGAAGAATCTGTAGAATATAATTTTAAATTTAAAAATGAAGATATTCATAAAATAGTTGTTTTTTTCTTGGCAAAAACTAATGAGAAAAAAATCACTCTATCTCATGAACATAGTGATTTCGTTTGGCTGGAATATGACGATGCTCTAAAAAAGACCACATTTAGAAATGCGAAAAATGTGCTATCAAAAACAAATGAATTTCTCTTAAACACTGTCTGATAATAGTTGTTTTACAGTACGTACAGGATTTTTTGAATCAAGAATTGTTCTCCCCACAATGAGAAAGTCACTTCCATTCGCAATTGCCTTTTTTGCATTGCCTCCTTGCTTACCAATACCTGGTGAATAGATATCAAGTTTTTTACCGGTAATCTTTTTACAGTCATTTACAATTTTAGGAAAAGTTGCACCAACTATTATCCCATCTGCTTTATTGGATATAGCCCACTTTAAGAACAGATGATACAACGGTTTAGGCTTTGAATTTTTTGAAAGTTTTACATTAATTTCATAAGATAGTTTGGCCTCAGGTGCACTCATATGACATAATGCAATTACGCCCTTGTCTCGTTTGTGTGCTTCCACAACAATTTTCTTTAGGCTTTTAGGACCCATGATTGGATTTACTATAATCGCATCAAATCCAAAGTCCCATAATGTTTTAGACGTTATTTGATTTGTATTTCCTATATCATTTAGCTTTATGTCGGCAATTGTTTGAAGTCCATATTGATGAGCGGCTTTATTGATTCTAATAATTTCTTTTTTTCCTAGTGGAAGTAACATGTGGAAGTTTAGTTTGATTCCACAAAGAAATTTGTGTAATGTTTTAATATTTTTTATCGTTTGTGGAACAGTTTTCTTATTTACTGAATCATAATCATTAGCAAGTATAATTCTACTATTCTTCGATGATTGATTAATTCTAGTTTTGAATTTGGTCATAGTTGACCAATGGATGTGTTTCGTGTAGTTTAACTATTTTGATGTAAGAGTAGCCATGCTCGCCGGTATTATCTACCAAAATAGGCTCAGAGCCATTACTTGCAGTGTGCTTTAAAAATGGCTTGACTGGTTCTTCGTTTAACACAACATAGCAAAAAAATGAGTCTCCATCTTCATTGAAATTAAGAAAAACCCCAAGGAACCACTTTCCCTTAAATGGGAACGCAAATAGTGGAAACGGTGCTTCTTCAAAACCATAACTAAGTTTCGCTAGGCTTGCCAAGTCATCTAATTCAATGGGTTGGTATTTTGCGGTATTATTATCAGGTGATGGTTTGAGAGATTGTGGCAATGATTTTATTTTTACAATTGGAGAATACATCTTTGAAGTATCAATAGTTGAATCCACCATTAGTGATTCTTCTTTACCAGATTTGAAGCCATAGCATAAGTAATGGTTAAAATTTTCAACTGGGGTATAGTATATGACCGGACTTTGTTTGAGCAAATCCATCTGAACTGAAAGAACTTTTGCGCCTTTATGTTCATGAAGGAATGATACTCTAGGTGATCTTTCTAATGCACATACTAACCTTGTAAATTCCAAAGGTGAGCGCACTTGAATATAACTTGGAAACTTGTCCACAGAAAGTAAAATCAGGATACTAAATTAAAGGATAACCGAAACTAGTCAAATCTAATATCTATTATATCATCCACGAGTGGACCAGTTCCAATAAGCATGACTCGTACTTGGAGTTTATCTTCAATATTTTTTATAAAAGATTTAGCCTCATCACTCAAGTCGCTGAAAGACTTTACGCCTGCGCACTCTGGAAACCTCACATCTAATTTTGTTATAGCCAATTGTGTTGCGCTGCTAAGCATAATTGCTCTTTGTGCCAATTCAAAATCAAATTCTGCAGCACGCCTAGGCCTTCCTGTGACTGTGCCAAATTCAGCCCATCCCTTTTGCTCGGTTTCTTCAGCACTGAGCTCATTACCCATTGGTCCAGTACCAACACGCGTCAAGTATGCCTTGAATACAACCATAACTTCATCCACATTCTTTGGACCCAAGCCAACATCTGCGCATATGCCTGATGCAGTGACATCCTTAGAAGTCACAAACGGATAAGTTCCGTGCCATAATGATAGGTGAGTTCCTTGAGTACCCTCTACTAGAACATTTTTTTTATTCTTCAACGCAGAGTTAATCTCACCTGGTACATCTACAATGTATGAGGAAAGTGATTCAATCTCATTTGCCATCTTTAGTGTTCTCATTGCACGCTCAGCGTTTGCGGGACCAGTTCCTGAGCCAGTACTTCCAATCTTTTCTTTCAATCTACCTTTGGAATCCTGTTCAAGATGATTTTGCTCAATTATTCCGCAGTGTTTATCCAAAAATGCCCTACCGGAAACACCGTATTCTTGTATTTCTTTAAAAAAGACATCAGGATTAACAACTACACCGGGTCCAATCATGACTTTGGCATTTTTATTTAAAAATCCACTTGGCAGCATTCGTACTTTGTAAGTAGTACTGCCATCCTTGATTGTATGACCTGCATTTGGTCCGGCTCCTCCACGAACAACAATTGATGGATTATCCTTTTTTGACAGATATGAGATGATTTTCCCTTTCCCCTCGTCGCCAAAAAAGCCACCCACCACTACAGTTGAAGGCATACACAGATGCTGATGTTTTCATATATTTAATTCAACAACAAGTTACGGTTAATACCCATGTTGCAAACAATGGTTGTATTGTCTGAACCAAATTACGCAGGAAATATAATAATAAATCTTGCAAGCCTGCCAGATTTTCTTAGGAAGCCCATCCTGAAGAAAAGAATAATAGAATTTTTCTCAATGTCAGACTCTGAAAAATCAGAAATCATCAATAATGCGCTAGAAGCCGGACCAACTATCCCATTTCCAAATTTTTCAAAGTTATTCAAGACATGGCTTGAAGTGCTTTGTGCAATTTCTGAAGAAAATAGGCATGATATGTTTTCAAACTACATCAAGCATATAATTAATTCACCACAGAAGATAATTGTATTTAATTTAGATGGCATTCTTGAGATATTTCTCAGCTTGGGGCAATCAAATCAAGAGACCATATCAATTTCAATCCAAAATGTGGTTAAGAGTTTAGATCAAGATTCAAAAAGGAAACTGGTTTTGCTTATTCCAGAAAATGCTAAAAACGTAATTGGTTTTTAGGTAGACTGCTCTTCTGGATTTCTATTTTCTTCATTTGTATAATCAGCAACATCTCCCTCTGGAGTTAACACTCCAACGAACACCTTTTCGTGTTTTTTTAGTAACTGTCGATGATCTTTCAATGACATATCTAATTTCATCTCATTTATCACCATAACACGGTTCTCCTTCCATTCGCCCCAACATTTGGTACAGCAAGGATAAGATGATGCTCTGGGGTCTAATTCTTCAGTATCAGGTATTTCATTTTTACACTTAGTACAAACACGAGTCATACTTTTGGTTAATTGTCTCCCCTTTTATTTTTTTCAGATCAATAGTAATAGTAGATAATACTATGAATATGATATATGAAGATAAAATGTCCAAAGTGTAAAGAAAATGCAGAATTAACTCCAGATTTTTCTCTAGTTACCTGTACAAAATGTAATTTGGAGATAAGTTATGGAGAATATATCAAATTTGTTGCACATTCTGATTCAGCATATTCTGATATTCTTGGAGATTATGCTGGTAGTACTGAGGGTCAAACACCTGGTACATTGGATGAATGGGATTGATGTTAGGATAACACTGAATCAAAAAGTTAGAAGATTTGTTCTGAAACCTTATTTAAAACAGTAACTGAGTCAGCGTAATTGGAATTCTTTTTTGAAATAATTCTGAATTTTGTAGGACTGTTAGTAGGTCTTGTTATTGGCACTATTTCATATATTGGATTCAGGAACACTGCTAGCCCCACATTATTTAGACTATCAATAGCTTTTTTTGCAATTGGAATTGGTTTTGGAATACTGGCAACAGGATTTACACTTGATGATTTTATTTTCAAAACTGGGAAAATTAATCTAGGAATTTCAACTTTGGGTGTTGCATCCCAAACAATTGGATATTGGTTTATTGCATTTTCTCACACTATCAGAACATTCTTTCCCAAATCAAGATATCTCAGATCGATAGGAGCCATACCACTGTTTTTAATGTCATTCAATTATGTTGAAAATATACTTCGAGCAGTTTCATTTATTTTGTTAGTGTATGGTTCTATCGAAACTATAATATCGTACATTCAGGGAAAGAAAAAAACAACTCTTTTTGTAGGTGTCGGTCTTGGTCTTTTGGGATTGGGTGAATTTATTGCATGGTACTCGTTTGTGTTTCCTGAAACTGTTTTGTACATAGTTTCAATTATAGTTAAAATTAGTGGATTAACAGCAGTTGGTATTCCAGTCTCGAAAATTCCGTTGCGAAAAATTTCGTTTGATGAAAATTTGTAGGCGTTTAAGCCCGATCGCGAGAATGCATTAGGTAGTCAAAATATTTTATCTTTATTGTATATTGAAAAACACAGCTAAATGAAATATAGTATCTAATAGTGATGAGAATATGCCTGGACATAGAACACAGATCAAAATAATTGGTGAGATATTAGATACAACCACGAATGAAATTGACGAACATGAAGGTATCACTATTACACATATTATTAGAAAGGCAAACATTTCACATGGGCGACTTTCTACAATTTTGAATACTTTAATTTCGCAAGGTCTCTTGGAACAAGTAAATTCAAAAAGATCTTGCCGTTATAAAATTAGTCCATCAGGGAGAGAGTTTCTTGTAGCATACAAAACTTTTAGAGAATTCTCTGATGATTTTGGATTAACTATTTAGTTAGAACCAACTATTAAAAAATGAAAATAATTTGAAAATATCATGCGATGATACAGGTATACAATTAGCAGTCAAAGCAATTAATGATGGAGGAATTGTAGTTTTTCCTACAGATACGGTATATGGCTTAGGATGCAATCCATACAATCATGAAGCAGTATTATCATTATATGAAATCAAAAAAAGAAAAAAAGAGAAACCATTTCCTGTAATTGGATATTCAAAAAATGAATTAGAAAAAATTGCAGAGTTTAATACGCTTGAAGAAAAAATTGCAGAAAAGTTTTGGCCTGGTCCAATTACCCTGATATTAAAAGTGAAAGATAAAGAAATTCAAAAATCATTAGAACTTGATGGAAAAATAGCTGTTAGAGTGCCTAACAATCAATGTGTTTTGGCACTTCTGAAAGAATGTAAATTGCTGGTAGGAACAAGCGCCAATATTTCTGGCACTGCATCATTTAATGATCCAAATGAATGCAGTAAGAATCTAAGCGGTTATGACTTGTTGGTAGATGGAGGAATAATTTCAAGTCAGGGTGAATCAACGATTGTTGAAATCGATGACGGTAACGTGAAGGTTCTTAGAAATGGAAGTATTTCAGAAGAAGAGATCAATGAATTAAATTGAATTTAATTATTACCTGCGCCAGAAGCCTTGAATCAGAAACAAAAAATGAGATAAAGAAAATACTTGGTGAACTAGGTGATCAAGAACCAGAAATTTTGAATGTTGGTATGAGAGGTATTTTGATGGTTGGTACTACAATTGAACCGTCAAAAATTATAGATTGGGTCAAGAACAAGATGGTTGAAGAGCCATGGTTAATTCGATATTGCTTAAGAATAATTCCCATTCAAAGTATCACTGAAACGAATATAGATAAAATTAAACAAAATGTTATAAAATTAAAAGATTCAATTCAAAAAAATGATTCCTATAGAATTACCATTGAGAAAAGAAATACAAGTATATCCACAAACGAAATAATTACCGAAGTTGCAAAAATATTTCCAAATAAAGTTTCATTGAATAAGCCTGACTTGATAGTGCTAATAGAGATTCTTGGGGATAAGACCGGAATTTCAATTTTAAAAGATAGTGAATTGTTTAGTTTAGATAAATCAAAACGTATGTCAGATTAACACTGCAGCCTTCTCAACAATGATATTTTCCAATGAATCCTTTGACGAAACTGCAGATAGGTGTATTTTTGACACTTTAAATTGTTTTTTAAGAAATGTGAGATTATTCTTTGAAAGTGGTTTTGCTCTAAGAAATGGTTTAAGCTCAGAATGAAGTTTACTTAATGAAGATTTCTTGCCAACAGCTATGATTAAAAAATCCATGTTCAGTTTTCTCCCTGCAACCTTGATTGCGTCAGATATTTGTGTCGTAGCAGCAAATCTAAGTAAAATATCAGTTTCAATTTTTTTTGAGAGTAGCATCTTATTTTTTTTTGCGTGAAGAGATAGTGTAAGTATTTTTTTGGCATGGCGTGCATTAAGAAGAAACTGTGGATTTATGGCCTGAATGATTAACTGTTTGTATTTACTCCTTAATTCGTCCAAAAATTCTTTATGAAATTTCTTATCATTAAGCACGTCAAATATCTCTATATCTGAATGCGTTATTGAAAACTGAATTCGAGTTGTGGAACCGCCATGTATAATTGGAACAATGCTGATTTCATCATCATCATTTAATTTTGTATCATAACCATCCAAGGCTGAAGAATCCACACCATTTACTGCTATAATCAAATTTTTTGTATCAAATTCTAATGTGTCTTTGGGCTTGATTTCCATGAGGTAACTAATCAATTCATTTATGGTATCTGTCTTTTTTTCTAAAACAATCTTATCGGTTGAAAATGATTTTTTGGCACCGCCAATTAATTTCACAGTGATCAATGCATTAGCCTGTGAGATTAGTTCAAAATTAATCTTATAATTCTGCTGTAGAAGAGTCCATAACTTTGCTCTTTGATTCATCCTTAGATGATTCCTCTGCTACAACTTCGCTCTTTGATTCATCCTTAGATGATTCTGTATCTACTGAAGAATCTTCTTCATTTTCAACGAGTTCTGTTTTTTCTGTTTCGTTTCTAAGTTCATTTTTGATAAATTTTGTAATATATCCAGCCAATTCATTTTTTAACATTTTAGATGTAATTGTAGATATACTGTTGAGAGCCTGCTTATTTTCAGCAAAATTAACTCCAAACTTACTTTTATGGTCTTTTAAGACCGCCATTGAAAATCGTTTTATCCTATTCACTAAATCAAGGCATTTGGACTGTTTTTTATATCTATAGAATGAGAAAACGTCGAGAGTTTTGTTCTACTACATCACACAATTCATCATAATTCATGTGCAAAATCTTTGATGCACAAAAAATTATGCTGGGAATAAAGTCAATTTGGGCAGTTTTGTTTTCAAAACATCTAGAAAATCTAACAGGTCCATCAGTTTCTACTAAAATTTTATCCTTGTTTGTTTTAGAAAGCAATACCTGTTTATCCTTTGAATAAACCATTACTGGACCAAATGATACATAACAATTCAAATCCATTGTTTTCTGCAGTTGTTTTTTGCTTCCATCAAACCAATGTAACAATGTGGTAGGAATATTATATGATGGCAATATTTCTAGTATCTCATCAAGTGTTTTTCTAGAATGTATTGAAACAGGCTTTCTAAATTTTTCTGCGTATGAAAGCTGAGTTTTGAAAACTTCTTCCTGTTTTTTGAATTCCTCATCAGAGTTTGTGTATGTAGTATCTAATCCAATCTCGCCAATTCCTGAAATGATTTCATTATTTTCATCGATTAATTTGAATGTCGATTCAATGTCATCCTGTGCTTTTTCTGGATGTATACCAATGAATGGTAAAATAAAGTCGCTTTGTTTTCCAAGTTCAAGAGTTTTTGTTGAGGAAGTATAATCCATCGAAACACA
>Ga0310124_10002927_pt1 | contig 11644 bp, 18 predicted proteins | sample CB11b_AW_Bot5_MG_FD_203507 | JGI IMG/M metagenome (GOLD analysis project Ga0310124, IMG submission 203507) | Marine microbial communities from Western Arctic Ocean, Canada - CB11b_AW_Bot5 | ecosystem: Environmental > Aquatic > Marine > Oceanic | place: Canada: Western Arctic Ocean | collected...
AAGGCTACTGGGAACAAGCGGACCTAGTGATTCTAGACCGTCAACTTCCTGATGGTGACTCAGTAGATTCACTTCCAGGTTGGAAGAAAAAGAAAGACATCCCAGTTATTTTGCTAACGGCTCTCGTCACAGTAAAAGACAAAGTTGCGGGCCTAGACTCAGGTGCAAACGACTACCTAACTAAGCCTTTCGCTGAAGCTGAATTGTTTGCTCGAATTCGCGCGCAGTTACGCCTGCCTGATGCTGAAGATCAAGACGCATCAAAAGTGATGGCTCAAAATCTAGTTATCGATAAAGCGACACGAGAAGTGTTTTTCAATGAACTGGAAGTCACGCTAACGCGCACTGAGTTTGACCTACTGCTATTTTTGGCAAGCAACCTTGGCCGTGTTTTCACACGTGATGAGCTGCTTGACCATGTATGGGGTTACAACCATTTCCCAACAACACGTACGGTAGACACGCACGTTCTGCAACTAAGACAGAAACTGCCGGGTCTAGAAATCGAAACGCTGCGTGGCGTTGGTTACAAGATGAAAGCGTAATGAAAAAAGCCTTACTTCCACTATTAATGTTGTCTTGCGTGGTGAATACCGCGCAAGCTGCAGATTGGTTTAAGAGTAGCGATACTCTAACTCAAGTTCATAAACACCTGTTGGATAATGATTTACCTCAGATGTTTGATTCACTAGTGGAAGTTTGGCAAATCAACTCTTCTCAATCACGAGAAGATCACCTCAATGAGCTGTTCGATCAAGCATTGAACAAAGATTGTGGTAAAACCCTCACCAGAAAAACACTCCCAGATTGGATCAGTTCAGTCGTCGTTAAAAGACACATCATTCAAAGCCCTGGCCGAGATACTTTTCGTGTATCGATTGATGTTGAATCCGAAAACAACATTCAAGATATTACCTTCGAGAAGTGGGTCGATAAGATTGTTTCATCGGACAGTGAGCTGACCAAAGACAGTGAAGTGGTAAACAACGCATCGGTGAGCCTATACCGCAAGCGTTACAATTTAGCATCTCAACTTGAGTCAGGCCTGTATCGTTTAAGTGTGAAAGGCGATGGCGGTAATTCATGGAGTACTTGGATTATTCTTGGTGACGTTGCTTTTCGACAGCAAGTTCGTTGGGCATCAAAAGACACGTGGCGCATCGATAAAAAAGAACTGCTGAATCCTTATTGTCCGCTTCCTAAGCTCGAAATTGGTTTGTACGATTACGTCGATGAACACTATGAGCAGGTGTGGGGCAAGAGCTATGAATCTGATTATCCAATGAACCTCACTGGCGAAGAACTTCCCAATGATCGCTACGTTTTGGCGGTTTCAATGGTGCATTCACGCTGGCAAGGTGACATAGCGATAGAACAAGCACAAACTATCAGTAAAACTTATGATATTTCTAGCGAAGAAGAGTTAAAGTAATTTAAAATTGAGCCGTTAACTATGTAAGGGATCTAACAAAGATAAACGGCATGAAAAATACGACTAAACTACTCGCAGCATCAATTGCATTCGCCAGTCTTCCTCTTTCAGCAGCAAACTACGCCATTGAAGCGCGTGGTGATGCGATGGGTGGTGTTGGTGTTGTTTCAGCAAACTTCCTAACCGCTCCATTCTATAACCCAGCACTTGTTGCCATTTATCGTCGTAACGATGATATGGGTATGATCACGCCAAGTTTTGGTGGTAGCTATAACGACCCAGATGACATGAAATCGAACATCGATAATGTTATTGACGCGTCTCCTGGCGATATAGACGCCGCTCTTAAAAAACTTGACGGTAACCAAGCCAACGTTGAACTGGGTGGTGTAGTTGCCTTTGCTCTTCCTAATCAGTTTATCGCGGCAAACCTTTTCGCTAAAGCCTACACAGAATCATTTGCTACTCCTGATGTTCATACTCAAGGAACAGAACAACAAAAACTGGAGTTATCTACAGTAGAGGCAGTATCGATCGGTGTTACCGAAGTTGGCCTTTCTTTAGCTAAATACCAAACCTTTATGGGCCAACACATCTCATTTGGTGTTACACCTAAGATCCAACGCATCTACACATACAACTACGTTGCATCAGTTAATGATTACGATTTGTCTGATGTCAAAGAAAATGGTGACGGAGAAACGGCTTTTAATATAGATGCAGGCGCACTTTGGTTCTTCGGGCCATTTCGTGTAGGTGTTGCAGCAACCAACTTAATCTCTCGAGATATTGAAACTAAAGATACTACTAAGTTACTAACGAGTGGTTCTGAAAGTAACCTTGTAGGCGGTAAATATACTTACCAACTTGAACCGGTATACACAGTGGGTGCCGGCATCGTATCGGATTACTTTTCTTTCAGTGTTGATTACGACCTAAACGAGACTGAGAAGTTTACTTCGTTTGCTGATAACGAACAGATGATTCGTGTGGGCACCGAAGTCGATCTTCTGCGTCAGCTTAAGTTAAGGGGAGGGTACTACAAGAACCTAGCTTACTCTGATTCGGAAGGAACAGTCACAGCCGGTATTGGTATCTCGCCACTCAACTTGTTCCAGTTAGATCTAAGTGCGAACTACACAAACGAAAATGCAATGGGAGCTTCAATCAATTTCCTTGCTAGTTACTAACAGTCCTTATATAGTTCTGCTCCTAAATAAAGGAGCAGAGCATGCTAAACGACTTACCAACCCTTTCTCACGAAGAACAACAGAAAGCTGTTGAACGAATTCAAGAAATGATGACTCAGGGCATCAGCACAGGACAAGCGATCAAAATTGTTGCTGAGCAAATTCGTGAAGAAATGAGTAATAAAGAAGAGTAGGGCATCAGCCCTTCTTTTTTATTACCTTAGTGCACTATAACTAAATATATTACCCTCTAGTATATTATCTCGTACACACCAACTCTTTAGTTACCCTAAATTCCCGACCTATCCAAAACCATTAAATTCCTTTTATTCAGTAAGTTACGTCGGAGTAATTCACTTTTCAGGCATTCCTTGGCTTTGAGTTGTAATTAAATTACAACAAGATCTGAAAGTAAAACAATCGCCATTTTAGGTGTCAGTATTTATGTCACCACGTCTAAGTGGTTAAATATATGGTGTTTTTTAAGGCTAGTGACGTTGTGACTTCTATTTTTAGCGGATACGAGTGTATGAATGTTCAGAAGCAGACAAATGAGGATTTCATCTAAAAACAGTGCGAGATAAGTAACGACGGTAATGTTAAAAACCGATACCGCGAGTGACTTACCACTGGTTCGAGCGCGCTTTACTAGCCAAATATGTGGACTTTTAAAACAAGTGGTTAGGAAGCTTAGAGGCGTACGGAAGAGCGGTTTATAGAGCGATTCAGGAACGATACGTATCAACCTGAGAATGATATTGATGGCGTTATTACAGATGGTGTTATTGCAGATGGCGAGAGCGCGCTTATAGGCATACGAATCGATTTGAGTTCTGAGAAGACAGCAAAGCTTATGCGCTTGTTTGGTCAGCACTTAAGAATCTAACGGGTGCTTAAGTGGAGAGTAGATATCGACAGGGTATTAATTACGTGCTGATTGAGTATTAGCAGAGAGTTAAATGTGTAACTGCAGTCCAGTCTAGCGAGCCTTAATAAAACGTAACGACTTGGTTTCGTCCGTTGTCTTTCGCTTGGTAGAGCGCCTTGTCTGCACGTTTGATGGCAGTACGTATCGATTCATGCTCCTTAAGCTGCGTTACTCCGGTCGAAGTCGTCACTTTAAGCGCTTTAGGCCAAGGTCTTTGGTCCATTGCTAGGTAAAAATCATCGATAGATTCGTTACACTGTAGCGCAGTTTGTTCCAGGCAAACGAGTAGAAATTCCTCACCACCCCAGCGATAAAGCAAGTACTGCTCACCAAGGCTCTCGTTCGCAGTTGCGACAAACTGAATAAGTACTTTGTCACCCACTTCATGGCCATGTTGATCATTGATCTGCTTAAAATGGTCTAAATCAAACAACGCGATGTGAATCGTTTTTCCTTGTTGCGCCAGCCATTCGAAATCATAGAAGGTATCTAACGCTTCGGTTCGGTTTCTACATCCGGTCAACGGATCGGTTGTTGCTTTTACCTTTAACTCTTCAATTTCTTGGGTTAAATAGCGTTGTTGCTCTGCTGCACGCGTTTTGCTTCGCTGTGCGATATGTAACGCACAGCCCACATAATAGATGGCATACGTCACCCATAATCCAATTAAGAGCTCGCCCAACAAAGCTTTGCTGATGACTTTACCGTGGAAAACAATGCTCGAGATCTTAAGTGAATGGTGTCCATCTAGCGTGCTGGCTCCAAGCCCGAGCTCAACAGACACCGCGTTTGTAATGTCTACCGCACTACTAGTAATAGGTTGGTTATAATGGTCAATCCACCAAAAAGGGACGTTGAAGTAGTTTAAGTCGATGTGGTTTTTATCTGGTAACGAGAAGTCTAAGCGATTGAATTTGTTCGACATAGCATCGCCTTTCACGCTGTAATTCTTGTCGTAATTACGAATGTAGAAGCGAAACCTTGGGTCTTCTTGGCCTTGGTAATCCATATTAATGGTGACCGAATCGAACGTTGAGAGATCGAGCCCTTTACCTTGTGTCGATATAACGAATTCAATTTCACAGAAGGGTAAGCTATAGGTCCGTTCAAAGTCACACTGTAACTCAATTCCATCTTCTGACTTATGTAATGAGCCTACGGTGCCACCATCGTGGTCTCTGTCTGTATTAACGCGTGTAGGGTATTTGTCGGGTGTAATAACGTAGCTCTTATTCATGAGCGTATTAAAAGAGATCAACGACACTAGCGTGATTGCTAGGCAAAAAATCGAAAGGAATATGTTGAGTTTTCGGAATGCTTTGTCGCTCATGATACTAACCCGTACACGTGATTCGAATGTAATGCGCAATGCCTTAGAGTTGGCGCAATCGATGATTCTATTTGAGTATTGCCTTAGGTGGAATCGGTATACCTAGAACTAACGCAGAGCTGAGGTTATACAGGAAAGAGATTCATTTAACCAAATGGAAGTTTAAAATTCGAACGCAGAGCCTTGATTTTGAATGTTATTTGCTCAATAAGTGCGGTTTTTACGGGGGTAATAATTTAACTGTATATTTATACAGTTAAATTTAAAGTGGCTCGGTTTGTTGTAATCAGAGTGGTGTGTAAGTTTTATGGTTAGCTGTGATAACGACTCACGAGGCCACTGTTACTGTTCATCAATTAAAGTGGAGGGCAGTTATGTTGCAGTGTCACTTTTTAAGCTCAGTTTTATCCAAACACTTTGTTAGCTATTTAATCTTTCGTAGCACTCATCTTGTCTTTCATTCCCAATTACGCGCCATATGTCGAACAAGGCTTCAATGCTTTGCAGAACATCCCAAATCCTTACTGGTTTGTCGTAGGAGCCGTTGTGGTCGATACGCTAGGTATGCGCGCTATGGTGCGATACCTATTTGAATACTACGCATCTCGATGGGAGACGAAGTGATGGCGTATCTCGAAGCGTTAATCATCGCACTTATTACAGGTGGAGTCTCAAGCCTTGGTACGATTGCGGCTTTGAAAACGGACATCAACTGGATAAAACGAGTGCAGCAAGATCAAGAGCAACGGATACGAAAACTGCAGGACACCAATGGCTAAGCAAGGTTACAAATCCAAAGGCCGCCGACCAAACGGCCAACTTAAGAAGGGCTACACGCTCAAAAATGGGCGTGTGGTTCGGGCGAACACCACACGAAAACGTTACAAAAAACGCTGATAATTCATACCAATCAAAAGGGCTGTTTTCTTATGAAAGTTGCTCTTTTTGTATTTCCTCTATAAAAGACTGAGCTATGAGCACCTAGTTTTACAGCTAATGATTTAAATCACTGTTATAAATAGGGTTGATGGCTATAATCGTCTCCCATAAATCAGATTAGACAGAGAAAGTCTGTATTTAAACTCAAAAATTTTTCGGTCTAGTAATCGTGATGTGCCAGATTATTTGATTCTAATTTTCACAAAGGAGAGAAATCATGTCATTAGATTTTTATGATTCAAACGGCAAAGCATATGCTTATTCTGATGATGGTCTTCATATTTTTTCATTCAGGCGCCCCTCTTGGATATATAAGTGATGATTCGATCTATTCCTTTTCTGGTGCTCATATTGGCTACTTCAATGATGGTGTGCTCAGAGATAACAGAGGGAATGCGTTACTTTTTACGCCTAAATCTTCTGGTGGTCCAATAAAGCCAGTAAGACAGATGAAACCGATGAAAGATATGAAGCCCATTCGGCCGATTAAAACGTATGGGTGGTCTAGTTACGAACTTGACAGTATTTGGGGTCGATAAAGCATGTACAAACTGTTAGTAAAAATTTCCAACTATCCGTGATTTTGTTGTGATAGTTTTACTAAGAAGTTTTTATAGGCGGTAATGCAAGGTGCTGAGACATACTGTCAAAATCTACCAAAAACCTCACAAAACGATTGCAATTTTAACTGTGTAGGTGTGTAATGCACTCGATGGTTAACATATATATTAACTATTCTTTATGGGATGTAGAGTGACCAAAGAACTTAACAACAAGTATAAAGGGTCAAGATTTACTGTTGAGCACTGTGATGGAGCGATAAAAAGCTTTGAAGAGGCTCTAGTAAGTGTTACTCCTCATAATAAAAAGAATTCGGTTAAAAGAGCGATTATTCAATTAATTGCTCGTCTAGCCGACGGTAAACCAATGTCAAAGGAAAATTTTCCACAAGAAGGAAATTTACCTAAATCTTCAGGAAAGTTTAACGCTTTTAAGAAGTTGCCCATAAGGGCTTATTGTTGGTTATCAAAAAAACATCCCAATACATATTTTATCAGTCACTATACTTACAAAGATAAGCAAAAATTAGACAAACGAGATACTGATAGAGTTCATGCTAATTGGAGAGATAAAGAGGATTAAGTATGAGTGCAAGAGACATGTTTTACTCAAAAGATACATGCTTTAGTGATGCAGAAGAGCGTGCTTATGCTCGAGAAGACTTAGTTTTCAACGTAACAGAAGATCTTCTAGTTATGCTAGAAGAGTTAAATGTTAGTAAAGCAGAGCTTGCAAGAAGGTTAGGGAAGTCTAAAGCTTATGTTACCCAAGTCCTTAGCGGCTCGAGGAATATGACTTTAGGTTCTTTCTCTGATATTTGCTTTGCATTAGGTTTTAAACCTGAAGTTAAGGTACCAGTAAAACCTGTTGAACAAGTCGAAACATCTTGGACTCGAGTAAATAAAATGACAGTAGCTAAGCCGAAGGCTTTAAAGAGTCCGTCACAACAAATATACCTAGCACATGATGCAGCTTGGTCAAAAATGAAGGTAGCGTAAGCTTATGACTCCAGAGTTAAAAAAGTGTGCTGATAATTTAGTTATACATTCAGTCACTTTGAAGAACTTACTAGTCCAGCTTCATGATGAAATTGATGCTGAGCAATTCAATGATGAATTTCTTGATAACACACAGGAACTACGTTTCTTGCGTCAGATCCGTCAAACAGCAAAAGAAGAAGATGGTGTTTGGTTATATAGATTAAATACTGTTGTTGCTATTCGATGTGTATCTGAAGAAGATGCTCAAAAAGAAAATGACGATATTGCAATAGAACCGCTCTTAGAAATTAAAGCTGAATTTGTAGCCCAGTATGAATCAACGTGTGCATTGACTGAGGATGAAATTCACCAGTTTGGTCAAAAGCATGTGTATTATCATGTGTGGCCTTACTGGAGAGAAACTCTTCAATCTTCATGTGCTCGTCTTGGTATTACTCCTATCGTAATACCTCCCCTGAGAGTTTAGATATAAAAACCACCTTAACAAACCCAACACTTGGTAATTTTAATCCAAGGTTGGGTTTTGTGTTTAAGGAGCTGTATTTTTTACTACATGAGAATGCTTGATGATAATAAATATACCCACGAAATCTGATTTTGATGAATCTGCAAATAACTTGTTGAATTTAGCGTGGGAACAGATTACAGCGTTACTCAATGAGTATAGCCAACTAAGTGAAGTATTTGATGACTCTAAATTTGATGAAAGCGATAGCACCAGGTATTGGGCCGCAGCTCGTCAGACCCTCACAACGTCTCTCTCTCTAATCCAGCAAGCAGTTGAGTTTTTTGTCAAAGGCAGAATAGTTTCAATCTCTCCTTATCTCTTAATCTCAGGGATGCCTTCGTCTTGGCCTAAAGGCTCGAATAAAACAGATCTTTCATTTTCTAGTTTTCGAAGTATTGATGCTCATGATCTAATCAAAGTGCATGATACGGTGTTCGGTGAGAGGTTGAGTGACAAATTTATACAGTTCAATAATCAGATGCGTGAACAGCGCAACAAAATAATCCACACAGTTGATAAGCAAATTGAGGTTCACCCAGAAAGATTGTTAGAGTCAGTTTTATTCGTACATGACTATTTCTTAGGGCATTATAAATGGCTAGATAGCCGTAAAGACTACAGTTATAACCAACCTTCAAATGCCCCTCGTCATATTCGTTTAGAAGGGTTAAATGAGCCATATCTTTTATTGGATTTACTGAGTGATTTGGAGATTGTCGTCAACAATTTAACTCCTAAAATCGTCAAGGATTATTTTGGGTTCAATAAAAAATCTCACGCATTACATTGCCCGAAATGCTATGAAAAACTTTCAAGAATAGACTTTTTTGAGCATGAATTGCTTGAAGATACTTTCAGGTCATATCGAAAAATCGATATGAATGAATATAAGTGTGTAGTTTGTGACTATCATGGAGAATTAGCATCAACAAAGTGTGCTGAAGATTACTGTGAAAGTTCTTATGTCGATCTTGAATCAGGGTTGTGCTTAGGTTGTGGTTGGGAAAACCCGCGATAACAAGATTGTCGACGATTCTTATTTATAAGATTGGCGATAGTGTAGTGATATAGGATTGATGGTTAGTGAGTTTATCCTGTAGCGGCACCAACATGAAATTGGAGAGGTTGATGAATCATTTACAGTCCTTGGTGTATGACTTTGACAAAATAGCTGAGATTGCGGCAGATTTGTCAATGCACTTTGGTGGCGTTCGTACTGACGACAAAAAGAGAAGGTATTCTACGTATTTTTTAGCAAAGTTAGTCCATAACTGTGTGTCATTGTTAAAAATATTACCTAACTCATCAGAAGATAAGGAATATTTTGATCTTTCTTCGATTGCCTCTTTAAGCCGTAATATCATCGAATCAACAAATCTATGTTGGTATTACTGCATTGAAGATGTCGAACTAGAAGAATCTAGTTTTAGGTTTTTGCTTTTCGATTATCATGACGTTTGTACTACAATATCGCTTTCGGAAAGTTTTGATTGGAAACTAGATGCTGAAGAAGAGCTGAAAGAAGAAAAACTTGTACTTTTAGAAGCAATTAAGAATACCTCGCAATATTTCAACGAGGGGAAAGCTGAACAAAAGAAATTGAGACAGGGTAGAAAAGCTTCAATGTGTAATCAAAGTGAGTTAATTGAAGCGAGAGGTGTAGATTGTAAAGAGTTTAAGGGAATTTATAAGTTACTTTCAAACCATGTCCATACAACTCCAAATGCAATTAATAGTGTGGTCCATTCTCGCTCTCATGGACAGGAAATGGATACTGTTCTTTGTGGATTGATTTTAACGTATGCCTGTATTTTTTGTGCTGAAATGGTTCGTACTATAGGTGATATTTGGCAAATGGAGTTTGCTAAAGAAGAATCAAGGCAACTAATTGAAAGTTATTCAAAACAATTATTTTGAAAATAATTTCAAATAGTTAACGAGATTAAGATGGAGTTCACATCCATACTTTTATGTAAAATTCGGATGATTAGGAGAGGTTGGTCATTCATTTTCTGGTAGAAAATGACGTGACTGGTCTGTGGGAATTTTCGGTAACCTGGCCTGATTTCATCACAGGTTTTTCCTAGCTCCGGATTCTCCGCTAAGCGCCCTAATGTGGTATCGAACTGTCTGAGATAGACATTTCGTTGCTTGCGACCCCAGCGACGCTCAGTAAACAAGGCAATGTCTTTTAGATCGGACTTTGCCTTGTTCGTGAGCTGAAAAGGCGTCATTTTCTTTCTTCACTGTCGAGTTCATTAATGAAAGTATCGAGGTCGTAATCCGCGATCCCACTGTTTTCACCTTCCACGAGTAGCTGTCGTAACGTATTCATCTTCGTCTCTTGGGTTTCGAGTAAACGCAGCGCCGAGCGGATCACCTCGCTGGCCGAGCCATAACGACCGCTTTGGATCTGGCTCGCAATAAACCCATCGAAGTGTTCACCCAAGGTGATGCTTGTATTTCTCGCCATGATGCTCTCTCCAAATACCAAATAATACCTAATTATGGTATCAGATAACCGTTGACGCAAGCGTGACGTTTGTCTCCGTGCGAGCGCTAAATCAATGAAATCGGGTAGGCGAGTCATGTCTTTTTACGACCACTTTGTATGAGCCTTAGTGAGCCAAGGGATTTGGTTTCCATGAATTGACCCATTTCTGCCCAATAGGCGATTTTTTGGGACGGCGTCATTCCAGAGCCTTTGGCGGCTTTGAGCGCTTGGTTGAACAGCGTTTGATCGATATAGACACTCACTTTCATCGCTAATCCTATTTATCTTGATTATTTATTTGAATTTGGCCGGGATCCAGGGCTTAGGCGGCATACGACGACCGCCACGAAATGGCAAAGGATGCTCCTTGGCTGGATAGTATTTCGGGGACTCAATTTTGCCGTGGCGCTCAACCAGTTGCCGGTGCTCGTCACGCCAGTACGCAAAACTGAGCAATTCCTTGGGATTGAATTCGCGATCTTCGGGGGTAATGAGGATGGCACGGTCAACGTTGATCCGAAATCCGTTCCAACGATGATCCAGGGGCAAGTAACCACGGGCGTGAATGTTCATTAATTTTTCGGCCAGTGGATTGACCCGTACCGCGCCAGACAGCCAACGCTTGACCGTGATCGGTTGCACGTAAAAATACGCGGCGGCTTCATGAATGTCATCGAAGTAGCGATTCAACAGATCGGCAAAACGGGGCGTGAGCATGTGATCTCCTTCAAGTTATCAAACATCCGTCGAATTATTTTTTCGATGACAAAACACGATGTTCATCGGTGAATTCGATGAAACTAGTCGTCAAACCGGAAAAAAGAACAGTGACGAAAACTAGGTATAACGGAAAATGGAAGGACGAAAACTAATTAATGTTCGTATTTATGTGGAAACATTTTGAATTTCAAGCGGCTATAACACGCGTGTACGCAAAATCCGTAATGACTAAGGTGCTGAAACCATTCAGATTTCACGCACCTTCAACTGCGTATTATGTACGTTATGTTAAATTGGTTTTGGCGTTTATAAGGCAGGTATCTTTGTGTGATGCCCTGCCTTTATTTGGTGTCGATATTCTCTGATTTATACTGTGTATTTAACCATATTAGCTATTTACCATAAAATACCTAATAACCAGTGATAATAATCTTCGATTTTACCCCTGGCATTAGTTAGAGCTTAACCGCCAGCAAATTTAACTTTGTAGCCTTTCTTTTCAAGGTGCGCTTTGAGCTTGTCACGAGCGTCGCCTTGAATC
>Ga0310124_10002928_pt1 | contig 11642 bp, 10 predicted proteins | sample CB11b_AW_Bot5_MG_FD_203507 | JGI IMG/M metagenome (GOLD analysis project Ga0310124, IMG submission 203507) | Marine microbial communities from Western Arctic Ocean, Canada - CB11b_AW_Bot5 | ecosystem: Environmental > Aquatic > Marine > Oceanic | place: Canada: Western Arctic Ocean | collected...
TTAACGCAAAAAGTTCCTGTTTCTAAAGAACCAGGAGATATTGCTAGTAGATACAATGACTTTCTTGAAACTAAAGAAATTGAGGATCTAAGTGAACTTACTCAATATGATATTGCTATCCAACAAAATGGAAAATTAGTAAAGCCTGTGAGACTGGAGAATGGTCTATACACTTTTAGAGAAGGGACAGGTTTTGACAGAGTAATTTTGGATTGTATAACCAGCCTTGAATCGGGTGCTGATTTATTGTGGATAGAAACTGAAAGACCAAATGTTAAGCAAATTGCTGATATGGTTAAAGAGATTAGAAAGGTGCACCCCCAAGCCAAACTAGTTTATAACAATTCACCTTCTTTCAATTGGACTTTAGCTTTTAGAGAACAGGTTTTTAATGAATGGTCTGAATCAGGTAAAGATATATCTGAATACCCTGATCCAAAAAAGGAACCAAAAGGCTTAATGGATGAAAAATTTGATAAGTCTGAACTGTCTAAAGAGGCAGATAAATTAATCCAAAGGTTCCAAAAGGATGCTGCAAACCAAGCTGGAATATTTCATCACTTAATTACCCTACCTACTTATCACGACACAGCGCTTGGAACACATGTGTTAGCTGAAGGTTATTTCGGGGATAAAGGCATGTTGGCTTATGTTAAAGAAATACAACGCAAGGAGATAAGACGTGATCTAGCTTCAGTTAAGCACCAAGACTTAGCTGGATCTACAGTTGGCGACGAACACAAAGAATATTTTTCTGGAGACAATGCATTACTGGCTGGAGGTAAAGGCAGTACTATGGACCGATTTTAGGTTCTAGGTAATTTCTTTATTTACACTTAGCTGGATCGCCCCCACATATCTCACAGTCTCCGATTTCTCCCATAGTCTTGAGGCCACCACATGACCCTGCTATAGGTTTTCTTCCAAAAACTACACCAATAGACATGGCTATGAATATCAGAAGAAGGATACTAAAGGTGATTAGAACGGTGCTCATTTCTTAATTGTAAAGTTGATTAGAACCATTTTGAAGTTTTTAGAACTAAATTACCTTCCTCTTTTACTATATAAAGAGACTTAATGTGATTTTTATTGGAGTATTCTAGGCCTTTTTCTAAGCCCATAACATTTAAAGCAGTAGCTAATGCATCTGCTTTCATTAAATTTTCTGCTATTACTGAGACCGAGACGTGCTTCTTGTTAATCGGCTTGAAAGTAATAGGATCAATAGTATGAGATACAAGGATACCCTCCCGACGGGAAAAATTTCTATACTCTCCAGATGTTGCCAAGGATAGATTTTCATATTCCTTAGAAGATAAAGTTAATATCGGGGAACTAGTTAAATCGGGGTTTTCTATTGCTACTAACCAAGGCTGATCGGATGATTTGTGCCCCTTATATTTAATTTCTCCCCCCAATTCAATGAAATATGAATCAATAGCGCAAGAATCTAAATAAGAGGACAATAAATCTATAGCAAAGCCTTTAGCAACAGCAGACATATCCAAATAAACATCATTCAAGCGTTTAATTCTTTTATTTTCTGAATCCACTTTATAAGAACTGCAGCTAATTTGATCCCTCAGTTCCATTAATTTACTGCCGTCATAAGAATCGGCTAGTTCAGGAGGTCCGAATCCATAATAATTTACAAAATATCCAATACTTATATTGAAAGAACCTTCTGTGGCCAAACAAGTTTCTTGGGAGAAGACTGCAACTTTAAGAAAATTATCTGAAACATAAACCCATTCATCTATGTTTGATCGATTTAGTTCAGAAATAAAAGAGGATTTAAGATAAGTTGACATTTCTTCATTAACGGAATTCAACACATTAAAAATATTGCCTTCTGCATCACTACCATCATAATTAATGAGAACTACTTTATAGGTAGTACCCATAATTTCTCCGCGAAATGTAACTAAACTATTTCTTTCCCAAGTGAAGAAAACTATTACTGCTAATGAGATTATTAATAAGAGCAGCGAAAATTTTTTTTTCAAGCCTAAAAAAATTACAGGTTAACTACCAAAATCATCAAACCTTATAACTTCCGGTTCGACACCCAAATCATCTAACATTCCAAAAACTGCGGTCATCATTGCAGGTGGTCCACACATATAATATTCACAATCTTCTGGGGCTTGATGATCGTCCAAATATTCATCTAATATCACTTGATGTATGAAACCCGTTGACCCTTCCCAATTATCTTCTGGTAAAGGATTATCTAAAGCAAGAGTCCAATTAAAATTTTCGTATTTCATAGCCAAATCATCATATTCTTCTTTATAAAAAACTTCTTTTAGGCTTCTAGCCCCGTAATAAAAGGTAATCTTTCTATGGGTATTAATTCTTAGTAATTGATCAAAAATATGTGATCTCATAGGTGCCATACCTGCTCCTCCACCTATAAAGATCATTTCAGCTTCACTCTTGTTAGCGTAGAAGTCTCCAAAAGGTCCAAAGATGGTTAATTTGTCACCTGGCTTTAAATTGAATAAGTAAGAGGTCATCTCACCTGGAGGGTAATCTGTTCCAAGAGGAGGAAGTTCTATTCTTACATTAAATTTCATTATTCCCTTTTCTTCAGGATAATTTGCCATTGAATATGCTCTGATTACAGTTTCTTTAATTGAAATAGAGTTATCTCGAAAGTTAAACCTTTCCAAGTCTTGATTAAATTTTTTATCAATATCAAAATTCTTAAAATCTATATCACTAGGGGGAATCTCCATTTGAACATACCCCCCTGCCCTAAATGCTACTTCTTCCCCTTCGGGTAATTTAAGTATTAATTCTTTGATAAAAGTAGCTACATTTTCATTAGATAAAACCTCACATTCCCATTTCCGAGCACCAAAAACCTCATCAGGTACTCTTATTTTCATGTTATCTTTCACAGTTAGTTGGCAGGATAGCCTCCAACCTTCTTTTTTTTCTCGGTGTGTAAAGTAATCTTCTTCATTAGTTAGGATTGATCCCCCTCCTTCTAAAATCATGCACTTACATTGTGCACATGTTCCCTTTCCACCACAGGCAGACGATAGGAACATATTCTGGCTGGCTAAAGTTTGAAGTAATTTATCTCCAGCTGGGACTGTTAATGTTCTATCTGGATCTTCATTTAATTGTATTTCTATATCTCCAGTAGCTATTAAAAATTTTCTTGAAACAAGTATTACTATAACCATTAAATTTATAGCTAGAGTAAAAGCTATTACTCCTAGAAATATATCGTTTTGAATCAATCCAGTCATAATTACAAAATAATTCCACCAAACGACATAAATGCAAAACACATTAAGCCTACCGTAATAAATGTTATTCCTAAGCCTTGCAATCCTTCAGGAACGTCTGCGTATTTAAGTCTCTCTCTCACTCCAGCTAATGCCAATATAGCTAATGCCCATCCAGCTCCGGCACCGAAACCATAAACTATACTTTCAGTGAAGGTGTAACTTCTCTCCACCATAAATAATGAAGCTCCTAAAATGGCACAATTAACTGTTATTAGAGGTAAAAAAGATCCTAAAGCGTTGTATAAAACTGGTACATATTTATCTAAGATCATCTCCAAGATTTGAACTACAGCAGCAATAATTCCTATATAGGTTATTAGCCCTACAAACTCTAGGTCAGAATTTGGTATGCCCATCCAAGATAAAGCTCCAGGTTTTAGAAAATTTAAATAAATAAAGTTATTAATCGGCACGGTAATGGTTAAAACAACAATCACCGCCATTCCCAGTCCACCTGCTGCTTTAATGCTTTTGGATATGGCCAGAAAAGTGCACATACCAAGAAAATAAGCTAAGGCAATGTTTTCTATAAATACAGCCGTAATAAAAAGATTTAGGTAGTATTCAAACATAATTAAACTCTTGTTCCTGCTTCCTTAGTTTCAAGATTATTCCTTGCTACTCTATATTCTGGTTCTTCAATTTGTTCTGTTTTCCAACTTCTTAACAACCATATAAATAAACCAATAATTAAAAAGGAACTTGAGGATAGAACCATATAGTTGTTCCCTAGATACCAACCCCCATTTTGGGTTAAAACAAGAATCTCATAACCAAATAAAGTACCTGCGCCTAAAAATTCTCTTATTGTTGCTACTACGATCAAAATAAGACTATATCCGAGACCATTTCCAAGACCGTCAAGAAAACTTAACCAGGGGCCGTTTTGCATAGCAAAAGCTTCAGCTCTTCCCATGACAATACAATTGGTTACGATCAAAGCTACAAATACTCCAATGGTCTTACTATTCTCATAGTCATAAGCTTTTAGTAATTCATCAACAACAACAACTAGAGAAGCTATTATCGTTATTTGCACTATCATTCGAACATTTGTTGGTATTTGGTTTCTTATAACTGAAACAACTAGATTGGATAGACAAATCACTGCAGTTAATGCAATACACATTAATAAAGTTGGGTATAAATTTGTGGTTACAGCCAAAGCTGAACAAATCCCTAAAATCTGTAAGGCTATAGGATTATCATTAAAAATTGGATTTAGAAGAATCTCTCTACTTTTAGACATTTAAACTCTCCTTTCTTTCTATTTCTTCTTTTAGCCTATTCAAAAATTTAGCGTAGCCTAATTCCCCTAACCAAAAAGAAAGCATATTGGAAACTCCTCTGCTGGTGATAGTAGCTCCAGACAATCCATCCACTTGGTATTTCTTTTCTGGGGACTCAGGGTCTACTAACCCTTTAATGACTTCAATTTTTATTTCCCCTGTAGAAGAATATATATTTTTTCCTTTCCATTGTGATTTCCAGCGAGGATTATCTACTTCTGCACCTAGTCCTGGTGTTTCTTTATGAGAAAAATATTCCAATCCAATTATTGTATTTAAGTCAGATTCAATAGCCAAATAACCATACAAAGTGCCCCAAAGACCAAGTCCACGAACAGGAAGAATAATGGCTTTTATTTCATTTTCTTCTTTATAAATATAAATCTTTTTAAAACTCTCTCTTCTTTTTAAAGAGCTTATATCCACGTCAGTCGCTAATTTAATAGAGGTTAGAGGATCTCTAGAATAATCCTCAGCTTCAAATTTCTTTCCATCAAAACTTTTTGGATCCAGAGAATCTTCATATTCGCCTGTATCAAGATTTACAACTCGTTCTTCAATAGCTGAAAAAAGCTCTTCAATACTTTTCTGGTTTGTCAAAAGACCAGCTGAAGAAAGGATCTTAGATTGCTGATCTTTTTGTTTAAGATATTTTTGTTGGTCTCTTAATCCTACAGCCGCTGAAGAAATAATAACTGAACAAACTAAGCAAAGAGAAATGCCAACAAATAAAGTTTTAACCAATGTATCGTTTTTATTCATAATTAGCCTGAATTTTTAATCTTTTCTTAATATTAGATTCCTTCACATAATGATCTATTAGAGGTGAAAAAAGATTAGCAAATAGGATCGCTAACATCATGCCTTCAGGAAATGCAGGATTTATGACCCTTATAAGCACGACCATAATTCCTATTAAAATCCCATAAATCCATCTTCCAGGATTAGTATGCGATCCGGTTACGGGCTCTACAGCCATAAAGGCTAGGCCGAACGCATATCCGCCAATCACTATATGCCAGATAAAAGTAACACTAAACATAGGATTAGTATCTGACCCAATAGAATTAAATAATATGGAAGTAGTTAAGGTACCTATAAGCACCCCAATAACAATTCTCCAAGAAGCCACCCTTGTCCATAGCAACAAAAGTAAGCCTATTAAAATAAATAAAGCTGAGGTTTCTCCTGCTGAGCCGGGGATACTCCCAATAAAAGCTTCAAACCAGGAATACTTGTCCTGAATGCCATTTAGACCTTCTTGAGCACCAATTCCTAGGATTGTAGGCGAGCTATAACCATCTAAGGCTGTCCATGCTGTGTCTCCAGACCAATAAGTAGGATAAGCGAAATAAAGAAAAACCCTGCCAGTAAGAGCTGGGTTTAAAAAGTTTTTACCTGTTCCTCCAAATATTTCTTTTCCTATTACGATACCAAAACTAATTCCAACCGCAACCTGCCAAAGTGGTACATCAGGAGGGCAACAAAGAGCAAATAAGATGGTTGTAACAAAGGCTCCTTCGCTTATCTCATGGTTCCTAATAGTAGCAAATAACATCTCCCAAGCTATTGCAACAATAAATGTGACTGCATAAATAGGAAGGAAATAACATGCCCCAAACCAGAGGCAATCTATAAAGTTACTAGGATCATAGTTACAAACTAAATTGATAAATATGAAATGCCAATCTTCGGTAAATTTTCCGCCCTCTTCTGCTGCTCCAGAAAGAGCTTGAAAACCTATGTTATACATTCCATAAATGACAGCTGGAATAGTTGCTACCATGACCGTAACCATTATTCTTTGAACATCCGAAGCATCTCTAATATGTAACAGCCCAAAGGTTCTTCTGTTAGATGAATAAAAGAAATTTTCAATAACGTCAAAAATTACCCACCACTTTTCATATTTTCCGCCACTTGAAAATCTTGGTTTCAAGTTGTCAAAGACCTTTCTTAGCCCATCCATCACTTAGCCCTCAACCTCTATGGTCGTCAGTCTCTCTCTTAATAAGTAGCCAAAATCATACTTTGAAGGGCAGACAAAACTACAAAGAGCCAAGTCTTCTTCATCAAGTTCTAAAACTCCTAACGATTGAAGTTCTTGAGTGTCCCCCACCGCCAACCCTCTAAGTAAAGGTATTATCAGTAAATTTAATGGGAAGACTTCCTCATAAACTCCGAGTGGAAGAATGGCTCTGTCTAGGCCATACATTCTTGCTTTGATATTAAATTTTCTATTTTTAAATAAAGAAGAAATAAAAATACCCAATTTTGAAAATCTTTTTCTACCTAGTATTGCCCAATTGAATAGCTCCCTGTCTGAAGAATTAGGCTCCTCGATAGCACTAATTTGATTATGGTATCTGCCTAAATAGGCGTAGGGCCCTATTGCTTCCCTTCCATTAATTAAAGATCCACTTACAACTCGGTTTTCTGATTGACTTAGTTCTCCCGCACAAATCTCATCAATACAAGCTCCTATTCTGGTGGAGATAATTCTTGGACTTTCAATTTTTGGTCCTGATAAGCATATGTATTTACTTGTTGGAATTTTCCCTTCACTAAAGAAAGAGCCAATTAAAAGTACATCTGAGTAACTAATATGCCAATTTATGTTGTCTATGGATGCAGGAGAAATGAAATGCATGTGAGTTCCTACTAAACCCGATGGATGAGGCCCATAAAAAACATGTTCATGTGTGTTTTCTTCTTGTTTGAATGTAAGAGAACTGTCTTTTTTTATGCACAAATGAACTGGGCTACCTGACAAAAGTCTTATTGCTGAGAGCCCTAATTCAAAATCATCTAAATGATTAGAAATAATTAATTCTGGATCTATGGATAGAGGGTTTGTGTCCATACAATTAATAAAAATTGATTTAGGTTCAGAATCGATGGTCGGAATTTTGCTAAAGGGTCTTGTCCTAAAAAATGTCCACAGACCAGATTGGATTAAGTTTTTTCTAATGGAAGCTGAAGTTTGATTAGATAAATCATCAGTTTTAATAGATGAAAAGGATATTTCTTCTTCATTTGTATCAAGCTGTATAACGACAGATTGCAAAACCCTCTTTTCCCCTCTATTTATAGATTCTACAACCCCTCCTCCAGGGGAAGTAAATATTACCCCAGGATTTTTTTTATCTTCAAATATAGGTTGACCAATTTTTACGTGATCTCCTTCGTTGACCAACATAAGGGGTTTTAGGCCATGAAAATCAGAACCTACGAGAGCAACAGATCTTGGAGTTTTAAAGTCAGTAATCTTGTGTTCAGGAGAACCAGAGATAGGAATATCTAAACCCTTTCTTATTTTTTTCATCCCCTCTCTTGAGGTGAAGTTAATACTTAAGGAGCAGTAAAATCCGCGCGTATTATAATGTTGAAGAGGTCTATTTACTAGAGAGATTATTGATAATCTGGATATCTTTTATAGGTAAGTCCTACCATCTCTTTTGCTAAGCCAAGTAACTGTACCGTATACCCAAACTCATTGTCATACCAAACATAGAGTATAGCGTGGTCTTTATTACAGATAGTTGCTGCTGAATCAATTATTCCTGCGTATCTGTTACCAACAAAGTCTGAAGAAACTGTCTCGCTTGAATTTGTAAAATCTATCTGATCTTTGTAAGAGGAATGAAAGGCAATTTGTCTAAGAAAATCATTCAATTCAGAAGCCTTTAAGGCTTTTCCTAAAATAAGTTGCATGATGGCTAAAGATACATTCGGAGTAGGAACTCTTATCGCATTGGCAGTTAACCTCCCTTCTAATTCTGGTAATATTTGACCCACTGCTTCTCCAGCACCAGTTTCCGTTATGACTAGATTCAAGGCTGCGCTTCTTCCTCTTCTAGACGTTTTATGAAAGTTATCAAGTAAATTTTGATCATTTGTGTAAGAGTGCACGGTTTCAATATGACCTGAAATTATTCCAAACTCATCGTTGAGAACTTTTAATACAGGAACAATTGCATTGGTAGTACAGGAAGCTGCTCCTAGAATATTATCCTTAGAATCCACTACTCCATTATTGATTCCATGAACAATGTTCTTAATCTTACCTTTTGCAGGTGCAGTCAGTAACACTTTATCTATTCCTTTAGACTTTAGGTGTCTATTAAGGCTTTTCTTGTCTCTCCAAACTCCTGTGTTGTCTATTAATAAAGCTTTTTTTATTCCATGTTTTGTATAATCAATTGAATCTGGTTGGTCTGCATATATGATTTTTATTTCGCTTCCATTTACAACTAGTTGTTCTTCTTTCTCCTCAACCCGCACAGTACCTTTAAAAGGGCCGTGAACTGAATCAGTTCTTAATAAGTTGGCTCTTTTTATCAGGTCATCTTGACCAGACTTTCTTACCACAATAGCTCGCAATCTAAGATTGTCTCCACCTCCAGAATCTTCAACTATGAGTCTGGCTAAAAGCCTTCCTATCCTACCAAAGCCATATAAAACGACATCTTGAGCATCTTCAAGTACTGATCCTTTCTTTCCTACTAAATCCTTTACAGAGTCAACTACAAACTCTTCTATGGTCAGATCTTTACTATCAAAGAGATAAGCAGCTGCAATGATCCCTATATCTACTTCAGAAGGACCTAGCTCTAAAGAACTTAGAGAAGTAATGACTTGGTAGGTCTCAAACTCACTTAATTCATTATTCTCTGTCTCTCTTACAAACCTGTGTGCTTGCATAATCTCTGATATAGATAAATTAACTAATAATTTACCGTACAGCATAAGATGTACATTTTCCCTATATAAGCTACCTATAATCGCTAGCATTTCCTCTGCTAAAGCTTGTCGGTATTGAAAATCACCAAAGGTATCTAACGGCAGATTAGACCTTTTTCTTTTATCCGGTTGATCTGAAGGCATAATTAGTTGTTAAAGTTGAGAATATCTCTTGAGATGATAATCAGTATTTCCAAATATTGTAATTATTGTTGTTAATCTTTTAAAAAAATGTCCTACACTCAGTTCTTCTGTTACGCCCATTCCTCCATGCAGCTGCACGGATTGCTGACCTATAAATTTTGCAGCCTTTCCTACTTGGTACTTTAAACCTGAGATTGCTTTCTTTGCATCTTTGGAACCTTCAACATTCTTAATAGTAGCCATATATAGAAGAGATTTACTTTGTTCATACTCCATAAACATATCCACCATACGATGCTGCAATACCTGGAACTTTCCTATTGCCTGTCCAAATTGTTTTCTTATCTTAGTATACTCAACAGTAGTCTTGTAAAGAACTTCCATGGCTCCTACTGCTTCAGCACAAATTGCTAAAGTTGCAGTATCAATTGCATCTTCTAAATGTTGAAAACCATTACCTTCTTCACTTAAAAGAGAGTTAGAAGGGACTATCACATTCTCCAGTGTTACTTCAGAGGCCCTTCTTCCATCAACTGTGGGATAATTTCTTAAAGAAACCCCATCTAAATTGCTATCAATTATGAATAAAGATATACCTTCTTTATCATTTTGCTTACCTGATGTTCTAGCAGAAATAATTAATTTGTTGGCATTGGGACCATTCATCACTACTGATTTAAAGCCGTTCACCAGATAATCACCATTTTTTTTCTTTGCTTCTGTTGTAACATCAGCTAAATTAAATCTGCTTTGCGGTTCTGTAAAGCCTAGAGCTAAATGCATTTCACCAGAAATAACGGGTCCTAATAAATCAGCTTTTTGTTCTTCGTTTCCACAAGAATCTATTAAACCTGAGCACAAGATTACTGTTTCTAAGAAAGGCTCTACGACCAGTCCTTTACCGAACTCTTCCATAATAATCATAGATTCAAGAGCACTTCCTCCAAATCCTCCTGAATTTTCAGATAAAGATATGCCTAACCACCCTAGTTCAGCAAAAGTTTTCCAGTTTTCGGCACTAAAACCTAAATCAGAAGTAACCAGAGTTTGACGTTTCTCCCATTCATAATCTCTCTGTATGAATTGAGCAACTTGTCTCTGTATTAAGGTTTGCTCTTCGTTGAAATTAAAATCCATATTTATAATCCTAATATTGCTTTTGAAATTACATTTCGCTGTATTTCATTGCTACCGCCATAAATTGATACTTTTCTAAAATTTAAATAGTGTGGCATAGCTGCTCCTGCATAATCTGGACCAATAGATTCATTAGAACCTAATTCAGTTTCAGTTAAAAAAGGATGAGAGTAATAAGCCAGCATCTCAATAAAAAGTTCAGAAATATTTTGTTGCAGCTCAGTGCCTTTAATCTTCAAAATTGACGATTCAGGACCAGGAGCTCCCCCCGAAGAAATTTGAGACAAAGTTCTAAGTTCAGTAAATTCTGTTGCCGTTAATTCTATTTCTGCTGCTTCTAGCTTGTCTCTAAACTTTGAATCGTCTAATAAACTACCTTCACCTACAATAACATTTGCCGAAATTTCTTTTAATCTCTTTAATTCTCTTTTTAATGCAGCTATACCAGCTATACCTGTTCTTTCGTGCCTCAAAAGGAACTTGGCAATATTCCAGCCCTGTCCTTCATCTCCAATAAGATTATTTCTAGGCACCTTAACGTCATCAAAATAAACTATATTTACCTCATGAGAACCATCTATGGTAATTATTGGTTTAACTTCAACGCCCTTTGATTTCATATCAATAAGTAAAAAGCTTATACCTTCTTGTTTTATTCCGGTTGTTTCAGTTCTTACTAAACAGAAAATCCAATCTGCATGTTGCGCTAACGTAGTCCATGTTTTAGTTCCATTGACAATATAGCTATTTCCTTGAAGTTCTGCTTTAGTCTGGAGAGAAGCAAGGTCAGACCCAGATCCAGGTTCAGAATATCCCTGACACCACCAAACATCGCTGTTAAGTATTCCAGGAAGGTATTTTTTCTTTTGCTCTTCAGTTCCAAAAGTGTATACAACTGGTCCACACATATTTACGCCAAAGGGAATTAAAATAGGCGTATTAGCTGAAGCTAACTCATTTTGTAAGATATAATTCTTAGTTGGAGATAAGTCTGTTCCTCCAAATTCTTTTGGCCAATTGA
>Ga0310124_10002930_pt1 | contig 11637 bp, 9 predicted proteins | sample CB11b_AW_Bot5_MG_FD_203507 | JGI IMG/M metagenome (GOLD analysis project Ga0310124, IMG submission 203507) | Marine microbial communities from Western Arctic Ocean, Canada - CB11b_AW_Bot5 | ecosystem: Environmental > Aquatic > Marine > Oceanic | place: Canada: Western Arctic Ocean | collected...
TCGACATCAGCATCGGTCAGTCCGTCAGAATCCACGTCGGCATCAGTCAGTCCATCGAGTTCGACATCAGCATCGGTCAGTCCGTCAGAATCCACGTCGGCATCAGTCAGTCCATCGAGTTCGACATCAGCATCCGTAAGCCCGTCAAGCTCCGTAAGCCCGTCAAGCTCTGCGTCACCGTCAGTGAGCCCGTCGAGTTCCGTATCAGCATCGGTCAGCCCGTCAACGTCGGTGAGCCCGTCAAGCTCTGCGTCACCGTCAGTCAGCCCATCGAGTTCAACGTCGGCGTCAGTCTCACCATCAGCATCAGTGAGTCCGTCAACGTCGGTGAGCCCGTCAAGCTCCGAGTCACCGTCAGTCAGCCCATCGAGTTCAACATCAGCGTCTGTCTCACCATCAACATCAGTGAGTCCGTCAACGTCGGTGAGCCCGTCGAGTTCCACATCGGCGTCAGTGAGCCCGTCCAGTTCAACGTCGGCGTCTGTCTCACCATCAACATCAGTGAGTCCGTCAACGTCGGTGAGCCCGTCAAGCTCTGCGTCACCGTCAGTCAGCCCATCGAGTTCAACGTCGGCGTCTGTCTCACCATCAACATCAGTGAGTCCGTCAACGTCGGTGAGCCCGTCGAGTTCCACATCGGCGTCAGTGAGCCCGTCCAGTTCAACGTCGGCGTCTGTCTCACCATCAGCATCAGTGAGTCCGTCGGCGTCAGTCAGTCCGTCGACCTCTGTCAGTCCGTCAACCTCTGTCAGCCCGTCAAGTTCGTTTAGCCCGTCGAGTTCCGTATCGGCGTCTGTCTCACCATCAGCATCAGTGAGTCCGTCGGCGTCAGTCAGTCCGTCGACCTCTGTCAGTCCGTCAAGTTCATTCAGCCCATCGAGTTCAGTCAGCCCGTCAAGCTCCGTGAGCCCGTCGAGTTCACTGAGTCCGTCAAGCTCATTCAGCCCGTCAAGCTCATTCAGCCCGTCGAGTTCCGTATCAGCATCGGTGAGCCCATCGACTTCCGTGAGCCCGTCGAGTTCCGCGTCGCCGTCAGTCAGCCCGTCGAGTTCCGTATCGGCCTCTGTCTCGCCATCAACATCGGTGAGCCCGTCAGCATCGCTCAGCCCGTCGAGTTCGGTGAGCCCATCGACTTCCGTGAGCCCATCGACTTCCGTGAGCCCGTCGGCGTCAGTTAGTCCGTCGAGTTCCCTCAGTCCGTCAAGTTCTGCTTCAGCGTCAGTCAGTCCGTCGAGTTCCGCGTCGGCCTCTGTCTCGCCATCAACATCGGTGAGCCCGTCAAGCTCCGCGTCGGCATCTGTGAGTCCGTCAGCGTCAGTCAGTCCGTCGAGTTCTGCGTCACCGTCTGTGAGCCCAAGCAGTTCAACATCAGCGTCCGTGAGTCCGTCTGCATCGGTGAGCCCGTCCGCGTCGGTGAGTCCGTCGGCGTCGAGAAGCCCGTCAAGTTCACCGTCGCTTTCTGTATCTCCGTCGGCGTCTGTGAGCCCGAGTGGTTCAGCATCAGCGTCAGTCAGTCCGTCCGCATCGGTAAGTCCGTCAAGTTCCGGCAGCCCATCAAGTTCGGTGTCTGCGTCAGTCAGTCCGTCGGCGTCAGTCAGTCCGTCAAGTTCGCAGAGTCCGAGTAGTTCCGCGTCGGCGTCCGTGAGCCCGTCAAGCTCCGCGTCGGCCTCCGTGAGCCCGTCAGGTTCCGTATCTCTATCCGTAAGCCCGTCAAGCTCAGTGAGCCCGTCCGCGTCGGTAAGTCCGTCGAGTTCGGCGTCGCTGTCAGCTAGCCCGTCGAGTTCGTTTAGTCCGTCGGCGTCAGTCAGTCCGTCCACCTCGGTGAGCCCGTCGGCGTCGGTAAGCCCGTCCGCATCGGCAAGTCCATCAGCGTCGAAGAGCCCGTCAAGTTCACCGTCGCTGTCGGTATCGCCATCGGCGTCAGCATCCGCATCACAGAGTCCGTCAAGTTCGTTTAGCCCGTCGAGTTCTGTATCAGCGTCGGTGAGCCCGTCGAGTTCAGGTAGTCCGTCGAGTTCATTCAGCCCGTCGAGTTCGTTTAGCCCGTCGAGTTCCGTATCAGCGTCGGTCAGCCCATCAAGTTCAGGTAGTCCGTCGAGTTCAGTGAGCCCGTCAAGTTCAGGCAGTCCGTCAAGCTCAGTGAGCCCGTCGAGTTCTGCATCCGCGTCGGGCAGCCCGTCAAGCTCCACGTCGGCATCAGTCAGCCCGTCAAGTTCGTCATCGGCGTCCGTGAGTCCGTCAAGCTCAGGTAGCCCGTCGAGTTCGGTAAGCCCGTCAAGTTCATTCAGCCCGTCGAGTTCAGTGTCGGCCTCAGTCAGCCCGTCAAGTTCGGTGAGCCCGTCAAGTTCAGGCAGTCCGTCAAGCTCGGTGAGTCCGTCCGCGTCGAGGAGCCCGTCAAGCTCACCATCACTGTCGGTATCACCATCAGCATCGGTATCTGCATCACTGAGTCCGTCCAGTTCTGTCAGCCCGTCAAGCTCCACGTCGGCCTCAGTCAGCCCGTCGAGTTCTGCCAGTCCGTCAAGCTCCGTGAGTCCGTCAAGCTCCGTGAGTCCGTCGAGTTCGGCGTCTCTCTCGTATAGCCCGTCAAGCTCCGTCAGCCCGTCGAGTTCGGAGAGCCCGTCGAGTTCTGTCAGTCCGTCAAGTTCTGTCAGTCCGTCCAGTTCGGAGAGCCCGTCAAGCTCCGTGTCGGCATCGGTGAGTCCGTCAAGCTCAGTGAGCCCGTCGAGTTCCGCATCCGCGTCGGTGAGCCCGTCAAGCTCCGTGTCGGCATCAGTGAGCCCGTCAAGTTCTGGCAGTCCATCAAGTTCGGCATCGGCATCGTTCAGTCCATCGAGTTCTGTCAGTCCATCGAGTTCTGTCAGTCCGTCAGGCTCCGTTAGCCCGTCCGCGTCGAGGAGTCCGTCCAGTTCCCCCTCACCGTCGCTATCGCCGTCCCTGAGTCCGTCAGGCTCGTTCAGCCCGTCAAGCTCGTTCAGCCCGTCAAGCTCCGTGTCGGCATCAGTGAGCCCGTCGAGTTCGTTCAGTCCGTCAAGCTCGTTCAGTCCGTCAAGCTCGTTCAGTCCGTCGAGTTCTGCCAGTCCGTCAAGCTCATTCAGCCCGTCGAGTTCTGCCAGCTTATCCGTCTCACCCTCGGCATCGGTGAGTCCGTCAAGTTCAGCAAGCGCGTCTGCATCGCCATCATATGTCTATCGCTCGTCGCTGATTCGCATTCGCGCCCGCAGCAACATGGTGACTCTCAATGACATTCAATACACCTTGGTCACAGCGATTCGGGCGAGACAAAACCAGTTGGTGCATCTAGATGCTTGGACCAAGGAAAGCTAAATAACAACATGACCGAAACACAAGATTTCTCGATCAATAGAGGGTGCGACTATCGGCTTCGGTTTCGTTTGGTACAAGCGCCAACGACAGAACTAGGTTCGTTGTCTGATTGGAATGTTCGATTTGAACTTCGCACGACGCGTGGTGGGTCGGTCATTGCGACCATCAATGGTGGGATATCAGCGAACGTATCTAGTGCGAGTGATTTTGGCGTGTGGGATGTAGATCTAACCGCCACACAGACCACGGCCCTAACGGAACGCACATACTTCTATGCGTTCCGTCGTATCGATACGGGGTTTGTAGATGTGTTAGCGAAGGGGAAGTTGTTCGTCGAGACGTATTAAGCTGCGCTGCTCTTACTGAGCGCCACTCGACACACCTCGTCCGTCAGCACCGGGCGCGGACCCGCCCATGAAGATCTTCCGACCGTCTGGGTACTCAAAGAAAACCGCAACAGCTTTGTTCTCACCGCTCTTGGCTTGATAGCCGAAGATCTTAATTTCAGATCCAACCGGCAAGGTGTCCTTAGTCACGCCGTTCCTGAAAAGGTTCACCGGGGGACCACCCTCGAGGCCCCAGTTGTTGACCGAGCCATCCTCCGCTTTTACGTCCATCCACACCCATGAGTGAGGATTGACCAGTTCCACTTTCGTCACTGTACCCACAATGTTGATGGGCTTAGTCTCGTCAAATGCCGCAGAGAAAGAGTGGTGCGCTTTTACCGGCAGTGCAGCCAGCAGGACGACCGCGAGTGTCATCCCAACGAAGGTTATAATCTTTTTCATGTGATCCTCGTTCCGATTTTCAATTCTCGAAGAAACGATTCAAACACTTTCGTAGTGAGCTTGCGACTGTCCGATCCGCTTTTGACAGGTGCCATAGAGATTTGTCTGTCGAGGGCGTACATTTGTTCGTGCGATAGCACACCGTTAGTCCAGATCCATTCCTTACTTTCACGCAACCCACTGACAAAGGCGTCTGGTGCGCTCGGATCTGCAACGATGTCTGCGGCCGTGGAGAGATAGAAGTCCTCACCGACAACTGACCCACTCTCGTCGTTATCATCCAGCAACGAACCGACGCCACGCGAAGACACACCAAACTTGACATCCTCATCAATAAAAGACTTCACAATCTTGCCATATGGCGTGTCCATGATCTTGGCACGACCTATGAAGTTCGTGCCGTCCATCGTAAGATTGGTGATCATGTGAGAGACGCGATCAAGATTGATATGAGGAGAGTCGGGGTGCCCAAGCTCGCCCAGCGCACGGTTCTGCGAGACGTATTCCTCGTTGTATCGAGCGACTTCCCGCTCTAACACAGCTTGTGGATAGATGCGCCCATTACGGTTCTTTACCTCGGACTGAAGGAAGACACCTTCAATATGGTAAGTCTTGCCGTGGTCCGTTGATTCGACGATGGGCTTAACGTCGCGGGGAGAAACAAACTCTGCTATTAGTTTCATGTGTTACCTACCTGAGTTTCAGTTCCAATTGGCGCCGGTCTGCTGGTTTAAGTAACCTCTGATCCCATTTGATGCCTGCCTTGGTGGCCTTGTCCAGCACCTTGCCAGCACGATGCCATGCTGATTTACCGTGAGCCGCCGGCCGCGTACCACTCTTTAAGAAATCTTTTATCGCACTATTAACGACGGCTGCGTGCGGCAGTCTTCTTTGGCGGTCCTTATTGCGGTTACCAGTTAGCTCTTTATAAACCTCATCCGCGACGCGGTCGGGAGACCATCCGCTGTGTGCAGCGTCATGTCTGCGTACATCCCGCATGATCTGATCAACGCTTTTACCTTCCTTGAACACCGTCTGCTTCTCAATTTCGATTCTGTCCGCAGTCTTCTGCTGCATGATCTCCGAGAAGACCTGATTCGCACCAGACCAGTCAGCATTCTTTACGTGCTGGATAAGTTGTGTAAATGAATTCATGGCGCGCAGCCCGCTGATTACCGTCTCTCCGGCGAGCGACGTATTGCTGCTTCGTCATCGTCATCATCGACAGCTTCGTTCTTGGCTTTGTAGCCCTTATCGACTGCGTTAAAGAAGTCGTCTTTCTTATCGGCTGGAATATCGGCGGGAGAGTCATACCCGTGCTTCTTCAGCATAGACTTGAAGTAGGCTTTGTAACCGCCCGAGCCACTTTCCGCATCTTCCCTGACACCACCATCGTCCTCACCTGGCGCACCGTATCCACCGGGCCCTAGCTTGCCTTTACCTTCCTTGAACACCGTCTGCTTCTCAATTTCGATTCTGTCCGCAGTCTTCTGCTGCATGATCTCTGAGAAGACCTGATTCGCGCCAGACCAATCGGCGTTCTTTACGTGCTGTACAAGTTGTGTAAATGAATTCATGGGTGACCTCTAGTAACTGGAATTATTGGACATCAGCAAAACCTTCGGTCTTGCGGAACTCAACGATGATGCTGTACGCCGTCTTGGCTGGCACGACTGGCGCGCCAATAAAAAAGTTCCCAGTAGGAGCAGTGAGCGTCGGATTATCAAGCTGTAACGGCAGGGCGTTCTTACCGAAGTACCCAGATCCCGATAATATCAACGATGTCGTATTTGCGGCTCCAGTCGAGGAGGCAAATCCAAGCTCCACAACCATCGTGGGACTGACGGAGTACCACACACTAGTGATATCGAGGTTACGGTCGGGCGTAGTAAATGCAGTCGCCGCATTAGCAGTCGCCGTCACAGCAGTATCCGCGCCTCCACCCGTGAAGGTCAATGTCTCACCATTGGTATATGACGTAGCACCAGTCAACTCACCCACCACTACAGTGTTAGACGAAGCTAACCAGTCAACGACAATGGAACTGGCGCTGCTGGATGTACCCACCATTACTGCACCGCGTAAAACCTCGACGTTTCGACTAGTAAGCACAACTTTGTGAACACCATAGGACAGTGCGCCGACATTCACTTTCATAACGTCAGCGTGTGGTGTACCACTAAGGGAGTAATATAAAAATTTCCCGACAACTCGCGTTGGATTGTCAATAAGAATCTGAGTAACTGCGGTGTCGGCTGTAATCGGCATATCTTTACACTATTTAGTCTATTGTGGATTTCTCCCGTGACGAAGCCACGTCACCAGAAGGTTCCACTGAAGGGTTAGTGTTAGTCTCGCGATTATCGGTGTCGCGCAACGTGGCATCCGCTTCAATGTCAAATGTTGAGGCTTCCGACGATTCGTCAGCCATGTCGGCTTGCATATTCGATAAATCCATATCAGAGAGCTTCAAAACTTCACGTTGGATATACTGATTCGAGAAATACTTCCCGATAAATGGTTCCATCTGCGTAGCAAGATTCATACGAGCCGTGAGAATTTCGTTCATCTTCAGTTCTTCGAAGTAGGAGTCTTGCTGCCAGTTATAGCGAATTCTGTCCTTGATTTTATACCACTCCGCCTCCGTCATCACATTCTTCATTCGCAATTGCTTTTCAAGCAACTGATCGAACAGATGACTTAACTGGACTTGCAGCCGGTGAATAAATTTGGTGAATCGCAGTTCGTCACGGGTAATTTCCGTGGCGCGACCAATCTGGAAACCCTGCCCTGCTTCTGTTCGTGTGGGAGGCAACCCAAGTGAACGATAGAGCTTCTTGCGGAAGTAATCCACGTCTTCCATCTGCCCGAGGTTCTGACCACCGGGCAATGTCTCAATCTGGGTTGACTTACCCCCTTCACGTCGAGGCAGCCAGAAGTCTTCAAGCACTGACATGAACTTGCGGTCGTCGCGAATCTCACCGGTACCAACATCATAGACGAGCTTATTCCGATACCGCTGCATGATGTCGTAGAGATACTGTTCTGCCTTTTGCTTCGGAAGGTTACCCACATCAATGTAGAACACACGGCGCTCGGGCGCCCGCGCAACACGATAGATGACGACGGAATCTTCGATCATGCGAAGCAGGTTCAGTGGCTTGATGGCTTTATGGAGCCATGAAAGCACTGTCCGCTTGTTTACGTCGTAGAGTCCTGACGGGCAGAACGCAACAGCATCCGTGGTGATACGAATACCGTTATAGTTTAGCATGGCCGCTGTAGGGGTGTTCGCTGACCCTGAGAGGTTGGTTGGAGCAACAAAGCCCATCGGGTTGTACACATAGTACTCCCGAACAACTTCAACAATGTCAAACTGCCCTTCCTGATGGCGTTTACGGGCGACCTCACGTACCTTGCGAATGGTGCGCGGATCAACGAGTCGCAATTCCTGAATACCCGCCTTCGGATCCGATTCATCCGCCACACAATGAAAATAAATACGACCGTCTACATACCATTGCCGCACAAGGCTATATGCATCGCGATGGAAGTTGAGCATTTTGAGAAGGTTCGCGAATTCGGACTGAATGCGGGTTTCGAGTTCTTCCCCGAGATCCACATAGTCCAGATTCAATGCGACAGGCATCCGTTCAGCATCCTGCACCACAATTTCGTTGATGATCTGGTCTATGGCTTCGTCGACCTCTGCCACAATCTGCATTTCTCGATAGCGATTGATGAGTTGGGGATCATCAATAACCGCACCATCGAGGTCCAGATAATAGCCGAAGTAACCACCGGCGGAACCATATTGAATATTTAAGGCGCCGTCTTGATTATCGGGAGGAACGAAACTGATTGCGTTCGAGGTCGGTTTCAGTAACGACGCAGTAGGCGCCGATGACTTTTGATTAAAGTTGAACTCGAAGCCGAAAAGACGAGGCATGATTTCACTTTCTGAGGGGCACCATTATAGGCGCCCCTCTGAAAACATATACAGATTAGACGTTAACGCCGACACCGACATCAATGCTGACTGTCGGGTTATCGCGAGTCGGAATTTGTCCTTCAACTTCCCACCACTGATAGGCAAACTGACAGGTATAGGTTTCAACTTCAGACGTGGTATTCCAGTCCAATGCAATCGTTCCAAGGTCGGTTGGGAACGCGCCGATGAATTTATACGCACGCAACCGATTGCCTTCGCGGCCGAACTGCGTTACCGTCGCGTCTGTGGTGAATCCACCATCCCCCTGAATCCCCTGCGTGAACTGTGAAGTCGCGGACGTATGACCGGACATCCGGTCCATCCACTCTTCAAGTGCGCGGCGAATGGCAAAGTTTTCGTCGTTGATGATAGTGACAGTAAATGGAGCGAACGTTCGGTCGCCCATGTAATTCAACTTGCGTCCAAAGTATGGGACCTCAAAAGTGGCAATGACAGATCCCGGAATTTCGGATACCTGCACCAAGAAGCGGGACAATGATGCAGCTAATGGACCGTTTGTCACACTCGCTGGCCACCGAAGTTCCATTTCAAAGAGCGCCGCGCGGGCTCCACCACCCTTGAGATTATTGCGGAACTGATCGAGATTAAATGCCATGTTAGTTTATACTCCTATAGGGCGGCATTAAACCGCGCCCACAACCTCTTGAAATGAGACGCCTGAACGCACCGCAACGAAGTTCAACTGAATGAAGTTAATTGACCGCGCCGGTTTCACATAGATGTCACCAACGAACTGATTCTGGTCAACGATGGATGCTGGATTGTTCGATGAGTCACAAACTACCAGATAATCCGTAAGACCACGCCGTCCCTTCACATCACGAAGGAATGGTTCGACCACATTACGGAATGCGGAACGCGTGTACTCGTCGTTGTATTCGAACAGTTGCGACTTGGCATACCGCTCAATCGTCTTCTCCAAGACAATGAACAACCGACGCACGTTGATACGGTCAAACGCACTCGGACGGCTCAACAGCGTCTTATCACCGAAGAGCAACACACCCTGACCCGGGAAGCTCACAACGGGATTAACACCCTTGCTATACAGGTCGTCGCGCTCCACCTGCTTCGGGTTCCACCCCAGCTTGACAACATTCTTGATGTTACCACGGCTGTAGCCCGCTGGCGAGTACCACGGATCGTTTGTCGTATCCGAGCGAGCAGCCAACCCAGCGATATCACCGTTCAGCGGCACCCATCGATAGACATCGTTATACCTATCGTAAGTATACTTCCACCCCGAGTCCATGAACGCATAACTCGTAGAGGATACCGCAGCACGGTCGAGCAGAACATCGGCCGCTTGGGCCGTACCATTGCTGACTACGCTATTCTTCGCGGGTGAGATAAACGCAACACAGTCTTTTCGAACTTCGGCGATATTGGCAATGACGTAGCTTGCCAACGTGGCAACCTGATTATCAGCAATAGACGGTCCGGTAATCAACAGCGAAACATCAATACCATCTTTGTCCGCGAACTCATCCCAACCGGTTTGAATATTACCAGTGGTGATGTCGTCGTTGTTTGAATTCCCGCCTACGAAAGACGTGGAGTAGGGAAGCACCTTCGACCCGAACGTTGTCGATGTCGCGCCAGTGCCCCAATTCGTTGTCGTGCCGACGTGGTTCAACCACCAGACATACGCTGAGTTCCGGTTAAGCACTGTCTTGTAGTAGTTGGTCTCGCCATTCAAAGTCTTCGCGTCGGAAGCCTTCGAAAGGTACGAGTACTTCTCTACCACTTGTCCTTTGACACCAGTGAATAAACCGTCTTCATCGACGACGACAAGATGTAGTTCGTCAGTTACACCGGAACGATCCGTTGCCCATGTAGAGGTGCCCGGCGCGTCCTCACCAAATGTATCATGGTATTCCCACTTCCGTGACCAAGTACCACTCGCAACCGTGCTAATGGTATCTTTCGATGCCGTTGAAAGTGTAAGTGCCGTAGCTGACCCGACAGCGGATACCTGATACCAGTTATTATTGGCTCTGATATAGTCACCAACCACAAGGTCGGCACTGAAGTCGGTACCCGATCCCGTTACGGCTGTACTATCCGCTGTGAGTGCGAGTGTGCCCGTAATGGTATCGTCCTGAAACGCTAACACGCTTGGGCACAGTGAAATCTTAAGTGAGTTTCCGAGTTCGCCCGGATACTTTGCGGCCGCCAACTCGAATGTGGCGTTCGCAACCACGGACGTGCCCTCGGCGAGGACATCGTAATGGTCACTGTTCTTGATGAGCGCACCCGCGACGTTATTGGCGGTGGCGTTCTTTGCAGTGTCCGCGATAGCACGTACCACACGCAACTGATTAGAATACGCTAAGAACGAAGCCGCGGAGAACCAATATTCGAACTGTTCACTATCTGGTTTTCCAAAAATTTGCACCAGACTTGACTCTGACCCAATAGAGGTCGACTCAAGTGCGGGACCCCATGCGAACGGGCCAGCAAAAGCGGCGGCGGATGTCGAAATAGTTTGAACGCCAGCAGTCAGATCTACTTCAGATGTGTTGACTCCAGGCGATACTTGAAATGCCATAGCTTAAACCCTCTCCCCGTAATGGAGTGCTAAAATTGAGTGTGCTGGTTACGCAGCAACACATCTATTTAGGACTTCCAAACTTTCACCTATTCGCGCCAGAAGTCGGGATCGTCCACCACATTCGGTGAACTTGGGTCCCAATCCCAATCGAGCGAGTGGTCGGTTGTGTCAAAGAATCCGGCAAAAGGCTCGTCTAACGAAACGGGTTCCGATTCGTTCATCAGCAATTTTCGCATGGACAATCCGACATAGTTTTCAAATCCATGTTGTGCAGTGAGCCACCCCAAGAGGACAAGCGTCATCACACAGTCATCGTGTGCGCCTTCTTCTGCTTGGTATTTAGCACCCTTGGCGACAAAGGTTGTCAGTTCCCGAATCGTCTGATAATCAAAGATGAGCAACTGGTCTTTCTCGACCATCGTTCGCACCTGAGCGCAACCAATCCGTTTCGTTGCTTGTGTCATTCGCAATCCCAGACGCGCCTTGGGGTGGAACCCACCACCAAGCATCTGCCCACGTTTGGGATCCGACTTGATAAAGATTAGATTATCATACTCCAGTTCCATACGCAACGAATCCGCGACAATCAATCCGACATCGTTAATCTCCACAAGGATGAATGCATCGCAATAGTGCTGCCCGATCTGTTTCAGGACTGGTGCAAGCAACTGTGGAGTGATATCGTTCCGACGAAAGACCGCAACTTGACGAAATGGCGTAATCGAAATATCAAAGATGCTCGCGACTGCAAAATCTTGATCCTGCCCTTGCGAGGTATCCACTGTCATCACATAGACATGCGACGGGTCAGTCTCGTTGGCACGCACAGGAGGCACATAGATCTTGAGTGATCCACGATCCTCCATCGGCGACTTGAAGGACATCTGTGACAACTTGTAGGCGGGGATGAGAGTATTAGCAGAACCTTGAAAGCTACACTCAAACTCTTGTTCGAA
>Ga0310124_10002931_pt1 | contig 11637 bp, 9 predicted proteins | sample CB11b_AW_Bot5_MG_FD_203507 | JGI IMG/M metagenome (GOLD analysis project Ga0310124, IMG submission 203507) | Marine microbial communities from Western Arctic Ocean, Canada - CB11b_AW_Bot5 | ecosystem: Environmental > Aquatic > Marine > Oceanic | place: Canada: Western Arctic Ocean | collected...
CGGGTTTAGCGAAGGCGACGGCGACCGCCACGCCGGTCTTTTGCCGCAGAATTTCCTGATAGGTGGCGATCAGAGCCGGGCCGCTGCTGCCGTCTGATATTTCGAAAGTTACGGCCATCTCGTCCCGGCCCTGGCCGTCCCGCTGGACCCGGCAGATGAATTCGCCATTGAATTCCCGCCGCTCGGCCAGCATCGCGCCAATGGCCTGGGGGAAGACGTTGATGCCGCGCAGTTTGACCATATTGTCGCTGCGGCCCAGGAAACCCTCGATGCGGCGCAGGTTGAGGACGGAGGGCGCGGTATCCATGCGCAGGGCAGAGACATCATGAGTATTGAAGCGGATGATGGGATAGATATCGTCCTTAAACAGCACCGTGCTGACCATATCGCCGGTAATGCCGTCGGGCAAAGGCTGGCCGCTGTCGATGTCGCAGATTTCTAGGTACTGGGCGTCTTCCATGATGTACAGACCGGCTTTCTCCGGCCCCTCGCCGGCGATCAGACCGGTATCGCCTACGCCATACCAATCAAAAATTTCGGCCCCGCCCCAAGCCTGGGACAGGGTAATATTGTCCTCCCGCCCCATGTGGCCCGAAATCATCCGTATCTTGATATCCCGGCCCGGCTCCAGGCCCTGCTCTCGGGCCACATGGGCCAGGTGTTTGATGTAATCGGCGAAGCCCACGAGCACGGTGACGCCGAAATCCTTCATCTGGGCTACTTGCTGCACCGACCGGGTTTCGATTCCCGTGCCAGCGGGCAAAAATATCGAATTGGTCCAATGCACCACGGCTTCGCGAATATAGTGGCCGCCGTTGACCATGCCGTGGCCATAGACCGAATGCACAACATCGTCCGGGCGCAGGCCCTGAAGCAGATAGGCCCGGGCGACCAATAGATTTTGGATTTCACGGCTGCGCGGGCCGTATAACAGTACCTGGGGGCGTCCGGTGGTGCCGGATGTGGTGTGCAGGATCACCGGCGGGCGTTCGCCCGGAGCATAGGTTTCCATGCCATGAAAATCACCAAAGGGGGGATGCGCGGCGATGGAGGCCATGATGTCGGATTTATCGAAGGTGGGCAGTCTGGTGATATCATCCAGACCCCCAATATCGCCCGGCTCCAGGCCCTTGGCGCCCCACAGGCGTTGATAGAACGGCACTTTCCAGGCCTGCGTCATGAGCGTCGTGAAGCGCCCCTCCTGCAGGGCGCGCAATTCGTCGCTGCTGATCGCCTCGAATCGGCGGAGGAAGGCCGGCCCGATGGGGAATTCCTCGGTCAGTCGGGCCATATCGACCCGGTTGAAATAGTTTGGCTGTTCGGTCATTGCGATTCCACGATAATTGCCGGCATACGGGCACTAAAGGTCATCATGGCCTCTATGGGCCGCTGGCCCTGCCGCCCTGCTGCCACCGTGAGCGCCACGGGACCGTCGCCGGCCACGACCACCAGCTCGTCACCTGCCGCGATCTCCACATCGTCCGGTACTTCGACGGTCAGATGTTCCAGGGATACGCCTATCACCCGCAGTTCCCGGCCAAAATGCAGGACTTGTGCCTCATGCTCACCCACGGCGGCGCGATAGCCGTCGTTCATGCCACAGGGGGCGACGGCAGTCCGGCGTTGGCGGCGGTTCAGGTGATAGGCGCCCGCGCCCATATCCGGCCCGCTACTATGATCGCGAACTTGGATGACGCGGCTTTTGATGGCGCGCAGGATGGGCCGAAACGGCGCCAGGTCCGTCAATTCCGGAGCCACCGACGATAATCCGAACAGTATATGTCCGGGGCAGACGGCGGTGCAATCATCGCGCCAGCCCATCAATAGGGCCGAGCTGGCCAAGGCCTGGGTGATGGGAATGTCTACCCCGGCCGCCTTTAGCGAGCCCAGAAGATCATAAAACAACGCCAACCGTTCCTGGCTGTAGGCCATTCCCCGGCTGTCGATGAACGAGACGTGGGTATACAGGCCCTGAACCTGCACATTGGGCAAGTCGGCGATGTCATCAAGCAACGCCGCCGCCTGGTCCAGGGCAACACCAACACGGCCCAGGCCGCAATCCACCTTGACAAAAATAGAGCTGATAGAGCTGGCCGCCTGGCTGACCGCCCGCGCGCCGTCCAGGTCATAGACCGTGGGGATTAAGCCCCGCGCCAATACCGAACCCATGGCCGCGGGCAGGGCGCCAGCTAGCAATAAAACGGGAGTTGTGACGCCGGCATCGCGCAGCGCGCACGCTTCCGCAAAGGAACCCGTAGCCAGCATATCGACGCCCGCATCCACCAGAACCCGTGCCACAGGCTGGATGCCGTGCCCGTAGGCGTTGGCTTTGACCGAAGCAATTATCTTCACGCCACGCCGCACCCGACGGCGCACCTCCGCCAGATTGTGGCGCAGGGCAGCGCCATCGATCTCCATCCAGGTTGGATGGCTGTTCAGACTTTTCATATCAGGCTCCCCAGCCATGGGCTAGATTTTTTCCAACTCGCACCAGTTCGCCATGAACAGGGCGATGGCCTGGGTTGATTTACGCACGCTTTCCAAATCGACCCATTCGTTGAAACCATGCACGTCCACGGAACGGGGGCCATAAACCAGCCCGGGAGTGTTGGCATAAAGGCCAAAAAATCTAGCGTCCGTGGTGCCGGTGATGACGCTTTCCTTCAGCGCCGCGCCATATACCTTTTCGTGGCAGGCACCCAGCAGAAATATGGGTTCGGCGGCGTTCTCCATATCGGACAATGCAAAGCCTTCCGCCATGAAGCCCTGATAAACGATTTCCGGCGGCCGATTGCTCATATGGCGGTCCTTTGCCGCTGTTTCCTGAATGAAGTCCTCCAACTCCCGGGCACGCTGGTGAATATCGTCGTCAGCAAATATGGCGGCGCGCAAATCGAAGGTGCACCAGGCGGGGACCGAGGCCGGCCAATCGCCCCCCGCGATCTTGCCTATATTGAAGTTGATGGGATGATGATGGCCACAATGATGCTTGTGCTGGTCTTTTTCACCGTTCCATTTCGCTTCTAACTCTTCCAGGGCCTGGATCAGAACATAGGCCGCCTTGATGGCGTTGAAGCCCTCGGTGGCGCGGGAGGCATGCACGGGATGGCCTTTGACGGTTATCTGCTGCCAGATGGTGCCGGTCTGCGCGCTGAATAATGTATCGCCGGACGGTTCCGGAATGATCGCGGCATCGGCCCGGTAGCCCCGCGCCAGACAGGCCAGGGCGCCGTTACCGGTGCATTCCTCTTCAATAACCGATTGCACAAAAACATTGCCCCCTGGCCGATAGCCGGCCTCGGCCAGGGCATCATAGGCAAACAGGCAGCTCACCAGACCGGCCTTCATATCGCCAGCGCCGCGGCCATAGAGGCGGTCGCCGTCACGCCGCGCCGCATAGGGCGGTGAGTCCCACATATCCAGCGGCCCTTCCGGCACCACGTCGATATGGCCGTTCAGGATCAGGTTCTTGCCTTTTGGATTTTCCGGCCGCCAGGCGCCGACCACATTGAAACTATTGTCGTAGTCAATGACACCTGGGGAAAAACCCGGCAGGTGCTTGAAATCATCAACGTTAAGTCTCCAGCGGTCGACAGTCAGGCCGCGTTCACCCATGGCCTTGGCCATGAAGTCCTGGGCCGTGGCTTCGTTGCCCCGTGTCGAGGGGAAGCCCACCAGTTCGGCGGTGAAATCCACCTGCGTGTCAAACCGGCGGTCCACGGCATTCTGGATATCTTTTACAATTTCATCCTGAAGCATTTTTCCCATTCCTCTCCCTGATCCCGAGCATAACTAAATCGATTGGCGCGAGAAACCACAACGTTACGCCAGTCATGGCTTGGTATAAGATGGCGCTGTATAGGCTGGCAGCGGCGAAAGGGTGCAATAGGTGTTTCAGTGAAGGCGGCGAAGTTCGACTATATTCTGGCCGGGAGTATCGAAGAGGCCGTCCAGGTCCTGGAAAACGGCGGAAGCGATGCCGTCGTCCTTGCCGGTGGCCAGACCCTGATGCCCTTGTTGGCCATGCGTCTGGCTAGGCCCGCGACCGTCATCGACATTAACGGAATTGCCGCGTTATCCGGTATCGAAGCCGGCGAAGACGAGGTGGTCATCAAGGCCTGCACGCGCCAGGCCACGGCCCTCGCCTCTCCCCTGGTGCAGGCCTATCTGCCCCTGCTGGCGAAGGCGATCGCCCACGTGGGCCACCAACAGACCCGCAACCGCGGCACCGTCGGCGGCAGCCTCGCGCACGCCGACCCAGCCTCGGAAATTCCCCTGGCCGCCCTAGCTATGGATGCTTTCGTCAGGCTACGCAGCTCGGAGGGCACACGGGAGGTGCCCATGGCCAACTATTTTCTGGGTCCCATAACGACCGCGCGGGCGGATGGCGAGCTTATGCTTGGCGTACATTTTCCCCGGCAACCCGGGCAGGCGCGCATCGGCACGGGTTTTCACGAAGTCAGCGAGCGGCGCGGCGACTTCGCCGTGGTGGCTGCGGCGGCACAAATCGAGCTCGATGACATCGGCAGATGCGCCAGGGCCGCCCTTGCCATCGGCGGCGCGGACGCGGTGCCCCGGCGCATCACGCAATTGGAAAACCGCCTGCTGGGGACCTCGATCAATGAAGACGGCATCCGGGCCGCCCTGCCGGACATCGCCGCCGCGCTTTCGCCGGGCGACGACCAACACGCTTCCGCCGCCTATCGCCGCCGTGTGGCGGGGGTATTGGGGGAACGAGCCTTGCTGGACGCCATGCGGGAGGCGCGTCAATGAGCCGGCGCGGGATATCCCTAACCATCAACGGCAAGGCCTACCAGCGGGAGGTGGAACCGCGCCTTTCGCTTTTGGACTTTCTACGCGACGAAATGCGGTTTAGCGGCACCCATGTGGGGTGTGAGCATGGGGTCTGCGGCGCCTGTTCCATCCTGTTCGACAGCGTCCCGATCCGCGCCTGCCTGATGCTGGCGGTGCAGGCCGATGGCCACGACGTTACCACCGTGGAAGGCCTGTGCGATGAAGACGGCGCGCCGGGACTCTTGCAGACGGCCTTTCAGGATGCCCATGGCATGCAATGCGGCTATTGCACGCCGGGCATGTTGATTTCCGCCCAGGCCCTGTTGGCACAAAATAACGATCCCAGCTTGGAGGATATCAAGGATGCCATCGGCGGCAACATCTGCCGTTGCACCGGCTATGTGCAGATTATTGAGTCGATCCAGCTGGCCGCGCGCCGGCTGCGGGAGGCCGAGCAATGAACCGAGATCCGGGCCGTAACCTGCATTATGTGGCGACCAAACGCCGGGTGCGCGAGGACAAGCGGTTTGTCACCGGCCAGGGGAAATTTGTTCAGGACGTCGTCCTGCCAGAGACCAAGCACGCAGCCGTTCTGCCGTCGCCCTATCCCCGGGCGCGCATCCTGTCCATCGACACCACTGCGGCGGAGGCCTTGGACGGCGTCCATATGGTGCTGACCGGCGAACAGTTGGCTGTGGATTGCAATCCGATCCGCCTGGGCCTGAAGCTACCCGAGGTGAAATGGTATCCCTTGGCCGTCGAGATGACCCGCTATGCCGGAGAATGGGTCGCCATCGTGGTCGCCGAAGACGCCTATATCGCCGAAGACGCCCTGGAACTGATAGAGGTGGACTACGAACCGCTGGCGGCGGTGGTTGATCCCGAACAGGCCTTTGCCGAGACGAATTTTTTGGTACATCCCGGTCATGGCAGCAACGTGCTCTATCACGGGCATTTCCTGTGGGGTGACGTGGACGGCGATTTTGCCGCCGCCGATGATAGTCTGACCTTTCGGGCGCGCTGGGGGCGCAGTTCCACCGTGCCCATCGAAACCTTCGGGGCCCTGGCCCATTGGGACGAAGGTACGGAAATATTGGATATCTGGGCCTCGATCCAGATGCCTAACTTTGTCGAATTGCTGGCCAGCACCCTTGGCTATCCCCTCAATAACATCCGCCTGCACCAGGACGTGGACGTCGGCGGCAGCTATGGGGTGAAGCGTGGTATCAAGCAATCCGTCCTAGTAGCTTACCTCTCCCGCAAACTGAGAGTCCCCGTGCGCCTGATCGAGGACCGTCTGGTCAACATGGCCGGGGGTGACGCCCACGGCCCGGACCGTATTTTTGACACCGATGTAGCCTTCACCAACGACGGTATTATCAAGTCCTTGCAAATTCGAGCCCTGGACGACGCCGGCGCCTATCCTGGCCGGGCGCCCTTTCAACTGGCCAAGCCGATCAGCGCCATTGTCGGCCCCTACACCATCAACTCAGTCAAATACGAGGCCATCTCGGTCGCCACCAACAAGACCGGGCAGGTGCCCGTGCGCGGTTTTGGCCAGGCGCCGACCAACTACATGATCGAGGCGGCCGTGGATGCCGTGGCCCGGCATCTGGGCCTGGACAGATTGGAGGTTCGCCGTCGCAACCTTATTCCCAGCGACGCCTTTCCCTACCAAATCCCCTCGGGCAGCAATTACGACAGCGGCGATTACCATATGGTGCTGCAAAAGGCGCTAGATCTGGCCGACTATGACGAATTGGTACAACGGCGGGACAAGGCGCGGACCGAGGGGCGCCTGGCCGGCATCGGTATCGCCACCTGCCTGGAGCCAGGGGGCGGCAACAACATTTTTGAATACCTGATGGACCCCACGGCCGAGATCACTACTTTCATGGAAGCCTGCGAGGTCAAGGTCGACCCCCAGGGCAAAATCACCGGTATGATGGGGACGACCACATCGGGCCAGGGCCACGAGACCCTATTCGCGACTATTCTGGGCGAGGAGCTGGAATTCGACCCCGACGAAATCCGCATCGTGCACGCGGATTCTCTCTCCGCCCTACCCACCCGCAGTCCGGTAGCCAGCCGCATGGCTATCATGCTGGGCGGCGCGGCCACGGGCGCGGCGGGGAAGATTAAGGACCGCGCCCTGGCCATCGCGGCCTTTAACCTGGCCATCGCGCTGGAAGATTTGGAATATTCGGGCGGCACCATAAGCGACCGCAACGATCCCAGCCGCAAGCTGACCTGGGCGGAAATTTGCTTTATCTCCTACCGCGCCTATCACAAGCTGCCGCCCGGCATGGAACCGGGCTTCCACGCCCAGTTCGTCTTTCAGGTGCCCGGCGGCGGGCAACTGCCCGATGCCCAGAACCGGGTGCAAATCTATCCCTGCTTTTCCTTTCAGGCCCATATTCCCTACGTAGAAATAGACCCCGGCACGGGCAGGGTCAGCGTTCTGGACTATGCCATCGCCCATGATTGCGGCACGGTGATCAACCCGGATATTGTGCGGGGCATGGTGATCGGCGGCCTGGCCCATGGCATCGGCGCCGCGCTGTACGAGAAATTCACCTACGATAACGAGGGACAGTTCCTTTCCGCCACCTTCGCCGACTATTTGATGCCCTCGGTACATGAAATTCCGGATGTGAGGGATGTAGAACATTGCACGCCATCGCCCCTGACCTCCCACGGCCAGAAGGGCTCCGGCGAAGGCGGTTATCTTGGTGCGCCCGCAGCCATCGCCAGCGCGGTCAACGACGCCCTGCACCCCTTGGGCCTGTCCATATCGGAACTGCCTATGCGTATGAGCAAAATTGAAGCCCTCATCAACAACGGGTCCAAATAGATGATCATCGATACTCACGCCCATTTCACGCCGCAATCCATGTTGGGTGCTCTGAAGAACAAAATCGGCCAATTTCCCAATGTGGAGCTGCTGCACCAGGATGACAGCTATCAACTGGTGTTCGCCGGCTTAGCCCCTACCCGACCGCTGTCACCCAAGCTGCGGGATACCGAGATGCGCCTAGCCTGGATGGATGAACAATCCATTGATGCCCAGATCGTCGGCGGCTGGCTGGACAGTTTTGGCTATGAATTACCAGCCGAAGAAGGTGAGGCATGGAGCCGGTTTTTAAACGAATTCCAGATGAGCGGCACGGATGGCACAAACGGCACTGACCGCCTGACCCCGCTTGCCAGCGTGCCCCTGCAGGACGGCAAGCGCGCCGCGAAGGTGCTGGAAGAGGCCCTGGGTGCGGGCTTCAAGGGCGTGATGATCGGCACCCAGACCCGGGGCAGCGAAGGCAACCTGGACGATCCCGATCTCGACCCTTTCTGGGAGGCTGCCGACAGTCTGGGCGCGACCATATACTGCCATCCCATGTTCGGATGCGGCGATCCGCGCCTGTTGGACTATGACATGATCAACGCCGTGGGCCGGGGCAGCGATACCACCACCGCCGTCGCCCGCATGCTGTTCGCCGGGCATTTCCTAAAATATCCCAGGATGAATTTTATCCTCTCCCACGGCGGCGGCGCCATCCCCTACATGCTGGGGCGCCTAGCCCGGAACCACGAAATCCATCCCGGCAAATACGCCGACCCCGTCGCGGGCTTCAAGACGCTCTACTTCGACAGCGTCCTGTTCGCGCCCAACGCCCTGAACTATCTCTGTTTATGCTGCGGCCATGACCGGGTCATGCTGGGCTCCGACTATCCCTTCCCCATCGGTGATTCCGATCCCTTGAAGGTCGTCGAGGCCGCCGATTTGACCGAGCGCCAGAAAAAAATGATTCTGGGCGAGACGGCTGCCAGGCTGTTCAGCTAAGGGCATTATCGTCCAAGGTTGTCAGTTCCTGGCGCCGGAAAAAGGCCTGCCCGGACGAGGGGCGGTCAAGCCCACCGAGAATATTCAGAAAGGTTGATTTACTGCTACCCGACGGCCCCAGAAGCACCATGGTCTCGCCTTCGTAAAGCTCAAGATTGACACAACGCAGGGCCCAAACATCGTTGCCGTCGCCATGGTAAACCTTGGTCAGGCTCACCGTACGGGATACAGGCGCCCGCGGTCCCTCTCCGCGTTCCTAACTTCCGCCATCCGCGCTCCCATGCCCAGGTTTTTGCCAAGCATTCCTGGTCGTTAGCATGGCGCTTGACATCGCCGTGCACCTTTCTAGCATGACCCTCCAGGTTCCAGACGGCGGCGCTAAAGGCATCGCGTATGGCGACATAGACATCCTCGTGCAGTTGATAATGATATTTTGTCCAGGGATCGAGACCTTGATATGCACATCGTAGGGTCCTGCCCCTGTGACTATGCTTGTGCGGCGCGCTGACCGCGACCCGGCAATAGACGATACGATCAAAAAACCGTTCCATGGTTGCAATTTTCTTTCTTATATTTGCCTCCACCGCGTCGGAATGGTCCAGATTTTGAAACGAGATATCGATGGGAAAATCATCTATTAAACTCGCCATAATTGGCTGCGAGTTTTGTCGAGGCGCCAGACGAACTCTCACTTTCCGGTCGCCGCGCATTCATGCCTTAACTTAGCTGCATCGCCTGTATTGACCTTAGACTCACGCCAATATCAATCAAACCGACTGGAATAGGTTGGGATAAATGGCGCCTCATCGGCGGTATCCTCTGCCCTCGCTACCTGTCATACTGGCTAACCTGAGAATAACAAAACTACCCATGAGGCTATGATGCCGGAAAAACAATCGTTTGCCGCATTTACCGAGGAACTAGAAATACAGCAGATGCATCAGCTAGGTGACCGGCTGGCGACCAAGTCGCTGCTGTATCATCTGGCCGATGGCGAACAAACCCTGGGCGTTGGTTTCGGCAGTGGCGAACAGAAATTGTTGATGGGCGAAGACCCGCGCCTGCCGGCGATGCCGGAAAGACCAACGCTAATGGATTTTTTTAAGCTTCGTTTCGCTCCGGCGCAGCAGCATTTATTGCAAAGCGCCAATTTGGCGCAGAAGAATGGCCTGTCGGAAAAAATCGTCTTGGCCTGCCTGCTGCACGATGTCGCGGTGGCCGGCTTCATCCGGTCTGATCACGGCTATTGGGGCGCACAGCTGATCGAACCATACGTGAATGAGGAGGTTAGTTGGGCGATCCGGGTGCATCAGGCCCTGCGTTTCTTCCCCGATGAAAGCGTCGGTTATGAATATCCCCAGGCCTATATCAAGATGTTCGGCAGCGATTATACCTTGGAACCCTATATCGTAGCGGAATATGAGCGGGCCCGGGAACACAAGTGGTACATGACCGGCCGGATGATCTGCGTCAACGATCTATATTCCTTCGATCCTGATCTGGTCATCGAAGTTGAACAGTTCGAGGATATCATTGGCCGCAACTTTAAACAGCCCGAGGTGGGCCTGGGCAATGACAACACACCGGCCTCCCACATGTGGCGCACCCTGCGTCGGCCCTCGAACGCGCTGTAGGAACCAGAAGGCAAAGCCGGATTGGGTGTTTTCCGTGATAGCTGGCAAAGCAAGAATTGACCGAGCATAACGGCGTCGTTGTCTATGCCCTTCGGGAGATCGCCGCGCGGGTCGAAAACGCCGGTGTGGCCAAGGCGGGGCTGGCCACCGTCCTAACACTGCTATTGGGGGGTGCTCGCTAGCGCCTTCATTGCCTTTGGCGCCATGCTGTACGTGGTGGTGATCACCAACAGCAACCTCGGCTTTGGCCCCGAGCGTTTGTTGGGCGGGGTAGCGTTTTCTCTCGGCCTAATCCTAGTGCTTGTGGGCGGGGCCGAGCTGTTCACCGGCGACAGCCTGATCATTATTGCCCTAGCCGATGGCAAAATCACCCACAAGAGCCTGCTGAGCAACTGGAGTCTCGTCTATCTCGGAAATTTCATTGGCGCGACGGCCGTCGCGGTCATGGTGCATTGGCTGGGCATCCACAATCTTACCGACGGCGCCGCCGGAGTGACCGTGATGCGCATAGCCGAGGGTAAACTTGCGCTTACGCCGCTGAAGGCCTTCATTTGCAGCATTCTCTGAAGTGCCCTAGTTTGCCTTGCCGTCTGGCTGTATTTTGCGGCGCGGTCTGTCTCCGGCAAGATCCTCGCCATCGTATTTATGATTTCGGGGTTCGTGGCGCTGGGGTGCGAGCATTCGGTAGCCAATATGTGAATCATTCCGGCAGGTTGGCTGGCCGGATCGAAACCGGTCACCGTGGCGGGTTATGCCAGTAATATGCTCATCGTCACCATCGTCAACGTCATCAGCGGCGGCCTGCTGGTAGCACTGGTCTATTGGCTGATCTACCGCAAGGACCGGGGGACTAAGTGATCGCCAAATTGCGGCGTCTTCCAGCCGCTGCGATTCTGCCTCACTTTTCAACCGCGACCGTCAAGTTATCCAATGCCTGCTGGCGCAATTCCACCTTGCGGATTTTGCCGGTCGAAGTCATGGGTAGGCTAGAAATGAAGATGATGTGCCGGGGTATCTTGAACGAGGCGATCTGGCCCCGGCAGTAACTCAGGATTTCTTCCTCGGACGGATTGCGCCCTGGCCGTGCCACGACGAAGGCGACGGCGACTTCCGTTAGCCGTTCGTCGGGGTAGCCTATCACCGCCGCCTGGGCGACGTCCGCGTGGCCTTGCAAATAGGCCTCGACTTCCATGGGGTCCACATTCTCGCCACCGATCTTCAGCATTTCCTTGTAGCGGCCCAAAAATCGCAGGTAGCCGTCCCCCCGCAGATAGCCCATGTCACCCGTTAGAAACCAACCTTCGGCGTTATAGGCCTTAGCGGTTTCCTCCGGTTTTTTGTAATAGCTGAGCATCAGGTTATAGGACTTGA
>Ga0310124_10002932_pt1 | contig 11631 bp, 17 predicted proteins | sample CB11b_AW_Bot5_MG_FD_203507 | JGI IMG/M metagenome (GOLD analysis project Ga0310124, IMG submission 203507) | Marine microbial communities from Western Arctic Ocean, Canada - CB11b_AW_Bot5 | ecosystem: Environmental > Aquatic > Marine > Oceanic | place: Canada: Western Arctic Ocean | collected...
TACACTTAATACTCTATATTCTTTAGAAAGGAACGCCATAGCTCCTTCTTTAATTGCATTACCTATGAATATTATATCTTCAGTACCTTCATCTTGATTTACTATTTTGTATGATAGATATAATGCAAATATTATACCTATTAAAGGCACTATTATTGCCATAATTATTATTACATCGTTATTCATATAAACCTCAAATCTATTTTATTTTAATTTATTAATATTTTAATTCTAAAATTAACTCAATTTCAACAGGTATATTGGAAAATACAGAATCCATACCTGCTACTGTCATTGCACATTTCCCTTTTTCGCCAAAATAGTTTATTAAAAATTCTGCAGCTGCATTTGCAACTATATAGTGATCTGTGAAATTTTCAGAAGCATTAATAAAGACTAAAAGTCTGACAAATTTATTAATCTTATTTAAATCTTTTATATCTTCGTTAATAGTAGATATCATATTGGCAACAACAGCTTCAGATGCAGTTTTAGCTTGTTCTATAGTAATTCCTTCACCTAGCCTGCCAGTTATCCATTCTTTATTTTTAGATATTGGTAGGTTTTCAGTATTGAAATCATCGAATCCTACAAGTTTAGGTCCATGCCCGGATACAAATAATAAATTTCCAGTTTTAACTGTTGTTGCATACTGAAAATCAGGGCCAAAAGATTTAGGTAACTTCCAATAAGGTTGAGATTTTGGTAAATTGTTAAATCTTTTTTTCATAATCAAAGAACCTTTTAAAATTAATTGCTTCCAATTCAGGATTTGACGATTTAATAATTTCAGATACAACACAAATCGAATCAGCCCCTGATTTAATCACTTTGTCAGCATTGTTTTTATTGATGCCACCAATTGCAACTACAGGTATATCAGTAATTTTCTTAGTATTTGCAATTAAATCTAATCCTACAATATTTCTGTCTTTTTTGCCCATAGTAGTAGTTTCAAATACTTTACCTATGGCTAAATAATTCACTTTTGCTTTTATAGATTGACATATTTCTTGTACATTATTATTTGAAGTACCTATGATTTTTTCTTTTGACAATATTTTTTTACAGTATTCAACTGTATCGTCATTTTGTCCAACATGCACACCATCAGAGTCAACTTCTTTTGCTAAATCGGCAGAATCATTTATGATAAATAAAATATTGTATTTATCACAAATATTTTTAATTTTATTAGCATTGAAAACTTTTTGAGAAATTGTGTTAATCTTATCTCTATATTGAACAATGTTCACACCACCTAAAATTACTTGTTCTGTTAATTGGAAAATATTTGATCCTTGTTCAGGATCAATGATTGTATATAACCCATTTATTGAGCACTGATTCTGTAAATTCTTTTTCATTGTCTTTTTATATCAATATTTTTTATGAAAAATGTTTTTCTATGAATTTCAGATTTTCCATACTTTTTTATTGAATCAATATGTGATTTTGTACCATATCCTTTATTTTTATTAAATAAGTAATGAGGATATTTATTGCTTATACAATTCATATAATTATCTCTTGTTACTTTTGCTAGAATTGATGCAGCTGCTATTGAAAGTGATTTTTGATCTCCTTTTATAATGTTTGTTTGTGGAATATTGTTATATGAATATTTAATTGCATCAATTAATAAATGATGAGGCTTTTGATTCAAATTGTTCAATGCCCGTGATATAGCTAACTGAATTGCATTATTTATCCCTATGTTGTCTATTTCAGATTCTGTACTACAGCCGATGCTACATGAAATTGAATTTGAAATTATATATTCATAAAGTTTTTGTCTCTTCTTAGGTGAAATCTTTTTACTGTCATTAATCCCAATATCAATAAGTAGATTTTCATTATTAGAATTGATATTTAGTATTACTGCACCAACAGTGACAGGGCCAGCCAATGGGCCTCTTCCAGCTTCGTCTATTCCTGCAATATATTTTTTATCAGAGGTGATTATTGCATTTTCTAATTTGAAATTTGGTTTGTCATGCATAAACAATTAAATATTAATTGCTTGGAAGTTTGTATTAACTGAGTCAATTATGCCGCCTCCAATCACTTCTTCACCGTTTGATTCCATTGAATAGAACACTACTGCTTGCCCTGGAGTTATTGCTCTTTGAGGATCTTCAAATTCGATGTCTGCAGTGTTATCTGAATGAAGTTTGATTTTAGCTTTGAATAATTTTGCTTTATATCTGATTTTTACATACGCATCAAAGTTTGATGAATTTAATTGTTCACTTTGAATATTTATCCTGACTGCATTAAAATTTGTTTGAAATAAATATTCATGTGGTCCTACATAAACAGTATTATCGCTTTTAGATATTTTTAATACAAAATAAGGTTTTGCAGAATTATTGTCAATTCCCAATTTCCTTCTCTGACCTATTGTGAATGATTGTATGCCGTCATGATTTCCAAGAAAATTACCATCTATATCTAAAATTTTACCTGGCTTAGGATTTGTACGCTCTATAATAAATTGTCGATAATTCCCATCAGGTATAAAACAAATTTCTTGGCTATCAGGTTTATCTGCAATTGGGAGGTTGTATTTGCGAGCTAAATTTCTTATTTCATCTTTTTCATATTCACCAACTGGTAGTAATAGATTTTTCAATTCTTTTTGTTTTAAAGTAAATAAAACATATGATTGATCTTTATTTTGATCTAAGCCCTTATATAATTTGTATTCATTATTTTCATTTTCTTTTTTAATTCTTGCATAATGCCCAGTTGCTATTAGATCAGAACCTAGATTTTGAGCTCTTTTAAATAAAAAATCAAATTTGATCTTGTCATTACACGCAAGGCATGGATGAGGAGTTTTACCTTCAATATATGAATTTACAAAATAATCAACTACGTATTTCTGGAATTCGTTTTCAAAATTTAAATGATAATGATTAATACCTAAAATATCACATACTTTTCTAGCATCTTCTACATCTTCCACAGAACAACATCTTTTATTGTTTTTTGGTTTGGATTCATCATCAGAACTCCATAACCGCATTGTTACACCGACAACATCATATCCCTGTTCTTTTAACAATAAAGCTGCAACAGATGAATCAACTCCGCCACTCATAGCAACTACTACTCTTTTTTTCATAATTTGAAGATTATTTAATAATTAATGTTTACAATTTCAAGTAAGGATCATATCATTGTAAGGATAATACTTAAATCAATTTAATTATATCTTTAAACAATTAATTATTTTGAAAAGTAATATTAAAAATAGTTGTGTTAAAAATTAATAATCATTTAATAGACCAAATAATAGAAATTGCCGAATCAAAACAGGCTTCTGATCTAATTGTTTTAGATGTAAGTCCCGATTGTGACTTTGCAGATTTATTTATTATTATGTCTGCTGAAACAAAAAGACAGATCAAATCTATTTTAAATGATATAATGATTGAGCTCAAAAAAAATGGATTAGATAAAAGGCGAGTTGACGGTGACAATACATTAGAATGGGTTGTTATTGATTATGGGGATTTTATGGTACATATATTCGATGAATTGAACAGAGAAAAATATTCTATAGAAAGTGTTTGGGAAAAATCTAAGGAAATAGTTAGAATTCAATAATTAATTTAACTATTAAAATAATAATTAATTAAATATAAGGAAGGAAAATAATGCCAACAGGTAAAATTAAATGGTTTAATCCAACAAAAGGATATGGATTCATAGGTGCTGATGATGGAAGCAAAGATGTTTTTGTCCATATTTCTGCTCTTAATGATGCTGGAATAGACAAATTAGAAGAAGGTGATGCTGTTTCTTTTGAAGTTACTCAAAACAGAGGTAAAGAGAACGCAGCAGATTTGAAAAAATTATAGAACGGATTTTATTCTAATATCCACTCATCTATATTTTTATTGTAATCGACTAATTCAGATTTTTCAAAAAAGATTTTTAATTCCCTTTGAGCAGATTCAATAGAATCTGAGCTATGGATTAAATTCATTGACAAAGATATACCGAAATCCCCTCTTATTGTTCCTGGGGATGCTTCGGTTGGGTCAGTGCTCCCATTGATATTTCTGATCTTTTTTACACAATTTGGTCCTTGAAAAGCAATAGCTACAATTGGTCCGGAAGTTATAAAAGATACTAAATCATTGAAAAATGGTTTTGATTTATGCTCTTTGTAATGTTCGTGAGCTTTTGTTTGATCAAGAATCATTAATTTTAATCCGATAATTTTAAATCCTATTTTTTCTATTCTATTTATTATTTCTCCAGATAAATTTCTTTGTACTGAATCAGGTTTTAACAATACTAATGTTCTTTCCAATTTTATTCCCCTTTATTTAGAATTTTTATAGCTGATGATATTTGACCTGAATTTGCATATACAGGGTTAATACTTATAGTTTCTAGATTATTTAATAATACTTTATATTTTTGTTCAATTTGTATTATAGATTGTATTTTGTTACTAGTCAGCGATATGAAATTTTCTAATTTACTGTTTTGAATGTATTGATTTGTTTTGATATTTGGACTGGAACTAGCAATGATAATATTTTCATTTTTAGAGAAATTCAATATATCATTTGTGGTAATTATTTCAAATGATATATATTCTTTTTGACTTTTATAATTAATGTCATCTAAACTCTTGTAAATTTTTGAATAATATGTACCTTTTGAACACTCGATAATTGACATAACTTTGTGATTTTTTGATATAAATTCCATCGCAGAACTTAATAAAGTTGGTATTGGTATTAAAGGAATCCCTAAAATAATACTTAATCCTTTTGCAGTACTTACTCCTATCCTTAGGGAACTAAAGCCGCCAGGACCAATGATAACAAAAATTTTATTACAATTTTTGATATCAAGATTATGTTTTTCAATCAAAGAATTTATATTTGGCAATAATGTTTTTGATTCATTATTATTAGATTCCCATTCATATTTAGAAAGTAATTGATTATTTTTCAATAATGCTATTAAGGAACTAGGAGTAGAAGTGTCTATTATGATTTCAAAATTATTTTTTTCAATTTCCATTATTATTATTCAATATTGAAATGTGCATTTCCAACAGAAGTTATATTTATAATTCTGTTATCATCACTTTTAGTTTTTGAAATATTTATTTTTAAATACTTTTTATTCATTAATCCCATTCCTATTTCAGGCCATTCTATAATTTTTATAGAATCCATATTTAAATAATCTTCAATTCCAAAACTCAACAAACTTGCCAAGTTGTCTAATCTGTAAAAGTCCATATGTTGAATTTTGTATTTAACTATATATTCTTTAACTATTAGAAAAGAAGGACTTCTTGGCCAACCTATGTATCCCAACCCTTTAATTAAGCCCTGAGATAACGTGGTTTTACCTGAACCTAGATCACCAAACAATAATATTATTTCATTACCTTTAAGTCCAGAAGCTATTTTTTTCCCTATCATTAAAGTTTCATGAGCTGATTTACTTTTGATTATTTTTGTTTTCATTTAATATACATTTAATCTTATTATATTAATTATAAATTTGTGGATGTGAATAAATATATAAATATTCAAGGAAATGAGCTTTTGATTTCAAATTCAGATAAACTTGATAATGAAACTAAAAGTATCACTTTTTTTTTACATGGTTATGGTGCTAATCAATCTGATTTAATATTTATGTCAGAATCCCATCCATTCAACAATTCTTTATGTGTTTTTCCTCAGGGATTCTATAAACTTGACAATTCTTATCAAGATGAATCTTACTCATGGGGAAATATTGGAAATTATGAAAATATAACTAAAAGTGCTGAATTACTAAATTCAATAATAAATGAATTCATTTCTTTAAACAAATTTACCAAAGCGCCTGAAATATCTATTGTTGGGTTCTCTCAGGGAGGTATGCTTGCTCAAATATTAACTATTAAATATTTAACTAAGTTAAATAACTTAATTTTGCTATCTACTTTATTACCTCCGATTATTTATGATTACAGTGGTATATATCCACCTATTAATAAAATATTTATTAGCCATGGTATAGAAGACAATGTTATTGATCCAAGTAATGCTGATCTCATTTTTGATTATTATAAAAAATACAATTATTATATAGAAGTTGAAAAGTATATTATGGGTCATACAATTCATAACAATTTATTTAAAGATTTATCAACTTATTTATTCTAATTATCAGGAGTTCTAGATGAGAAATTTTATTAAAGACCTTAAATTGAAAAACAAAATAGCAAAAGGATGTACTTTAGTTTATCCATCCCCAGATGTAGTCGAGTTACTTGGTTTAGCAGGATATGATTATATTAGATTGGATGGAGAACATGGATCTTTTAACCCTCAATCTGTAGACGATATGTGCAGAGTAGGTGAGGGTGCTGGTTTATATGTATTAGCTAGAGTTCCTAGCATTGAACCTTATGTCATTAATAATTATTTAGATAGAGGCATAAAAGGGATTATGGGGCCTCATATAGAAACATCTGAGGATGCAAAAAAACTAGTTGATGCTTGTAGATTTTACCCTCAAGGTCAAAGAAGTTGGGGAGGGGGACGTGGTAATTATTATCATACATTATCTATATTAAATGATAAATTTGGGGGAAAGTCTGAATATGTAAATATTGTATCTGATAGTATTTTTATCGAAGCTCAAATCGAAACAGAATTTGCAATAAATAATTTAGATGATATTTTAAGCGTTGATGGTATTGATGCATATACATTTGGGCCAAATGATCTTGCACAATCTATAAACCTTCCAGGGCAACCTGAACATAAAAATGTTCAAGACTTAATGAAGAAAGCTACGGAAATTATTAGAAAAAAAGGAAAATCAATGTCTGAAGATCTTTTGAGTTCTGTTACTTTATCTGATTTAATTGTAGACGGATCAAAAACTTATTTAAAAGGATAATATATGAAAGCAGGAATATTTAATGGACAAAAGATACAATTAAGTGAAATATCAAAACCAAATTTAATTCTAGATGATGAAGTATTGATTAAAGTCAAATCAACAGGTATTTGCGGTAGCGATTTACGTATTATTCATGGTAAAGACGAACCGGATACTCTCCCTATTGGGCATGAACTGTCTGGTGAAATTGTAGAAGTTAATAACTCTATTTATGATAAGTATATTGGTAAAAGAGTTGCTGTTGATGTAGTGTCAGCTGGTAGAGCATGTGGAGTTTGTAAACATTGCCTTAACGGGAAATACACTTATTGTTTATTTAAAGATGAAGAATCGGGTGGGGCATATGCAGAATATTTGAAACGCAGGATAAGAGGTTGCTTTATTTTGGAAGATACTATGTCTTTTAGTGATGGGGCATTAATAGAACCTTTAGCAGTCGCAGTGCATGCATTTAGAAGATTAGACTCTAAAATAGGTGAGAATATTTTAATTCTCGGATCAGGAACCATAGGATTGATGTGTTTATATGTGGCAAAATTGTTAAATTTTAACAATATATATATCACTACTAAATATGATCATCAAAAGAAAATTGCAGAATATTTTGGTGCTGATGTTATTTTTGATTATAAAGACGATATTGGAAAAAAAATATATTCTGATACAGATGGATTAGGAGTAGATATTTCTATAGAAACAGTTGGAGCTTATTCTGCAGAGATAAATACATTAACTGATGCAGTGCAACTTACAAAGAAAGGGGGGCAGATAGGTGTAGTCGGCGGATTTAGAGTTCCTGTTGAATTTAACTTTTTAGAACCTTATATAAAAGGACAATCTTTAACTTTTCCAATATGCTATAACTATATTGACGGGAAACATGATTTTGATATTGCTATTGATTTATATAAAAAATCTGGAATAGATATTTCTAGAATTATTACAGGTAATTTTAATTTCAATGATATTGAAGAAGCATTTGATCATGTTACGACTGATAGAGAAAAAGTTATTAAAGTTCACTTGAACCTCTGAAAAAATTGATATAGGATTGCTTCAATGCAATTATTCAGATCTTCAAACAAATCAACAATACCTAAGTTAATAATAAAGAACACATTGCTCTTTGCTGTTTCACAAGCTTTTCAAGGCATCCCAATGCAAATTGCTGTAACAACAGGAGCGTCAATGGTTGCTTATTTGACTGGATCTAAAACTTTGGCTGGAGTGCCAGGTATGTTAATAAGTGGTTCACGTTTTTTTGTCGCATTACCAACTGGTTATATTACAGATAAATATGGACGTAAAACTGGAATGTATTTGAGTTTGATATTAGGAATAATTGCATGTTTGATATTAACTATCTCTACATTTTCCGATTCAACATTTGTAATGTTCTTAGGATTTATAGTGTTAGGATTAGGTTTTGGAGCGAATACACAATTAAGAGTTGCAGCAGCTGATATGTATCCAGCTAAGCTTAGAGCATCTGGAATTGGGACTGTTTTAACATTCTCTGTTTTTGGTGCCTTTTTAGCACCATTATTAATTAGTTTAGTTAATACAATTAATATATATAATTTTGATGAATTAACAAAAATCTGGGGATTTATACCATTATTTTTATTACCAGTTTTTGTATTTGTTTATTTAATAAAACCTGATCCAATTCAAATTGCTAGAAATCTTGATAAATATTGGGGCAAGCAATATAAAATTGATACAACTTCAAAACAAATAAATGATGCTTCAAAATTTGATATCAAAAAAGTTTTAGCAAATAAAGTTAATTTATCAGCTTTTACAGGTTATAGTATTGCTCAGAGTATGATGGGAATGATCATGTTTCTGACCTCCTTAATTATGCTTGAAAGAGGATATAATTACTTGGAAGTATCTTTAACTGTAGCTATACATGTTGTAGGAATGTTTGCTTTTTCAAGCCTTATTGGTATTTTGGCTGATATCATAGGTAGGAAATATGTATCTATTATTGGCTTGATAATTCTTGCCATAGGATGTTTTATTACTCCTTTAACTTCAAACTTTTATATAATCACTTTAGGTTTATTTTTAATTGGATTAGGTTGGTCAGGAGTAAATATAGCAAGCACATCAATGATAGCTGATGTTAATCCTGTAAATATCAGAGGCAGAGTTACAGGTGTCAATGATATGTCATCAGGAGCATTTTCAGTGTTATTTATATTGATTGGACCAATTATTGCAAATTATTCTAGTTTAGCTATTATATGTTACATAGCTACTATATTATCAGTAGCTCCAATTTTATTATTATTAACATTAAAAGAACCAAAGCCAGGTGAATTTATTCAATAAGTGAGGTTTATATGAAAGTCAATTTTTGGTTTGATCCAACCTGTCCTTGGTGTTTTGTTACATCAAAATGGTATTCAAAAGTAGCAAATGAATTAAATATCCCAACAACTTGGGAAATCTTTTCACTTTCTATTAAAAATAAATCTACAAACCCTTCTCCTGAAATGCAAGAAAAGCATTATAGATCACTAAGGGTTTTAAGAATTATTCAATCTGTCAAAGATAATTTAACAAATAATCATGTGTATAATTTATATCAGGCTATTGGGTCTCAGGTTCATTTAGATAAGCAACCAATAGATTCTAATTTGGAAAATATTCTTTCAAGCTGTGATATCGATCGTAAATTTATTGAAAAAACGAATGATGAAAGCTTGGATATAAGTATTGAAAATTCAACAAATAAAGCTGTTGAAATATGTGGTGATGATGTGGGAGTCCCTATTTTGTTATTAAATGATGGTAAAAGTGAGAAAGCTATTTTTGGACCGGTAATTAGTACTATCCCTGACTTAAAAGAATCATTAGAATTATGGGAACATTTTAAGTATATTACATTCAATGAAAATGTTTCTGAATTGAAAAGAAAAAGAACTATACCTTTAGGACTTTAATTTTCATTTTTAGATGGATTCATTAGTTTATCAATCTCAACTTTTAACCAGTCATGTACTTTGTTTATTGTATTAGATGATACATAAAAGACTTCTGTTTCATTATCGAATTGAAGGCCATGGTCTTCACGCATAAATAAAATTCCATTAGCACCTATATTTAATTCTTTTGATATAGTACTTAGAAGACTTTCATTTCTTTCAGAATCAGTTTTAGAGTACTCATTCGAAATTATTTCTCTTGCCTTTTGTGACATAATCCCTGAAGATAAAGCTCGTTGCCAGTCCATTAATTCTGTAACTAATTCGTCATTTTCAAAATCAGAAATTTTAGAACCTGAATTATAGAGTATTTTTATAAAATCAATTCCATTTGGATTTAAATTTTCAATTATATCTAGCCCTTCTTTAGCTGATTTTGTGTTTAATTCATGAAAAATTATATCTATTTTTCCTAAAGATAATTCTAATTTATTAATATTATCAGCAATTTCTTTCCAATATTCATTAAATGGATTATTGTCCTTAATTTCGGTCAATTGTGGAGGTATAAAAAATATTGGAACATATAGTAATCTTTTTTTATTATTAAATCTATCTACTGAAGGTTTTGAAATCTTTCCTAATTCTGGCATATGTTACTTCCTTTTAATTTATAATATAAAAACCAAATTTATTTAAAGTATAAAAAATGGGTATTAATGGGTATTATAGATAATCCTTTATTTGTTGGTCTTATTGATTTAATTCCTGTAATCATAATTTTATTAATATTATTTTATTTTATAAGAAAAAGATCAATTAATACAAATAAAGACAAACAAAATGATCAATTTAAAAACTAAAATCAAAGCTATACTTTTTGATATTGGGGGACCTATTGATTCAGAAATTCTTAATGACAAATTGCTTAATTTGCATTTTATAGAAGAATTTTCTACTCATAATATTATCATTGATGATTCTGATATTGAAAATTGCCTAGCAAGATTGATAAATAATTTTGATAAAAATATCTATTTATCATTATGTGAATATTTTTCGAATGATAATCATAGTATCAAAACATCAGTTTATAAAAACATACTACTAAGATCCAAAGAAAGAGATTTAATAAGAAATGCACCTGAAATATCAAAAGACGTAATTGAAGTATTGAAATATTTGAGTATTAATTACAAATTAGGTGTTGTCGCTAATCAAACATTGAATGCTTTAAAGTCACTTAAAAACACTGGTATAAATAAATATTTTAATAGTTTTGAAGTTTCCGAATCTATAGGATTTAATAAACCTGATGAAAGAATTTTTCTATATGTAATGAATATGCTAAAAGTATCAAATGAAGAATGTATTATGATTGGAGATAGAATTGATAATGATATTATTCCTGCTAATAAATTAAATATTTTTTCAATACGAATTAAAACCGGAAGATTTACTTATCAAGTTCCACGAGATATATCCGAAAAACCAAAATTTGAAATAGACAACTTATCGGAATTACAAAATATTTTATAATTAATTTAGATATTTATAATTTTCAAACATTTTTGTTGTAGAAGAATAATTTATCAATATTGGTTTGCCTGTTGGTATATCTAAATTTGAAATTTCCTGATCATTGATGTTTTGTATTTCTTTAATTATTGCTCTCATACTATTACCATGTGCTGATAGCAATATATTGTTATTCAAATTCAATTTTGGTATAAGAGTATTATTTAAAAAAGGT
>Ga0310124_10002933_pt1 | contig 11631 bp, 4 predicted proteins | sample CB11b_AW_Bot5_MG_FD_203507 | JGI IMG/M metagenome (GOLD analysis project Ga0310124, IMG submission 203507) | Marine microbial communities from Western Arctic Ocean, Canada - CB11b_AW_Bot5 | ecosystem: Environmental > Aquatic > Marine > Oceanic | place: Canada: Western Arctic Ocean | collected...
GAATGCGTTGCCCCGGGGCTGGAGCAGAAGAGGCTTCGGCGAATACACCAGGCCCTTCTCCTTCCGGGGCGCGACGGGCAGCACCGGCCCGAGTGCCGACTCAGTCCACCTTCCGGGGACGAGGCCGTGGGTGTCGCCCATCATGATGAGGCAGCCGCCGTCCTCGACGTACTGCTTGAGCATTAAACTCCCAACAAGGCCGATCGATTTTGCCGGCACATTATTCAGCACGACAACAGAATGTCCGTACAGCTCTTCCCATTCGGCGGGGAATCCGGTGAGCCTGGTATTCTGGGAAGAGACAAGCAGATGCGACTGTGTCCGTTGGGCATCGTGCCCGCGGCCGGGCAAAGATTGCAACGCCTCCGACACTTTCCACATCGGCATATATGCGCCGTAGGTTTCATGCACACGGAAGGTGTCGGTTGCCAGGGCGAGGTTGGCTGGCTTGACCGGATGTTCGATCAGTTGCAGCAATTCTTCTGTCGTGAATTCCGAGATTTGTCCGATACTGACGCCATCGAACCAAAGGGAAGTCACGCCCATGGTTTCCAGGGACCAGGAGGCAAAGCCGCGCTCGCCCTTGGAGATATCGATATGGAAATCCTGGTACCTGTCGGGGGCCGCGAAATCTGTGCCCTTGAGCAATATCTCCTTGTACCTGCTGGGAAAGTCCTTGAGCTCGGAGTTGCTGATTACCCCCCGGATCAACGCCACGGGCTTTGGGCTGGTGTTGTCAGCGAGCTTCAATCGGAAGGTGCCGCGGACATTGCCCGGACTCTGCCGGTAGGTGTATTCGAACCACATCACCCCTTTCCCCGGCTTGTCTGCCGGGTCGGCCTTGAAGGCCCATCCGGAACGGGCAGCGGCGTCCTTCACCCGGCGGCTCTTGTCTTTCAGCCCGGTCCTGAGTGTGATCAGCACATCCTCGGTCGGTCGGTTGTCGACGGAGTCCGGCGCCTTCTGCTCCGCGCCGCCGGCGAGGATGGGTTTTGGTTTCTCCACAGCCGGCAGGACGGTCTGAACAGGTTCCGGTTTGGGTTCTTCCGGTTTTTCTTCTACAACGGCAGCGGGCGCCTCGACGGGCGCCGGTTGCGTGTCGGGTGATATTTCCGGTGTGTGGGCAACTCCGGCATCACCCCCTTCTACGGTGCCGTCGCTGTTCAGGGTGACGGTCTCATTCGTGTCGAGCAGCGCGATGGTCAACGAAAAAGGGGCGTCGGCTTGTTTGACCTTGTAAAGCAGGTGCACGATTTCCACATCTGCCGCCTGTCTCTGTTCCCAGGTCTCCGGTCGGAAGGGGCCGTCGTCGATGGCCATTGCCAGGCACGTGGTGCCCGCAAGGTCGTAGTCATACTTGCTGATACTGCGGCCGGGGGTGAGCCTGACTGAAAGAATGGCGAATTTTTCACCCGCTCCGAGAGACGGTCGCGCCTCGAAATCGATCGTATTCCACTCCAGCACCGGGACAGCTTGGTCAACCAGCCGAAATCGGTCGATCTCGCCGAATCGCATGGCCGTTGCGGGGCCACAAGCGGTCAGGAGAATTGCGAGAATCGGGACAGCGCACCGATGCGGACAATGAGGCTTGGCGATGGTATTCACGGAGTTCGTCCAGTTAAATCCCAGTTTGTCAACGATGTGGTAAACCATACACAAGGAAGGAGAGAGAATGCGAGGGTCGTCACAAGTGCTCGGCGATTTACCATTATGGCATCCTCCTGCCCGTCGTGGTCACCTGGTCCGGCAGTCGAAGACGACGTTGGTCCAGCCCCAGAATCGGGGCACGGTCACCTGCACACGATCGCCGGCGCCGTCGTCACTGTCCGTCATCCGCTTCGTTTCCAGTTCCAGCCGTCGGGCCACCGGCTCGGGTGCCAGCAACCATGCGGTGACCTGTTCACCCGGTCGATGCGCCAAGACGACCTTGACGCCGTCCGCCGGGCCGACCGACGTGGTGCCGACAACCTCCTCTTCAGCCGGCGGATTGAAGAGGGGAACGATGACCTGGCGGTGCTGCGCATCGAGGATGCGTTGGCTGACCAGCGGCTTCCACCACAGCGGGTGACCGCTCTCGACCGAGACCTGTTTCTCCGGATCAGGCAGCATCTGCGTGCGCAGGTCCCAGAAATATGACCCGTAGCGGATCATGAACCGTTCATAATCGCCGAACGGACTCTTGTAGAATGACCACGGATGCCCGCCCACCGCGTAACCGAGCGCGGTGGAATACCAGTTTGCACTCTGGTTGATATAGGTGTGATGACCGCCGTGCGAACGTGCCATATGCGAGGCCAGTCGCAGGTAGTCAATCCAGTCTGTCCAGCGGCGGCGCGGATCCGTTGGGCTATGGAAGGCCATTACGATGCTCTCATCCATCATGAGGGAGCCGTCCCGGCAGTAGATTTTCCAGGTGTCACTCGGCTTCGGCCCCAGCAAGCTGCGGCCCAGGTTATTGCCGATTCCCGCAGGCGGATCGAGGGCGGCCAGCACCTGCTTGACGGTGGGGAAGTGCTCGATCGAGAGCGGCGCGGCATCGTAGCGGAACGCTTCCCAGCCGTACTGCGCGGCGCTCGCGACGATCTGCTCGATATGGTACTCCAGGTAAGTCTTGCCGTCGAACGGAGAGACCACGTCGAAGTGCATTTCAATATGGGGATAGACGCTTCCGCCGACGACTTCGCCATTCATGTATTTCTCCATGATAGCGGTATTGAACTCGGTGTCCCTGTACCATTCGGGGTGGATTCGGATGACCTCGAAACCGGGCCAGCCGAACGGGATCGCGTTCAAATAGGCGACCGGCGCAATACCGTGCGCCTTCATCAGGCGGATGACGTGCAGGAGCTGCTTGCGCGAGACGATGTAGAAGGTCTGGCCGGTGAGGTATAGCTCGTCGGTCTCCTCCGTCATGACGGTCGCATCCTCGCGCGCCCAGGCGAAGTACTCATAGTAGGTGACGTAGGCGCGGCGCGAGGATTCGATGGCCAGCGTGGTGTCCTTGACGTACTGGTCCCAGTTGCCCATCACCTTCTCTTTGAATCCCGCCAGGCCCAGGTGCCCGGAAGACGAGAGGAAGTAGGGGACATCGAACAAGCCGCTGCCCTGGATCATGCAGCGGAACGGGCTGTCGCTGACGGCGAACACGTCGCCGCGTTGATCGATCACTTGCCCATCCAGCAGCAGTTCACCGACCGCCTCATAGCCGCCGTCTTCGGCGGGGACGACAAAGGGCACGGTACTGCTGACAGTGGCCGACGCCGGCACCGTGAAACGCTTTGCCCGGCCGGGGATTCGCTGGTCGGTGTCGGTGGTTACCACGGGGCGCACGTCGACAGTCTGGGGCTCGCCGGTGGCGTTCGTCAGGCGGATGTCCAGCGCCGCCTTTTCGGCATGCTTGTAACGGAGCTTGACCGGGCGCGCCCAGCTGATGGATACCGGCAAGTCGAGCTTCTCCAGCTTCATCGAGGACTTCTCCACCTGCACCATGCCGGCGTCACAGGTTGTGTCACCGACATACATCAGCCCCGCCTTCGCGGGCTTGCCGCTCTCCACATCGAAGGCCAGCGAGAACTCCTGCCACCTGCCCGGTGCGTCAAAGACGCAGCCGCTCATGGAGACGGATGCATCCGCCAAGGGGATCGGTCCATACCCGGTCGGGATTATCAGGCCGCCGGCCTCCCGGCTTACCAACGCCTGAAGCACCAGCGTGCTGGCGCCGAGCTTCTCGGTGCGGGCCCGCAGTGTGACGCGATAACGGCCCGGCTGCGTGATCGGCTCCCAGTCGACCACAGGGACCTGGGGATAGTACTTGGGACCCAGCTGGACGCCGCCTTTAACAAAGAGCAGATCGTTCTCCAGCACCGTGCCGTTTTCCACTTCGCGAGTGTCGGGGCCGCTCTTCCATGGCATCAGCCCGGCGGCATCGCCTGCCGAAGACAACAGAGCTGCGCAGAAAATTGCCGGCATCACATGGGTCCGGGCAAACCCGGTGGTACTTGTCATATTCTCGATTCTCCCCCTCCCGTCCGGCGCTGGGGTGCAATCCAGCAACGGGCAGATTTTGGCGTGCGGTAGCGTCGCTGCGCCCTGCCGCCACAGTTATCCATCATTTTCATCCGTGGTCTGGCTCCACAGCGTTCAGATAGAGTTGATACGCCGTGTCATAAATCGCTTTCTTTGATGTGTCCGGTTCGATGTGTCGTTCGGTCGTGGTCATGGAACGGATCGCATCGGCATGATCCGAATAGACCCCGGCGGCGACACCGGCCATCATCGCGGCGCCCAGGCAAGTGGATTGTTGACTGGCAGGAATGGCAACCGGCAAGCCGGTCGCGTCGGCCAGTATCTGCGACCACAGCTCGGAGGCGCCGCCGCCGGTCAGTTGCAGGCTGCTGATGTCAGGGACATGTTCGATCAACGCGTCCAGGGCATGGCGCTGGGCAAAGACGACGCCTTCCATGGCCGCGCGGACCAGGTGCGCCGCACCGTGTGACAACCGCAAGCCGACGATCTGCCCGCAGGCGTCGGGATCCCAGAGCGGCGACCCGGCACCGGCGAGGTGCGGCACGACCACGACCCCCTCGCTGCCCGGCGGTATCCGGGCGGCCATCGCGTCCATCGTTTTGAAGCTCAGTTCCTCACCCTGCCCTGCCCCGTTCAGCAGGTCCCGCAACCAGCGATACGCTGCACCGGCGGTCAACAGCAGGCCATCGACATCCCAGTGATCCGGCAGGGCCGCGGGACAGCAGTTCAGGCGCCGGTCAACAATCGGTTTTTCCGAGATCACACCAACGACCCCGGCGGTACCGATGTACATGCAGGCAACCCCCTTGCCCTCGACTCCGGCGCCCAACTTAAAACAGGCGTTGTCCGATCCTGATATAACCACAGGGGTGTCGGCGGCCAGTCCGGTGAACGTCGTCACCGCATCCGACAGCGGTCCGGCTATTGTGCCGGGCGGCACCAGCTGGGGAAGCTTGTCGGCCGTTACACCGGCGACCTCGAGCAATGCGTCTTCCCAGGACCGTGAGTGCAGGCCCATGAACCCCAGATACGATCCGTTCGAGTCGTCGCAATACCAACCTTCGCCAGTCAAGGCATGTGCAACCGCCGTCTGCGGCAACGCATAAACACTGGCTGCGGCGAATATCTCGGGGTGATTGTCCCGCCACCACATGATCTTGGTGATCGACGGCGTTGGATCCAGGGCCACACCGGTCAGGTTGAAGAAATCATCCTGGCCGACTTCTTCCTTGATCTGTTCGGCCGCATCGGTGGCGCGCCGGTCGTACCAGAAAATGACGGGCCCGACGGCTTGCCCGTCGGCGCCGAACGGCACAACCGTGGCCCGCGAGCCGGTCACAGCGATCACTTTGATCTCGCCCACAGCGACGCCACTGCTGTCGATCGTTTCCTTGAGAATTTCCAACGGCCACTGAGTCAGCACTTCGGCCGAACACTGAGCCCAGCCGGCAGCCGGCGAATCACTTGGGCAATCGCGTGACGCGGAGGCGATTTCGTTCCCGTCTGTGTCAAACAGGCAGGCTTTTACCTCGGATGCCCCGGCATCGATAGCGGCTATATAGGTCATTGGAGGGTTGGTTTAACCGGTTAGAGGTGAGAAAGATTTACGACGAGGACAACGCATCAAGCGTTATCGATCGCCTCAACATCAGTAACTGACAAAGCAATGTGGTGTTCGCAGCGTTGGGGTGATTTTCCATTGTTCCATTGTTCCATGCTTGCACGCTTCCGACCTCACGTCTCCAACACCCTGATCTCATAGATGCCGCCCTCCTTGCCTTCCTTGAGCTGCGCGACAACCCTGAGTGCTGTCGTGGTTACCGGTTCGAAATTGACCCGGCTGAACCACACCGCGTCGGTGGTGTAACCGGACGGGCTGACGACCGGCCGCCAATTCTCCTTCGCATCGAGGTATTCGACCCGCCAGGACTCCGGCGCCCAGACAGTGCCGGAGTATGACTGGTCCACCCAGTACACCTCGAGAGCGAACACCGCCAACGCCTTCTCAAAAGTCAGGCACAACCATTCTTCGGTACCGGTCCGATGTGCCCAGTTGAACCAGGTCATCCTACTCCAGCGCGCCGGGCTGGACGGAAAGAGACCGTCGTTGACCGACTCGATCGACGATCCTTCACCGGCAGTGGACGCAGTCAGCGCCGCACCCATTGCCACCGTGGGCTCGACCGGGTCCTCGGCGACAAGTGTCGTCTCCGGGATCCAGACCAGCATCTCCCCGGCTTCCCGATTGTCCTTGGCATAAAAGGGTATCGCTTTGAGCAGCGTCTCCGTTTCCGGTTCGGCCGGCCGGTAGAGCTCGTCCCGCCACAGCGTCGGGGCGCGCCGGCGTCCGGCCGCAGTTACCGTCACCACGCCGCCGAGGAGGTCTTTCTCGAAAGACGCTTTGAGCTCGGCGTCGCGCGGCAACGCCAGGTCAGTGACCCTGCCGCCGTTGTCGGTCGCCTCGAAGCAATAAAGAAGCGGCCCTCTCTGCAAAGCGACACAGCCGGGGGAAGTCTTGATCTGCGGGTTGGCTTCCAGGCGCTCCGTCGCCATTGACAGGTCCAGGTCGACTGCATCGCCGGTCTGCCACTGGCGCCTGAGCATTACGTAGCCGTCCGGCTCCTGCGAGGCGTTCGACGGCTCGCCGTTGACTGCGATCGAGAACGTCTTGCTCCATCCGGGCACGCGGAGCATGAGCGCGAACTCCGTCGGCTGCGGCAGCTTGATCTCGAACCTGACACGCGACTCCCACGGGTAGTCGGTAACCTGCGTCAGCTCGATCTCCTGTCCCGACAGTTCGATCCGAGCCGTACTGCCGGCGAAGAGATTCACATATATCGCATCATCGGATACGGCATACATCCATTCGCTCACCTCGAGCATGCAGCGGACCCAATTCGGCGGACAACACCAGATGCGCGGGTCGCGATGCGTGTGGCCGCGGCTGAAGAGTGCGACGGAATAGAAAGTGCCATCGCCCACCAGGCCGCCGGAGCCGAGGAATCCGTTATAGAGGGCCAGTTCCATGATATCGGCGTAGCGCGTGTCGGGCTGTGCGAGGAGCAAGCGATAGCTCATGAAAATGTTGCCGAGCGTCGCACACATCTCACAGTTGCTCTTCTTTTCGGAGAGATCATATGGGTTGTCAAACCCTTCTGTGGTGCACACTTCGCCGAGTCCGCCATTGACGTACATCTTGCGATTCACCATATCGCGCCAGACCCGGTCACCGGTCGCCAGCAACTCTTCGTCGGCGGTGCGAATTGCCACATCGATCATGCCCGCGAAGAAATTCGTCGCGCGCACCGCGTGGCCGTGGCCCTGGGCCTCTTCGATGTGTTCGGCATGGCGGGCGTATTCGACCAGTTCCCGTGCCCGCTCCAGGTAGGCGCTCTCGCCGGTGACATCGTACAACTTGGCCAGAGCCATTTCGACCCCCGGATGCCCGGCCCGGTCGAAAGGCACTTTACCGCTGCGAAAGACATCGACGATGTGGTCGGCCAGCCGCCGGGCGACGTCGAGCAGCGCGTGCTTTCCACTCAACCGATAGTAGGCGGCGGCGGCTTCCATGAGGTGGCCCGCCGCGAACAGTTCATGGTTGTCCATATCGCTCCAGTGTGGCGTCGCCCGCACCTGGTGGCAACTCTGCAAGTACCCGTCGCTTTCCTGGGCTTTGGCCACCACGTCGATACGCCGGTCCAGTTCCGCCTCGAGCTCGGCATCCGGCGCCAGCGCCAGGCCGGCTGCCATGGCTTCCAGCGTGTTGTGCACGAACATGTCCGACCAGCAATGCTGGTCGGTGCTGGGCGTGTACTTGCCTTCCACCTCACGCATTCCGGCCAAATACTCGAAGTCACCTATCAGCGGCTGGGAGGTCTCGAGAAGGTGCGGCAAATACACCTCGCGAACGCGCTTCAGCCACGGCGCCCAGAAGTTGTCGGTCAGGCGCACATCCTCGAATCTCACCGGCCTCAGCGACCGGCGGCCGTCAATCTGTTGGTCGTCAGTCAATGGCCCAATCTCCCCTTTTGCTGTCCGTGTTATTGTTCATCGACGTTCAACGATCTCCATGCTTGCCATCCGTTTCCAGCACCCTGACCTGGTAGATGCCTGCCTGCTTGCCTTCCTTCAACTGCGCGACGAGCCTGAGCGCCTTGGTTCGCACCGGCTCGAAATTGACCCGGCTGAACCACACCTGGTCGGTGGTATAGCCCGATGGGCTGATGACCGGCTGCCACTTTTCCCTCTCATCGAGGTATTCGACTCGCCAGGACTCGGGAGCCCACGTGGTTCCATTCCAGAACTCGTCCAGCCAGTACACCTTGACGGCAAACAGTTCCAGGCTCTTCCCGAAAGTCAGGCTCAGCCATTCTTCAGTACCGAGCCGATCTCCCCACTTGAAGCCGGGCGTCTTCCCCCAGCGCATCGGGCTTGAAGGAACGAGCCCGTCGTTGACCGCCTCGGGCGGCCACTCGTCAACCGAAACAGAAGCCTCTACCTTCGCGTCCATCGCTGCCGTGGTACCCATTTGATCTTCGGCGACAAGCGTCGTCTCGGGGATCCAGACCAGCATCTCCCCTGCTTGCCGATTGTCCCTGGCGTAAAAAGGCACCGCTTTCAGAATCGTCTCCTTTTCCGGCTTGACCGGCCGGTAGAGCTCGTCCTTCCACTCGTGTGACGTCCTGCGGCGCCCGGCGGCACTCACCGTCACCACGCCGCCCAAGACATCTTCTTCAAAGAGTTCCTTCAGCTCGGCGTCACGCGGCAGCGCCAGGTCCATAACCTTCCCACCGTTATCCATCGCCTCGAAGCAGTAAAGGATCGGCCCTCTCCTCAAGGCCACACATCCCGGCGAAGTCTTGATCTGCGGGCTGGCTTCCAAGCGTTCGGTTTCCATTGACAGATTCAGGTCGACCACATCGCCCGCTTTCCACTCGCGGTTGAAAGTTACATAGCCGTCCTGCCCTTGTAAAGCGTTTAATTTTTCGCCATTAACCCTTGTCGAAAACCCCTTGCTCCATCCGGGCACCCGGAGTTTCAGAGAGAAATCCGTCGGACCGGGCACCTTGACCTCAAATCTCACCTGCGGATTCCAGGGGTAGTCGGTGACCTGAGTCAGTTCGATCTTTTGCCCGGAGACCTCCATCTGGGCCGTACTGCCGGCAAAGAGATTCACGTATATCTGGTCATCGGAAACAGCGTATATCCATTCGCTCATCTCGAGCATACAGCGCGTCCAGTTCGGCGGACAACACCAGATGCGCTGGTCGCGACGGGTGTGGCCGCGGCTGAAAATCGATACGGAATAGAAAATACCCCTGCCGTCCATGCCGCCGGAGCCGAGGAATCCGTTATAGAGCGCCTGCTCCATGATGTCGGCGTAGCGCGTGTCGGGCCGGGCGAGGGTCAACCGGTGACTCAGAAGAATACTCCCCAGCGCGGCGCACATCTCAGCGTTGCACTTCCTGTCAGAGAGGTCATAGGGTTTGTAGAATCCTTCCAGCGTACATACTTCACCGAGCCCGCCGTGAACATACATTCTGCGATTCACCATGTCGCGCCAGGCCCGGTCGGCGGCGGTCAGGAGCTCTTCATCCCCGGTGCGTATTGCCACATCTACCATCCCCGCGAAGAGATTCGTAGCTCGCACCGCGTGTCCGTCGCCGTGGGCGTCGTCGATATGCTCGGCATGGCGAGCGTACTCGACCAGAGACCGCGCCCGCTCGAGGTATGCTTCCTTGCCGGTAACATCGTACAACTTGACGAGTCCCATTTCCACTGCAGCGCAACCGGATCGATCGAAAGGTACGTGCCCGCCTTCGAACTCATCGACAATGTGGTCGGCCATCCGCACGGCAACATCCAGCAGCGTCCGCTTTCCGGTTAACCGGCAGTGAGCCGCCGCGGCTTCCATGAGATGGCCCGCCACGAACAGTTCATCGCCGTCAATATCGTTCAAGCGGGGTTTGGCGCGCACCTGGCAGTAGCAGTTAAGGTACCCGTCGCTGTCCTGGGCCCTTGCCATTATGTCGATGAGCCGGTCCAATTCGGACTCGAGCTCGACATCGGGCTCCATGGCCAAACAGGCAACCATAGTCTCCATCGTGTTGTACACGAACATATCCGACCAGCAAGGCTGGCTGCAGGGCACATAGTCTCCCTCCACCTGATGCATCCCGGCCAGGTACTCGAAGTCGCGCACCAGCGGTCGGGTGATCTCCAGAAGATGCGGCAATGTGACATCGCGAATGCGCTTCAGCCACGGTGACCAGAAGTTGTCGTGCAGGCGGACATCCTCGAATCTCACCGGCCTCAGCGGCCGGCGCCCGGCAATCTGTTCACAGTCGGTCAATGGCACGGGGTTTCCCTCGATTTTTCATCTTGCATGATGGGTGGAAGCCTATCGACTGAACACAGAGGAATCAAGCTTCACCCGCCCAGCACCGTTTGCCGATCTTCGCGCTCCGCCTCGAGGACGGCGCCGGCCAATCCTTCCAGCACGGAGGCGGAGGCCCAGGTGTGGCCGCAGAACCAGGTTGACGCGGGCGAGCCGTCATCAAAGCGCTCCACCAGCAACGCGTCTGTGTAGCAGAAGCGTTCGTTGATGAGCCCGCGCCCGCCCCAGCCGTAGTGCTTCTCGTCCCGCAGGTAGACAGTGAGACTCCAGCGGATCGTATCGACCAGGCGCGAAGCGAGATACGGATCCGCGGTGTGCCGGACGGCGTACAGGATGCTCGCTGCAACCGCAGTGCCCATGGGGTGGATGTGGGAATTGTTGACCGAGGTCACGGAGCCGCCCGTGGAACACCAGTTCAGAGACTTGAGCGGCTCGACCTCGTTGACAACGTTGTAGGCGAACTTCCACGAGAACTCGTAGTCCAGGCCGGTCTGCAGGTCCTGCAAAAAACGCTCGTCGCCGGTTTGCTCGTGCATGATACGGGCCGCGTTGATCCAGGCGAGAATCCCTTCCTCGTCGGGGCTCTTGTAAATGTCGTGCGGGCCGCCGCTGACATCGAATGTCTCGACATGCCGGCGGTAAAAATCCATGGCTGCGGTGGCGGCTTCGAGGTACCGATTCTCCCCGGTGATCCCGTACAGCGTCGCCAGGGCAGGGGTGAACCAGCAGCCACTGAAACCGTCGCTGTCGAGGATGCTGCCGTCGTCCTCACTGTAGGTGTAACCGAAGCCGCCGGCCGCGGTCTGCGTGTCGACGACGTGATCCAGTACGCGATTGGCCGCTGCGCGCCAGGCCGGCTGATCGATCCCGGCTTCCTTTTCGAGCTGGTAGGCGAGCAGGAGATAATGACATGCCTGACCGTTCACATACCCGGAATGCCCCGGGTTCTCCAGGCGGGCATACCACCAGCCGCGAGTGTTCCACTGTTTTTCGACCAAATTGTAGCTCTCGAAAAACAGCGTGCTTTGCGCCGAGATCGCGTTCTCCGCAATATTCGAAAGTACGCCGCGGGCGCAGGACAGCCACTGTTCGTTTCCCAGTTGCCGGCCGGCCACCAGCAGGGGATAGGCCGCCATTGTGCCGCCGCACCAACCGGTCAGGAAGTTGTTGTCGACTTCCTCCTGTATACGGGTCGTGTTTTTGAAGAT
>Ga0310124_10002937_pt1 | contig 11617 bp, 11 predicted proteins | sample CB11b_AW_Bot5_MG_FD_203507 | JGI IMG/M metagenome (GOLD analysis project Ga0310124, IMG submission 203507) | Marine microbial communities from Western Arctic Ocean, Canada - CB11b_AW_Bot5 | ecosystem: Environmental > Aquatic > Marine > Oceanic | place: Canada: Western Arctic Ocean | collected...
GCGAGTGGGCCAAGCGGATGGCTGACATCGAGACCGATGTCGTCATGGACCTGCTGTGCTACAACGGTGAGCAAAACAGCATCATGTACGAGGCGTTCAAGGGCCGGGTGCAGCATTTCATCAACTGTGGTTCAATATGGGCCTACGGCCCGTCGGAACGCGCCCCGTACGAAGAACATTTTCCGCGCAAACCGATCGATTCCTATGGCAGCGGCAAGGTCGAGATCGAGACGTTTCTAATGAAGAAGTTTCAAGAAGAAGGCTTTCCCGCAACAGTCATTCACCCCGGCCATATATGTGCCCGCAAGGTGCTGCCGATCGATCCGCAGGGCTCCCGCGACGGCGTCGGCGTTTACGAAAAGCTGGCAACGGGTAAAGCCGTGCACTTGCCGGACCTGGGCCTGGCAACCCTGCACCACGTCCACGGCGACGATGTGGCACAGATGTTCGAACTGGCGATGCTCCATCGCGAACAGGCGTTGGGGCAGAGCTTCAGCGCAGTGGCGCCGTATGCAATGAGTCTGCTGGGGCTGACACGATTTGTCGCCGAGCTGTTCGGCAAGGAACCGAACATCGAGCTCGTGCCGTTCCAAGCCATGAGTGAACACGTAAGCGAACAGTCGTTCGACATCATTCGGCAGCACATCATCATGTCGCTGTGCGTCAGTATCGACAAAGCGAAACGCCTTCTGGGTTATGCGCCGCGCTACACTACCGAACAAATTTTCGTTGAGGCAATCGACTATCTGCTCGAGTCCGGACAGCTCGATCTGCAATGACACAGTCCACGTTGACTGCAGACAAACTTGAGTTCGTAGATTGTTCCCGGGTCGAATAACACGGCCTCTGCGCGGCTGGACGCGCCGAGGCACGCCATGATATGTGCCATCACATCCGCCCGCGACATGTGCGAGTGCTCCATCTCGATCCAGATAAAATCGTTGCCGGCTTCCGCCGCCACCTCGCTCATCAGCGGATCGCACACCTGCACCGACGTGCCGACGCAAATCTGGTTATTTTCCAGCCACTAGCGAAAACGTTCGACATTGTTGATTGAACTCATCAGAGACTGCCTTTTGTTAGTTGAGCGCGGTGCAAAACACCGAGTCGCAGATCCCAGCGAATAAATCGTCATCTCACGTGTCCGGCGCCGTAACAAAGATGACACCCCTCATTCCCCCGCTGTTGCGGTATAGCCGGAGGGCTCCGGCACGACAATCGTCGGGTGCCCCGGTTTCAGTTCCGGCGGCGGCAGGGCAAACGTGTGATGGCGCGGAAAGACCACGGGATCACTGCTGCGGGCATCGAGGAACTTCTCGATGCGGCTCATCCCGCACGACAGCGGCGGAATATTGTAGTGCATCGGCACGACCCAGCGCGGCTGGAGAAAATCAATCATCGGATCGAGCTCCTCGTGAGTCGGCGTGTTCGCCTCGCCGGTTATGACCAGGAACACGTCGCTATGGCCGACGAAGGGCGCCAGCTGCTCGGGCGTCAGTCCATAGCCCAGGTCGCCCATGTGCAGGATCCACAGGTCACCAGCCTTGAAAGCGTACAACGCATTGTCGTTGGGGCTGTGCTCATTGTGGTTGGGATGCTCCTTGGCCTGGACGGTGATCAGCGGTTCGCCATTGACAATGGCCTCAACCCCGTCGCGCGCCACGTCGAGCGCATTGATCACACGGGGATCGCCGGCGACAAGCTGCACATTGTCGTGCGCCGCGTCCGTAAGCGAACTGACGATCACCGTATCCGCCTCGAGCCGGCTGCCGTCATCTTCCAGCCGCACCGTGGCGGGTGTGTACGGGTCCATGACAATGGTCGGACGCCCCTCCTGCCACAAGCGGAAGCAGGCGTGGGCAACGAACTCGAGTTGCACATTCATGCTTTGTCTTCGTCCTCGAATTGCCGTTGCCCGCGGTACTCGGCGTACTCCCAGTATTTGGTGCCAACCGGTTGCTCGAAGATGATCGGCTTGATGAACGCCGCCGATTTCCTGAGCCCCTCTTCGACGTCCATATACTCGCACTCCATTTCCAGCGACAGTATGTCGTCGTACCCGATAAAACGAAGAGTGGTAATGACCTCGCGCCAGGTCGCTTCGTCGTGACCCCAGCCGACCTGGGTGAAGATCCACGAACGGTCCTCGGGCTGCCGTGAGGAAGTCGTGTTGTTCATGCCCTGCAGGCGGCAGACGTAGTCGTTGATATACGTGTCCTTGAGATGGATGTGCTGCACCAACTCTCCCAGATAGCGCAGTGCGGTGATCGGGTCGATACCCTGCGCCCACATGTGCGAAATGTCGAAGTTGCAGGCGGCGACCGGGCCGATTTCCTCGTGAAACCGCTTGAGCTTGACTGGATTGCTCAGCATATCAGCGAGCTGCATCTCGAAGCACAGGGTGACGCCGTGGTCGGCGGCGACCTTGGCCTGCTCTTTCCAGTACGGGATCAAGCGCTGGTCCCATTGCCACTGCAGTGTGTCCATCCAGAAGCTGAGGTTCGGCTCCTGCGTCTGCTGGGTAATCCACACCGGGCAAGTCTCGCCCTCGGCGGCTTCGGGCAACCCGGCCACCAGGGTCATTCGCTGGAGGCCGATCTTCTCCATCAGCTCGCAGGCCTGGCGAAATTGGAAACGGTAGGCCGAGGCGATCTCTTCATTGGGCGACAACGGCGAACCGTGACAACTGAGCGAGGAGATCGCGAGATTGTACCGGGCAAACGTATCCAGCCAGCGCTGTCGTTCGCCGTCGTCCGCAAGCAGTTTGTCGAGATCACAGTATTCCTTGGAGAATTGACCGCCCGCAGCCACTTCCATTCCCTTCACGCCGAGGTCCTGCGCAAACTGCAGTCCCGCCTCGAAGTCGAATTTCATAATAAAATGCGTATTGATACCGAGAAACATGGATGCCTGTATTCCTGTTGGGTTATCCAACCGCCTTTAGCTTGCGTGCCCGGCTTCGAATCCGTGTCCGAAATCCGAAATCAATATAACGAACAGCCCCCCCGGTTGCCAGCAGCAAAATTCTTATCACGAAAACACGGTAGCGGGGAAATGGAGATTTACCCGCTACCGTGATTTTTGCTTTCAATCAAAAGACAATAACATTGGCTTGCAGGTGTCAGGACTCGCCGGCCGGGGCAGGCCCTGCAACGTTGGGATGCTGCAGAAAGCCGACGTTGGACAATTGTGTCCGCAGGTCGGGCATGGAGAAAGATGGCTCGGTGGCCGATTTCCCGTTGATCCTGCTGTCGGCCTGCCGAAACGCCGCAGCCCCAGGGGCGAGGCAGACTGCCGCCGTACAGGGTACGCTCGGTGAAAGCTACGCTCGTGATTGAGAGTGCTCGTTCGGAAAACTGCGCGTTACAGCAGACGGAAAAACGTTCACTCGAAAAGCCTCGTGCTGCGAGCTTCTCACGTTGTAATTTTGTTCTCTTCTAGTTAAGATAATCGCCCGCTTCAACAAGTATTCATGCCATGGCATCCCCCGTGACCACACAGAACAAGACGCTGCTCGCCAGTCTCTACGAAACGATCTACACCATTCGCGTGTTCGAGTCGGAAGGAATCAAACTTTACCGCAAAGGACTGATCCGCGGGTACTTTCATCCGTACACCGGCGAAGAGGCCATTGCGGTCGGCGTGTGCGCCGCCTTGCGGGAGCAGGACTACATCACCAGCACCCATCGCGGCCACGGCCACTGCATCGCGCGCGGCGCCGATATCCGCAAAATGACGGCCGAGCTGCTCGGGCGCGCCACCGGCTACTGCCGCGGCCGCGGCGGCTCGATGCATATCGCCGACATGAGCGCCGGAAACCTCGGCGCCAATGGCGTCGTCGGTGCCGGCACACCACTGGGTGTCGGCGCTGCACTGGGAACCTCGATCCGCGGCGAGGACAGGGTGACCGCCTGCTTTACGTCGGATGGCGGGGTGATGAACGGCACCTTCGGTGAAGCGCTCAACCTGGCGGCCGCCTGGAGCCTGCCGTTTGTGCTCGTCGTCGAGAATAACCAGTACGCAGTCTCGACACCCATCGAACAGACGACGCGCGATCTGGACCTGTACAAGCGCGGTCAGAGCATGGGTGTGCACAGCATCGGGATCGACGGCAACGACGTGGTCACAGTCTACGATACCATGCAGGATGCGGTCGGCCGTTGTCAGGCCGGCAAAGGCCCGGTCATGATCGAGTGCAAGACCTTTCGCCAGGGCGGACATCATGTCAATGATCCCGGCCTCTATCTGCCGGAAGACAAACTGCAGCATTATCTCGAACGCGACCCGTTGATCGTGGCGCGGCAGTACTTGATGGACGCCGGCGCCACCGAGGCAGAGGTCGCCGATATCGACGCCCGGGTCGAGGCCAACAACGAAGACGCCATCGCTTTCGCGATCGACAGCCCGGAACCGGACCTGGCTGAGTTCTTCGAAGAAGTGCAGGCGAACGGATGAGTAACGAACCGCGCACCTTGATGTACCGCGACGCGTTGAACGAAGCGCTCGTAGAAGAGATGCGCCGCGACGACACGGTCTTTGTCATGGGCGAGGGCATTGCCGAGCGCGGCGGCTCCTACAAGGTCACAGCCGGGCTGTTGGCAGAGTTCGGAGAAAAGCGGGTCATCGACACACCCCTCGCCGAAGCCAGTTTTACCGGTGCCGGCATCGGCGCGGCGCTCACCGGGATGCGACCGATCGTCGAGATCCTGTTCATCGATTTTTCGCTGCTGACACTCGACCAGGTGATCAATCAGGCAGCCAAGCTGAAGTTCATGACCGGCGGCCAGAGCAGTGTGCCGTTCGTCATGCGCACGCAGGGAGGAACGGGCAACGGCGTCGCCGCGCAGCACTCACAAAGCCTCGAAGCGATTTTCTACCATATCCCGGGACTCAAAGTCGTCATGCCGTCATGCCCGCACGATGCCAAGGGTCTTTTGAAAACTGCCGCGCGCCACAATGATCCGGTGATCTTCATCGAGCACAAACTGCTGTACATGAACGAAGGCCCCGTACCAACCGACGAGTACCTGATTCCGTTCGGACAGGGCGACATCAAGCGCAGCGGCAGCGATGTCACACTGATCGCCTGGTCGAACATGATCCCACGCTCACTGACGGCCGCTGACAAACTGGCAGCGGAAGGCATCGACGTCGAGGTTATCGACCCGCGAACTCTCGTGCCGCTCGACAAAGAACTGATCCTCGAGTCCGTGCGCAGGACCGAGCACGTCGTCATCGTGCAGGAAGCTGTGCGTCGTGGCGGCGTTGCTTCCGACATCGCCTCGATCATTCAGGCGGAAGCCTTTGACTACCTCGACGCACCAATCGAGATCGTTGCCGGACTCAACACCCAGATCCCTTTCAACCTGACACTGGAAGCCGCCTGCGTACCGCAGGAAGACGACATCATCGCCGCTGTCAAACGCGCCGTATACGCTTAGATCCGCAAATCCGAGATCATGCCATGCCACTGACGAGTATGACGAAAATTCTGCCGCACGCCATTGCCAACAAATATGGCGTCGGCGCCTTCAACCCGGTCGACTACAACTCGATGAAAGCGATCGTCGCAGCAGCAGAAGCACTGGACGCTCCGGTCATCGCACAGACTTCGGCGAAAACAATCAAGTACTGGGGACACGCCGCGCTCGGCGGCTGGATGCAGGAGATCACGGCGAACACATCGGTACCGGTTTCCTTTCACCTGGACCATTGTCACGACCTCGACATGATCCGCGGCTGTATCGAAAACGGTTGGACGGATGTGATGATCGATGCGTCGGCAAAGCCGTTCGACGAGAACCTGGCCTTATCGAAACAGGTCGTCGATATGGCCAGGGCCGCCGGCGTCGGCGTCGAGGCCGAGCTTGGGCAGATTGTCGGAGTCGAGGACGGCATCTTTGTCGACGAACGCGACGCGCACCTGACCGAACCCGCAGACGCCGAACGGTTCTGTGCCGAGCTCGAGCTTGCGGTGTTCGCACCGGCGATCGGCACGGCGCACGGGTACTACAAAGGTGAGCCGCAAGTCGCCTTCGAGCGCATCGAAGAGATCTATCGCATCACCGGCGTCCCCCTGGCACTGCACGGCGGCACCGGCCTCGACGATGATGTATTCACGCGCGCCATCACCTGCGGCTGTGCGAAGATCAACATCTCGACGCAATTGAAGCACGCCTTCGTCGACGGCTTTGTCAGTTACAATCGCGACAACCCATCCGACTACGAACCGTTGCGCCTGATCGAGGCGCAGTACAAGGCATTGCTGGAAGTGTTCAGCAGTCGCATCGAACAGTTCGGCGGCGCCGGCCAGGGCGCCCAGATGCTGGGAGCCGGGTCATGACCGAAGTGATCATGCCGCAGGTCGGGCAGGATATCCCCACCGCGATCATCGTCGAATGGCTGAAGCAGGAAAGCGATGCAGTATCAAAAGGCGACGTCATCGCGACGGTGGAATCCGACAAGGCCAGCTTCGAAGTTGAAGCCGATGCGGACGGTGTGCTGCTGAAAATTCTGCACGGCGAAGGCGAAGAGGTCGAGGTCTTCAAACCGATCGCCTACATCGGTGCGAAGGACGAAACGCTCGAATCCATTCCCGCCGCGGACGCTGCCCCCGCGGCACAGCCAAAGACGGCGGCTGCACCGCAGACTGCCGCGCCGTTGCCCGCACCATCGGCATCACCAACCCTCATGACCGCATCGCCCGCAGCCCGTCGACGGGCAGCGGAGCAGGGTATCGAGCTGGGAACAATCACCGGCAGCGGCCCCGGCGGGCGGATCATCAATCGCGACCTTGCGAAATCCGCAGCTGCAATTCTCCAACCGGCAGACGACGATGATGTCCGCCCATTCTCCCGACTCCGCAGACGGATTGCCCAGCGCCTGACAGCCAGCAAACAGACAATCCCGCACTTCTACCTGTTCATCGACGTCGATATGACCACAACAGAAACCTGGCGCCGGGACTGGCGCGAAAAACACGGCCTTAAAATCACCGCAACACACGTGATCACCCAGGCAGCGGCGATGGCATTGCGCGAGTTCCCCGAGATCAACGCCCACGTCGATGCCGAGAAGCTGATCGTCAAGCCGGACATCAATATAGGTCTCGCCGTGTCCGTTGACGACGGATTGCTGGTGCCAGTGTTGAGCAAGGCCGATCAGCGCAGCCTGTCGGAGATCGTCACCGGGAGCACTGAAATCGCCGAGGCCGCACGCCGGGGCACGGTCGATCCCAGCCACAGCGGTACATTCACGATCACCTCCCTGGGCATGTACGGGATCAGCAAATTCATTCCGATCATCAACCCGCCCGAATGTGCGATCCTCGCAGTCGGCGCCGTTGAGAAACGCGCCGTACCGATAGATGACGCAATTGCCGTGCGGGACATGATGACATTGACCCTGGCGGCCGACCATCGCGGTGTCAACGGCGCCTTCGCCGCACAGTTCCTGAACCGCCTCAAGGCACTGCTGGAAGACTTCGATCATGATTAAAGCACTGTTGTTCGACTGCGACGGCGTGCTGGTAGATACCGAGCGCGACGGCCACCGGATCGCCTTTAACCGCGCCTTCGTCGCGCAAGGGCTCAATGTTGAATGGAGCATCGAAGCCTACGGTGAACTGCTCACCATCGCCGGCGGCAAAGAACGCATGCACCACTATTTCGAACAGGCCGGCTGGCCGCCGGACATCGATGATCGTGACACCTTCATCAAGGGGTTGCACAAGGCCAAGACCAATCTGTTCATGCAAATTATCGAAGACGGACAGCTGCCTCTGCGGGCCGGTGTGGCGCGGCTGGTGGACGAAGCAATTGCCGACGGCCTGACCCTGGCCGTGTGCTCGACATCGAACGAACGCGCCGTGACACTGATCGTCGAACGCCTGCTGGGCGCCGAACGCCGCGCCCGGTTCACAGGCATCTTCGCCGGTGACATCGTTTCGCGCAAGAAACCCGACCCGGAGATCTACGATTTGGCACGCACCGAGCTCGGACTGGCTGCCGGGGAGTGCCTGGTGGTTGAAGACAGTCGCAACGGACTACTCGCCGCCAGGAGCGCCGGCATGCCATGCATCGTGACAATCAGCAGCTACACCGGCAACGAAGACTTCACCGAAGCAGATGCCGTCTACCGAGAACTGGGCGACCCGCCGGGGGCGTATGTAACGCTGGCTCAGTTGATGGAAGCGATTGGCCACGACCGGTCATGAGCGCCCGGCTGAATGGCCGAAGACGATCGTTCCACAAGAAACGCTCTTCATTTCAGCGCTTATCTTGGCACGATTCAACAGTACAGTACATTTTTCTTCCATAGAACAGTCAAATCATTCGCAAACCGGTGAGGGGATCCGTGAAAATTTTTCTCGATACAGCCGACATCGAGGCAATCCGCGCCCGGATTGATTCCGGCGTTGTCGACGGTGTGACGACCAATCCGTCGATCATCATGAAGAGCGGCAAACCGTTCGAGCCCGTAGCGCGCGAGATTCTCGAACTGGTGCCGGGAGACGTCAGCATCGAAGCGATGTCGACAACCTGTGACGAAATGGTCGCGGAGTCGCGGCAACTGGCGAGCTGGGGCAAGAACGCAGTGATCAAACTGCCAATGACCCGCGACGGGATCAAGGCGCTTTCGATCCTCAGCCGGGAAGATATCCGGATCAACCTGACAATGGTGGCATCGCTGAACCAGGCGCTGCTGGCGTGCAAAGCGGGCGCACACTACGTGAGCATCATTGTCGGGCGCATCGATGCCACTGGTGCGGACGGTATGGAAGTAGTGCGGGACACGCGCGCAATGATGCGCGAGTATGGATTCGACGCGCAGATCATCATCGGCAGCGTGCGCACTCCGAATCACGTGATGATGTCGATACGCGCCGGGGCACAGGTACTGACCCTGGGAACGGCGGTCTTCGATCAACTCTATGATCACCCACTGACCGATGCCGGGCTCGAACAGTTCGCCAAGGACTGGCAAGCAGTGAAAAACCGATGATCCACGTACTCGGGGATCTCAATGTCGACCTGATCCTGTCCGGCATGACCGTACCACCGGCGTTCGGCAAGGAGATCATCGGCACCGAGCGCTCCATGGCGCCCGGCGGTTCAACCGCCAACGTCGCAATCATCCTCGCGAGCACCAGCGTACCGGTGCGTTTTTTCGGCTGTGTCGGCAATGATTTCTATGGCGATTTCCTGGTGTCGACCCTGCAGTCATACGGCATGAACACCGACACTGTCGCACGGACCGATCGCGATCGCACCTGCATCACTGTTTCCCTGACGTACCCGAACGACCGCATGTTCATCACCGATCTCGGTACACTCAAGAGCAACACGCTGGCTGACTTTCCTGCAGGCTATCTGGCAGACGCGGAACACTTGCATCTCGGCTCTTTTTTTCTGCAGATCGGGTTACGTCCGTCGATCGGGCAACTGCTCGAGGACGCCCGGGCCAACGGCATGACCACCTCGCTCGACATGGGCGGTGATCCGGCAGATACGTGGGATATCTCAGACCTGCTCCCGGCACTTCCCTGTCTCGACTGGTTCGTCCCGAACGCCGACGAAATCACCGGTATCACCGGTTGCAGCACCGTACCGGACGCGCTGGCGGCATTCGATGAGAATGCCACAGGCATTATTGTCAAGGCAGGCGCCGACGGGGCGTACAGCCGCTGCAACGGGGAAATTCGACATCATCCCGGCACGGTCGTGGAGGTCGTGGACACGACAGGCGCGGGCGACTGTTTCAATGCCGGTTTCCTCAGCGCCATCTGCAGCGGCGCCACACTTGACGACGCGGCAAAACGCGGCAATGAATGGGGCGCCGCAGCGGTGCGATGCCTGGGTCTGCCGATAGCCGACGAGAACCGCCCTGCCCTGTCCTGAAACGCCAACGTCGGACGCTGAACACCGAACCCTGAAACCCCAGAACAACATGCCAGAATCAACTGTCGGCCAACATACCCTTCGTGAAACACGCAATTCGGCAAGCGCCTGGGAAGGGGTCTTTCCGCGCATCGACAACCAGGCAGCAGCACTGCAGGAACTGTGGGACGCAGCTGAGGAGATTGTCGTTTCCGGCTGCGGCTCGGGTCTCAATATCGCCCACGCCGTAGCGCCGTTCTGCCAGCGCCTGTCCGGCAAGACCTGTCGCGCCGTCCACGCGTCCGACCTGATGCTCAACCGCGATGCCTTCCTGAATCCGTCGCGCCGGACACTGGCAATCACCTACTCGCGGTCCGGCAGCACCTCCGAGAGCGTCAGGGCGCAGCAGGCCGCAGCCGAGGCCGGCGCCGCAACTCTGGCGGTCACCTGTTTCGCTGACAGCCCAATGGCGCACGCCGCCGACATCGTGCTGGTCCTCAAGGAGGCACACGAGGAGAGTATCACGACGACGCAATCACTGACTGCCATGGTCTTGACCGGATATTACCTGGCAGCGGTCTGTACGGGGCGACAGGATATCATCGATGGCTTGCAGTCGCTGCCCGCGCTGGCACGCGACAAGATGGCAGCGTTCGAAACAATCGGACGCGAGCTGAGCGAGGACGCGACGATCAGCAAATATGCGTTTCTCGGCAGCGGCCCGAACTACGGCCTGGCGCGCGAAGCGCAACTGAAAATCAAAGAAACCGTGCTGCTGCCGGTCGACTCGTACGTGACGCTGGACTACCAGCACGGGCCAATCTCGAATGTCGACGATGCGATGCTGGTCACTGTGCTCATGTCGGATACGGGACAGGCCCACTACCCCGAGTTCGTCCGCAACATCAAGACACTGAAAGGCAAGGTACTGCTGGTCTGCGACCGCGCCACCGACGAACTGCGGGCGGCAGCGGATTACGTGATCGAACTGGATACCGGTCTGCCCGACGGCATCCGCGATATTCTTTACATGCCCGCACTGCAGTTCCTGGCCTGCTACAAGTCCATCGCCGTCGGCTATGATCCGGACAATCCGCAGAACCTGCATTATTTTGTGGAACTGGAAGCGGATTGAGAGGAATGGGAGTTGGACAGACTGATAAAGACCAATGCAGAAACATTAAACTGATCGAGGGCCGTTCATGGAAGTTTCATTGAACAACCGAGTCGCGTTGGTCACGGGCGCGGCTCAGGGCATCGGCGAAGGGATCGCAATGGTTCTGGCGCGCGCCGGCGCCGATGTCATCGTTGTCGATATACAGTCCGAGGGTGGACAGGCGACAGCGGATGCCATAGCCGCACTCGGGCGCCGCGGCTTATTCGTGGAAACGGACCTTGCAGATCCGAATGCAGTCAGCGCAATGATGGCGCAGGTGACGGCGGAGTTTGGCGCTCTGGATATCGTCGTCAACAATGCCGCCGTCGAATACTTCACGAACATGGAAGAGACGACGCTGGAGCAATGGGACCACACGCACCATGTCGGACTGCGGGGGTTGTTCCTGACGATTCAGTCAGCCTTGCCGTTGCTCAGGAAATCCGAGAACGCAGCGGTTTTCAATATCGCCAGCGTCCATGCCACGGCGACGATTCCGAACCTGGGCGCGTATGCGGCGGTCAAGGGCGGCATCGTGGCGATGACCCGCAGCATGGCACAGGACCTCGGGCGCGAGGGAAGT
>Ga0310124_10002940_pt1 | contig 11609 bp, 8 predicted proteins | sample CB11b_AW_Bot5_MG_FD_203507 | JGI IMG/M metagenome (GOLD analysis project Ga0310124, IMG submission 203507) | Marine microbial communities from Western Arctic Ocean, Canada - CB11b_AW_Bot5 | ecosystem: Environmental > Aquatic > Marine > Oceanic | place: Canada: Western Arctic Ocean | collected...
GGGCAACACTATCTGGTATGGAAGACGGTAGAAAACTCACCGGTGATTACGGCGGACATGCAGCAGGGGCACCGGATCGAATTGGACCAGCGCGGCGCGTTCCGGAACTTTGCAGGCGCCACGCTTACGGGCCATGCATTCGATCGCGCGTTTCCGGGGCTGGGCAAGTGGCTGGTCACCCTGGCGGCGTGGCTCTTTGCCATCTCCACCATGATTTCTTGGAGCTACTACGGAGAGCAGGGAATGATCTACATGCTGGGAAAGGCCTCCGTGCTGCCCTACAAGATCGCCTTTCTGGGGCTCGCGGTGGTGGGCGCATTCCTGGTCAAGACGGATGCGGAACTGGGGGCGCTGGCGGACTTCGGCACCGGCGGCATGCTTCTGGCCAACATGCTCATCGTCCTGACCTGCGGTCATCTTGCAGTGCGTGCGTTGCGAGATTACTTCGACCGGCTCGACCGCGGGGAATTCCAAAAGCACAAGAGACCGACCATCACCGATGTGGTCGCCGGCAAAGATGTGTAGGAGGGCGCGTAGACGCCGGCGTGGTCGATCAGCGCAATCCGGCCACGCCGCCGTCCTCGACCGTGTTTGACCGGGACTTACTGCGGGCTTCGCCTTCCACTTCGACATAGACGTCGTCGGCCCAAACCGCCACGTCATACGCTTCATTGGCACCGCCCACCAAGCTGATGGCAATCCGGGCAAAGTGCGCCCCAGCAGGCGCGCGGCCTCGCGCGGTGATCTCATGCCACCGATTGGCCTCATGACTTCCGACGGTAAAGGGCGCGCTCAAAGGCGCTTGGTTGAACACCTGTTGTGACGCCTCCGCATCGGTGAAGAACTCGATTCGAGCCTGTGCGACCACGGGGAACTCGGAGGCGTTTGCACTCTGAATATCGGTGAAAAACCAGGCACCCGCCGTTACCCGCTGACCGGCTTCGACGGGGTGGGTCTGATAGATCACCGCCCAGGAACGAACCCGCTTGCCCTTTTCCGGATGGATGGCCAATCGAAAGGCATGTTTCCCACTACGGACCTTGGCCCCGTCGGCCGCGCTCTGGCGCCCGCCCTCAGCGTTTCCGCCGGAATACCGGCTCAGCCAGACGGTGTGTTCGTAGGTTCCGGCCTGAGGCTCGAATCCAGGCTCCAGCAGTTCCCCGCGCGAATGGGCCGCGAAGAGCAAGCCAACCACGAGCACTCCAGCGCACTGAATTTTAGCCGATTTCCCCCAAATCAAATCATGTCCATATCCCTCCTCATGGACGGTTGAGATCGTGTAGCGGGGCGGGATGGTCAAGACATTTTGCCCAATATATACTTATTGGTCAGTTTTCGGACGTTTTCCCCGGAGCTATGGAGAGCACCATCCAGCCCCGGTGCCGGTCGCAGACCGGGTCGGTGGTGCGCATGGCTTCATACAGGGTCCGGGAGGAAATCCAGTAGGGCTCCCGGAGGCCGTTCACTTCCAGGATCAGAACCATGTCTTCATCTGCATTGTAATCGGCCACGGGCGAAAAATGACCGTTGCCGGTACCGGATCCCTGCAAGTGCTGGCGGGAGAAATTCAGGATCAGATGGTCGTCATCGCGGATTCGATTTCGCTTCAGGGTTTCGCGAAAGGCATCGAAGTTTGAGGAGGCATCTTCGTCGTAAGCATGGTGCGCCTCCACGTCCAGTCCGGTGCGCGTGCGGATCATTGAAGTCAGTTCATCGAGGGTAAAGCCCATGCGGTAGACCGTCTCCTGGGCGATGATGTGTGCGGTATTGGTGGTGAAGAGGCCGTCCTGGGTCAGACGATTCTCCGGCCGCAGGGCATTGTTCACCACCACGGCAGATGCGGCTCCGCAATGTGCCGGCTTTTGCGGGATCCAGTTCTGCCGCAATGGCTGGAAATCAACTGCCTGTTCCCGTTGGAGCAGGGAGATGCCGGGATCGGAGAGCAACAATATCGTGCCCGGAGGCGAAAGGGATTCTGCCCGCGCGGAGCAGGCCAGCAGGCAGGCGCCAAGGACAAAGGTGGGATATCGTACGCGAATGCTCATGGGATTCAATCTACCACAGTCCGGTGGCCAAGTCCCGCCCGGAGTGCGTTGACCGCGATGCCGGACAGGAAATAGGATGTGCCGACATGCATGCCCCCTTCCGGATGTTCCTGTGCGCGGCCTCCGCCATCGTGGCGGCCTCTGTGCGTGGGGAAGAACCTCCTGCCGCCCCGGAATCCCTCGCCCGGGGTATGGTGGCGGCAGCCCATCCCCTGGCGGCGGAGGTCGGCGCCAGGATTCTCCGTGAGGGCGGTAATGCTATCGACGCCGCTGTGGCTACCGCTTTTGCCCTGAATGTGGTCGAACCCGACGCGTGCGGCATCGGGGGCGGGGGCTTTATACTCTTCAACGTTCCAGGCACCGACACCGTCCGAGCCATCGACTGCCGTGAACGCGCCCCGGCCGGCCTGGTGCCGTCGACCTACGAAGTGGATGGGGCGCCACGGGAGATGGCCCTGCAATACGGCGGTCTTTCGGTGGGCGTGCCGGGTTATACGCACGGGTTGCTGACGCTGCATCGACTCTACGGCGAACGACGGCTGGAAGATCTGCTCGATCCGGCCATCCGCCTGGCAGAGGATGGATTTTCCACCACCGAGAAGTTTCATGCCCTCCTCCGGAAGAATGCCGAGAGGGTCCGGGACAATGCCGCAGCGGCGGCCGTCTTTCTCGGCGGCGGTCCCGATGTCCCACCGGCCGGGACACGTCTGGTTCAGCGGGAGCAGGCAGAGACCCTGGGTGCCATTCGCCGCCTCGGTCTGAAGGCGATTTACGGGCAGCGTCCCGCCGGGCGCATTTCCGATGCGGTCCGCGCGGCCGGCGGCGTGATGACGGCGGCGGATCTGACCGACTACCGGCCCATCTTCCGGGACCCGGTCAGCGGCCGCTATCGCGGCTACGACATCTGGACTATGGGTCCTCCCAGCCGGGGCGGCATCGTACTGCTACAGACGTTGCGTATCCTCGAGGCCTTTGATCTGGCTGCCCTGGGACCCGAGCATCCGTTGTACCTGGCCTTGCTGATCGAGGCCTTGGAAATATCAACCCTCAGCGCCGCAGCCCATGTGGCGGATCCCGGGACGGTGGAGATCGATCTCGCCCATCTCCTCTCGGACGCGTGGGCCGAGGAGGCCCGCGGACGGATGGCGTTGCCTGCCCGGCTCGAGGGCCGGCCCGCCGGACCGGCTGGTGTCCCACCGGGGGGGGCGCCCGCCTCGGTGGAACCGGCGGCAGCCACGCCTGGAGATGCAGGGAGCACGACGCACCTTTCCGTCGTGGACAGCAAGGGACAGTTCGTGGCCATGACCCTCACGTTGAATTACCACTTCGGATCGGGCGTAGTGGTTCCCGGAATGGGAATCCTTCTGAACAACGAGCTGGATGATTTCACGTTGGACGCGGCACATATCAATCGTCCTGCGCCGGGTAAGATCCCCCGCAGCAACATGGCGCCCACGATTGTCTTTCGCCGGGGCGAGCCGGTGGCGTCAATCGGTACCCCGGGCGGGGGACGGATTCCCGGCACGCTGGTTCAGATCCTGGTGCGAAAGATCGATTTCGGGGAGTCGCTGGACGAGGCGATTGAGGCGCCCCGCCTTTTCGTCAATACCGGAAAACGCAGGGTGGCCTACGAGTCGAGGATCTCCAAGTCGCTCCTGGAAGCCGCGGTGGCACTACTCGGCGACGAGGCGCCCTTCGCGTTGGAGCCGAGGGAACGAGTGGACCGGTATTTCGGCGGCGCCCAGGGCATTTGGCGCGAGGGGGATGTCCTGGAAGGCGGGGCGGACTCCCGCCGCGACGGCGTCGCACTGGGGATGGAGGAGTCAAAGGTCGAACATCGAAAGTAACAGGTCGGGGGTCACGTCCTTTTTGTCTTCATAAGGCGGTAGAGAGAGTGGAATCGCCCGGCGCCTGCGGAACCGCGTGACAGCACAGCCAGAGAAATCGGACGGACGAACGGTGGGCTTCTGGGGGGCCACCGGGATAGGTGTGGGCGCGATTGTGGGGGGTGGGATCCTGGCTTTGGCCGGGGTGGCGTATTCGGCCACCGGACCGGGAGCGGTACTTGCATTTGGCATCAATGGCATCATCGCCCTGATGACCGCCCTCAGCTTCGCCGAACTAGCGACCCGTTTTCCGCAATCGGGAGGACCCTATACCTTTGCCAAGAAAGTCTATTCGGTCGAGGCCGCCTTCCTGTTGGGATGGATTGTCTGGTTTGCTTCGCTGGTGGCGGCGGCGCTTTACGCCATTGGGTTCGGCGAGTTCTTCATCCTCATTCTCTTGGAGACCGCGCAGATGCGGGGCGGTACATTGGCAGCCGCCCTGCAGGGGCAGACGGCTACCAACTCCCTGGCTCTGCTGGCCCTTGTGGGCTACACGATCCTGCTGGTGCGCCGGACCGGAGGAGGGGCGCAGTGGGCCACCATCGGCAAGACGGTGGTCTTTCTCGTTCTGATCGCCGCGGGCATATTCGCCCTTACAAAACGCCCGGACGGCACGGTCGCAATGCAGATGCGGCCTCTTCTCCCGCACGGGCTGCCCGGTTTATTTCAGGCCATGGGGTTTACCTTCATTGCGCTGCAAGGGTTTGGCGTCATTGGCGCAATCGCCGGCGAAGTACGAAATCCCCGGCGTACGATTCCGCGGGCCATGTTTGCCTCGTTGGGCATCGCGCTGCTGATCTATCTCCCGCTCTTGATCCTGATTCCGGTGGTGGGCATTGAGCCCGGTACGCGGATCGAGGATGTGAGCCAGGCGGCACCGGAATCGGTCGTCGCGACGGCGGCACGGGGGTTCATGGGTCCGACCGGAACCTGGCTGGTCCTGGTGGCGGGGGTGTTGGCGATGTTGTCGGCCCTGCATGCGAACCTCCTGGCCGCCTCGCAGGTCGCGCTGGCCATGGGACGCGACCGCACTTTGCCGGCGCTGCTGGGCACGACGCACGAACGCCGCGGTACGCCGGTCCAGGCGGTAATTATCTCATCGGCGATTGTCCTTCTCCTGGTGTTGGCCATTCCTGACGTGGCGGTTGCGGGAGCGGCGGCGAGTCTAATCTTTCTCATCGTGTTTACCCTCGTCCATGTCATGGCCTGGCTTTCGCGCCGTCGATCGTCCTCGGGCAAGGAATTCTTTCAGACGCCGTTCTATCCGGTGATTCCCATCCTAGGTAGCGTCTTCTGCGTGGCCTTGACCCTATTCCAGGGGCGCGCCGTGCCCATCGCCGGCCAACTGACGATCGTCTGGATCGGCATTGGTGGCATTCTCTACCTGGTCCTGTTCGCCAGCCGGGCGCGCATCCGTGATGCGGCCATGGAGGCGGTCGATCCCGAGATCGCCCAACTACGGGGAAAGAGCCCGCTGGTGCTGGTGCCGGTGTCGAATCCGGCCAATGCCGCCTGCATGGTGGAAGTCGGTTCTGCCCTGGCGCCCCCGCGGGTGGGAAGGGTGCTCCTGTTGTCGGTGGTGACGCCTCCGGTGGATTGGGACCGCAAACAAGCGCCGCCACAGCTCATTAATGCCCAGAATCTTATGCGGGAAGTGCTCGATATTTCCTTCCAGGCCGGGTTGCGTCCGGATGCCCTCACCACGCTGGCCGAGGACCCGTGGACAGCCATCGAGCGGGTCGCGAGGCGGCACCGTTGTGAGAGCCTGCTGTTGGGGTTCAGCCAGTTGGATGAGCAGGTGGTCTCACAACAGTTGGAGGGCATGTTGGGACGGGTGCCCAGTGATATCGCGGTTCTGCGGAGCCCGCCGGGTTGGCGCTTTTCCTCGGTACGTCGAGTCCTGGTGCCCATTGGCGGGCGCAGCGGTCACGAGCAATTGCGCAGCCGGCTGGTAGGCAGCCTGCTTCGGTCGGGCGTTCGCGACATCACGTTTCTGCGCATCCTGCCGCATAACGTACCGGAGCGGGTTCGGGATACGGCGGTGGACGATGTACGTCACTTTTTCGAGGGGGAAATGGAAGCCGACTGCCGGATCCTGGTGTTGCGTGATGACGACGTGGCCGGGACGGTTGCCCGTGAGGCGGAGTCGTGCGACCTGTTGATCCTGGGCCTGCAGCGGCACGGGCGGAACCGCAAGGTCTTCGGTTCCGTGACGCTGGAGATCGCGCGGCAAACTTCGTGCGCCATCCTGATGATTTCCAGCCGGGGATGACTTTCACCGAAGTTTCTGGGTGCGACGGTGGACTTTCTTTCGCTCGCGAAGGTCGTCGAGATCGACATCAATCTGGTGTTTCTGACCCCAGTCCGGAATCTCGTTGTCACGTGAGCGGATGGCGCGATACATCCGCGCGAGGGTGGCCCGTTCATCGATGTCTTTCAACGACGACATTCCGCGTTCATAGATGCGCCGGGCTCGACCGGGGTCGTGCAACTCCATGACGGCGAGATCGATCATGTCGATATAGGGTTTCCCGAGTGCGGGAAAGGATTCGCTGATCTCCTCGTAGAGAGTCATGGCCTCGATATACTTGCGCTTGCGGATTAAGGCTTCTGCGCGGCTGTAGAGCGGCTGGGGGCGGTCGAATCGCGCCTCGGGAAACAGCATGGTCCCGAAGGGATTGGCGGCGAGCCCTGACATCGGGGAGGCAAGGAGCAAGGCGGCAATCAGCGCGAAGACCAGACCCACCGGAAACATGAAGAAGTCGCCTCGGGCTGCGGTCACCATGGCCATGATGGAGGCCGTCATCGCCGCCAGGCCTGTGCTGACAATGAGGACACTCTTGACCAGGTCTTTGTTTTTTTTCCACCACATGACGGAGGCTCCAGAACCTCGACTCATTATACCCCGCCGGCTCCGCTAAAGGTAGCCGAATATTTTTAGCGTGGGACCGATCGCATCCTCAATTTCCCGCACTTTACGGGCATCTTCCCCGAGGTATTGGGCTAATTTTTCCTCTTTGATATGGACCGAGATCCACTCCCGGACGGGTTCGGCACAGTCGGCCTCGAGAAATTCCGAAAGCCGCGCGATGCAGGATTCGGGGTCTTCCAGGAGCTGTTCAAACCGCAGCTCCAGGATCGAAATATGGTCAATCTGCGCACGATATTCGGTGAACGCGCGGACCTGGAATTCCCAGGATCTCGCGGCCTGCACGTGGTGCGGGTGGTCCAGAACGCCGACATGGCGGAGCAGGGCCCGGCCAAGTCTTCGAGTGGGATCGTCGGTCAAATGGTTTTTGAAGGACACATCACGGCCGTCGCGGACGAGATGGATCCAACGTGACCGCGGGAGGGCCTCGGCCACGAAGGGCGCAAGGAGGTACGTCTCGGGAAACTTCCACCCCCAGAGTCCATGCCGAGATCCAACACCACGGTGAAACTTTACGACGGCCCGTTCAAATTGGCGAAGGCGGCGTGGGCAGACGGCAAAGGGTTGACCGGAGTGAAAGTTCCGTAGCGCGATTTTCTTGATGCTTCTGGTAAAATTCAGGTCTTCAGGATCGCCGGTCTGCAGGTTCGGATGGGTCCCCAGACGGATGCCCATGGCGTCGCAGATCCAGGCCAGGATTGCGGGTACCGGACCGGCCGCGCCCCATGACAATTACCGGCTCAAAATCGGCGGTCTTTGAATTCTGAATCCTCATTCGAACAGCGGCGTGATGTGCCCGACGGTCATTCCATGCAAGGCGGGCAGAGGCGTGTCGAATCGGATCTGTTCAGCCGTGAGACCCGTTGGACAACCGTTCCGTGAGTTCACGGATCGTGCCCACTTTGAGTAATTGCTCCGCCAGTAAAGTCGCTTCGCCGTGGTCGATTTCCGCCAGTCGTTTCTGCACCTTTGGGATGCTCCGGAAATCCATGCTAAAGCGGTCGATTCCAATCCCAATGAGAAAAGGGAGCATGGTGGGATCCGTGGCCATGTCGCCGCAGAGAGAGACCGGCACGTCGAGCTTCCTGCCGGCCGCGACGACCCTTTTCAATGAACGCAAGACCGCAGGGTGATGCGGCACGTAGTAATCGGCGATCATTTCGTTCGTCCGGTCCACCGCGAGAACGTATTGAATGAGGTCATTGGTGCCAATGCAAAGAAAGTCGGATTCGGCGGCCAATTCCCCGGCCACCTCAACCGCGGAAGGCAATTCAATCATGGGACCCAATTTGGGATGGGGATTATGGGGAATTCCCTGCTCGAGCAATTCCTCGAGGCACTCGTAGACAATCTCACGTGCCTCGATGAATTCATCGACCGAGGCGACCATGGGAAAGAGGATGCCCAGGTCGGCGCCTTCGCCGCCGCGCAACATCGCGCGCAGCTGTTGCACGAAGATATGTTTATTCCGCAGGGTAAAGCGCAGCGCCCGCAGCCCGAGAAAGGGGTTTGCTTCGTCCACCGCCGGGTAATAGGAAAGCATCTTGTCCCCGCCGATGTCCAGGGTACGAAGGATCACGGGGCGGTCTCCCATGGATTCGGCTATGGTGCGGTAAATCCGGTACTGTTCCTCCTCCGAGGGGAATTCGCTGCGTACGATAAAGGGAAATTCGCTGCGATAGAGGCCCACGCCTTCCGCCTTGAATTGGACGGCCAGGGGCAGTTCGTTGAGGAGGTTGATATTGGCCAGTAAGCGGATCCGGACGCCGTCCCGGGTGTAGCTTTCCGGTTCGATGTGAATCGCTTCATGCGCCACGCGTTCACGAGTTTCGATGACCTCGGTGTACCGCGTGAGAACGTCTTCGCTGGGGTCGATGAAGACGCTGCCCACATTGGCGTCCAGGAGAACCCGCGTGCCCTCCATCACTTCGAAGATCCGATGGTCTTCTACCAGGAGTACGGGGATTTCCATGGAGCGGGCCAGAATGGAGATGTGGGATGTCACTCCGCCGCCGACCATGACCAGGCCTTCCACGTGCTGCGTAGAGAGCTTCACGATGTCGGAGGGAAGCAACTCGCCGCAGATGACGATTTCATCGGTATAATCCGGCGCATAGTCTTCCAGCTTGAGCAGATTGTGAAGCAGGCGGTGGCCGACGTCCTTGATGTCTTGCACCTTTTCGCGAAGGCGGGGGTTTTTGTTGCGGGCGAACAAGCTGACGTACCGGTTTACGACTTCGGTGATGGCCAGCTGGGGGCGCTTCCCCTGTTCGATGAGCGCAAGCATCTCGCCGGAAAATTGAAGGTCCTTTAAAATCAGAAGGTGGGCGCTGAAAATGAGGGAGGCCACGTCGGAAAAACGCACGTTCAAGATGTCCTGCAGTTCACGAAGCTGCTGCTCGGACTGTGCCAGCGATTCGTGAAACTCGTCGATGGTGCTGTGATAATTCAACATCCGTTCCGTAAGTTGGAGGTAGGTATCCGTCTCGCCCACGATGGTAGCGCGCCCGAGCGCAAGGCCGACGGAGGCCACGCGGCCCTTGAAAAAATTGGGCAGAGGCTCTTTCTCTTCTTCCTCTACGATCACGTCCATGCCTTCCCCGCGGTCGTAGAGACTCATGAGCAACTTGGCGTTCTCGACCGTAGTGGCGAGCTGTCCGGCAATGGCCTGTAAGGCATCCGCGTCGTTGGCGGTGAAATAGTCGATCTGGGTGTCCTGTACGACCAGGACGCCGATCCGGTTCAGCCCCCGCAGGATGGGCGCGGCGAGAAAGGATTCGTAGTTCTCTTCGAACGAATTGGGAACGTGCTTGTACTTGGGATGGGCGGAGGCACTTGCAGTTCGGATGGTCCGCAAGTCCTGGAGGGCACTGCCTACGATTCCTTCTCCCATTCGGAGGCGAAACCTGCCGACCAAATCGGTATTCAATCCCTGGTTTGCCGTGAGCACCAAGTCGTTTTCCTGTTCATCGAGGAGATAGACCGAGCAGATGGCGGACTTCATATGGAAGGCCACTACGCTGACTACGGTTTGGAGGAAATCCGACAGGCTGCGGCTCTTCTCGAAGAGACCGGCCAACTCCTTGATGTTGAACACCAAGTCTACATTGTCTTTTTCTACCGGCATGGTTTCATCGCTCCGAAAGGGGTCACCCGAATGATTTCTCTGGGGTTAAGGCGGCGGAAATTCTGGACTCGAACTGAATCAGCGCAGCAAAGACGCTGAAACCCGCTCCGAAGGAAACCAGCATCCCATACTGGCCACCTTGTATGTTCCGGCTTGCCAATACACTGTTTAGCACAAAGAGAACAGAGGGCGAAGACATATTGCCAAATTTGCGAAGAACGTCGTAAGACGCTTCCAAGGTCCCATTTACAAAACCCAGTCCCGCTGAAATTTTGTCAAGAATTCGTTTTCCTCCGGGATGAACGGCCCAGTGATCAATGTCATCGAGAGTCAGGGAATGGCGTTGGAGGAGTCGTTGTACAATTTCCACCACGCCTTTTGCAGCGATCATGGGCACTCGAGCATCGAGCACATTGCGAAGCTTGTGCTGCTCGGTGCGATAGTGCAGGCGATTCCGGTGTTGCGGATAGATTACGGATTCGAAGTCGATAAACTGGAGAAGACCCTGACGGATCCGGCAGGTCGGGGAATCGGCCAGGACGACGGCGGCGGCCCCATCGGCGAAGATACAATTGCTCACCACCAGTCCGGGATCAGGGTCCATGAAGATCGTGGAGGAGCAAATTTCCACGGCAATGCTCAGGACGGGCTGATCGGGATAGCGGGCCAGATGGTTGACGGCGGCCTCCAGGTTCGGCATGGCCCCTCCGCATCCCATGCCCATGATATCGACCAGGCGGGTGTTTCTATTCAATCCCAGGTCTTCAACCAGGTACGATGTGAGCCCGGGACAGAGATATCCGGTACAGGTATTTACAATAAGTGCGCCGATGTCTCGGGCGTCGCATTCGGCCGCGTCCAGGGCCCGTTGACCCGCCTGGGCGGCCAGGGAGCGCCCGAACCGGAGGTACCTGGCTACCAGTTCATCTTGATCCTGTTCCACGATCTGGCCGATGTGATCGAGGGCAATATGGCGGCCTTGAATGGGCCCCTCCAGGAGGAGCCGGCGATAGAGTTCGGCTTCTTCTATTCCCAAGTCGAATAGGGACGACATGATCCGGTACGCTTCTTCCCCGGGGACGTAGAGGTCGGGGTTGGCCGTGGCCAGACTGCGCAGTACGGCATGCATTTCCCTGGGCTCCTGTTCCTGGGGGCGGGATCGGTCCGCCACGTTTCCGCCTGCGGGTTGGCGGGTGTTCTACCCTTGACTTCTGCCGCTACCTGTTGAAATCTACCGCCAAGGTCCCGGGTTCATCGCGGGACGGCCGAAATTCATTCCGGCTGCCGGATGGTGTAATGGTAGCACAGCTGGCTCTGGACCAGTCAGTCTAGGTTCAAGTCCTAGTCCGGCAACCATCATTTTCTTCCTGGAGTCCAGCGACTTAATTTACCCGCATGGGCATGAGGACGTACAAGAACGGGATGTCGCATTTCAGGACGCCCGGGCTCAGATCATCGGTCAATTCGAAATAGACTTCGTCACTGGTGATATTCCGCAGTGGATCCAGCACGAACTCCGGGTTGAAGGCAATCGAGATCTGTTTCCCGTCATACTTCACGGGAATGGTCTCGTGGGCTTCGCCGACTTCCGGGGTGATGGCGGTGATTTCCAGCTTATTCTT
>Ga0310124_10002943_pt1 | contig 11595 bp, 10 predicted proteins | sample CB11b_AW_Bot5_MG_FD_203507 | JGI IMG/M metagenome (GOLD analysis project Ga0310124, IMG submission 203507) | Marine microbial communities from Western Arctic Ocean, Canada - CB11b_AW_Bot5 | ecosystem: Environmental > Aquatic > Marine > Oceanic | place: Canada: Western Arctic Ocean | collected...
TTACACCCAACCTTCTATCAACTTTATGTTTGGAGTTTATTCTTTTTGTCATTTGTTAGGTCGCTTTATAAACTTAAGCATAATTTTGTCAATCAACCTTTTTTTTAGATAAACTTGCAAATACACTTGATAAAATGCGAGTTTCTTTTTCTGATAATTCCATTCTGTAAAAAATACTTCTTAAATTTTCAATCATAATAGGTTTTTTTTCTGGTGGTTTAAAAAAATTTCTATCTTCAAGATTTTTTATACATAAATTGGTCGTTGCTTGAATTTGATTTTTTGTTGCTGATTTAATTTTTTTTGATTTAGAATACCTTGTTTGATTTATGTTAATTAAATTAAAAACTAATTGAGATATAACAATTAAACTGTGTGATAGATTTAGTGATTTAAAATTAGGGTTTGTTGGTATTTGCATTGTATAATTTGCATAACTAATCTCGTTATTGGACAGTCCTGAAGCTTCAGAACCAAACAAAAAAGCTATCTTTTTTTTAAAATCAATTTTTTTTAAACTATTTAATTGAATATGCTTAACATTTTTATTTCTAAACCTTGATGTTGTGGCTATTAGATAATCTATGTTTTTTAATGCAGGTTCTAAATTATTAAATACTTTGCTTTTTTTTATTATATCATGAGCACCTACGGATGTAGCTATTATTTTGTCATTAGGAAAGCTAGGTTTTGGATTAATTAGTATTAATTTATTAAAGTTAAAATTTTTTATTGCCCTAGCGCAAGCTCCAATATTCTCTGATAACTGTGGTTTGTGAAGTATAAATGAAATATTTGAAAATGACATTAAATGCTTGCCGGAGCATTATCTTTGAATAATTTATAATCTAAACTATCAACCAAAGCTTTAAAGGAAGCATCAATAATGTTTGTTGACACACCAATTGTAAACCAATTTTTTCCTTTTGAGTCTGTACTTTCAATTGAAACTCTAGTTACAGCTTCGGTGCCTGTGTTTAATATTCTAACCTTATAGTCAACTAATCTTAAATCTTTCAAATAATTTGAGTACTTAGCTAACTTATCAACATTATTACGAATTGCATTATCAAGAGCATGAACGGGGCCATTTCCCTTTCCTTCGCAAAGAATTAGTTTTTTATCTACTTCCAATTTTGCTTTTGCCGATGAAACAATATTTCCTGAACTATCTTTTTTAACACTCACTTCATAGTCTTTAATTAAAATAAATCTAGGTATTTCACCCATTATTCTTCTTGCTAATAATTCAAATGATGCATCTGCTCCATCGTAACTATAACCAATAAACTCTCTATCTTTTACTTCTTCTAAAAGTTTTTTAATCTTTGGATCATCTTCTTTAAAATTAATGCCAATAGATTTCAGTCTTGATACAATGTTTGATTTTCCAGCTTGATCAGAGACAACTATATTTCTTACATTTCCTACAAGCTCTGGTTCTATATGTTCATAAGTTTTTGGATCTTTTTGAACAGCAGATACATGCAATCCACCTTTATGTGAAAAAGCAGCAGCTCCGACGTATGGCAAATGTTTATTTGGTTTGCGATTTAATATTTCATCTAATAATCTTGAACATTGAGTTAATTTACTAATATTTTCAGATTTAATATTTGTTGAAAAATTTTTAGAAAAAATATCTTTTAAATGAATTGTTGGAATGATGGACATTAGGTTTGCATTTCCACATCTTTCACCTAAACCATTTATAGTTCCTTGAATTTGTCTTACGCCAGTTAATACAGCTGCTAGAGAATTTGCAACCGCATTGCCAGTATCGTTATGTGCGTGTATACCAAGATTTTTACCAGGTATATGTTTTATTACTTCAGATACTATTTCGGTAACTTCATGTGGAAAAGTTCCACCATTAGTATCGCATAGAACTACCCATCTAGCTCCATTGTCATAAGCAGATTTAATGCATGAAATTGCATAATTTTTATTATTTTTAAATCCATCAAAAAAGTGTTCAGCATCAAACATAAATTCTTTATTTTTTTTAACAAAATGCTTTGTGCTCTCACTAATATTTTCTAGATTTTCCTTTTCGCTAATTCCTAAGGCAACATCAACATGAAAGTCCCATGATTTACCAACTAAACATACGGCAGGTGTGTTGGTGTTTAATAATGCAGATAGCCCAGGGTCATTTTCTGCACTTCTTCCTGATCTTTTAGTCATGCCAAAGGCTGTTAATATAGAATTATTTAATTTAATTTTTTTTTGGAAAAACTCTGTATCAGTTGGATTTGCTCCAGGCCATCCTCCTTCTATGTAGTCAACTCCTAAATTATCTAGTGAATTAGCAATTTTTAACTTATCCTCTAAGGAAAAATCTACACCTTGGGTCTGTGCGCCATCTCGCAATGTAGTATCAAATATATATAACTTCTCTTTGCTCATTTAAATTTCCATGTGGTTTTACCATCTTTATCTTCAATTGATACACCTTTGTCCAAAAGCTCATTTCTAATTTTATCTGCTAGTTTATAATTTTTATTATCTCTGGCTTCATTTCTTTCTTTAACTTTAGATAATATTTCTTTTTCTGATATTTTAGATTTACTTTTTTTAAATTCTATCCATTTCTTTTTAGTATCACTAAGCAATCCAATAAAATTACAAGCAGATGTGAAAATTTCTCTATCTTTTAAATCACCCTTTTGAGATTTTTCAAACAATTTATGCAAATTGGCAATATATCCAGGGGTATTTAGATCATCGTACAAAGGATTCAAAAATTCCTCAGGAATCATAACTTGTTTTGTTAATTCAATATAACTTTCATACCATTTATTTAATGTATTCTGACAATAATTAATTAATTCATCATTCCAATCTAATGGTTGTTTATAATGAGTACTCATCAAAGCTAATCTTAGAACTTGACCATTAATTTTACCTCTAAAATCATTTATTTTTAAAATGTTACCTTGTGATTTTGCCATTTTCTCGTTGGACATAGTAATAAAACCGTTATGCACCCAGTAATTTGCAAATGCTTCATTTTCATTTGCACATCTTGATTGAGCAATTTCATTTTCATGATGAGGAAAAATTAAATCTCTGCCTCCCCCATGTATATCAAATTTATCTCCTAGGTATTTTTTTGACATAACAGAACATTCTAGATGCCAACCTGGTCTACCCTTTCCCCATGGAGAATTCCAATACGGTTCATTGTCCTTTGATGGTTTCCATAAAACAAAATCTTCCGGATTTTTTTTATTGTCAGATATTTCAACTCTTGATCCGGCTATTAATTCATTTAGATTTTTATTTGATAATTTTCCATAGTCTTTGAATTTTTTAACCTCAAAATACACATGCTTGTTATTTGAATAAGCATAGCCTTTTACAAGTAGTTGATTTATCATTTCAACCATTAAAGAAATATTTTCAGTAGCTTTAGGTTCAAAGATCGGTTTTTGGCAATTCAGATAAGAACAATCTTCATGAAAATTTTTTGTAATTTTCTTTGTTAATTCATTAGTAGATATATTTTTTTCATTAGATGATTGAATAATCTTATCATCTATGTCTGTTACATTCCTTACATAAGTAACTTTTGTTTCTCCAAAGTTACATTTTAAAACTCTAAATAAAATATCAAATACAACTAATGGTCTAGCATTACCAATATGAGGATCATCATAAACTGTTGGTCCACAAACATACATGCCTATTTTGTTTTTATTTATTGGTACAAATTTTTCTTTTTTGTTTCCAAGGCTATTGGTTAAATAAATATCTTTATTCATATTATTTTGGAATTTTACACACTGGAATTGATTCCATTTTATGTAAATTTAATTTTCTTATTTCAAGATATATTGATCTATTTGATGAATTGGGATTTGCGATGGCTTCTTCAAGTTCCTGATATGATAAACCTAATTGAGCCACATCAGTTCTTCCATCGTCCCATAATCCATCTGTTGGTTGAGCTTTAATTATTTCTTCTATTATTCCAAGTTCTTTTCCTAGTTCCCAAACTTCTGTTTTTGTGCAATCTGCAATTGGAGATATATCAACTCCTCCATCACCATATTTTGTAAAAAAACCTACTCCAAAATCTTCTACTTTATTTCCTGTGCCAACGACTATTCCTTTGTTAGCAGCTGCAACTTGATAAAGAGTTGTCATTCTTATTCTAGCTCTTGAATTAGCCATACCATGATCATTTTCAAAATTTGATAGTTTTAATTGGAAAGATTTAAAAACTTCATCAAGCTCAACTGTGTGAGATTCTACATTTTTAAATTTTTTTTTTAACCACTCAATATGATTTAGGCTTAAGTCATGTTGTGAAGAAATTTGCTTAATTGGCATAGATAAAACTATTGTTTTAATGCCTGTCATTGCACATAAAGTACTTGTAACCGATGAATCAATTCCTCCAGAAATTCCTATCATTAAAGATTGTGCTTTTTTAGGCATTGAATTTACATAATTCAATATCCAATCTTTTATAAACACAACTTTTTTACTTACTTTCATAAATCAAATATACGTTAAAGGATGTCTTTTATAAACGCTTAAGAAGCCGCTCTAATTCCACTTCTTGCATAAATAGAATTCTTTTTAATCTCGTCAGAAATTAAAAATGAAAGTTCTAAAGCTTGATTAGCATTTAATCTTGGATCGCAATGTGTACGGTATCTGCTAGATAAATCTTGATCAGAAATTTTTTGTGTACCTCCAGTGCATTCTGTAACATTTTGCCCGGTCATCTCGATGTGTAAACCACCAGCATAAGATCTTTCGCTTTGATGAACGGCAAAAACATTTTTAACTTCTTTTAAAATATTGTTGAAAGGTCTTGTTTTAAATCCAGTTGTAGATTTAATAGTATTTCCATGCATAGGGTCACAAGACCAAATAACATTTAGACCTTCCCTTTTTATAGTCCTAATTAATTTTGGTAAAAATTTTCCAACATTATCATGACCAAATCTTGAAATTAAAGTTATTTTACCTTTTTCATTATTTGGATTTAATACATTGCAAATCTTAACTATTTCATCTGGTTTAGATGTTGGTCCACATTTAATTCCTATTGGATTTTCAATACCTCTACAATACTCAACATGTCCGCCATCTAGTTGTCTTGTTCTGTCGCCAATCCAAACAAAGTGTGCTGAGGTATCATGGTATTCTCCAGTTGTGGAGTCAACTCTTGTCATGCTTTCTTCAAATGGTAATAGTAAAGCTTCGTGAGAAGTCCAAAAATTTACAGTTTTCAATCTTCTGTTAAATTCAGAATTTATTCCACAAGCATCCATGAAAGCTAAAGAATCAGCAATTTTATCTTCTAGTTCTTTAAATTTTTTTGCTTGAGGGCTTTTTTTAATATAACCCAAATTCCATAAATGAACTTTTTTTAGATCCGCGAATCCACCATGTGAAAATGCTCTTAACAAATTTAATGTAGATGCTGATTGAGAGTAAGATTTGAATAACCTTTTAGGATCTGGTTTTCTTGCTCTTTCACTAAATTCAATTCCATTAATATTATCTCCCAGATAACTTGGCAATTCTTTGTCTCCTTGTTTTTCAGTAGGAGAGCTCCTTGGTTTAGAAAATTGACCAGCTATCCTTCCAAGTTTGATAACCGGTAAAGATGCTGAATAAGTAAGAACTAAAGACATCTGAAGTATAACTTTAAAAGTATCTCTTATGTTATTTGGATTAAATTCAGCAAAACTTTCTGCACAATCGCCTGCTTGCAACAAGAAAGCTTTGCCATCAACAACATTAGCAAGTTGTTCTTTTAAATGTCTAGTTTCTCCAGCAAATACCAAGGGAGGAAAAGATTTAATTTTGTTTAGAACCTTATTAAGTTCTTTTCCATCCTTATACTTAGGAATGTGTTTTACTGGATAATCTCTCCAACTGTTTATTTTCCACTTTTTCATATTCAACTCTAAGATGTATATATAGAACAGTTATAATAAATGTAAATTTCTTTTTTATTAAGTATTATTTACTCAACTGTTACTGATTTTGCTAAATTTCTTGGTTTGTCAATGTCACAATTCTTTAATAATGCAACATGATATGCCAATAATTGCATTGGAATGGTCAATAGAAAAGGATTTGCCGTAGAATTTATTTTGGGGATCTGAAATTTAAATCTAATATTTTCGTTCATTGTCTCAGATGCGTCGTCAGTAATCATTATTACTTTGCCACCTCTAGCAATAACCTCTTGCATGTTAGACATAGTTTTTTCAAAAAATCTATCTTTTGGAGCTAAAACGACGACAGGCATTCCATCTTCTATTAGAGCAAGTGGTCCATGTTTCATTTCTCCTGCAGGATATCCCTCAGCATGAATGTAAGATAATTCTTTAAGTTTAAGAGCACCTTCCATTGCAATTGGATAGGAATAACCTCTGCCCAAATACATAGTACCTTTTGCAGTAATAAAATCTCTTGCTATTACTTGAATATCCTTTTGTTTAGATAAAGTTTCTTTAATAAGATCGGGTAATTTTTTTAAATCTAAAACTATTTTTTTATAATCTTCCGAAGCAATATCATTTCTTTCTTTCGATATCTTTAATGTTAATAAATAAAGAACTAACATTTGACCTATAAAAGCTTTAGTGGAGGCGACTCCTATCTCAGGTCCAGCATGAATGGGTAAAACAAAATCAGCTAATCTTGCAATAGAGCTTTCTACAACATTTACTATTCCACATGTTTTTACATTATTTTTTTTACATTTTTCAAGAGCAGCATAGGTATCTGCAGTTTCTCCAGACTGAGAAACAAAAATATAAAGATCATTTGAATTTAGCTTCACATTTCTATATCTAAACTCTGATGCTATATCAGCTTCAACATCTATTGATGTAAACTCTTCAATCCAATATTTCGCCATTAAGCAAGAATGATAGGCAGTTCCACAAGCGATTAATCTAATTTTGTTAATTTTTTTGGGATCAATTGGCAAATTATAAATATTTATTTCATTTCTAGATTTGTCTAGATACTCATTGATGCATTTTTTTGTCGTAATTGATTGTTCATCAATCTCTTTTGACATAAAATCTTTATAATCACCTTTATCAGCAACATTATCTTCTTTAGACAACTCAAAAATTTCTTTGTTTATTTTTTTTTTATCAGAATTATAAAATTCAACTTTCTCTTTATAAAGCAAACAAAAATCTCCATCATCAAGGTAAGAAATTTTATTTGTCATTGTTTTAAGAGCGTAAGAATCTGATCCTATAAAATTCTCATTGTGCCCATATCCAACTGCTAGAGGACTTCCTCTTCTCGCGCCAACTACTAAATTATCAAAATCTTTAAATATAACTCCTAAAGCAAGACTTCCTTCAAGTTTTTTTAAAGTTTTGTGAATGCAGTTTATTAAATCTTCTGTTTTTAAAAAATCAGTTAACATAAAAGTTATAACTTCTGTATCTGTTTGAGATTTAAAAGAATAACCTTTGCTTTCATACTCTTTTCTTAACTGATCTGAATTTTCAATTATACCATTATGCACAACTGAAACTACTTCTGAAGAATGGGGATGTGCATTAATCCGATTTGGTATTCCGTGTGTCGCCCAACGAACATGACCAATTCCAAGATTTCCATCGAAGGGGTTTTGAAAAAGAATTTTTTCTAAATTATCTACTCTTCCAGAACATTTTTGTTCGTTAATTTGACCTTTGTTAATAGTTGAAATGCCAGCAGAGTCATATCCACGATATTCCAATTTTTTTAAAGCACCTATGATACTAGCTGATACCGATTTATTGCTAACTATTCCTACAATTCCACACATTATTTTTTTCTTTTATAATTTTTAATTTCAACTTGTGAAGGTCTTGTAAATGCTAAAGATTTTTTCTTCACATTTTTGGTTATAACAGATCCTGCACCAATAATGCTATTTTCATTAATTGTTACGGGTGCAATTAGTGAAGAATTAGATCCTACAAAAACTTTATCTTTTATATTTGTTTTGCTTTTTTTAACGCCATCATAGTTACATGTAATTGTACCAGCTCCAATATTAACATTTTTTCCTAAATGTGCGTCCCCTATATAAGATAAATGATTTACTTTTGTTCCTTTGCCAATTGTACTTTTTTTAACTTCAACAAAGTTTCCAACTCTAGATCCTGATTTTAAAATTGCTCCTGGTCGCAATCTTGCGTAAGGACCAACTCTTACATTATTCTCTATTTTGACATTTTCTAAATGTGAAAAAGAAAAAATTTTAACATTGTTTTGAATTCTTACCTTTTCGCCAATAACAACATATGGATCAATTGATACATTTTTTCCTATTTTTGTATCTTTAGAGAAAAAAACTGTGTCAGAATCGACCATCTTTACTCCAAGTTTTACAAATTTTCTTCTCAAATTATCTTGTGAATTTGTTTGTTTCATTTATTAAGATTTCTTATAGTTGACTAATGATGTTCTTTAATTCACAAATTATTTCTTATTAATACTTTTAAAATGACTCAAAAACTAACGATAATATTTGATCTTGATGGAACTTTGGTGGATACAGCGCCAGACCTTTTAAGTGCGCATAATCACGTAATGAAAAAATTTGGATTTACTTCAAGAAACCTAGAAGAAATAAAAAATCTTGCCGGCAAAGGAGCTGCTGTAATGATTGGGAGGTCAATTTGGGAATCTGCAAAAAAAGAATTTTCTTCTATTAATGATCAAAAAATCAAAGATGAAATGCTTAAAGAGTTTATTAATTATTATGAAAAAAATATTGTTGTAAAAAGCAAACTTATAACTGGAGTTTATGAATTCCTCAAATGGGCAAAATCAATGAATATATCTATGGGGGTATGCACAAATAAACAAGAACATTTAGCTGTAAATTTATTAAAAAAAATAAAAATTTATGATTTTTTTGATTACGTAGCAGGCAGAAATACTTTTGAATATTGCAAACCTGATCCTAGACATCTGACAAACATAATAGAAATTATGAATGGAAATGTTAAAAAAAGCTTAATGATTGGCGATAGCGAAAATGATGCTGATACTGCAAACTTAGCTGGCGTTCCGATGATACTTTTAGAAAATGGATATACAGATAAAAAAACAGAACAAATTTATCATGATCATTTAGTTAAAGATTTTGTTGGAATTGAAAAAATAGTTATCAATTATTTAAATGATTGATTTAAATCTTTTTATTGCTTTAGTAAGTTTCTATTTTGTTATGTATGTAACACCTGGACCAAATAATGCCATGGTGCTTACTTCAGGTATTAAGTTTGGTTTTTCAAAAACTATTCCACATATGTCTGGAATAACAATTGGTCATGTTTTACAAGTAATTGTAGTTTGTCTAGGTCTTGGAAAAATATTTGAAATGTTTCCTGAGATTCAAAATATACTTAAAATAATATGCGCAACATATCTATTGTATCTAGGTTATAAAATTATTGGGTCATTCAGTAAAATCAAAGAAGATGGATCAAGACCTTTAAATTTTTACGAGGCAGCATTATTTCAAATTGTAAATCCAAAAGCATGGACAATTTCCACCATGGTCGCATCAGGATTTTTGCCAAAAAATGAAAATTTATTTATTTCAATACTTTTTATTTCAATAACTGCTTTAATAATTTGTCCAATATCAATATCAGTTTGGGCCGCTTTTGGTTCTGGTATTAGAAATTTAGTTAAGAATAATAAAAAAAAAGCAATTGTAGAGTATTTTTTGGCTATATTGCTTTTAATTACTGCCATTTTGATTTTAATAGAAAAATAATTTATTATTACTATTAACTAAAATTTAAGGAGAAGTTTTGATAATACACAAAGTTAAAGTTTATCCTTCAAAGATAAGTCTACCTAGGAAGAAACAACTTGCTTGGAAAATTGCAGAGGTTGCTAGTGATAATGCAAAATTAAATAAAAAATCTATTGAAATGGCAATAAACAGAATCATAGACAATGCATCTGTTGCCATAGCATCATTAAACAGAAAGTCTGTTGTCTCTTCAAGAGAAATGGCTTTAAGACATGCAAGAAAAAATGGTGCTGCTATATTTGGTGTTAGTTCAAAATTAAAATTTGATTGTGAATGGGCAGCATGGACAAATGGTACAGCTGTAAGAGAACTTGATTTTCATGATACTTTTTTAGCAGCAGATTATAGTCATCCAGGAGACAACATTCCTCCTATGTTAGCTGTAGCGCAACAAAAGAAAAAAAGTGGCTTTGATTTGTTAAAAGGAATAATTACAGCATATGAAATTCAAGTAAATTTAGTAAAAGGAATTTGCTTACATAAACACAAAGTGGATCATATAGCTCATTTAGGACCAAGTGTAGCTGCTGGTCTTGGTTCAATGTTAAAATTAAATACTGAAACAATATATCAAGCAGTACAACAAGCGCTTCACACAACTATTTCGACAAGACAATCTAGAAAAGGAGAAATTTCAAGCTGGAAAGCTTTTGCACCTGCGCACGCTGGTAAGTTAGCTATTGAAGCTGTAGATCGTGCAATGAGAGGTGAAGGAGCTCCGAGTCCAATATACGAAGGTGAAGATAGTGTAGTTGCGAGAGTACTTGATGGTAAAAAAGCTTTATATAAAGTCCCGCTGCCAAAAAAAAATCAAGAAAAGAAAGCAATCTTAGAAACTTATACCAAAGAATATTCTGCTGAATATCAAGCTCAGGCTTTAATAGATATTGCAAAAAAATTAAATAAAAAAATTCGAAATTTAAAAGAAATTAAAAAAATTGATATATTTACTAGTCATCATACACATAATGTAATTGGAACTGGTGCAAACGATCCGCAAAAAATGAATCCAAATTCAAGTAGAGAAACTTTAGATCATTCAATTATGTATATTTTTGCTGTAGCACTTGAAGATGCAGATTGGCACCATGTTAAATCATATACAAAAAAAAGAGCAAAAAGAAAAAGTACTATTAAAATTTGGCATTCAATTAAAACTCATGAAGAAAAAAAATGGACAAAGAAATATCACGATCCGAATCCTAGAAACAAATCATTTGGTGCAAGAGTTATTATTACACTGAATAATGGTAAAGAAATTATTGAAAAATTGGACAAGGCTGATGCTCATCCTTATGGTACAAGACCTTTTGAAAGAAAAAATTATATTAATAAGTTTTTAACATTAACTAAAAACACTCTCTCAAAAAAAGAGAGTGATCGTTTTTTAAGAACTGCTCAGAATTTAATTAAATTAAAACCTGGAGAATTAATAAAACTAAATATTGAAATTAATAAATCCAAATTGAAAAAAAATAATAAAAAAGGAATATTCTAGTGCACTTTGTTAAAAAAAAACCTGAAGAGAAAAGATTAGATTTTGATGAAAAATTAAAATCTAAAAGAATTTTAAGAATTCCTGGAGCTTATAATCCTCTTACAGCAAAACTAATAGAAGAAATTGGATATGATGGCGTTTATGTTTCTGGAGGAGTTATGTCTAATGATTTGGGATATCCTGATATAGGATTAACAACTTTAAAAGATGTAAGTTATAGGTCTAACCAAATTGCAAGAGTAACAAATCTTCCAACTATAGTTGATATAGATACTGG